>Ga0114949_10003443_pt1 | contig 10085 bp, 7 predicted proteins | sample N074metaG_FD_83505 | JGI IMG/M metagenome (GOLD analysis project Ga0114949, IMG submission 83505) | Deep subsurface microbial communities from Kermadec Trench to uncover new lineages of life (NeLLi) - N074 metaG | ecosystem: Environmental > Aquatic > Marine > Ocean trench > Sediment | place... | reverse complement strand
TCTGTGGTTCCGCTGTGATAATCTTTTCTCATATGCGAAAGCTTAAGTACCTTGTCATTGCTTTCCTTTTAATTGCCTTTACCATAGGATTTTTCCATCAAACGATCCTCAGTGCAATCGGTCATCTGGTGGTCTACGAGAGATCAAACTTTGAAATGGTTGGTGTGGTCGTGGTCCCCTCAGCGATGACGCCCGAGCGAGCGCTCGGGGCCGCCGACCTGATGCTCGAATCCCGAGCGGAGAGAGCCATCCTGTTTCGCGAAGACCTGGCTCCGGCATTCGATGTTCTGGAAAAGCTGGGGGTAGACTTTACAGAGTCGCATGAAATCAATCGAGCAGTTCTCAAGAGGAAGGGGATTGATGAAGGTCGAGTGGAAGTGCTTCCCGAGGAGGTGGACAGCACCTGGGAAGAAGCTCAGGCTTTCCGACGCTATGTGGACCAGCATCCGGTGACTTCCATCGTGATCACAACTTCTTGGTATCATTCTTATCGGGCCTACCTGAACTTCGAGAGGGCCCTGGAGGGTACCGGCGTGGAGATCTATAGCGTCCCCACCCAGTATGGTGATTTCGACCCCAATGGCTGGTGGAAAGATCGTGACGGCGTGAAAACTCTGTACGTGGAACTGGCCAATCTTGTGGCCTTTTTTTTTGGAGTGAAGTGATTGGAGTGAAGTGAGATGAGGCACGCTGACGCGCCTGCAGAAAAAGAAGTGCAGGGGTGCACGGCCGTGCACCCTGTGGTCTGCATTCTAGTCCGTGAAACATGGAACGTGCTGGTCGAAGACCAGCGCTTCTTTTGGTGAGCCGCCGGGGACTTGAACCCCGAACCTACTGATTAAGAGTCAGTTGCTCTACCAGTTGAGCTAGCGGCCCACGCAGTGATTGCGAAAGAATTCTAGTGAGGGATTCTCCTTCCTGTCAATCACGGAATCGACTGGGCCTCGGATGGTTGCCGCTTGTTGTCTTTCGTGCCGCCTCGTCTGGATCAACGAAGGTCTTGATTTCCAGTGTTGTACCATGTCTAATGAACGCCATAGTTACATAATAGTTATAAGAACCGCCTATGGAAGCCCTTAAGAAATATCTGCTCAAGAACTTCGAGCAACTGTTTGTTTTGCTGATCCTGGTCAGTGTCGCCATGATCAACTACTTCATCCCTTATAAGCTGGCATTTTTGAATTTTTATTTCATTCCCATCCTGCTGGGAGCCTACTATCTAGGAGTCCGAAGAGCTCTGCTCGGCGGCGTTCTTTGTGTGCTAGTCGTATTCATCTACGTGTACCTTTATCCCGAGTCCTTCATGCCCGCCTCCACCATTCTGGACCTGTGGATGAATATCCTGACCTGGGCCAGTTTCTTGATTCTGACGGGGGCCTTGGTCGGACGGCTCACCACCAAACTCACAACGGAAGTCGAGCAGGTGCGTGAGCTGAATCGCGATCTGGAGGAGAGTAAGGTCCGAATCGAAAAGGCTGACCAGGAACTGAGAGATCACGCGGAGAATCTGGAATCCAAGGTCAACGAAAGAACCAAAAGCCTCGAAACGTCGAAGCATGCCATTGAGGAATTGAAAAAAAAGGTGGAAGAGGCACTCTACTCCACCATGGATGCCACGGTTGTCAAATTGATCATCGAAAAGCGGCTGCGGACGGAAAAGAGAAAAATCAGCGTTCTCTTTTCCGATCTGAAGGATTTCACTCAGTTTTCCGAGGAGCGGAGACCCGAGATGGTCATCACCGACCTCAACCGGCTGCTTGAGGAAATGGAAGATGTCCTTCTCGATTACCACGCCCATATCGATAAGTATCTGGGCGACGGCATCATGGTGGAGTTCGGGGCACCGATTGACTACGAGCGGCATGCTTTAATGGCCACCATTGCCGCTCTGAAGATGCAGGAGCGTGTTGCAGCGGGTAAGTATCCCTGGCAAATGCGGGTGGGAATCGCCACGGGTGAGCCGATCATGGGGTTGATCGGCCAGCGCCGGCAAACCTACACCGCCATCGGAGATACGGTCAATCTGGCCTCGCGCATCCAGGAAATCTGTACCCCCGGGTATGTGACCATCGATTCCTTCACTTATGACGAGGTGGAGCGTTATATCAATGTCAGAAAAAAGGCCGTTTTATCTGACACAGAAACGAAGGATCCGAAATTCGTCCAGGAAATCTGTGATTATTTCGAGAAGCTGCAGGAGAATCCGGATGATGTGACGGTACTCAAGGAACTCGGATTAAAGTTTTTGAAACACCAAGACTACCGGCAGGCTTATGAGCATTTGAGTCGAGCCATGGAGATCGATCCAGACAATAATGAGCTGAAGCTGGCCTATGCCGACGTCAGTCTGAAAATGAATCAGATGGATGCCGTAACGGTCCGGGGCAAGAAAGACCGATTGCACTTGTATGAAGTGCTGGGACTGAAGAATCCTCTGTTGGCGACCGACACCATTCCGCAGGAACTACACGAGAAGTATTACCAGGTCTTGGATGAAACGTTCGCGTATCCAGAAGATATAATCCTTCCTATGGAGGTGACGGATGGTTCCGTGGGGCACGCCCGGGTGGTGGGCTTCTTCTGCTATGCGTTGGCCGATCTGCTCGGTTTTACCAATCAGGGTAAGCTGGAAGTTTTGCAGGCCGGCTACCTGGCTGATTTAGGGAAGGCGATCATCCCTCATCATCTTCTGAACCGAGCCGGGAGTTTGAGCAAGGAGGAGTTCGAGGAGGTCACCAAGCACAGCCGGGAATCGGTACGCACGATTCGGAAGATGGGTTATGAGAGCAAGGGTCTGCTGGACGCTGTCAAGTCCAGCCATGAGAATTTTAACGGATCGGGCTATCCTGAAGGCCTCTCTGGCGAGGACATCCCGATCGGCGCACGCATCCTTGCCGTGGCGGATTCCTACAGTGCCCTGACCTCCTGGCGTCCCTACCGGGATCGATGGGACAATCGTGCCGCGTTCTCCGAAATGGGACGCGATGCCAAGAAGGGCAAATTCGACCCGAATGTATTGGAAAGCCTGGGCAAGCTCATTGGAGTGGAGAGCCGATAAGAGGACCAGCGCGTTCCAGGTTCCAGGTTCCATGTTTCTCAATCTCACCTTTAGTTTTCAGGCACAAGGTTTTTATTGTTAGCGTCCTTAAATTCTGGATTCTCTGTTCTCCACGCGCGAAGCGCGTCTTTCTGTGAGCGTAAGCGAGTTTCTCGGCGCAGGTCAGTGCGCTTCTTTCCTGTCTCCTGTTTGATACAATAGACGCCTTATGGAGATTCAGGTTGAGTTGGAAGATGTGACCACCGTTAAGAAGCGTCTGAAGGTGGAAGTTCCAGCGAGTATCGCCTTGCAGGAAATGAATCAGGTCGCCAAGCAGTACAAAAAACACGCCCGTCTTCCCGGCTTTCGTCCCGGCAAAGCTCCAGTCGAACTCATCAAGCGGCACTTTCGAAAGAGTATCCGCAGTGATGTCCTTCAAAAACTGATCCCCGACTCCTACCAGAAGGCCATCCAGGAAAAGGGGGTGGAGCCGATCGGCGAACCGAGTCTGGAGAATCTCAGTTTCGAAGAAGGGGAGTCGCTTGTTTATGAAGCCAACTTTGAGGTTCAACCCGAAATCGAACTTCCCGAATACCGGGGCTTGAAAGTGATGGTCGAATCGAAGCCCGTCACCCCTGAAGATGTGGATCAGGAACTGGATACCTTGCGCGAGACCCACTCTCGTCTGATTGCGGTTGAGGATCAACCCATCCAGGAGGGTGACTATGCGGTGATTGATCTTCATGGCGAGTACCTGGAAGAGGAATCGGGGAGTTCCCGCGAACCCTTCCAGGAGAAAGGGGTGGTCGTTCAGGTAGGGGGTGAACACACCCATGAGGCCTTCAACCAGGCTTTGGTGGATACCGTTGTCGGTGAAGAGAAGACCTTTGAAGTTCAATACGACTCGGACTACCCGGAAGACAAGCTGGCTGGGCACAAGTTGCTTTTCACCGTCAGAGTCGGTGCAATCAAGCGCAAGGAATTACCGGAGCTCAACGATGAGTTCGCCAAGGATCTGGGTGAGTATGAGACGCTCAAGGAGCTACGAGAAAAAATTGAAGAGCGTCTGGGGGTTGAGAGAGAGAAAAACCGTGAAATCAATCTGGGGAACAAGTTGCTGGAGGAACTGGCGTCCAAGACCGATTTTGAGGTTCCCGAAGTTCTGGTTGAGAACCGAATTGATGGCATGCTCAGAGACCTTGCCTACAAATTGGCCTCCCAAGGCATGGACCCCAGTAAGGCCAACGTGGACTGGATGAAGGTTCGATCGGATGTTCGCCCGAATGCCGAAAAGCAGGTGAAGGCCAATATGATGCTCACTGAAATCGGCCAGCGTGAAAACATCGAGATTGCCTCGGAGGAGCTGGAGCAGGAAGTGGAAAAGATGGCCGATTCGATGGAGCAGCCTACGGAAAAGGTTCAGCAGTACTTCCAGCGAAAGGGGCGCCTGGAGGATCTTAAAACTCAGTTGATTCAGAAGAAGTCCATGAAGTTTTTGGTGGAAAGTGCCGAAATAGCAGATGGTTGATAGAAGATAGGAAGGTCGGCTGAGCTGGAGGCAGTCCATAGCGCGGCCGTTACACATTCGAGGAGCGAGAACGTGACATTAATTCCGATGGTCGTCGAGCAGACCAACCGGGGGGAACGGGCCTATGACATATACTCCCGGCTGCTCAAGGACAATATTATCTTCGTGGGCACGCCCGTGGATGACAATGTGGCCAACCTGGTGATCGCCCAGCTTTTGTTTTTGTTGGCGGAGGATCCGAGCCGGGATATCTCTCTGTACATCAATTCTCCCGGTGGATCCATCACCGCCGGGCTGGCCATCTATGACACCATGCAGTTCGTCAGGAACGATGTCACCACGATCTGCATCGGACAAGCCGCCTCCATGGGAGCGTTGCTGCTTGCGGCCGGGACCCACGGAAAGCGTTTCGCCTTGCCCAACAGCAGAATCTTGATTCACCAGCCCTCGATCACAGGGCTTTCAGGGGCGGCTACCGACATCGATATTCATGCCAGGGAGATCCTCAGAATACGAGAGATGACCAATGCCATTCTGGCCAAGCACACCGGCCAGAAGGTCGAGAAGGTCGAGAAAGACCTGGATCGTGACTTCATCATGAATCCAGTGCAAGCCAAGGCATATGGTATAATTGACGAGATTATTGAAAAGCATGTTCCAGTTGAAGATTCCAAAGTAGACCGTTGATTGAGGGCAGGAGAGGAAAAGAAGAGGGGACCTCCAAGGGTTTCGCTGAGGCCCAAGATCCAAGATGAAAAAAGAAGCAGAGGACATTCTACACTGTTCATTCTGTAACAAGAGTCAGAATGACGTTAAAAAGCTGATCGCAGGCCCGACCGTCTTTATCTGTGATGAGTGTGTGGATGTTTGCAACGAGATCATCTCCGATGACATGACGTCGGAGGGCTCTTCCGTCAAAGAAAACCTTCCCAAGCCGATCGAAATTAAGGATTTTCTGGATCAGTACGTGATCGGCCAGGAGATGTGCAAAAAGAAGCTGGCGGTGGCCGTCTACAATCACTATAAGCGACTCAAGATTGGGCGGCGGCGTCACCAGGATGTGGAACTGGCCAAGAGCAACGTGCTGCTCATCGGTCCGACCGGCACCGGCAAGACGTTGCTGGCCCAAACCCTGGCCCGGATGCTCTCGGTTCCGTTCGCCATCGTCGATGCAACGACCCTGACGGAAGCCGGCTATGTCGGCGAGGATGTGGAGAACATTATCCTCAAGCTGCTGCAGGCTGCCGGGGGTGATCGTGACCGTTGTATGCAGGGGATCATTTACATCGATGAAATCGACAAGATCTCCAGAAAAGATGAAAACCCTTCCATCACGCGAGATGTCTCGGGCGAGGGAGTGCAGCAGGCTCTGCTGAAGATTCTGGAAGGAACCATGGCCAATGTGCCTCCTCAGGGTGGCCGAAAGCACCCCCATCAGGAATTTGTGCAAGTGGACACCACGAATATTCTCTTCATTTGTGGCGGTGCCTTCGTGGGCCTGGAGGACACGATCAAGAAGCGGGTGGGCCAAAGCAGTGTGGGATTTAACCCGGGGGTGAGTGCTCCCCAGTGGGGGCCTCAAGAGGTATCGAATTTACTGGCTCGGCTTCTTCCGGAGGATCTGATCAAGTATGTATTGATACTGGAGTTCGTGGGACGGCTTCCGATTGTCTGCACCCTGCATGAACTGGATCAAAAAGCACTTGTGGAGATTCTGACAGAGCCGGCTGATGCCCTGGTCAAGCAATACTCGAAGATGTTTGATTTCGAAGGTGTCGAACTCAGGTTTACCGACGATTCGCTCGAGACCATCGCCGAGTTGGCGCTGAAGAGAAAAATTGGCGCGCGGGGCTTGCGCTTGATTACAGAAGATCTTATGTTAGATGTGATGTACGAGCTACCTTCGACCAAGAAAGTGAAAGAATTCGTGGTAACCCGTGAGATGGTCGAAAGCAAAGATGTCGTCTTCAAGCTGCTTAAGAAGGCCGGATAGTCACGGATCACATCTTGCTGACCGGTAATATTCAGGGAATCCTCTGTTCCATCAGTGCAGAAAGTTCTTGTGTGGCGATATCAAGGTTCTGAGGCCTTAAAGTGGGGCGGTTGCAAGCCCTCAATTATCCCTGACCGCTGGGTTGAGGAGAAGGTTAGTTTATGGATGAAATTGACGAGACAGTGAAACGCTCCTACCCCATGGTCCCTATTCGGGATGTGGTGGTTTTTCCTTTCATGATGGTTCCCTTTGTCATCGGACGCCAGTCGTCCGTGTTGGCGCTGGAGAGTGCTCTGGATGGAGATAAGAAGATCTACCTGGCCACCCAGATGGATGCTTCCCAGGACAACCCTTCCCCCGAGGACATCTATGAGGTGGGAACGGTTGCCAAAATTGTGCAGAACCTCAAGCTTCCTGATGGCAACATCAAGGTCCTGGTCGAAGGCCAGCGGCGGGCACGCACGGCCAGCGTCCAAGAGAAGGACGGTTTTTTCCAGGCCGAGGTCATCTTCGATCCGGTGGCCAAGATTTCCAAGGCCAAGGTAAGTCTGTTGACCAAGCGGCTCAGCAGTCTGGTGGAGGAGTTTGCCAAACTCAACCCCAATATCAATTACGAAACGATCGTTCAGGCGGCCCAAAGTACCGATGTGGAACGCCTGGCTGACACCATCGCGGCGAATCTTCCCGTGACGGTGGAAGATAAGCAGTCGCTCCTTGAAGTGGTCGATCCCGTCGAGCGGATGGAACGGATCTGTGAGTTCATCGACGTCGAGATCGAGAAGGTGAAGATGGACAAGTCGGTGCAGGGGCGGGTCCGCCGTCAAATGGAAAAGGCCCAGCGTGAGTATTACCTGAGCGAGAAGATGAAGGCCATCCAGAAGGAACTGGGACGGGGAGAAAAAGACGAGATCGAAGAGCTGAAAGCGAAGGTGGAAGCGGCCAAAATGTCCGAGGATGCTCACGAAAAGGCGATGAATGAAATCAACCGCCTGGAGCAGATGCCTCCTATGAGTGCTGAAACCACCGTGAGCCGCACCTATATCGATTGGCTGGTTTCCATGCCCTGGGCCAAGCGCAGCCGTGAGATCAAGGACCTGCAGCGAGCGGAGCGCATTTTGGATGAAGACCACTACGGGCTTGAGAAGGTCAAGGAACGCATTTTGGAGTTCCTGGCCGTGCGCCAGCTCTCCTCCAAAACACAACAGGGTTCGATTTTATGTCTGGTGGGCCCCCCCGGAGTGGGGAAGACCTCTCTGGGACGATCGGTCGCTCGGGCCACGGGACGTAAATTCGTTCGGCTCTCCTTGGGTGGAGTACGAGACGAAGCCGAGATTCGAGGTCACCGTCGGACCTACATCGGGGCTCTTCCGGGTCAGATCATCCAGATGATGAAGAAGGCCAAGACTCGCAATCCGGTGCTCTTGATGGATGAAGTAGACAAGATGGGCTCGGATTTTCGCGGGGATCCATCGGCGGCCCTCATGGAGGTGCTGGATCCGGAGCATAACAAGAGTTTTGTCGATCACTACCTGGATACCGAGTTCGATCTCTCTCATGTGATGTTCATTTGTACGGCCAACGTGCTTCACACCATTCCGCTGCCCCTCCAGGACCGGATGGAGATCATCCATATCTCGGGTTACACGGAGATGGAAAAGCTCAATATCGCCAAACAGTATCTGGTGAAAAAACAGTTCACGCAGCAGGGACTCAAGCCGGAGCATCTTGAGTTCACAGATGAGGGAATCTCGGAGATCATCCGCAGTTACACGCGTGAGTCCGGGGTGCGCAATCTGGAGCGGGAAATCGCCAACGTCTGTCGTAAGACCGCTCGGCAGGTGGTGACCGCCAAGTCCAAGAAGATAGAATTCAAGCAGTCCGTCGTCAATACGGACCTTGTGCAGAAACTGCTGGGAATCCAGAAGTATCGCCATTCTCAGGGAGCTGAGTCCAGTGAGATCGGTTTGGCCACCGGATTGGCCTGGACCGAAGTGGGTGGAGAGGTCCTCCTAACGGAAGCCACGACCATGAAGGGTAAAGGAGATCTGACGCTGACCGGAAAATTAGGAGAGGTGATGCAGGAATCGGCCAAGGCCGCTTTTTCCTTTGTCCGCTCCCGCAGTGGAGTCTTCGGCCTGGGTAAGGACTTCCACAAATTACTGGATCTGCACGTTCATGTCCCGGAGGGCGCAATTCCCAAGGACGGACCGTCCGCAGGGATCGCCCTGGCCACCACCATTGTTTCGGCCCTGGCGAGAATTCCCGTGCGCCGAGATGTGGCCATGACCGGGGAAATCACCCTGCGTGGCAAGGTCCTTCCCATCGGGGGTGTCAAGGAGAAAATCCTGGCGGCTCACCGAAATGCCATCGAGACGGTTATTTTGCCCAAGGACAACGAAAAAGATCTCAAAGATATTCCCCAGTCAGTGCTGGATGATGTTAAGATTGAATTAGTGGAAACGATGGATGAGGTGCTGGACATAGCACTGGTAAGACCCATCCGCAAGAAGGACGGCGAAGAGTTCATCGAGGAACAAAGACCCCCTCAGATAAAAGAAGGTGATCGCCCGGGAGTCCACTAAAAACCACCGACCAACTGGCAGCTGACAACTGAGCAACTAACACAGCAACCCATACAACATCGAGCAAACGCGAGTATATATTCAGCGTTCTGACTAGCGGGAATCATGGTTTCTCTCATTGCCAGCTGTCAGTTGGTCAAGTGGAAGTCCAATTCATCAAGAGTGCGACTCACAAGGATGATTATCCCAAGCTGCAGCTTCCCAGAATCGCGTTTGCGGGAAGATCAAATGTTGGGAAATCCAGCTTAATCAATAGTTTGCTTGGAAGAAAGGGTTTGGCCCGCACGAGTGCGACTCCGGGCCGCACCCAGTTGATTAACTTCTTCAATGTGGATGCCCGATGGGTTTTTGTGGATTTACCCGGTTATGGATGGGCCAAGGTGCCGGTTAGAATTCGGGAGCGATGGGGCCCGATGATCGAAGAATTCTTGAGGGAGGAAGAGGAGCTGAAGCTCACGGTGATGATTGTCGATGCTCGTCGTGAGGCCACGGAATTGGATCTTATGATGAAGCAGTGGCTTGACGAATTTGAAATTCCTTGTCAGATGGTCGCCACTAAATCGGACAAGTTGTCCTCGAACCAGCTTCAGGGAGCTCTCAGCCGAATCGAAAAAGGTTTCAATTGTCATGTTGTCCCCTATTCCGCGGCCACAGGCGTAGGGAAGAAAGAATTGTGGCGAGTCTTAGAGAGGATATAGTTATGGGTGAAGCAAGTTCTCCCCCAGTCAAACAAAAACGTGAATCACAGTCTGCCGCTCCTGCTAAGAAAGATCTCCAGTCCTTGAATATTCAAGAGCTCAAGGAACTCAACATTCAAACCCTCAATGCGCTGGGCAAAGATCTGAATATTCCCGGCGCCACGGGAATGCGCAAGCAGGACTTGATCTTTCAGATCCTCAAGCCGCAAACCGAGCGCAGCGGGTTGATTTTTTCAGAAGGAGTGCT
>Ga0114949_10003441_pt1 | contig 10087 bp, 7 predicted proteins | sample N074metaG_FD_83505 | JGI IMG/M metagenome (GOLD analysis project Ga0114949, IMG submission 83505) | Deep subsurface microbial communities from Kermadec Trench to uncover new lineages of life (NeLLi) - N074 metaG | ecosystem: Environmental > Aquatic > Marine > Ocean trench > Sediment | place... | reverse complement strand
TCAATTTGCTTACTTCCTCAGGATAGTCTAAAGTATACTCCCAGGCAATCCAACCTCCCATAGAATTACCTGCCAGAGAGTAATCTTTAACATCTAAAGACGCTAAGAAAGAATGAAGAATTGAAACATACCGCTTCATGGAATAATCATTGGTGGAGTCAGCACCAGTAAGCCCAAATCCAGGAAGGTCCAGTCTAATAATTCGATAATCATCCTTAAGCGCTGCAGTCCAGCCATCCCAAGTGTGCAGCGAGCTGCCAATTCCGTGTAGTAATATCAACGGGGGACCGCTGCCCTTATCCCGGTAATGAATATGTGATGCTCCTACTGTGGTGAATTTGGACTGGTCATTGGTGTACTGCTCATTGAGGTAATCAACGGTATACTCCGAACCGGAAGAGCAACCAAAAACTGCCAGCACCAGAAGAACCGAAAAGACACGTATTATCAGATTATTCATGCTTAGTTATATTATCTAAATGTAGCAAATACCGCTATCTAATGGGAACAAATTACCCAAACTGCGGAAATTTTACCCAGTTGGGTCAACTAACACGAAATAACCTAATTGGATTATTTATATAATTAATAGCGAATTTGCATTTATTTATTGTATTAAATTAATACATCAACTCTTTGGCACTAAATTCTCATTAGTTACAGATGTCTACTTTAAAAAAAATTAAAATTCAAAAATTATGAAACGAATAGCTTTTATCGTTCCCTTGGCAATTGGAGTTTTATCCTGTTCTCAATTAGATCTTGAAAAAAAAGTGGTTGCGCTGCAACAAGAAAACCAAGAATTGCTTGAGGCATCCCTGCAAAAAGACCAGTCCCTGGCAGAGTTTGTGGAGTCTTTCACTTACATCGAACAAAATTTGGCTGAGATCAGGGAAAGAGAACTAAGCATCACCGTGAGTAACGGCGACGCCAATCTTACCGATGACATCCACCAAAGAGTGGCTGAAGATATAAGAGTGATCAATGAGCTTATGGTCGAAAATAAGCAGACCATCGAAAAATTAAATTCAAAGATCAATCAGGTGTCAGGTAAGAATTCCAAACTGCGTAAAGCTTTGGAATCCGTCAAAAAAGAACTGATAGCAAAAATTGAAGAAAGAGATGTTCGGATCGCCGAGCTAAAAGAAGAGCTTCACACCCTGGATTTTACTGTCCAGGAGTTGAACAGTCATGTCGATACATTAACCTTAGCCGGTATAAACCAGGAGCAGGTCATCCTGGACCAGACTAACCAACTACAAACAGCTTATTACACCACAGGTACTACCAAAGAGCTGGTTGCAGAAAACATTCTGACTAAAAATGGCGGGTTTCTTGGACTGGGAAAAATTGAAATGTTGAAAGATGATTTTGACTCGGACAAGTTCAATAAAATAGATATTACCGCTACCACTACAATCCCCATCAACGGTACCAAGGCGGAATTGGTAACCAGCCACCCCACAGATTCATATATGCTTGAGGGTGATGATGAAGAAAATGTAGATCGGCTGGTGATCATAGATCCCCACAGATTCTGGAACTCCTCAAAATACCTGGTGGTAGTGACCAACTAAGATTAGGGGTTTGGTTTGCTTGTTAAGTGTAAAATAGAGTCGGTTAAATATAACTGGCTCTATTTTCGTTTATAGTAATATATAGGCTGTATTAAAGGAGCCCTTTACCGGGGTTTACGTACATTTAGAAAAGGCCAAAATGCTCAAAAAGCAAAATACCATAAAAATAAAAGTAATCGGGTGGTTCCTGCTGGCAGCCTTGGCGGTATTATTGACAGGAATTATTAGTTATAACAGTTACCGTGATCTGTTAAGGTCCCTGGAAAATCCTTCAAATCAACAAACCAAACTGAAAGAACTGAGCGATATAATGGCCAATATTACCGAAGCAGAAGCCAAAATGAGAGCATATGCCCTTACCCGCGACCCTGTTCAGCTGGAAACCTACCGGAATTTAGTTATCTCCATAAACCTGAAGCTTGAAACCGTTAAAACTATTGAACCGGTAAGTGCTGAATTTAACGCTGAAGTAGATAGTATGTCGTACCTATTAAATGAACAAGCGGGAGGCATTGCAAGTTTTATTGAGTTGAAAAATGCTTTGAATCAATTGAGTTTTTCATCAAAAGCGCTGGAAGAGATTAGTAATACTACAGACACCATCCCTACCCTTCGCACCACCACCACCACCACCACCACAGTAGAGCTGCTTCCACCTTCAGAGAAAGATGATAAAAAGGGTAAGAACACCAGACGTCAACAGAAACGAAGAACACAGGAAATTGCCAGAGAGTTAGCGAAATTAGAGCAAAAGCCACAAATACAAACAGAGACTACCGTTACTACCGACACCAGCTATGTACAACCGGACACCGTATTAGGCAATATTCAGCAAATCTTGGTAGATATTGGAAAGGAGGAAAGCCAATATCAACAAGTATTGTCCAATAAAGAACTTCAGTTAATTGAGAGCAGTATGGTCATTATCGATCAAATACGTGGGCTGATCGGTGGACTGGAGAAACAGGAATTGGCCCAGAATATACAACGGGCAAATAACGCTAAGGTAATAGCCAGTCGTTCCACATTGACCATTTCAATAATTATTTTCATCTGTCTGATAGTGGGGATTCTGTTTACTTATCTGATTTTTAAGGATGTTCGAATTGGTGATTATTACCACAAACAACTGATAGGTGCAAAGAATGAAGCGGAGCAACTAGCCGAATCCAAGCAGCACTTTTTGGCCAATATGAGTCACGAAATCCGGACACCACTTAATGCCATCATCGGATTTACCGAGCAATTAGCCGGTACCTCTTTAAACCCTAAGCAACAACGGTATCTGGATGCAGTACAAACTTCCAGTCAGCATCTGCTACATACGGTAAATGATATCCTGGATTATTCAAAAATCGAAGCCGGCGAATTAAAAATTGATCAGGTAACTTTTGAACTTGGGCATACTCTGAAAGAGGTTGTTGCAGCCCTTCAACTAAATGCCTCTGGAAAAGGGTTGAGTTTGACTATGGAAATGAATCCAGCGGTGCCGATATACCTTATTGGTGACCCCTTTCGCCTTAAACAGATACTTTTGAATCTGGTGAGTAATGGAATTAAGTTTACCAATAATGGCTATGTCAGAGTCCAATGCGACTATACCAGCAGCTCAGGTCTGGTTAACGTCACCATTTCGGTAAAAGATAACGGTATTGGCATACCCGAAGAAAAGCGAGGGGATATCTTCCGTGATTTCAAACAAGTGGATCATTCAGCCACCAGAAGGTACGAGGGTACCGGCCTGGGCCTGTCAATTTGCAAAAAATTGGTAGAAATGCAGCAGGGAAGTATCTCAGTACAAAGCAACGGAAATCAAGGTTCTGAGTTCATTGTTAAACTGGACTATCCATTAAGCCAACACAAAGTGAGGCCCAGTAAAAAAGCTATGAATGTTTCACCAACTTCCTTACTGCAATCCATGAGGCTGTTGGTGGTCGATGACGATCCCTTTAACATTAAACTGATAAAGACAATCTTGGAAAAATGGGAAGTACAGGCCACTTATTGCATCAACGGAAAAGAAGCCATAGAGCAAATCACCAAACACTCTTTCGACCTGATACTAACGGATATCCATATGCCTGAAGTAAGCGGTGTAGGATTAAGCAAGTTTGTTCGTTCTTTGGTTGACCCTGAAAAACGGGAGATTCCAATCATTGCCCTGACGGCCAATGTCATGAAAACTGATTTGGAAAAATACCGGAAAGCCGGAATTAACGACTTCATTTTAAAACCATATCGGGAGGTAGAACTATATCAAAAGATCAATGAACTAGTACCCAAAGACGGGGCGGACAACAGCAAGGTGTCCGTTCAATTTGAGCTAAATGACTTCAAAAAGTTTTCAGGAGGCGATGACGAAGCCTTGCTGCCAATTTTAGAAGCATTTCATGACAATCTAAAACAAAACCTGCAAATGCTGGTAACATCTACAGAAAAGCAGGATCTGCAAACTGTAGCAGAACTGGCCCATAAGATGATCAGCTCCTTTGGCCATGTACATGCAAAAGAGCCAGTAAGTAAGCTACGCCAGCTTGAAACAAAAATCAGATCTAAGGAATCGGACTTACCTTTGAAGGCTATGGTTGAGGAGATCCAGCAACTATCCCACCCTATTTTGGAGGGACTGGAGCATGAGATTGAAGGTCTGGGTAATAGCCTTTCAAAATTCAGACATAGCGGTCCATAGTGCATGTGCGACGGTCAATTGTTAATTGCTAATTGTCAATATGATACTGCTTCATTTTATTATAAAGCGTCTTTCTATCAATATTCAAAAGTGCCGCTGCTTTGGATTTGTTGTACCGGGTTTTCTCCAGAATTGATAGAATGATCTCCCGCTCCTGAGATTCTGTTTGCTTTTTTAGATCATGCGTTTCTGAGGGACTCAAAAAAATGGGTTGGCGGATGATCTCCAGGGGTATGTGGTCTTCTTCGATCTGGTTACCAGTGCATAACAATACTGCCCTTTTAATGACATTTTTCATTTCCCGAATATTGCCAGGCCAGGAATATGTATGAAATACCTGAACCACGGATGGGTTGAAGCAGGATACCTGTTTGTTCAGTTCATGGTTGGAACGATCAAGAAAGTATTCTGCGAATAAGTCGATGTCTTCGCCACGTTCCCGTAAGGCAGGGACATCAAGGGTAAATTCATTCAATCTGTGGTAGAGATCTTCTCGAAATCCTTGTTTGACTGCCCTTCGAAGGTCCTCATTGGAAGCAGCAATAATCCGTACATCCACAGCTACATCCTTTTTTCCACCTACTTTTTTAATTCTCTTCTCCTGAAGAGCCCTTAATAACTTAATTTGTACCTCATAGCTCAGGTTACCAATCTCATCTAAAAATAAGGTCCCGCCATTGGCGATTTCAAATTGTCCAATTTTATCATTTATTGCCCCCGTAAAAGAGCCCTTAAGGTGTCCGAATAACTCACTGGTTGCCAGTTCATTACTTAAGGATCCGCAATCTAAAGCTACAAACGGTCTCTCACTCCTGTTGCTTTCCTGATGGATCCGGCGTGCAACGTACTCTTTTCCGGTTCCACTTTCTCCCATTATTAACACCGACATGATGGTGGGCGCCACCAGAGTAATGTATTGTTCCAATTTGGTTGATGAGGGACTTTTACCTGTCAGGTATTGAAAACCAGCAATAGATTGGGCACTATTGATATCATCCGACGGAGTCGCAAGAGCAGATTTAACAATTAACAGTATCTCATCAGGATTTACCGGTTTGGTTACGTATTCATAAGCGCCCAATTTAATGGCCTGAACGGCGGTTTTAATCTCCCCGTAGCCAGTCATAAGAATAACAGGAATGTTCGGATAATGCAATTTAATTTCCCTTAACACATCTATTCCTGTCAAGTCAGGTAATCTCAGGTCTGTTAACACCAAATCATAAGGGTCTTTTCCCAGCAACGAGAAACATTCTTTCCCGGAAAGAGCTTTGCTTGACTCGAATCCATTCTTGTCCAAAAAAGTAGCCAGCATTAAGCAAAATGCCGGGTCGTCGTCTACGATAAGTATTCTTGGATTGGCCATTTGGGGTTAAGATAAATATATGATTCCAGATTTACGATTTGCGATTTGACGCTTAGCGCCTGGCGTCTGGCGGGTTAAATTTCTAATTCTACTGATAGGTCTCCAAAATCCCTCCCGTTAGCCGCAACAACGCAGTATCTGTTTGAATCAGGTCAAATTTGGACTGCAGGTTACGAAGTGCAGCTAGCAAATAGTTGACTTGTATAAGCCGGCATCTTTGGCAGGCTCTCTTCAATATCAATGCTTTCAAAATACGCATTCCAATGGGGGTAGGCATCAACGAAATCTATTTTTAAGTCTGGTAAGATGGTTGCCAGATCTTTTAAAAAATTACTCTTTTGGGACTTCAATGCCAATCTAGGCTCAGAGTCCTCAATTCTAAACAGCAAGGTTCCCTTTCTGAAATCCTGACCTGCTTTTAACGGAACCCTGCCAGGCAAAATTCTACCGGAAACTTCTGCAATCAGATCAATGGGATGAGACGACTCAACTCTTCCGAAAGTGATAATACGGGTATCCACCTCAGAATAGGTAACAGGGATTGTTTTTACAAATTTTGGACGGACATTAACCACCATCTTCATTGGTTTTGACTTCATCCCGGCAAAAAAACCTCCAGCTACCAGCATGATGATAAATACCCCAATTGCCACAATGATTGTTTGCCTGTTAGTCATAAAATCAGTACAGATATTACTCTTTTGTACTAAAATTAGCTCAAAGAGATGTTCCTGGAGGAATAAATTATTTGGAAGGCAAGAATCCGGTTTGAATGCGCCCAATCAGCATCCAACCTCCGGATTGTGGTAGATCAAGGTTTAATAATATCAGATTACTTTAACAATCTGCATGGAACTGCTATCTGGAAGATCTTTATACTTTAGGTCGTTGTAGCTATAAAACTTTACGGCTAGTATCAGTAGCAACCTGGTATTGCTTGGCAAGGCCTCCCCATCATATACAGATAGCTGCTGTGTGGTACTTTCCTCCGGGTAGTTTATAATTGGATGAATGGGATTTTCCTGAGTGGTTTTTCTAGCATGTACTTCCGGTGCACATGGTTTATATTCTTTTGATTCTTTACTATAAGTGTAATCAGATAGTAACAATAAATGAGAAAACATTTGATAATGTGTGGCCACATCGGGAGCCACTAAATCTTGTTTTGGCGTAAACGACGGGATGTGTAAAATCAAGTGACCATAATTGGATCCGCTCATCACCATGATATTATTGGGGAATGTCTCTTTGAATGGTGCATTGGAGTTAAAGTCGAATCCCTCCAGGATTTTTCCATTTTTGCTTAAAAGAATAGGCCGTTTACCATTAGCACCTTCGCTTAACTGCGCCAAATTCCTGAACCTAGCGGTCAGTTTGCCGGAAACATAGGGTTCACAAATTTTTGTCATCTTTTTTGGTAAAGAATGCCTTAAGGTCATCGCCAAATTAGATGCAGCGGCAAACTCCTGTTGATTTTTACGTAATTCAGCATAATTGTCACCTGTTTTGACTTCCTCTGATGTTGGGCCACCTTTCCTGGCTATTATAGTTTTCTCCACCCCCCTTATCTTATATACTCTAAGATTATCTAAATCTTGTTGATAATTTATTATTCTTTTAGACGTGCCTGCCATAAACGTGCATATTTTAATTATTCCAGTTTTCCCTCAATTCTCTCAACTTCTTCATCAATACCAAATTTAATGATTTGGGTTTATGGTTTTCTTTCGATTTTTGACTTTTTATTACTCGTAAGATATTCAATCATAGTTTATTATAATTTGAATGATCGTTGCCACATGTACTTATAAAATTAAAGCTCAATAAGAACGAAAAAATATTTGAAAAATGCAAAAAATAGTTAGTTTAATTAATAATAATTAATTAACTGCTTATCAATTACTTATAGAAAATATTTTTTTAATTAAATAAGAAAATATCTTCGTATTATTTCAAATATGCTATTACACGTTATTCATTTCCTCAATCAGTTTACTTAGAGAGCTTTTGGCATCGCCAAATAACATACGAGTACGTTCTCCGAAGAACAGTTGATTTTGGATACCCGCGTAGCCGGGGTTCATACTTCGTTTCAACACGATTACATGCTTAGCTTTTTCCACATCAAGGATAGGCATTCCATAGATGGGACTGGATGTGTCTGTTTTGGCCGCAGGGTTAACCACATCATTGGCACCAATCACCAATACCACGTCTGTACTGGGAAATTCCTTATTGGCTTCCTCCAGGTCTAATAGTTTGGGATAAGGTACGTCAGCTTCGGCTAACAGTACGTTCATGTGCCCAGGCATTCTGCCAGCTACCGGATGAATAGCGTATTTTAAACTTACTCCCTCTTCTTCCAGGGTTTTTTCCAGATCATGCACCGTATGCTGGGCCTGGGCCACTGCCATTCCGTAGCCTGGGACTACCATTACCTTTTGAGCATATTTAAGCATTATAGCGGTATCTGAGAATGTCGCTACTTTGGCAACCTGATCTCCGGATTCAGCTGCACCGCCACCTGATGCGGTGAAACCTCCAATTATTACATTTATCAATGAGCGATTCATGGCCTTACACATCAACATAGTGAGTATGGTTCCAGCTGCGCCCACCAGTACACCGCCTACTATCATAACCTGGTTCCCATATATAAGACCAGCCAGAGCTGCACCTAACCCGGTGAATGAGTTTAGCAATGAGATTACCACCGGCATGTCACCACCTCCGATTGGAGTAACAAATGTGATTCCATAGATCAGACTAAGAACTAAAACCGCCATTACATAAGTCAAATTCAACTCAGGCTGTAGCATGGTATAAACACTGACCGCCAGTATTATCAATAGAAGTAAAATATTTACCACCTTAGGAGCCGGCAGAACCAGGCTGTCCCTTAAAAACCCCTCCAGTTTTCCATAGGCCACCATGCTTCCGGTAAATGATATACTTCCTACAAAAAGTGCAAAGAAGGTGGTAATGATTTGGCCACTTAACAAAGGCGCCCCCGATGGATGATTATAAAACTCCACAATAGATAACAACATGGCGCAAGCACCTCCCAGTCCATTGAATATGCTGACCATTTCAGGCATGGCGGTCATTTTTATTCTTTTGGCAGCCACTAAACCGATGATGGTCCCAACCAATATTCCGCCGGCGATCCAGCTGTAATTATTATCTCCACCAGGCAAAGGAGTTATCAAAGTAACTATTAGGGCACCTATCATCCCGGCAGCAGCCAGCAGGTTACCGGTCCTGGCACTATCAGGATGGCTCAGTTTTTTAAGTCCAATAATGAACAGTGCGATACAGATCAGGTAAAAAAAATTGGTAATGGTACCTTCCAAAGCGTTTTTATTTAAAGGTTATTTCTTTTTCTTCTTAAACATTTCGAGCATGCGATTGGTCACTGCAAATCCACCTGCTACATTGATCATAGCCAACATAATACCAAAAAAGCCCAGGGTAAGTACAATATAATTATCAGAACTTGCCTGTCGGACCAGTATCACGGCACCTATAATTACCACACCGCTAATGGCATTTGCACCAGACATCAAAGGGGTATGAAGTACCGTCGGGACCTTTGAAATCACCTCGGTACCTAGAAAAATTATGAAGACCAGAATATATATCATGGTCAAATTCTCTCCGATAAATTGTTGAAATAGATCCATTGTTAATTATGAATTATGAATTGTCAATTATTAATTGGAATAAAGATCCTGTCCATTATGAGCGATACAACTTGATTTTATTATCTCGTTTTCCATATCCAAATTGAGCGTACCATCTTCAGAGATCAATACTTTAAGAAAATTGAATATGTTCTTGGCATATAACTGACTGGCGTGCATAGGCACTTGTTCTGCCAGGTCTGAATTGCCAATAATGGTCACCTCATGGGCGATAACTGTCTCATTATTCTTGGTAAGCGCACAATTCCCTCCGGTCGATGAGGCCAAATCTACGATCACAGATCCTGGTTTCATGGATTTGACGGTTTCCTCATTGATTAGCAAAGGCGCAGGTTTGCCTCTTAGCTGCGCTGTGGTAATGACAACATCTGCCTTGGAAGCTTTCTCCTGTATAAGCACCTGTTGCTGGCGTTTGTACTCTTCAGTTTGCTCTACCGCATATCCTCCAGCCTCTTTATCATCGGTAGCACCTTCCACCATCACGAATTTAGCTCCCAGGCTCTCCACTTCCTCCTTTGCTGCCAGGCGGGTATCAAAAGCTTCTACTACTCCTCCAAGGCGCTTAGCAGTAGCAACGGCTTGTAGTCCCGCAACACCAGCCCCCAGCACCAAAACCTTTGCTGGCGGTATGGTTCCTGCAGCAGTGGTAAGCATAGGAAAGTAGCGGGGCAAATTGTTAGCAGCTTCCAGTACCGCCCGATAGCCGGCAATTGAGGCCATGGAAGATAGAACATCCATTGATTGGGCCAGG
>Ga0114949_10003440_pt1 | contig 10087 bp, 7 predicted proteins | sample N074metaG_FD_83505 | JGI IMG/M metagenome (GOLD analysis project Ga0114949, IMG submission 83505) | Deep subsurface microbial communities from Kermadec Trench to uncover new lineages of life (NeLLi) - N074 metaG | ecosystem: Environmental > Aquatic > Marine > Ocean trench > Sediment | place... | reverse complement strand
TTTGCCGCACCGGTAAATTCTTTGCCTGTGAGCACTTCGACCTGCAACCTGACATGATGACACTGGCGAAGGCAATGGGCGGTGGTGTGCCTATCGGTGCAACCATGTTAAGCGCGCATATCAGCGTCGACCTCGGACTGCACGGGACGACTTTTGGCGGCAATCCACTGGCTTGTGCGGCAGCACTTAGCGCCATGGAAACCTTTCAAAGTCAAAAGCTGGCGCAACGCGCTGAGGAACTTGGCAACTACTTCGAGTCGCGTTTCGCCGAGAAACAACTATCGCAGGTCAGGACGGTTCGCCGTCTCGGGCTGATGATCGGTATCGAAATTAAACACAGGGCACAGGACGCACTGGCGTTCTTGCTGGAAAGAAAGATTATCGCCCTGCCGGCGGGGCCTAATGTGATTCGATTGCTACCCCCGCTGGTGATCGAGAAATCACAGCTGGATCGAGTGGTAGAAGCGCTGCACGAATGCCTGGCCTAGCTCAGATCCTTTCCCCGGAGCGAGAGGATAGTCCTGTTAGCTGGGGCATTGAAATCGGGCGGGGCTGAATTTATCTTGTCCGCGCTTTAATATCATCTCGACGGTGTCATAGAAGCAATAAATCAATCGACACTAGCTGCCTAGGTATCCGGGCGTATCGAGGAAATAAACTTCGACGTGGATGACCCCATATTTAATGGACTCGCGATCGCTTTAATTTTTGCTATCCTGGTTTCGACAATGCTCACCCTCGTTGTTATTCCGGTCTTGTTTTATGCCTTTAATAACCGTCGACTTGAAGTCGAGAATCCAACAAGCCCCCAATCCTTATCATAATTTATGACCGGTTGGGCATAAGCAAGAAGGTCCAGAAATAACTTTAGTTATAAAACTAACATTTTATTGACATGTTGATTTAAATATAACATTCTATCTCTCGTTGGTGCATTTAACGAATTTCGTGCACCTCAACACTTATTTAAAAAACTACGGGAGAGATCGAGAGATGAATATCAAAATTACATTGAAAGCCGCTGCTATTGCTGTTGTTGCTTTCTTCGCAACGGGCGAGGGCATTGCGTTGGCAGATGACGTTATTCGCATTGCGTCACCCTATAAAACAACCACATTGGACCCGGTGCGGTCTGCTGCTGCGGGTAACATTGAAGTATTCGGTCAGCTATACAGCCGTGTTTTCAGGCGTGCAGCTGACGGGACACTGGCCCCAGGCCTTGCCGAATCATGGGATGTAGCTGCTGACGGCAAGACCATTACATTGAATTTACGTAATGCAAAATTCTCTGACGGCAGTGCTATTACTTCGGAAGATGTTGTTTTCAGCTTTCTTCGCGTACGCGACCATGAAAAAACCGCTTATGGCGTAACCATGAAACAAATGGCTGATGCAAAACCTAGTGGCGACCATAAAGTGATCGTAACACTGAAAAACCCTTCTGCGCCGTTCCTGGGTAACCTGGAGATTTTCAATATTGGCATCGTATCGAAGAAAGATGTTGAAGCTCGTGGTGAAGAAATCGCGTTCACAGAGTCGCCTTTAACATCCGGTCCTTACATGGTCAAAGAATGGCTGCCCGGTGATCGTCTGATCCTGGCTGCTAACCCCAATTACTGGCGTGCTGGTTATCCTAAAAACGACGGTGTCGAATTGATCGAAATTGATGATCCGAATACCCGGGTTTCAGCTCTTCTGGCCGGTGAAATCGATGCCGTGCGTAGTGTTCCCTGGCCTCTGGTTGCGGAGCTTCAGGCTAACAGCGCTGTTGACGTACCGCTTGAACCATCCACGGTTATCTATATGACGTTGATGAACCATTCCCGTCCTCCTTTCAATAATATGAAAATCCGTCAGGCTGCGGCCATGGCGCTGGACACAAAGTCATTGGCAAAAGCGATCACTTTTGGTCACGCTCCGGCGGCCAATACAACATTGCCTCGTCTAGACTTCCATCATTCAGATTTCTCTGTAAACACTTACGACCCTGCCAGGGCAAAAGCGCTGCTTGCTGAAGCGGGTGGATTTGATGGTGAAGCTGTTTTGTTGGTTAGAACCAGTAACGCTGACCAGCAACTTGCGACCCTTATTCAGGCACAGTGGGCTGCTATAGGTCTGAAAGCCAAACTGGAAATAGTTGACGCCGGTGTATGGTGGGACCGTGTTCCCGGTGCCGATTATGATGCGGCTGCTTCATGGTGGTATAACGAAACAACCGACCCTGACCTGGCTGTTGGCTGGGCACTTTGTGGCGAATGTGGAACCAAGGCGTTCTATACAACCTACAACAACCCAAAAGTTGATGAATTGATGGAAGCTGGTGCGACAGAACTCGATATCGCTAAACGCGAAAAAATCTATCATCAAATTCAGGAAATCACCACCACCGAGGTATCCCAGATTCCTCTGTACTACCCTCCATTTGCAAACGCTTACAGCAAACGGATTAGCGGGCTTATTATGACCCCGGCACTACAGTGGACACTGGAAGGTGCTACTGTTAACTAAGCATATCCCAGGGCGACGGATCACCCTGTGTGGTTCGTCGCCTTCCTGAATAATCTTAATTTGTTAGAACCTTTTATTTTTTCATTTTAATTCGCACACGGGTTTCACCATGCATTTTCTGCACGTCGTTTTTCAGCGTTTGCTGCATTTGATACCCGTATTATTCGGGATTAGCATCATTACTTTTGTGCTGATGCAGCTCACTCCTGGTGATCCTATCCGCTTGCTGGTTGGTCAGCGGGCGACACCCGAAGTGATCGCCGCTGTACGGGCACATTATGGTTTGGATCTGCCCGCCTTTCAGCAATATTTTGTCTATATGGCTAACGTGTTGCAGGGCGATTTAGGCAATTCCATTCCCTACCAGCGCCCGGTAACGGAACTTATTTTAAACTTCCTGCCACCGACGATATTTTTACTTGCCTATGTCATCTGCATAACGGTACCGGCAACAGTTTTTCTGGCAATTCTTTCCGCCAAAAATGAAGGGGGGCTAATCGATCAGATCATCAGCCAGTTTACCGTTCTGGGTTTGACCATTCCGGTATTCTGGCTAGGTATCATGATGGCACGACTGTTTGGTGTTGATCTTGGCTGGTTCCCGGTTACCGGTTATGGGAAAGATTTTATTGGCCATTTACACCACTTGTTCCTACCCGCGATCAGCACCTCCATCTGGTTGGTACCGGTGTTACTGCGTAATCTCAGGGTCGCCATCATCGAGGAAATGAAATCTGATTATGTAACCTCCAGCCGGTCAAAGGGTTTACCGGAACGTTATATTTTTTCACACCACATTCTAAGGAATTCAATTTTGCCTACATTGAACCTGTTCGGAGTGATGGTCGCCTATCTGATTGGTGGATCGATTGTGGTGGAAACGGTTTACGCCGTTCCGGGTGTTGGAAGGCTGATCATCAATTCTATTTTGGGCCGAGATTATTTTGTGGTGCAGGGCATTACCTTATTTTATGCCATGGCAACAATTTCTGTGACCCTCATTGTCGATTTGATATCCGCGTTAATAGATCCAAGGGTGGAACTATGAGCACTGTAGAAAATATTGAATCCGAACGCATCGAGTCTACCGCACAACGGTCGATCATTTTAAGATTACCCGTCTCTACGATCTTCGGTGGAGTCATTGTTTTGATCTGGCTGGTCAGCGCACTCGCTGCGCCTTTGATTTCAGAATATGACCCCATTGCCATTGATTTCCTTAAAATCCTGCAGCCCCCCAGTACTAGCAACCTGTTTGGCACAGACGAACTGGGGCGGGATATCTTTACCCGTGTACTCTACGCCGCCCGAATTGATATCTGGATGGGTGTGGCGGGTGTCTTCGCCCCCATGATCATTGGCGTCTTCCTTGGGCTGGTTGCCGGGTATATGGGCGGAGTCGTTGACAAGATTCTAATGCGCATTGTGGATATTACCCTGGCCTTTCCCTTCTTCGTACTGGTGCTGGTCATTGTCGCCATGTTGGGACCGGGCCTGGCGAACTTTATTATTGCCCTGGCCTGTGTTGCGTGGGTGGCCTATGCGCGTTTGATCCGGGCAGAAGTACAAATTATTAAAAAGTCTGAATATATTCAGGCTGCCCAAACGCTGGGGTTCAGTCCGATTTATATCATGTTCCGGCATGTGCTGCCCAATGCCTTGTCACCGATCATTGTATATGCCGTGACCGACGCCGTTCTGGTTATTCTGTTGGGTGCGAGTCTGGGTTTCCTTGGTCTTGGCGTTCAACCCCCCACACCGGAATGGGGGGTGATGATTGCCAACGGACAGACCTATATTTCGAGCGCCTGGTGGATCAGCTTTTTCCCTGGGGTTGCTACGGTTATTCTGGGACTGGGTTTGACTTTAATCGGTAACGGCTTATCCAAACTTCGGTTGGGGTCAGATTAATGACTACTGATACTCAAAATTTAAACGCCTCACTTATCAGGGTCGAAAATTTAAGCGTCGATTTCCATTTGGAAAACCAGCATGTACAAGCCGTACGCGGGGTCTCCTTTGAATTAATGCGGGGCGAGATCCTCGGTGTGGTTGGCGAAAGTGGTTCTGGCAAATCCGTGATGTGCAGGTCGCTTTTAGGGTTGTTGCCCGCCACCGCGAGCGTATCGGGAACGGTATCATTCGAAGGGCGTGATCTGAGCAACTTGAGCGACGATGAATGGCGCTCTATTCGCGGCAAACAGGCGTCGATGATTTTCCAAAACCCGTCGTCCCATCTTGATCCTTTAATGACGGCCGGGACCCATATCGCCGAACCCTTGCGCCACCATGAGAACGCCAGCGCCAGGGATGCCCGGGCAACCGCCATCGATCTTTTAAAAACCGTTGGTATTGCTGATCCGGAACACCGGGTTGATGCGTTCCCCCACGAATTATCGGGCGGCATGAAACAACGGGTGATGATCGCCTCTGCCATTGCCTGCAAACCAGAATTTTTGATCGCAGATGAACCAACCACGGCCCTTGATGTTACGGTGCAGGCCCGCATTCTTGATCTGTTGAAAGACCTGAACCAGAAACAGAACCTGACGATTATATTTGTCTCTCACGATTTGGGGGTCATCAGTGAAATTTGTGATCGGGTGTTGGTCATGAAGGATGGTAAAGTTGTCGAGCAGGGCACCACACAGGATATTATCTTTAACCCTAAAGACCCCTATACCCAGCTATTGATCAATTCCCAGCCATCGGTTCGTGCCAGGCTTCGTCAATCGGCGGGCCAGGTTCAACTCTCTCAACCCATTGCGACAAAACCCGTCATGAGCATCAAAGGTCTTACGGTGGAATTTGCCGGAAAACAGGCCGCCCTGTTTGGATTGCTAGGGGGCGTATCTACACCTCCGGTGAAAGCCCTTGGCAATATTTCCATGGACATTTATAAAGGCGAGGTTGTCGGTATTGTGGGCGAAAGCGGTTCGGGTAAAAGCACTCTGGCCCGTGTTATCACGCGCTTGCAGGCACCAACGGCGGGTTCGGTTACCTATGAAGGGCAAGACATTGCAGATTACAGTGGCTCAGAACTGATTAATTATCACCGCAAAGTGCAAATGGCATTTCAAAATCCGTTTGACTCCCTGAACCCCCGGTTCACTGTTAGACAAACAATTGCCGAGCCGCTAATCGTTCATAACCTGGTTCCCCGTAATACTGTTGAGACGCGCACTTCCGAACTGATGAACCTGGTGGAACTACCCGAAATATTAGGCGCGCGGCGCCCGCGCCAGTTGTCGGGTGGACAATGCCAGCGGGTTGGTATCGCCAGGGCGCTCGCCATGGAACCAAAAGTTCTAATCGCCGATGAAATTACATCCGCACTGGATGTAACCATTCAGGCTCAAATATTGGATTTGCTGGAACGTATTCGCGAAAAAGAAGATCTGACGATTATTTATATCTCCCACGATCTGGCTGTTGTGCGCATGATCTGTTCTCGCGTGGCGGTATTCAGGGATGGACATCTGATCGAGATTGGTGATGTGGGCGATGTTCTTAGCAATCCTGTGGAAGACTACACCCGTACACTGATTGCTTCGGCTCCCCATTTCAGTACTGAACGGGCTTTGTAATCGAGATTGTGAGATAACAGGAATTGCATCGTGGACGCACTTGAATATTCAAACCTGGATGGCCTGGCCCTGGCCGAAAAAGTTAAAGCTGGCGAGGTAGCAGCAAGCGAGCTTTCCACTCTAGCGCTAGCCGGAATTGAAGCGCTGAACCCCCGTTTAAACGGTGTTATTGAGGTATATGACGATGCGCTAGAAGGGCTGGAAAAAATTATTCCCGCTGATGTTGCCTTTCCCGGTGTGCCGACACTGGTCAAGGATTTCCCTTCTAAAAAAGGCCGCAAGGCGGAATTCGGTAGCGAGTTCTCGAAAGGTTTCATCGCTACCGAAAACATGGGGTTTTATGACCGCATGTGTAACGCCGGTATTGTGACCCTGGGCCGCACGACGTCTTCCGAACATGGGCTGGCCGCGACCATTGAGACACGACTTTATGGCTCTACCCATAATCCATGGGACTTGACCAGGTCCACATCCGGCTCCAGTGGTGGAGCTGCAGCAATGGTTGCCGCAGGCGTTGTTCCCTTTGCCCAGGGCGGTGATGGTGGTGGATCGATCCGTAACCCGGCAGCTTGTTGCGGTCTGGTGGGATTGAAGCCTTCGCGAGGTCGGGTGTCGTCGGCTCCTTATTCCAATGCACCCTTAAGCGGTATCGCGACGGCTTTTATGTTGACCCGATCGGTTCGTGATTGTGCGGCATTGCTCGATATGATGGCGGGACCCTTTGCGGGTGATTTTTATGAAATTCCGGTCCCAGCTCGGCCCTTTATAAGTGAGGTCGTCTCTCCCGGCCGAACGCTTGATATTGCACTTGTGTGTGATACCTGGTCCGGATTGCCTGTTGATCCGCAAATTTTAGAGGCCACCCAAAAAGCGGCATCGTTTCTGGAAGCCCAGGGACACCGTATCCATATGGCATCTCCAGACTTTGATTACGCAGCGTATCTGGAAGCTCAAAAGTTAATCTGGTGTGCGCACCTGTACCATTCCATTAATGAAATGGCCAAATATTTGAACCGGACACCGGGGCCAGATAATTTACAGACCACGTCACTGGCGACCTACGAACGTGGACGAGCGGTAAGCGCGGATGAATTTCTTTGGTCCATGGATGTTTATGAAAGTATCACCCGCCAGGTTGGCGAGTTTTTAAGCCGGTATGATGCGATGATAACCCCGACGGCTTGTATCCTGCCAGAGGTCCTTGGCACCTATGATCCGGATGTCGCAGGGGGCAGTGTTGATGATCTGTTTGATCAACTGGCACCCAAAGAAAGTTTTACCGCGCTCTTCAATGCAAGCGGTCATCCGGCGGTTTCACTGCCGCTTGCCATGTCACAAGAAGGTTTACCCATCGGTGTCCAGGTTATTACAAACTTTGCCGACGAAGCCACCTTGTTTCAAATCGCTGCTGCCTGCGAACAGGAATACCAGTGGCATTTGCGTAAGCCCTCCATTCACTTTTCAGATTATAAATAAAGTTTCTCGTGAATAATAAAAAACAAAATGGCAAGACCCGCATCGAGAGCCTGATCCAATCGCAATATGGCAAGTTAACAGGATCAGAAAAGGCTATTGCCTCCTATATCCTGGAGAATCTCCTGACCATACCATTTGAAACCGGGGCGTCTCTGGCAGCAAAAATAGATGTCAGCGGGATGACCATCATCAGGTTTATTCGTAATCTCGGGTATGCAAATTTACGCGAATTAAAAGAAGAGCTTCGCAGTGCTGCCACCGACCAGGACTTTGATCTGGATGATGCCCTGTCGCGGTTCCATATCCAGCTTGATGGTATTAATCATCTGGAAGCAAGTATGGCGCTTGAAATTCGCGCCGTGTTAAAAGCCTATGAACTGGTCGGCACTCCGCAATGGGAAACTATTACCAACATGTTGTCACACATGGATACCATCCACATCGTTGGTTTTCAGGCATCCAAGGGTTTGGCTGTCGATTTTGCTAACCGCCTGAAATACGCCCGCAAAAATATATTTTTTGCCGAAGGTATGACGGGGACATATTCAGAGATACTCGATTCTGATCCACAAAAAAATTGTCTGGTTATTGTCGATACGGCGTCCTATGCCCGCAAAGGTATTCTACTTGCCAAAAAAGCCAAGAACCTGGGCATCCCCATTATCGTGATTACTGACAAATATAGTCATTGGGCACTGGAATTTACCGAAAACGTTTTGGCCGGGCATACCCACATTCAAACATTTTGGGATTCCACTGCAAGCCTGTCGATCATTCTGAATTTACTGATCAATTCTGTCGCCTCAACTCTTGGTGAATTATCGGAAGAACGCTTTAATCAATTACGGGATCTTGGTATCTATTTTGAAGAGTTCACCCATGCCCAGAGTGTACCGGCCAACAGGAAGAAGGCCCGCAGGAAGAGGATCCAAAGTAAATAAAGATGTGGTCGTGCTCTACACCAGGATCTGGACAAATCTTAAGAAGTAGATGCTCCTTAGTTAGCCGGGTGGGTTTATCCCCCGGCTATTCTTTTAAATATCTCAGAGATTTATTTTGAATCAGCCAACCGTCAAACCGCAAACTGCACGGGAACTGGGAATCATGCGTGGTTTTCCACCACCTCCCGAAAAACGACCAGGTCCAAGTAACTGGGACCTGGCGCCGTTCAATCGCTGGTCATTTTTAAATATGCGCAGTTTGTTCCCAACCGCCGATGTCAAGGCTGACTGCGGTGGTATAAAGCCATTGCCTGTGGCCAAACAGGATTTACACGCGGTCCAGTTTGCCGACCACAAAGGCAACAAAACCACAGTATCCGAGTTCCTCGACAACACCTATACCGATGGCTTTATGGTTTTACACAGGAACCGGGTGATCGCTGAAAATTACTACAATGAAATGCTCTCGGACACCCCGCATTTATCCCAGTCAGTGGCTAAATCGATTGTCGGGTGCCTTGCCGGTATCCTCTGCGATCAGGGAATTCTCGATATCGAAGCGCCCCTCATCGACTATGTGCCGGAACTGGCTAGCTGTGGCTATAAAGATGCCAAACTAAGCCATGCGCTATCGATGACCAGCGGTGTGCAGTTTATCGAAGATTACAATGCGCCTCACTCCGATATGACCCGCATCGATATTGCCTGCGGCTGGCGCCCGGCACCCGAAGGTGATGAACAACCGACAATTCGCGACGTCATTTTAAGCCTGACCAGGACCCGGGAACATGGTGAAATTTTTAATTATCGTTCGGTCGAAACCGATGTGGTTGCCTGGGCGATCGAGAGAGCCACCGGAAGATCGCTTTCTGAACTGGTGAGCGAGTTAATCTGGCAAAAAATCGGCGCCGAACACGATGCTTTTTTTACCGTAGATAAGGCGACTACCGCTGTTGCCAGTGGCGGTTTCAATGCTACCCTGAGAGATTATGCGCGTTTTGGTTTAATGATGCAGAATGGCGGCGTCGTGGGTGATACCCGGGTCGTATCGAAGCACTGGGTGGACCGCTGTGCCAAAGGCGACCATAGCCTATATGGAAAACCCTATACCGATACCTGCCCGAATGGCGCCTATAGCAACTTCTGGTGGGTCGACAATATCGAAAAGGGCGATTTCATGGCGCGTGGCGTGTTTGGACAAATGATTTATATCAATCCTATGGCGCACATCACCATCGTCAAACTCTCGACCTGGCCTGACTACCAGAAACCCGATTTTAGCAAAAAAACACTACTCGCTTTTCGCGCGATCCGCGAAGCGTTAAGTGAACAGGGAATTTAATTCTACGCCCCCTGGTAACATGCAAATTGAGTTTAGATAAGCCTGACAATCTACTATACTTCGCGCTAAGATTCTGCTAATAATTCCATTCAACCCGGATTTCAACATCAATGACACAGTCAAAACCCGATCTTGACAGCCGGGCCCAAAGCTCAATAAACCTTGAGCAATACGGCATCAATAACGTTCAGGAAATTATTCGCAACCCATCTTTCGAAACACTTTTTGTGGAG
>Ga0114949_10003437_pt1 | contig 10090 bp, 14 predicted proteins | sample N074metaG_FD_83505 | JGI IMG/M metagenome (GOLD analysis project Ga0114949, IMG submission 83505) | Deep subsurface microbial communities from Kermadec Trench to uncover new lineages of life (NeLLi) - N074 metaG | ecosystem: Environmental > Aquatic > Marine > Ocean trench > Sediment | place... | reverse complement strand
GGACGATTCAGGAAAGGAACGGCCGCCTTGGCACGAAAATCGGTCAGAGGGTGGAGCCGCGTTCCCAAACCCGCTGCCAGAATCATCCCTTTCATAGGCTCCAGCCTTCAAGTTCCAGGTTCCGGGTTCCAGGTTCCGGGTTCCAAGTTCCAAGTTTCGGATTTGGAATTTTGGATTTGGAATTTCCGCTGACTGCGGTCAGCGGTCAGCGGTCTGTTGTTCCAGATACATCTCCATCCCCACTTGAAACTCTTTTCATACTGCTGATTTTAAACGGCTTCCAGTTTTATGTCTTCCCTCAGTTCAGCCTGTGTAGTGAAAATGTCAGGAACTTTATTCCTCAATTTACGAATTGCCGCTACCTTGTGGTCAGGACTGAGGTGAGTATACCGCTCTACCATCGCCATATTCTTCCAGCCACCCAATTCCTGAATTGTCCGAGCATCAACACCGGCCATGCCGAGGCGAGAACCAAACGTATGCCTCAACGTATGCGGCGTAACCTGGGCAAGTTTAGCATTCCGGCAGGCAGTATCAAAAGAGGTTCTAATGAAGCGATATGGCTTGCCATCCGACTTTTCAAAAACGTGCTGGCTGGTGGCCTTCTCTTTCAACACCAACAGTGCCTCACGTAACCCTTCTTCCAGGGGTATCGTTCTAGTCTCCCCATTCTTGGCGTAAGCATCCAGGATGGTCAGAAATCCATTCTTGAAGTCTACGTTGGGCCAGGTCAGCGTTAAGGCTTCTGACGCCAGCCTAGCCCCTGAATATATTCCTACTAGAATCATGGTTCGCATGGGTTCCTTGGCAGCATTCAGGAGGTCCCTCTCCTCATCTTCTGTGAGGAACCTCACCCTACCCTTGCTCTCCTTGAAACGCTTCACCTTCAGCACAGGATTGGGACCCTCGCACTTACCCCAGTCAAGACAACGGTTGAAGATGTTCGTTAAAGTAGCTGTGTCCCGGTTTACCAGCACTTTCCCATCGGCCTTGCGTCGCTTCCCCGCTCCGATATGCTTCAACTTGTACTTCTCTATGAGGAAGGGGCTAATCTCGCTCAACTTGCGACTACCGAAAAACTCGGTGAGCCGTCCAGCGGAGCCACCATAGCTCCTTACCGTGTTGGGCCGCTTGTTCGCCCTGGCCCATACCAGGAACAACTCAGCGGCCTTGGTGAAGGTGATGTCCTTCTTCTGTTTCCCAATGCCTACCTCACCCCTTAAAATGGCTGCACGCTTCACCTGAGCAAGCTCAGCGGCCACAGAGCGACTGACACCCTTCCCCAAAGGAAACTGGTAGCGTGTGCCGTTGATGCGACAGTCCAGCCACCAATTCGTGAGCTTGCCGTTGCCTCGGCAGTAAACGCCGTTTTTCATGGTCTTACCTTTTTTTGGCATTGCCTTTTCCTTTCTTCTTCGCTTTCGCCTGACTGGTTTTTTTAACGCGCCTCTTCTTGCGCCATTCCTCTCCGTGCTCAGCCCACCAACGACTTTTGGCCTGGCGCTGACCGTAAGCGGCACACGAATCGCTGCAATATTTTTGCCTTTTCCGCTTTGCAAAGAAATATGGAGCTGCGCAATCAGGGTTCCCGCAGTGCAGGGCGCTGTGTATATTTTGCTGAAAATAGAGCATTGAAGCCTCGAACGGACTCATTGGGGGAGGGTCATTTTTATCTGATTCGACTCCGGCTATCTTTGCGACCATCGCTCGCAGCCAAACCCATCGCCACACTTCGGTCCAAAGATCTGGAGAGTCCCAGGCGGACTGGAAGTCCCGGGAACAGATCAAAACCCAGATGAGAAACTCTTTTCGTGGGACGCTTCCAAGCTGCTTGTCCCACATTTTCATAAATTTTTTCCCGATCAATGACTCCAATTCCGCCAGGTGTTTGGAGTCCATCTCTTCGGGGTCTGGGAAAAACTCCGGGAACTTTCCGAGCAATCTATTGACACTTTCGTAGTCCACACGCAGGTTCGCCAGTTCAACGAGGAAGTTCTCAAGCCTTTCTTTCGACTCTACGCCCCATTTCATTTGCTAGATTCCAGGCCTTTCGTTTCTGCTAGAGTTTATTAATACTACAAAATCTAGTTGAACTCCTCCATAGTAGTGTGTCAACCTACTAGATGTCAACAAAATAAATAAGAGGGACCATTATGAAAACAAAAACACATCTTATGCCACGGGAGGCAGCCCGAATCCTCGGGATTCGACTCGACTCGCTCTACCCGCTGATTTGGGCCGGTAAAATCGCTGCGAAAAAGTCAGACGGCCGCTGGCTGATTCCCCGCGGGGAAGTCGAAGCCCGCAAAGAAGCACTGAAGCGGCCAGCTAGAGGATAAGCAGTGAGTGACGTTCTTGATGTTCACGGCGCTGCTGAATTGCTCGGCTGTACGCCCAAGGCAATTCGCAAGAGGGTAGAACGGAGGATGATCCCATTCAAAAAATGGGGCGGACGGATCTGCTTTGTGAGAACCGAGCTTGACAGCTTCATCTCGTCGTTACCTGGGTGCGACCTAGATGAAGCAGTGCATAACGAGGAGGCGAAGCGCGGCTAATGGCTAGATTCAGAAAGATAGACCCACGCACCTGGCGCGATGAAAAATTCCGCCCCTTGGACCCACTGGACAAACTGATCGTTTTTTACATTCTCACGGGTCAGGCCAACCGTATCGGGATCTTTAACTTCTCCCCCGCAATGGCCGCAGAGGAAATCGGCATCGATCCGCAAACCTTCTCCGAACGTTTCGAGAACGTTTGCCGAACGTTAAATTGGGAGTGGGATGAGGGTTCTCGAGTGGTCTACATTCCCACCTATTGGAAATACAACATCCCAGAGAATCCGAACGTGGTCATCGGCCTTCTGAAAGATGTGGGTGACATCCCTGAAACGAAGCTGCTGTCAAGGTTTTCCACCAATTTCGCTTACCTTCCAGAAAACCTTCATGAAACCTTTGCCCAAACGTTAGCTGAACGTTACCCCAAACCCTCCCCGAATCAGGAGAACGAGAACGAGCAGGAGAACGAGCAGGAGAACGAGCAGGACACACAGAAGGGCGCTGGCGCGCCTAAGGCTCGTGTGCTTTACGACTCCTTTCGAGAGATCAACAAAATCCTGCCCCACCCGGATGAGCTCACTGAGGAAAGGTTGAGGAAGTGCCAAGCCAGGAAGAGGCAGGCCGGGAGGAGCGGGGGCTTTTCAAAGTTTGTGAGTGACTACAGTCGTGCAGTACTACTTGCGCAGGACACTCCTTTTCTAACAGGAGAGGGAAAGAACGGTTGGAGGGCCGACTTCGACTGGTTCATCCAAAACCACACCAACGTCTACAAGGTTCTTGAGGGGAAGTATGCGGATGGCTTAGCCGCTGGGCACAGTCGAACCTCATCGCACAATACGAAAGTCGGTCAGGACTGGTTATCCCGGACGGAGGGAAAATGACCGATAGGGAAAAACCGGAATTCATGAAACTTCTGATGTCTACGGCTGACCTGCACGGGAAGGAATTGTCCACTGATGTTGTCGAGCTCTGGTGGAACAGCCTGAAGGCATTTGATCTGAATCAAGTGAGGCAAGCTTTCTCTGATCACATCCAGGACCCTGTTAAGGGTGAATGGATGCCTAAGCCAGCCAACATCATCGCAAAGCTTGAGGGATCTCCGGAAAGATCGGCACTATTAGCGTGGACAGAAGTTGAGGAGGCCGTCTCCAGTGTCGGGCGGTACGAGACGGTCCAATTCACTGATCCGGTAATCAACGCCACCATTCGAGCCCTAGGTGGGTGGATCAGTCTATGTGACCAGAACCTCGATGAGCCCTGGATGCAGAAGGAATTTGAACGAAGGTACCTGGCCCACAGTGAAGTCGGAGCAGGGCTGAATGAGCCTCTTCCAGGCCTGCTACAGATTCAGAACAAGGGACATCGCGGGGATCCCAAGATGATTGGATCCAACTGTGGTCAGCAGGTGAGGATGATCGGAGATCCGGGAGTAGGGTTCTTACCCTTGCCCGAGGACAGGACAGAGGAAGTTCTAAAGAAACTGAGCGAGAAAGTAACGATTGAAGAATGAAAAAAATAGGGGGTGGGTGCTTTTTTTTGGGGTGGATGGGGTGTCGCTGGACGATCGACTGCAGCCGTCGCCCAGGACCTCAGAGACAGCCGAGAGCAGTCCAGCGACTGTCGTTGCTGCAGGAGCTCGACGGGTGAGCGTAGGTGTGGACTCGAGGCGACGGACGTCGGGGGGCCGGTCAACTACCTTAGCAATCGCAAGCGGAGACCACGCCCTCCATTCGTGCACGTGACCGCGATTTAAAATTTCAGATTTCTGTTGGAGAAATTCACCATGAATTGCCAAAAATGTGGAACCCAGCTGCCCGAATCAGATGGTGCAGGGCGGCCGAAAAAGTTCTGTTCGAAGTCTTGTCGGAGGGCCGCTGAGTACGAAATCACCCGCATCCACCGGCTTCTTGGAGACTTGGAACAAGAGCTTTCTTCTTACCGGATGTATGTCTCTTCCGGTGATGAGAGTTACGTGATGGCCTACAACTGCAAACCCAAAAAGGCGATTAGAATCGTCGAAAAAGAGCTGAAATTACAGGAAAAAAGGATGCTTGAGCTACTGGAGGAGGATAAAAAATGACGAAACAGGCGGAAATGCTGAAATGCATGAACCAAGAGGAACGGCAAGCTTGGGCGACGCAAAGGTTGCGTGCATTCTTTCGATCGCTGCGTCATGAGGGTTACACGCTTAAGGAAATTGGGGACGCAGCGCTCGTGTGCGGAGGTGGTGCCCTGATGGCAGCGAAGGGCAAAGAAGATGCTGCAAGCTACCTGACGGGATTAGCCTTTCGTATCCTCGACGGGATCGATCCATTGCCGGCGATCGACGAACCTTCTAGACCTGAATTGTTGCTGTGATGGAAAAGCCAGAACTGCCCAAGACTCGTCGCGACTACGAAAAGTGGCTTCGCAACAGCGGTTTCTCTAAGCGTCGTTCCGTCCGCCTGGCGTCTGCCTGGCCCAGCTCGGACGAAGAGACGAAAGCCGAACGCGACGAAGAGGAGGCTGCCGAGTTGCAGAAAGCCACATCCCAGATCCGTAGCGTCCTGGGGCTGAACAAATGACGGGATTTCGTGCTACACTGTCTGTAGCCGAAGCGAGGCCGTGGGCGAAAAATAACCATCGCCGACCTTTTGCTACCTGCCTCAACGGGAGCGATTCCCGGGAAAGCCAGCCAAAACTAAAAGTGTTTTTCTAGAGGTGCGAAAAGTTTTAGTACCTTAAGGAATAGGAGATTTCCATGGATAAGAATACTGGGAAAATGCAACAATTTACCGACGATGTGATGGAAGCGGTTAAGACTCACGCCGGTGACATCAATACGAAAATGGACCTCCTCCAGGGCGAATTTGAGTTGGAGCAGCAGCGAAACGATGCTCTGGAGCTGAAAGTCAACCGGGGTGGCCTGGGGGGCGGGCCCGGACCTGGAACCGGACTGTTGCCACAGGAACGTAACGAACTGAATCAGGCCTTACGGACTTATCTCAAAACCGGAAAAATCGAAGGCCTCATGCACTTCAGCCCGCAGAGTGCCATGGAAATCGGCAGCGATCCCGGCGGAGGTTGGCTGGTCGTGCCGGAATTTGAAAAACTCATCGGCCAGATTATACGCGATCGGAGTCCGTTCAGGCAGGTCGCAAGAATCCGACTGCTGAATTCAGGTGACGCCTACGAGGAAACCTACTCCAAGGACGCGGCCGGGGCCGAGTGGGTCGCCGAGAGCGAAGCGCGGCCGACGACGAGCACGCCAGGTTTGTTCAAGCTGAGAATCCCACTGCGCGAAATTTATGCCCAGCCCGAAGCGAGCCAGCGCATCATCGATGATAGCAGCTACGACATAACAGGCTGGCTTACCGAGCAAGTCGGCATCGCCTTCGCCGAGGCTGAAGGAACGGCATTTATTACAGGCATCGGCTTGGATCGTCCCCGAGGCCTCCTAGACTATCCTACCGCAGCCACTCCTGACGCCTCCCGTGATTGGCAGGTTTTCGAGCACATCGCCACCACGGCCGCCGGTTCCTTTGGATCCCCGAATCCCGCCGACCAGTTAGTCGACGTCGTCTACTCATTGAAAAGCGGCTACAAATCACGCGCCGCTTGGATGATGAACAGCACCGTTGCCGGCACAATCCGCCGGTTCAAAGACGGCGATGGCCGCTACCTCTGGACCGACAGCCTGGTCTCCGGACAGCCGCCCATGTTGCTTGGATACCCGGTCGTCCTGAATGAGGATTTGCCAAATATCGCGGCGAATTCTTTGTCGATTGTGTTCGGCGATTTCCAAAGTGGCTACACGATCGTCGATCGTGCTGGAATCCGCTTGTTGGTTGACCCGTTCACCAACAAACCTCAAGTTCGGCTGTACTCGTATAAGCGAGTTGGAGGGGACTGCCGAGATTTCAATTCGGTGAAGTTCCTCAAATTCTCGGTTTCGTAGATCAGGGCGCGGTTACGCTATTCCTTACTTCTGCGCCCGCGAGGATCCAACTCTAGCCAACTCAGGCCAAAATGGAGGGGTGAGGAACGTAAATCTAGGAGTCAGTGTCCGGTAAGCCGACTATACATCCATGTGACGGTATTCAGGTGGATGCGAGCTTCAAGTTGCTCGAACTTCACCGGACCGAATCCGGCAAAACGTCTCAAGGTGGGAGATCTCTAACGTTTGAGCTCAGCGGTCCAAACGCGCGAAGCGTGTAAGGTATTTGCCACCGAAATTCAGTAACTCTGAACCCACAAAGTTGTTATTGATGGCGGAGCTCAGTCTCAAAAAGTGTCGTGCCTTTTAGCCTGTTTCTCAGAACTCTGTAAAGTCGGGATCCGGCCATCTGCCGTCCAGCGGGACAGCTGGTCTTGCAACCTTTGCCCGATCAGCGAGGAGGGCGAAATCTCCAAGAATCGGCGATATTCGGCAGCGGCAGCTTGGAAGTCGCCCTTTTGCGACATGATCCACCCCAGGATGTAGTGGGTCAGCGGGTAGTTTCTTGCGGTGCTGCTTTTTTGCACATGTAGGGCTGACTCTTCGGCAACATCCAACCTTCCCAAGGAGCTATTGGCCAGAGCATGAAAATAGTGAGCTCTGACCAGCTGGGAGTCGCGTTCAAGAGCCTGTCCGCTAAACCGAGCGGCCTCCTCCCAACGTCCCTCGTCTATTTCCAACATGGCCAATCCAATGTAGGGATTGGCGTACTGCGAATCGGCGGCCATGGCCTGCTCAAAGGCCTGGCGGGCAGCGGGCTGGTCTTTGAGTTCCAGGCGGACCTCACCCAGCAACTGCCAGGCCGCGGCAAACTCGGGGTAAATCTTCACAGCCTTCTCGAGTTCCCTGCTTATCTTGGCAAGGTTGGTTTTCTCTTTGCCCAACTCCTTTAAGGCTTTCTCGTAAGCCTTTTTGGCGTCTTTTGGGGCGGTCAGGGTTTTTAAGCTGATGGTGGCGGCCTCCGCTCTGGCTGAGCGGTGCAGCACAATGACGCCTACGTCATTTCCAAGGGTTTTTCGACGGCCCAGACTAATCTTGTCCGATAGGAAACCTGCCAGCTGCGCCTCCAATTCACACGTGCTGAGATTGATCGAGTCGTATCTCATCGATCCCTTATTGTTGCTGCCACCGCTGCCCACATTCATCCCCGAGGAGGTCGCCGAGAATACCGGCCCATCAATGTGCAACGGGCTATTGGGACCCGAACCTCCAAAGTTGATCTGAAAACTGAAGATACCTCCGATATCGGTATAGACCTGCTGGACAGTGATGCCCTGGCAAATGAGTTTGACTTGTGTGGCAATTGAAAGCGCCGCGCCGTCATCCAAGACGACCTTTCCGGAAAGAACCCGGTCTTGCGCCAGCCCCCCACCCGAAAGTAAGCCAAGGAACATCAGAAAGAGAATAACCCGCTTGTCCATAAGACTCCCTCCTTTGTAGACTAATTCGTCTTAGAAGTATCTAATCTCTGGGAGCCGAGTAAACTGTCAAAAGCGGCAGTATTTTCGTAAAAAAGTGATAGGGTGTCCGTGAAGGACCGAGTTTCGGGTTGGACGAGTGCTGGCGATTCGAGCAGAAATAATTCTCGTAGCAAGCCATTGCCACCGCCAGTTACCGCTACGCCGCCTCCAACTGAGACAGAAGCTGACGGAACATGGGATTTTCCGGTACGAACTCGATGAGCTTGCTTGCATACTGGATGGCCTCGTCGATTTCTCCGCTGTCGCGATACAGGGTAGCCAAACCCAGTAGCAGCTCAAGGTTTCCCGGATGCCGCTCATGCGCCTTTCTCAATATTTCCAGTGCGTTCCTCACCTGGCCAGTCTCTTGCAAGGCCACGGCCAGGACATAACTGTAGCTCCAACGGTCAGGACGCAACTCCGCCGACTGAATGACAGGGGGTAGACTAGAGATGATCCGGTTTCCTCCTCTTGTGAGAGTTCTTAAAATCCTCCCAGGGTACCCAGTAAACTTTTTGGTGTGAGGTGTAATGCAATTGCGCTCAATGCGAAGACTTGTACGAGCCAAAGGCAATCAAAATCACCCTCTATCTTGGGTGGAGTTGGATGGAATGGGGTGGAGTGGGTTTGGCGCGGTTACATTCTTGGTTACAAATAGCCGATTTCGGGCTTCCCGGGAAAGACGGGGTTCCCGTAACTCATTGATTCTATTGTGCCCGGGGAGGGACTCGAACCCCAAAGCCCACTTGGACGTATAACGCCCTTACCGGAAACTGATCGCCAACCGTAGTACGGACTTAGCCGGTGGTGGTTCATCCTGTGCAAAAACAGGCAAAACGAGCATTCCCAATATCAAGAATAGATTCACTCTGAAGAGCATAGGACACCTCACTGATCGAGAGATTGGAAGCATTGTTTTTGCAATATGATAGACCGGTCTCGCTCTGAAGGCTAGAGGGAAGACGTAGGCATCATGGTGACACCTTGATTGCGTCCCACCAAAATTAGATTGAGGTGGGGATGGGGAAGGAGAAAGAAGGCCGCCTGAAGGTTGTGGAATGAATCCCCTTGGTGTCGTGGGTGGTCAGGGGCATTCAAGGGAGGGCCGACAAGATCAACGCAACGATCGCTCGAAACTCCAGCGATCAAACAGTTTCTCAAACACTGGAAGATCGTTCTGGTGGAAATCTGCCCTTTTTCTCCTGGCTTTTTCTATGGCGTGAAGATAATCGTGACAGCCCTTACAAAGGCATTCGAGATCCTCGTCTCTTTCGTGACCAAATCTCTCATACGTGAGATGGTGAACCTGGAGTTCTGGTGGGGAAGTGCCGAGGTCGACGTCCTCAGCGGAGTGGCCGCAGATTTCACAAGTATATTGGGCCTCTTCTAAGACTTCCCAACGTCTGTCAGCCCACTCATCAGAACTTATATATCTTTGGTATTTGGCCCTGTAATTATCTGTACCCATTTCGGATATTCAATCCCTTTTAACACACCTTCTGGGTGGAATACTACCCCCCCCTGGCCGTCTTCCGAGGCGGTCAGGCAGATGCGCTTGAGGGTGATTGGGCGTCCTTTCTCCGTGTGATTTCAACTCGAAAAAGAACCTCAACGTCTTTGCCCTCATGGAAAAATTTGGAGTACGAGTCGAAGAGATAGGTGATGGTGGCAATTTGGGCTCTGTTCCACTGCCCGCACCCCGGACAGTTAGTGGGTGTGCGGACTGTCTTTGCGGTTACATCAAGCACAAAAGATGAGCGGCAGTTAGGGCAGACAATTTCCATCTGGGACAATTCTTGAAGGGGGATGACAAGCTGTTTCTTTATCATGGAAGAAGTGTAGTGAATCCCGTAGTGAAATGCACGGGAAAAAGCGGGGAATCACGGGGAATAGAGGGGAAAGCCTCAACCGACTCAAACCTAAGTCAGTCAAGGCTTTCCCTTTGTTTTCAGTGCTTTAGAATGGAGCCTCCTAACTGTTCCAGATACATCTCGACGTAATTTCTTCTGATGAACGAATCAGGGGTCCAGCCGAGTTGGGAAGCCAGAGCTTCAATGGTACTCTCAGGTCCTTCGATTTCCACGAAGGTTCCAACCGGG
>Ga0114949_10003430_pt1 | contig 10095 bp, 8 predicted proteins | sample N074metaG_FD_83505 | JGI IMG/M metagenome (GOLD analysis project Ga0114949, IMG submission 83505) | Deep subsurface microbial communities from Kermadec Trench to uncover new lineages of life (NeLLi) - N074 metaG | ecosystem: Environmental > Aquatic > Marine > Ocean trench > Sediment | place... | reverse complement strand
CTGGGACTCACCACCAGTCTCAATCCGTTCACGACCCGACCGTCGTACATGGAAGTGGCGCAATTGCCGCTGCCGCAGCGCCTGGTGGCGCTGCGGGATCCGGCGCGGAAAGCGAGAATTCTCAGTGAACCTACGGGTCACGGATTTCTACGCCTTTTTAACATGATGCAGGACGGTAACAAGCTCTGGACGCTTGGTGACCCACCGGACTACGAACCGGCGCCGGAGGACAGTGTCGCGGGCCGGGCACATCGTGAAGGGCGTGATGCGTGGGATCTGGCCTACGATCTGTTGCTGGAAAACGAAGGCAAGCAGATTCTCTACACCCCGTTTGCGAACTATGCCGACAATAATCTCGATTGCTGCCGCGATATGATCCTACACAAAGACACCGTGATGGGTTTAGGCGATGGCGGCGCGCATGTCGGGATCATCTGTGATGCAAGTTTCGTGACAACGTTGCTCACACACTGGGGGCGCGATCGCTCGCGTGGCGAAAAAATTGACCTCGCAACGCTCGTGAAGAGTCAATCGTTTGACACGGCCCGGGCGGTGGGTCTCGATGATCGGGGCATTGTGACCGCAGGCAAGAAAGCGGATCTCAACGTGATCGACTATGACAATCTCAATGTCACCACGCCAGAAATCGTGCACGATCTGCCCGCAGGCGGAGCCCGTCTGCAACAGAAAGCGCACGGCTACCTTGCCACGGTCGTAAGCGGTGAGATCACGTATGAAAACGGTAATCCCACCGATGCGCTGCCGGGCCGGTTGATCCGCTGAGCACCATGATGAGCGGCGGGCGTTCCGGACCACTGAGCCACATCCGGGTGCTGGACCTGACACATGCTCGTGCAGGCCCAACCGCGGTGCGTCTCCTGGCAGACTGGGGAGCGGACGTGGTGAAGATCGAGCAACCGCTGGATCCGACCAATTCCGGCCGCGGCGTCACCGGTGCACGCCGGGGGCCCGATGAACAGAATCTGCATCGCAATAAACGCAGCCTTGCGCTGAATCTCAAAGACCCCGACGGCCTGGCTGTGTTCATGGCGCTGGCGAAATCAGCGGACGTGGTCGTCGAAAATTTCAGATCGGAGGTCAAGCATCGTCTTGGTGTGGACTTTGAGGCGGTCAAGGCGGTCAATCCCGCGATTATTTACGCCAGCATTTCCGGATTCGGTCAGGATGGACCCTATGGCGCCAGAGCTGGCGTCGATCAAATAGTGCAGGGCATGAGCGGATTGATGTCGGTTACCGGCGAGCCCGGTCAGGGACCCATGCGGGTAGGCATTGCAATCAGTGATACGTCCGCTGGAATGTTTCTGGGACAGGGAATTCTGCTCGCGTTGCTGCACCGGGAGCGCACAGGTGAGGGTCAGTGGGTGCACACCTCACTGCTCGAATCGATGATGTGTAAGCTCGACTTCCAGGGCGCCCGTTACACCATGAACGGAGAGGTGCCGGAGCAACAAGGCAACGACCATCCGTATCAATCGCCAATGGGTGCCTTCCGCTCGCGTGATGGGCTGGTCAATATTGCAGCACCCAGTCAACGATTGTGGGAGCGATTCTGTCAGGCGCTCAATGCACAGGAGCTGTTTGATCGCCCGGAATATCGCGGCGGGCGAGATCGGCGCGAACGAAAGGCGCAGCTCAAGATCGATATCAACGCGTTAACCGAACAACATACGACGGCCGAACTTGTGGAGATATTGAACGCGGTTGGCGTCCCCTGTGGACCGATCAACAACATCGGCGAAGGATTCGAAGATGCGCAGGTGCAACACCTGAAAATGGCGAAGCCCGCACCACACCGGGAATTAGGGGATCTCAACCTCATTCGCTCGCCGATCAACCTCTCGAGTTTTCCGCAGGCCGAACGTTTCGACCATGCAGCACCCGACCCGGGAGCCGACAGCGAGGAACTGCTGCAGGAACTTGGCCTTGATCAGGCGCGCATCATTGAGCTGCGCGAGAAGGGCGTTATCTGAAAGCCATGAATGATCGTTTGAGTCCTGCAAGCCGGGTGGGTTACGGGGTCGGTGACTTCGGCATCAACCTGTATTTCATCTCGGTGATGACCTATCTGCTGTATTTCTATACGGACGTCTTCGGCTTGTCTGCAGCCGCGGCGGGTGGCGTGTTCCTGCTGGCGAGAGTGGTGGATGCGATCACCGATCCGCTGATGGGCATGATCGCCGAGCGTACCCGCACCCGCTGGGGACGCCTGCGCCCCTACATCCTTTTTGGCGCGCTGCCACTGGGGGTGATCTCGATACTGACGTTCACCACGCCCGATCTGAATGCCAGCGGCAAGCTGTGGTGGGCGTACATCACCTACATTGCGTTCGGTATCGCCTACACCGTGGTCGGGATTCCGTATTCGGCGATGACCGCATCGCTGACGACCCACCACCAGGAACGCACGGTGCTCTCGACGATCCGAATGGGCTTTGCCTTTGGCGGTGGCTATGTGATCTCGGTGGGGATGCTGCCTCTGGTAGGCCTGTTTGAGACTCCACAGGCGGGGTTTCGCTGGGCCCTGATAATCTTTTCGGTAGTAGCTACCGCCTTGCTGTGTCTGACGTTTGCGGCAACCGAAGAACGAATCCAACCCCCAGCCACGCAAAAGCTTGCGCTGACCGACAGCCTGAAAGCGGTATTCAAAAATCCTCCGCTCATGGTGGTTCTAGTGCTGTTCACCGGCGGCATGCTTTCATTCACGGTGCGACAAACCGTGACGTTGTATTACTTCAAATACAATCTGGGCCGCGAAGATCTGGTTGCGCTCTTTTTTGGAATCACGATGCCGATTATGTTCGTAGGCTTGTTAGCAGTACCGAAGCTGGCGGCCACCGTTGGCAAAGCCGGCGGAATTATGCTGGGGGCTGTAATTACGATCGTGGGTTCGATGGGACTTTACTTCACTCCTTATGACGCGATCGGCTGGATTTACTTCTGGGGTGGTGTGACAGCCCTTGGTGGCACACCCATCGCGGTGCTTGGCTGGGCGATGATTCCCGATACGGTGGAGTACGCTCAATGGAAAATGGGATTACGCGCCGATGGTGCGATATTCTCATTCGCGAGCTTCTTTCAAAAGCTCGCCAAAGCGCTTGGCGGCGCGGGTGTTGCGGGCGCGCTGGCACTCGTGGGATATACGGCGAACGTCGAACAGTCTGCGTCTTCGCTCGAGACCATTCATGGCCTGATGACGCTCGCACCCACGGCGATCATGGTGGTGATGATCGTTGCGGCGTTTTTCTATCGACTGGATGAGGCAACGCACACGGAAATTGTCAAAAACCTCCAAATAGACTCGTAAGCGTCACGACATTCCGCTTTAAGCCACCACGGGTAGGTGTTGCGATCTCAATGAATTTCCGCGGCATCGCCCCAGGCTTTGCGCAGCCGTGCCATGTCGAATCCTTTCTCCTGCGCCGCGTCGATGATCACGCGTTCACGACGAGCAATGGCGTCGGCTGCTTCTCTCACCTGTTCTACGACCTCCCAGGGAATGACCACGGCGCCGTGCTGGTCGGCGTGAATGAGATCGTCGTGCCCGACGCGCATGCCGGCAACGCTCACCGTGCGTCCAAAATCCACGGGATGCACGAAAGCGTGCGACGGGCCAACCCGGTCGGCGAGCATCTGGAAACCGTCGGCGATGTCCGGTAGGTCGCGGACACTGCCGTCGGTGATGACCCCGAGACAGCCGAGGCCGCGGTGAATGTTGCTGTTGACCTCACCCCACCAGGAACCGTAAGCACGCTGCGGACCATCCAGATCCTGAATGACCATGATGGACGGCCTCAAACCTTCATCGACATAGGCGTAGTAACCATCCTGCAGTGCGCGTGCTTCTTTGCCTTTAAGATGATTCGGATGTGCCGCGCGAATGGACGCCGTGCGGGCAAAACCGAGCAGCGGCGGTAGATTCGGCCGCGTGCAGACAAGCGGACTCACGGAATAGCCGTAGCCGCGTCGCTCAGGTGCCACAACCTCCAACGCGTTGCAGATTGTTGGTGTATCCAGAGATACGAGTGCCGCTTTGAGTTCTTCGGATAGCGAGCGCTGATCTGCCATCGTGGTTTCCCCCTGGGTCTTTTAGTTTGTGTGAGCTGTGAGGATTTTGGAATGTCTTTGCTGCGTCGCCGCTGCGCCATCTTCGCGCACCCAGTTCAAGCAAAGTGCCTTGATCGCCATGGCGACCGCCAGCGGTTCATCGAACATGAGGTGATGGTAAGTGCCGGGTATCTTGAGCACCGGGAGCTTGCCGTTGGTTATCTGCAGCATGTGATCGGCAAAGAATGCGCCTTCGTCTGCGCTGTCCTCGCCAAGGATCACGGCGCTGCGACATTCGAGCCCGGCAAATTTGCTCAACTGATCGATACCCATCTCCAGGTGATCGAATAGACCCGGGTCGAATTTCCACGTCCAACCACCTTCAACCTGACGCAGGCTCTTTGTCGCTATGTAGTCGCGAACTTCCGGATGAATGACGGGCTGCTCGGGTAGATAGCGAAAGCGCTGCAGGGCTTCACGCTTGTCTTCGTAGACTCGGGTTTGACGGTTCGGCTTCACGCCTTCACGTTCCGAGCGCATGCCCCATTCAAGGTATTGTTCGGTAGGGGCGACGGTAAAATCCAGGAATATGACACCCGCAAGGTCGGCACCGTAGTAGTGGCCCGTTTCCAGAGCTATGAATCCGCCAAAGCTGTGGCCGGCGATGATTGGATGCTCGCCGAGTTCGGCCGCGTCGCAGACGGCTTGAACCTCCCGCGCCAGAATTTCACCGCTGTAGCGTTCGCGCCAGCCGCTGTCGCCGTTGCCGGAAGAATCCAGCGCTACCACACGAAACTGGTCTGCCAGGAAGGGGGCAACGAATCGCCACCACTCGAGGTGAGCATTGCTGCCATGGATTAGCGCAATTCCGGGCTCGCCAATTTCACCCCAGGTTTCGAAGTGAATGGCTACGCCGTCAACCTCGACTTCCGCCGATTCGGAAGGGGTTGTCAGGGCGCGGTCGAACCAGAAAGGTGCGGCCATGAATGCCTCTCGCTAACGCAAAGCGCGCGAGGATAGCACAGTGTCTCAACCGGAATTCAATCGCTTTGCGTAATCCTGGTACTGTGGCGTTGCGGCAAATTCCGGATGTTGGTTCGCAATATCGCGCAACAGTTGCGTGCCGCCGGCGGTATCGCGTAAGAGTTCGAGCACGACCCGGGCGCGCCGGAAGAGGGCGTCGGGAATGAGTTTGCTGTCGGGATAGGTGGTGGCGAAATCGGCGAGCACGAGGCTCACTTCTCTGGCGTCGTCTTGCTCAGCAGCATGTGTCAGGTCGAGCAGTGTCTGATCGGAAAGCGGTCGAAACTTCTCATCGATCGTCAGCGATTCCAGCAGGATCGCCCAGGCTTTTCTTGGCTCACCACGCTGCGCCAGGCGTTCGAGGTAATGCACCGCGTGTTCGAGCGTCAAACGCTTGTCCTGAAACGCCAGCAGGCGACGGTGAATCTGCGGGTCCAGATCGTCGCTCGCCTCACTCATATAGTCTTCGAGTTGTTTGTAGGCTTTGCCCAGATTGCCGCTGTCGCACAACCGGTGCAACACTTCGAACAGGCGGTCCATGGATTCCGCCTCAGCGATGATTTCTTGTGCCCGCGCCTGCTCGGGACTCTTTTCAGTATGCAGAATCAGCTGATTGCGTCGTCTGAACAGCACCAGGCCGGTGAGCATATTGCCCACGACAAAAGCATAGGCGCTGAAGAAGAACAGCAGGATATTGTGCTGCCAGATTATTACGTAAAGCAGGTAGCCGGCGGTTGCTGACAAAAAGAGCATTACGGCCAAATACCAGATGCCCAAGCCGGTCAGGACTTCCATAATCCGGTTTGGCTGTAGGCCAGCGAAGAAAGATTCTTCGAGCGCGACGCTTAAGTAGATGAGCGGAAACACCAGCGCCGGGATAAAAAGTTCATAGAGCGATGCATCGCGACCGAATGCTATCCAGCAAGCAAGCGGAATGAGCAGTGTCGCCGTGCCTTTGAATGCAAGAGGATTTTTAAAGGGGTTGAGGTCGGTTTCCTGATCGATTCGTTCGGTAGACAAACCCGTGGACAAATGGGATAGCTGCTTCAGGCCATAGATGACGAGAAATCCCAGGATCGCATACCAGACCAGGATCCCGAGTCCACCCACCACGATTTTGGCGAAAATTGTCTCACCGATGAGATCGAGGAAAAAGACCATGATTCGCCCTAATACGGTAAACGCCAGAATCAGCGCGATGCCAGGGAGTTGCAGCGGCCTAGTGAGAATTCGCCAGATCACACGACGGAGTTTACCAGCGAGCTTGGAGGTTGCGACCGAAATAACGAATCATTAGGCTCGACAGGGAAACTCGCAGAAGGAAATCAGACGATCGTCATGACCCGGGAGTTCAAGGAGGCGTCAATCCAATCATCTGTCGCGGAGCGTCCGGCGGTCGCAATCGCAGAGAAACTCGCGTCTGAAATATCCAATGCAGCGGATGAAATTGATCGTCTGCGGAGACTGCCGGACGATCTCGTGAGTTCACTCAAAGCGGCAGGCGCTTTCCGGCTGCTGATACCGGGTGAACTTGGTGGTTTGGGAGTCGAACTGCCGGATTTCGTCGACGCGCTCAGCATTTTTGCGCAGGCAGATGCCAGCGTCGCCTGGTGTGTCTCGCAAGGTGCAGTGATTGCGACCACGAGTTTGTGGTTGCCGGAAGCATCGACGCGCGAGCTCTGGCTCGATCCTGACACGGCGATCGCCAATGGGCCTCCCAGGGGGTGTGAAGCAACACAGACGCCTGATGGATTGAGCGTGACAGGCAACTGGGGATTTTCCAGCGGCTGTCAGCACGCTACCTGGATGCACGGCGCGGTGCGCCGTGTTGCAGACGGCGCCTGGCTCGGCGTCTATTTCCCAAAGGAGCAAGCTCGGTTTCATGACAACTGGCAGGTGGCCGGTCTGCGCGGAACGGGTAGCTTCGAATTTTCTGTCGATGGGCTCAGCGTGCCGGACGAGTGGGTGACCGATTTCAGGATCGCGCCGATCGATGACGCAGTTGTATATAAAATCCCAACCGGGCTCATATTCGCGGTGAGCTTTGCCGCGGTCGCAGTTGGGGTCGCCCGCGCAAGCCTCGACGCGACAATCGATCTGGCTCAAGGGAAGGTGCCGGGCTATGCAAAGCAGACGGTGAGAGACGATCCGGACATGCAGAAGTTCATCGGCGAGGCGGAAATGCGCTGGCACGCGGCGCGCGCTTATCTGCATGAGACGGTTGCCAGCGTCTGCTCAGAAATCGGCTCGAAAATAACAGATGCGCAACGCATAGCGTTGCGCATGACGGGTACGCATGTGATCCGTGAGTCGGCAGCCGTGGTCAATCTTGCCTACACCGTGGCCGGTTCTTCCGCCATCTACCAGGACAACCCGTTGCAGAGAAGATATCAGGACATGCAGGTGATCACGCAGCACGTGCAGGCTCGAATGTCTCATTATGGTTTTGTGGGCAGGTATTTCCTCGGGCATCCGTTTCAGCCTGGACCACTCAACTAGTCCTTGTCCGGAAACTCACATTCATGTGAGTTTCCTCTGGACAGAAACTAACTAAACACCTTCTTCAACTGCCGCGCTTCGGCTTCGAACTTGCGCCAGTCTTTGGCGAACTGCTTGCGGTGTTTGCGGACGTGGCTGCGCTCGAACAACAGCAGCTTCTCGATTGCCCGTTTTTCTCTTGATTTCAGTTTATGACGTGCGCAGTAGACTTTGAGCTGATCCCTGGCAACGCAGGCGTCCTGGTGATTGCCCAATGTCTGCAGCAGGCGGCGCAGCTTGATGGTTGCAGCCGCGAGCGGTTTGCCATAGGGCTCGGCAAGGTATTCGAGTTGGTAGCGCAACCGCTTGATTTCGATTCTCAGACGATGTAAAGCGTCGTGTGGTGACCACGCACTGATCTTTCGGCCGCGTTTGCGTATCGCGCGCAACTGAGGTTTGACGATCAAATAGGCAGTTTCTTCGATGGTCTGCTGACTCTCCGGCAGACTCATGTGAGCTTCGCGCAACGCACGAAATTTATCAGGCAGCGCTCGGTACCTGTCGCTTGTCAAAGCGCGGATCAGGTTAGCGTGTGCCAGTCGGCGGTTCGCTTGCAGCCGCCGCTGATAGGCGGCCAATCCGCGCGCGTCTTTGCGCCGCAGCTGTTGTTTGTAGCGTGCAAGATCCACCAGGTGAACATCGAAATCGCGCACTCGCCCGAGAATTCTGCCAAGCCAGCCTATCTCGCTGCTGAGCGCGTTTGCTTCCACGCGGGGAAATACATTGGCAAATACCTGAAGTGCGGCACGCACTCGGCGGGTCGCAACTCGCATCTCGTGCACGCCTTCGACATGGAGGCCTTCCCAGGCGAGCGGTTCGTGGTATTTCAGTTGCTGCGCCTGGGCCCTCAGGTGCAGGAGCCCCAAGGTTGCCCAGTTCGCGCTCGGTGACCTAGGTAGTTCGAGCTGCACCAGGCCCGATTTGAGATCGTCGCCGCTTGCCTGCAGGCCGCGCTGGTATTTACTGACACGGGCTCGCAGAAGGCTGGGTTGCTGACGCAGTACTGCAATCGCCGGGGCCATGGCGTTGGCGGGTCCTCTGACAAGCTCGCATTCGAATTCCACGAACTCGAGATCGGTATTCGAATGTATGCGGACCGCATCCATACTGAGATCCATCTGCGATCGGGGATAGTCGCGGTGAGAAAGCTGATAGCGTATCCGGGTATTTCTCAGTTTGAATAAAGCGGCGACTTCGGTTCCGGCTGGCCGCAGTGATTTGAGCAACTCTGTGACATCTCCGGTACTGAGTTGGTTGATGTCCCAGTCATCATCGAAGAGTGTCTGCTCAATTTCCTGTCGCTCGAACATACCCGTCCGGCTGACGCCGATTTGCTTGCAGGTTATGACTGCGCAGCCATTGCCGATGCGCGAGCGCAGGCTCCAACCTGCGCGCTGTAGATGCCAGTCGGGAGTGTCGTAGTAGATATCGCGGATGCGGATCGTCTCTTTCGGTACAACGGCGTAACCGGCCCAGAAAAGCTCCTGCAGCAATCGCCGCAGCGACTTGTGCCGTCGCCTCGACCGTCCGTTGTCGCCGGTCAGCAGGAATTTGGCTTCGAGTTCGTCCACTGGCAGTTCACGATCTCAGTTGATTCATTATCCCGCAGTGCGTGCTGCGTTGCACATTGGCACTGACTGACCGACCATGGCAGGTTCACGAGCCAGGTGGTTGGGCCGTGAGCCAGGATCAACCTTCGCAAACAGGGGTATTCCATGGATATTCGCGCCGATCTCAGCGAATTCGTCTACGTCACGCCAGCAGACTGGCAATGGTCTGACAGTCCGCAGCCAGGCGTAGCAAGGGTAATGCTCGACCGGGTGGGTGATGAGGTGGCAGTTGCTACGAGTTTTGTCCGCTACGCGAAAAATAGTGTATTTCCTGAACACAACCATGCACTTGGTGAGGAGTACATCGTGATCGAGGGGGAGTTCGCCGATGAAAACGGTCGATTTCCGGTTGGGAGTTATGTGCGCAATCCACCCGGCACCAAGCACTCACCCTTCAGCCAACCCGGCTGTGTGATCTGGGTGAAATTGCGGCAGTTCGACACGGCGGATCTCGCGCAGTTCGACGTAAACCTGAACACTGAAATCCCTGCCGCGGGTTGGAGCGAGCGGGAATTACATCGCCATGATAGGGAGGTCGTGCGGGAATTTGTTGCGGCAGCAGGCGAGGAGATCTCGTTTGCAGCCGTACCGCAAGTACAGGAAATACTCATATTGGCAGGGGAGGTGGCTGTTGTGGTAGGCCGGGCATCGACTGTGACGTTACCCGAGCGATCCTGGCTGCGCGTTCCACCCGATCAGGAAGTGGTGCTTACCGTTAACGCGCCGACGCGCCTGTTCACCAAGACGCGCCCGGTTTATCGCTAGTCGCAGGGATCGTCAATCCCGCCAGACGCTCTCCATCTGTAGATAGGTAAACGATGCCGACCAGGTGATGAGGGCCAGACCCAACAGGCCTTCG
>Ga0114949_10003425_pt1 | contig 10099 bp, 10 predicted proteins | sample N074metaG_FD_83505 | JGI IMG/M metagenome (GOLD analysis project Ga0114949, IMG submission 83505) | Deep subsurface microbial communities from Kermadec Trench to uncover new lineages of life (NeLLi) - N074 metaG | ecosystem: Environmental > Aquatic > Marine > Ocean trench > Sediment | place... | reverse complement strand
TGATCGCACTCCAGGACGACAAGAAGGCGAGCACGCCGAGCAGCGTCGTCATGAGAACGAGAAGGACGGAGATGCCGTCGACACCGAACTCGTACCGCACTCCGAGCGATTCGATCCAAGTGTGGCTCTCGGTGAACTGGAAGAGATCGCCGTCTCTTTCGAAAGCGAACCACAGGGAAAGCGAGATCAGAAAGTCGAAGAGGACGATTCCGGTGGCCACCTTCTTGAGCCGGCCGTTGTTCTCCCCGCGCACACCGAAGAGGAGGAACAGCGCGCCGGCGAGCGGAACGTAGGCGACGATACTCAGGATAGGAACGTTGTTGACCCAATCGAACATTTCTTCCTCCGACCCCTAAGCGAGTCTCGCGATCACCACAAGCGCGGCAGCAGAACGACGGCACAGATCAGTACGAAAACGCCGATAACCATGACCAACGCGTACTGCGACACCAGACCGGTCTGCACTTTCCTCAAGGAGGCCGAGACTCTCTGGAGTACCCAAGCGACCAGATTTACCAACCCGTCGACGAAATACTTGTCAAAAAAACCGGACATCAGCGCCACGGCAACGGTCAGGTGTCGTATCCCCATCACGAAGACGCCGTCGATGATCGAGGTGTCGAAGCGAAACAGCTGACGTGCCGATCCCCAGGTGCCGCGGACGACGGTGGCGTTGTAGACCTCGTCGACCTTGTACTTGCTCTTCAGCACCGAGTGGACTCTCGGCAGACGTTGGGCCCACTTCTCGGCAATGGAGAAGCCACGCCTGCCGCCGTAGATCCGTGTCGCCAGGAGGATGCCGAGTGCCGCGACTACGACCGACACCAAGATCAGCAACCACTCCACTGCGAGTGACAAATGGCCGTGCTCGGCGACGCCCGGCACGTGCGCGATCACTGGCTCCATGAAGTGATGAAAGACGTTGATGTCAGCACGGTTGAGGGTCATTCCGACGGGAATCCCGATCAATCCGACCACCACTGAGCACACCGCCAACACGATGAGCGGCAGCGTCATCACCGCCGGCGACTCGTGCAGACGGTTGCGCTGCTCGGCTGTTCCACGGAAGTCACCGTGAAATGTGAGGTGAACCACGCGGAACATGTAGAACGCAGTCAAGCCCGCGGTCAGCAGACCTACCGCCCACAGAACGTAGTGATGGCCGAGAAAGACGTTGGCAAGGATCTCGTCCTTCGAGAAGAAACCGGCCAACGGCGGGATCCCCGAAATCGCGATCGCCCCCACGAGGAAGGTCCTGTAGGTGACCGGCAGGTAACTCTTGAGCCCCCCCATGTGCTTCATATCCTGTTCGCCGCCCATGGCGTGGATCACCGAGCCGGATCCCAGGAAGAGCAGGGCCTTGAAGAAGGCATGCGTGAAGACATGGAACACCGCGGCGGTATAAGCGCCCACACCACAAGCCAGGAACATGTAGCCGAGCTGCGAGATGGTCGAGTACGCCAACACCTTCTTGATGTCGGTCTGAGCCAGCGCGATCGTCGCTGCCATCAAGGCGGTCGCGCAACCGACGAAGGCCATCAGTCCGGAGGTCGCCGGAGCGAGCTGAAAGAGCAGGTTGGATCGCACCACCATGTAGACACCGGCAGTCACCATGGTCGCCGCGTGAATCAAGGCGGAGACCGGCGTCGGGCCGGCCATCGCGTCGGGCAGCCACACGAAGAGCGGAATCTGGGCGCTCTTGCCCGTAGCGCCGATAAACATGCACAGAGTGATGAACCCAGCCACTGTCATGCCGAGGGCGTAGGGCGACTGGGCGAGCGCGATGTTGCCCTCGATTCTCTCGAAGAGCTCAGTGAACTCGAGAGTGCCGAAGTTCGCCACGAGAGCGAAGAGAGCCAGAATAAAGCCGAAGTCGCCGATACGATTGACGATGAATGCCTTGCGGCCCGCGGTCGGGGGAAAGTCCTCTTCGAAGTAGAAGCCAATCAAGAGATAGGAGCACAAGCCCACCCCTTCCCAGCCGACGAACATCACCAGATAGTTGTTGCCCAGGATGAGCATCAACATGGCGCCCATGAAGAGATTCATATAGGTGAAGAATCTCTGAAAGCCATCCTCGTGGGCCATGTAGCCCAGCGAGTAGATATGGATGAGCGTGCCAACGAAGGTAACGAAGAGCACCATGATGCAGGCCAGCGCATCGAGCATGAACCCGAGCGAGACCTTGAAGCCACGGATGCCGCCCTCCGATGCCACGTGCAAGGCCCCGGTATCGATCCACGTGTAGAGCTCTTGCTCGTAGGCTTCGTGATGCTCGTGCTCGGGACTGGCGATGTAGCTCGCAACGGCCGCGAACGCCAGGATGCACGACAGCCCTACCGCTCCGACTGCGATCAGCCCGGAGGCTTTCTTGCTAACGCGATTGCGCAGCACTACGCCGTTGACGAACGCGCCCGCGAACGGGAGTAGCGGTATGAGCCAGAGAAGTTCCTTCATCCGGCGCTATCCCCTCATGTCCGTCACCTGATCGACCTCGGTGGTGTGACGAAGCCGATAGAGCGCCAGCAGAATGCCGAGGCCGACGGCCGCCTCACCCGCTGCAACGCAGATGGTGAAAATCGCGAACACCTGCCCGGTCAGGTCCGAGAGCTGGTGCGAAAAGGCAATCAGGTTCAAGTTGACGGAGTTCAACAAGAGCTCGATGGACATCAGAACGATGATCATGTTGCGCCGGGTGACGATGCCGATCAGCCCGATCGAGAACAGCATGAAGCTGAGTGTGAGGTAGTGGGCGGTGGTGATTTCCATGAGCTCTCGGACCTACCTTCGCCTCCGGGGCTAGGTCCGCCTCCCGAGGACGACGGCGCCCATCATGGCAACCAAGAGAAACACCGACGCGATCTCGAACGGCAGCAGGTACTCACGGTAGAGCACCCAGGCCACCGCCTGCGTGTTGCCGAGGCTCTCGCCCTCGACCATTTCGAAAGCGGCGGGATTCGACAACGGTGGCTCGAAGCTGAGCCCGAGGAAGAGCACGATGACCAGCGAAGCCATGCCAACGATCAGCAGCCAGGCCCAGCGCGCCTGACTCAAGAAGAGCCTCGTCTCCTGGAGGTTCTGCAGGTTGACGAGCATGATGACAAACAAGAAGAGAACCATGATGCCGCCGCCGTAGACGAAGATCTGAACGACCCCGAGAAACTCGGCGTGTTGGAGAAAAAACAGCGCCGCCATCGACAGGAAAGTGGCGAGCAGCGACAGCGCGCTGTACATCGGATTGCGCATCGTCACCACGAGTACCGCCCCACCGAGGCAGATCCCGGCGAACAGGAAGAACAGAATCGCTTCGCCGTTCATGATCTCTCAGATTCGCTCGCGTCAAACAGCCCAGAGAGAAACCGGACGCTACTCGATCTCTCGGTCGGTGTACTCGGGGCGGACTCGCCAGGTCTGCAGCTCTTCCTTGTCGACGTAGAGATTGTCCCAGCGCTCGTAGCTCGCCAGCTCGTATGTCTTCGTGGTCAGCCAGATCGACTTGGGCTCGGTCGGACAGCCCTCCTCGCAGAGACCGCAGAACATGCAGCGCTGCAGATCGATGTCGAAGCGATCGAGGATCTTTTCCTTCTTGCCGGTCTCCTCGTTCTTCTCGCTGTGCCAGTCGATGTAGATGATGTCGATAGGACAGTCGCGAAAACAGAGATTGCACTTGATGCAACGCTCTTCGTCGAGACGGAACATCCCCCGGAAGCGGGCGGCCGGCTCGCGGCGCTGCTCGGGGTACTGCACCGTTACTTTCTTCTTGGCCATATTCCGCAACGTGATGCTCAGACCCGCGAACAGATCCAGCAACATGAAGCGGTCGCGAAATTCCTTGAAGAGACTCATTACATACCCCCAGAACGCCGCGCCTTCACTACAGGAGCAACAGCTTCACGAGACCAGTCACGAAGATGTTGATCAGGGCCATCGGCAGCAGCCACTTCCAACCCAACGCCATCAGCTGGTCGAAGCGGTAGCGCGGGAAAGTGCCGCGGAACCAGATGTAGACGAAGAGAAAGAAAAAGACCTTGAGAGAGAACCAGATCATCGGCACGATGAACGCCAGGCCGAAAGGTAGCCACCCGCCGTCGAGAAAGGCGAGCGCCTCGAAGTTCGGAAACGGGCGTAGCCAGCCGCCGAAGAACAGGGTGGTCCCGACCGCCGAGATGATGATCATGTTGCCGTACTCGGCAAGGAAGAAGAAGGCGAAGCGCATGCCGGTGTACTCGGTGTGGAACCCCGCAACGAGCTCGCTTTCGGCCTCCGGCAGGTCGAAGGGGTTGCGATTCGCCTCCGCGATGCCGGACACGAAGAACACGAAGAAGCCCAGAATCTGCGGAAACACGTACCAGAGATGCGCGCTGCGTTGCGCTTCGACGATGTCCACCAACGACAGCGAGCCGGCGAGCATCAAGGCGCCGACGATCGAGAGCGCCTGCGGCACCTCATAGGAAACCATCTGCGCCGCCGAGCGCAGACCGCCCATCAGAGAGAACTTCGAGTTCGAGGCCCAACCGCTGATGATGATGCCGTAGACACCGAGAGTCGCCGTGGCGACGATGAAGAGGGCGCCGACGTTGAGGTCGGTGATGAAGAAGCTCAGGGAGTCGCCCTCCCCGGGCGGTCCGAAGGGGATCACCGAAAAGAGAACGAACATCGGAACGACGACCAGCCCGGGGGCCATGATGTAGGCCCACTTGATCGCCTCGCGAGGGATCACGTCTTCTTTGACCAGTAGCTTGGCTACGTCGGCGACCGGCTGCAGGAGGCCCCACGGTCCGACGCGGTTGGGACCGGGGCGGAACTGGATGAAGCCCAGGATCTTGCGTTCCGCCAAGACCATCCAAGTGATGATCGGCAGAGCGAAGAGAAACATCACAAAGCCGATCTTCAACAACGGCGAGAAGCCGTAGAAGAACAGCGTTTCGCCGAGAGCCTCTCGGATCGGTTCAAGAAAGCCAGGCATCGTCGGCTAGCGGTCCACTTCTCCGAGAACGATGTCGGTGGTTCCGATGAGCGCCACGAGATCGGCGAGAAGATGGTTCTTGCACAGCTCCGGCAACACCTGCAAAGTGATGAAGGAAGGCGCCCTGACGTGGCAGCGGTACGGGTTGGTCGTGCCGTCGCCGACAATGTAGAACCCGATCTCGCCCTTCGGACCTTCGATCGAGTAGTAGACCTCACTGTCCTTTGGGGCCTTCAACACGCGCGGCTTCTTCGCCATGATGGGCCCATCGGGAAGTTGGTCGAGGCACTGCAGGATGATCTTGGCCGACTGGCGCATCTCTGCGACCCGCACCAGGTAGCGATCGTAGGTGTCGCCGTTCTTCCCCAGCGGCACCTCGAAGTCGACCTCGGCATAGGCCGCGTAGGGCCGCGCCTTGCGCAGATCCCAATCGACCCCACTGCCTCGGAGCATCGGGCCGGAAATGCCGTACTCGAGAGCCCGATCGGGATCGAGCACACCAATGCCCACAGTGCGCTGCTTCCAAATGCGGTTGTTGGTCAGGAGGCCCTCGTACTCATCGACCTTCGACGGGAAGGTCTCGCAGAAGGCTCGGCAGTCATCGACCCAACCGACCGGCAGGTCGAAGGGCTGCCCTCCAGGCCGCATGCAGTTCAGAGTGAGTCGGGCACCGCAGTACTCTTCGAACAGATCGAGGACTTGCTCACGCTCGCGAAAGCAATAGAAGAACGGCGTCATGGCGCCGATGTCGATCGCGTGGGTGGCCAACCACAGCAGATGACTCGAAATGCGCTGCAACTCGCACAGCAGAGTCCGAATGTAGTCGGCACGAGGCGGAACCACGATGCCGGTTAGCTTCTCCACCGCGCCGACGTACGCCAGGTTGTTGGTCGCCGCCGCAACGTAGTCCATGCGGTCGGTATGCGGAACATTCTGAAAGAAGGGGTGAAGCTCGAACAGCTTCTCGGTGCCGCGATGCAGATAGCCGATGATGGGGTAGCAGTCCAAGACGCGCTCACCGTCGATCTTGAGCTTGAGTCGCAGCACGCCGTGGGTAGACGGGTGCTGCGGCCCGAAGTCGAGCTCCATCTCACGGACGCCGAAGAGCGTCTCGCCGGGTGCTACTTCGGTCTCGTCGGCAACTGCGTCAGTCATCTACCCTTCTCTCGCTGCATGTCGAAGTGTCAGCGCCTCAGGAGGCCCCGTCGGTGGTAGCGCCATTCTCCGCTGGGCCACCCGCCGGCGAGCCATCGCCTTGCGGACCCTCTTCCTCGGCTTCCTCGGCTTCCTCGGCGACAGGCTCTTCCGGGGGCTCCGGGACTTTCCAGCCGGTGCCGTCGCCCGAAATCGGACCCTGCGACTGATCGTAGTACTCCGGGTAGATCGCGGCGCCGGTGTCGATCCCTTCGACCGGAAACTCCTTACGCAGCGGATGGCCGTTGAAGCCCTCCCAGGTCAGGATCCGAGTCATGTCGGGGTGGCCTTCGAAGCGGATACCGTACATATCGAAGACCTCGCGCTCCGGCCAATTGGCTCCCGGCCAAAGATGGGAGACCGTCGGCACCGAAGTTCCGTCGGCGGTCGAGACCTTGAGGCGAATGCGCTTCTCTTCGCTGTGCGCGTAGAAGTGATAAACGACCTCGAAGCGCTCTTCCCGATCGGGGTAGTCGGCCCCGGCGATGTCGACCATGTAGCCGAAGCCGAGCTCGTTCTTCAGACATTCAGCCACTTCTGCGATCTGCTCGCGACGGATGACCAGGATCAAGTCTCCCGCGAAGGAGCGCGCCGACAGAACCGCCCCGGGGCACGAGGTGCGCAGACTGACGGCGGTCGGATCGTCGTCTTCGTCCTGCCACTGGGGAACTTGCGGATTGAGGAGCCACGGCGGCTTCTCTTCCTTTGGCGGCTCGGGCTCAGCAGCCGCCTCCACGGTAGGCGAACCCTCGGGTCCCGAAGGCGAACCCTCCGGCTCCGAGGGCGAACTCTCCGGCTCCGAGACGGGGACCTCCTCCGGAGGCTTGTCTTGATCTTGCTCGCTCATCGAAAGTCCGCCAACGAGTCCGGGCCGTTCTACGCTTCGGCGGCCTCGACTTTGGCAGGATCGGCTTTGGGAATACCGACTTGCATCCGATCGATCTTGCGCTGCAGATGCATCAGCCCCCAGAGAAGAGCTTCGGGACGCGGAGGGCAACCCGGCACGTAGACGTCCACGGGAACCACTCGGTCGACCCCCTGGGTGACTGCATAGGTCCGATACGGTCCGCCGCAGGTGGCACACGCACCCATCGCCAGCGCCCACTTGGGCTCCGGCATCTGGTCCCAGAGTCGGCGGATGATCGGCGCCATCTTCTCGCTCACCGTACCGGCGACCAGCATCAGATCGCTCTGGCGCGGACTGGCCCGAAACACCTCGGATCCAAACCGCGACATGTCGTGACGAGGATCGAGGACCGCCATCATCTCGATCGCACAACAAGCGAGACCGAATTGCATCGGCCATATCGCAGAACGGCGAGCCCAGTTGAAGACCTTGTCGTAGGTCGTCGTCAGAACGTTGGATTCCATCGAGTCCATCAGACCCATGACAATGCTCCCCGCCGCCAAACATAAACATACCCGGCGACCAAAATGATGAGGAAGACCGTCATCTCGATGAAGCCGAAGAGTCCCAGCTTGTCGAACATGACAGCCCAGGGGTACAGGAAGACCGTCTCGACGTCGAAGACCACGAACAGCACCGCGATCAGGTAGTAGCGAATCGAGAATCGATGCTGCAGAGCGAGGCTCCGGGGCTCGTTTCCGCACTCATAGGGATCGCGGTTCGTCCTGCCCGAACCGCCGTGGCGAAGCAACTTGGCGACCATCAAGCCAGCGATCACGAAAGCTGTCGCGACGAACAGAAACAAGAGGACAGGGAGGTAGCTTTCCATGACGGCTCGACAGCGGTTTTCGTCGGTAGAAAGGGCGCCGGTATTCTATCTGCTAAGGGTATTGAGTCAAGCCGAGCCCGGCCCTCCGAGTCAGGCGGTTGGGGGCAGCGAAGTGCCCAGGACTTCAAGCGAAAGCACCGCCTCGGCGGCGATCCCTCGAGCCTGCACGAGCACCCGGATCTCCTCGCCCATTCCTTCGCCATCCAGGAGGCTCATGGCCTCCTCGCGGGTCGCCATCGAGGAGCCGTCGAGCTCGTCGAAGAGCCCCGCCGACGCTAGCCAGCGAGCCTGCCGCGAGAAGCTGATCGTCTCCAGTCCCTGCGCCTCGCCGATCTCCCGCAGTGCGGTGAAGTCGACATGCGCCGTGAGGTCCTGCTCGCCGATCATCGTGAAAGGGTTGCGGTGGACGCGATGGCGGGTGTAGCACGCCAGAGTGCCGTGCTGTCGCACTCGCCGATCCAGTAGTCGCGGGCGCTCGAACCCGTAGTCGCACGTCACCAGAAGACCTCTGCCCAGACAGTTGACGAGCTGGCGATACACGTCGGCCCATCGCGGAGAGAGGTCGGCGACCTGGTCTGCGGCCAGACTCTCGCCGCCGAGCAAGCCCGCTAGTTGTGGATCTGAGAGCGCCGATCGACGCCACTCGTAGTTGCCGTTCTCGTCCAGGCCGACCCAGAGCTCGCCGATGGCTCCATCGCCAAGCCCGATCAGCCGATGAACCGGAAACGCGTCGAAGAGCTCATAGGAAAAGACCAGGCCGTTGACCGCGCCCTCTTCCAACGCATCGAGCCCGGCCAGGCTCCGAACCGAATCCGGAACGGGTCGCGGCACCCGATCCCACGCCAGAAGCTCGGTCGAGGGCTCGTCGGCGAGAATCGATGCGACTTCGCGAAGATGCTCGCCGTTGCCGAATCCGGCTTCAAGATACACACACCTTCCGCCGAGCGCCTCCCTCAGGCGACGCACCACTCGCGCCGTCACCCCAGCGAAGAGCCGAGAGAGCGAAGAACCGGTGACGAAATCGCCGTCGGCACCGATCGGCACGGTTTCTCGCGCGTAGTATCCGCCTTCGCCGTAGAGGCTCAGCTCCATGAACTCGGCGAAGGGAATCGCGCCCCGACGACGGACAAGCGCCTCGATCTCGTCCGCGACACTCGGCATTCGGAGAATCGTAACAGCGGACCCGGCTACGAAGGGACCCGAGCCGTGGCAAGTCGAAAGGCCATCGCGTCGCTCGATCTTTCAATCTGTTCTATTGTTCGCCTGTTCGCCTGTTCGCCTGTTCCGGCCCCCCCCTGCACCAACTCGCTACGCCGGCGTCAACCGAAAGCCCTGAAAAAGCATGCAACCTGTTTCTCTGCCGGATCGGGAACGGCTGCTCGGCCTGATCGACGCCTTCGAGGATCAGCCGATCCTGATGCTGGTGGACCTCATCGCCGACCGCTTCATCACCGGCTCTCCGAAGAGAATCAGCCGCGAGGCTCCGGTACTGATTCTTCGGCAGGAGTCAGACGAATTGGTTCCCGGAGGCGGCGCCAATGCCGTCGCCAACGTCAGAAGGCTCGGCGGCGAGCCGTTAGTGGCCGGCGTTCTCGGCACGGATAGCCGCGGTGACCGCCTCCTCGAGATCTTCGAGCGCGACGGTATCGCCACCGGCGGAATCGTGCGGCGCGCGGGCTACGACACCCCCTGCAAGACGAGAGTCGTGGGCGTGGCCCGGCACTCCATCAAGCAACAGATCGTGCGTTTCGACCTCGAAGATCCACAGGCCCTCGTGCCCTCGGAACGAGACGCCCTGAGCGCCTACCTCGAAGAGCAGGCGCTGCGCTGCGAAGTGGCCGTTCTCAGCGACTACGGTCTCGGCACCGTCGAGCCGGGTTTCGTTCGCACCATCCGGGAGGCAAAGCCACTGCAGTGCCTGGGAGACAGTCGCTATCGGCTGCCGGATTTCACCGGGCTCAGCGGCGCGACTCCAAACGAAGAAGAGCTCGAGAGCATCGAGGCCGACGCAGGAGCCAGCCCGGCGCGGGCAGGCCTCGCGCTGCTCCGCCGTCTGCAATCCCGGTTCCTGCTCCTGACTCGCGGCAGCGAGGGGATGATGCTGATCGACGAGGAGGGAGCCCTTCGCATTCCGTGTCACGGCACTCGTCAAGCCGCGGACGTCACCGGCGCCGGCGATACCGTCATCGGCACTTTTGCTCTC
>Ga0114949_10003424_pt1 | contig 10099 bp, 7 predicted proteins | sample N074metaG_FD_83505 | JGI IMG/M metagenome (GOLD analysis project Ga0114949, IMG submission 83505) | Deep subsurface microbial communities from Kermadec Trench to uncover new lineages of life (NeLLi) - N074 metaG | ecosystem: Environmental > Aquatic > Marine > Ocean trench > Sediment | place... | reverse complement strand
TCGTGGTGGGCGCACCGGCGTCGTCCAACAGCAACCGTCTGGTTGAACTCGCCGAGAAACTCGGTGCGCGCTCGTATCTCGTGGAGACCGCGGACGAACTCGAACCAGCCTGGATCGAGGGGGTTTCGTGTGTCGGTGTTACGGCTGGCGCATCCGCCCCGGAAATCCTGATCTCCCAGGTGGTCGAGCGCCTCCAGAGCCTCGGCGACGGCGACGTCTCGATCGATTCACTGCCGATCGTGGAGGAGGGCGTCGTCTTCCAATTGCCGGCGGCGCTGCGTTAGCTGCGGTCCCGAAGCCGGTACCTCAACCCCGCGGCTGGATGTCGAAGGTCAGCCCCTCGCTATCCCGGTCGACCCGCACGCGCCCGCCGTTGCTGAGGTCGCCGAACAAAATGTCGTCGACGATGCGATCCTTGAGTTCGACCTGGATGACCCGGCCTAGCGGTCGCGCACCGAAGTCGGGGTCGTAACCCTTCTCGGCCAACCAGCTGCGCGCGGCCTCCGTCAACTCGATCTCGACCTTTCGTTCAGAAAGCTGCTCGGCGACTTCCTTGACAAATTTCTCCACCACCCTTCCCATGATCTCGGGCGCGAGGGACGCAAAGTGAACGGTCTCATCGAGTCGATTGCGAAACTCGGGACTGAAGAGCCGCTCGATCTCCTTGGCGCCATCGCCCGCGCGCCCTGCCCCAAACCCAATGCCCTTGGCGTTCATCTCTCGAGCGCCTGCATTGGAGGTCATGATCAGCGTAACGTGGCGAAAGTCGGCTTCGCGGCCCTGGCTGTCGGTCAGCGTGGCGCGATCCATCACCTGCAGCAGGATGTCGAACAGATCCTGGTGGGCCTTCTCGATCTCGTCGAGCAACAAAACCGTGTAGGGACTCTTGCGAATGCGCTCGACGAGCAGCCCGCCCTGATCGTAACCTACGTAACCGGGCGGGGCTCCGATCAGCCGAGACACCGCGTGCTTCTCCATGTACTCGCTCATGTCGAAGCGCAAGAACGGAACGCCGAGAGCCTGGGCCAATTGCTTCGAGAGTTCAGTCTTGCCAACACCGGTGGGACCCGTGAACAGGAAGCTACCGACCGGGCGATCGACACCCGACAGGCCTGCACGCCCACGTTTGACGGCGCGCACGACCGTCTCGATCGCAGCATCCTGGCCAAAGACGACACGCTTGAGTTCGGCCTCGAGGTTTGCCAGTCGATCCCGGTCGGAGCCGCTCGCGCGCAGGGTCGGGATGTTGGCCATCCGCGAGATCACCTGCTCGATGTCGCGCACCCCAACCGTCTTGCGCTTTTTGCCCGTCGGGCGCAGCCGTACGGCCGCGCCGGTCTCGTCCATGACGTCGATCGCCTTGTCGGGCAGGAAGTTCTCCGTCAAGTGCCGGCTCGATAGCTCGACGGCGCTCTTCAGTGCCGGCGCTGTGAAATGGACGCCGTGGTGCTCCTCGTAACGCGGTGCGAGTCCCTGGAGAATCCGAACCGCTTCGTCCAGGCTCGGCTCGCTAATGTCTACCTTCTGAAAGCGCCGTGCGAGCGCGCGATCCCGCTCAAAGTGCCGGAACTCTTGATAGGTGATCGCGCCGATACAGCGAAGCTCTCCCTGCGCGAGCAGCGGCTTGAGGAGACTCGACGCATCGACCGTCGCACCCTGTGCGGAACCCGCACCCAGGATCATCTGGATCTCATCGATGAACAGAATCGGGCATTCGCGCTCACCGAGCGCGGCCGTGAACGCCTTGAAGCGCGCCTCGAAATCCCCCCGATAGCGGGTTCCCGCTAGCAGCGAACCGAGATCGAGCGCAAAGATCTCGGCGTTCTGCAGGTCTTCGGGGACGCGACCCTCGTGGATTCGCAGCGCCAATCCCTCGGCGAGCGCCGTCTTCCCGACGCCGCTCTCGCCGACGAAAATCGGGTTGTTCTTGCGCCGCCGCGCGAGAATCTGGACCGTGCGATCGAGTTCGGCCCCGCGGCCGATCAGCGGATCGAGCTCGTTTGCGGCGGCGCGCTCGGATAGGTTCGCCGAAAACGCCGCGATTGGATCGGCCGGCAGCTCGGCGGCGTCGCCGATGCCGGACTCGATTCCCGCGGGCGTCGAATCCCCCTGGATCCCGGAGTCGGAAAGCTTCGAAATCCCATGGGAGACATACCGAAGCATGTCCAGACGCGAAACGTCCTGTGACCGCAGCAGGTTGATCGCAAAGGAGTCGGGCTCCTGGAACAGCGCAGCCAGCAGGTCGCCCGCATCGACTTCTTCTTTCTCCGCGCTCTCGCAGTGGGAGACGGCGTGTTGGAGAACCCGGTGAAAGGCGAGCGTCTGCTGCGCGTCATAGGGTTCGTCGCCGGGAACCGTTTCGAGATCCTCGGCAAAAAAGCGGTCGAGCGCAGATTTGAGGGCGGGAAGCTGAGCGCCCGAATGCCGGAGAATCTCCTCGCCGCGCGCATCGTGAAGCAGCGCGTAGAGCAGATGCTCGACGGTCAGGTAGGCGTGCCGCCGCGTCGCAGACTCGCGATAGGCGGCCTGGAGCATCAACTGGAGTTCTCTGCCGATCTCACTCATGAGCCGTCGATCATTCCTTTTCGATTCCGGCGCGCAGGGGAAAACCCTGGCGCTCGGCCACGCGATGTACCGCGGTGAGCTTGGTCTCCGCAACCTCGAGCACGTAGACACCAGCGACCCCCAGACCGGCGTTGTGGACCTGGAGCATGATCTGGGTAGCCGCGGAAGGCCCCTTGCCGAAGATACTCTCGAGGATTTTTATCACGAATTCCATGGGTGTGTAATCGTCGTTGTAGAGCAGCACCTTGAACCGCTCGGGACGCGCAATCTTGCGGCGCGTCTGGGTGACAACACCACCTTCGCGCTGCGGATCCCCGGGTTCCGGCAGGCCATTCCCACCCCCGGGCCGAATCGGTTCCTTCGGCATTCGGAGAAGATAGCGGCGGATTGGGAGGCCCGTAATCGCAGATTCGCTCCAAAACGACCAGACGGCCTAGACTGCAAGCGTGCTGAGCGTCGAATGGGCAGAGGGCGTCAACCGTGTGGGGCGCGAAGAATGGAACGACCTCGTGGGCGGAGCGTCGCCGTTTCTGGAATGGGATTGGCTCGCGTCGCTCGAAGACTCCGGTGTGGTCGGCGCCGAGAGCGGTTGGTTGCCGAGGCCGCTGCTCGCCCGGAGCGACGGGCGACTGATCGCCGCCTGCCCCGCCTACCTGAAGACCCACAGTGAAGGCGAGTTCGTATTCGATTTTGCATGGGCCGAAGCCGCTGCACGCGCGGGCATTCGGTACTACCCCAAGCTGCTCGTGGGGGTTCCTTTCACACCCGTGACGGGCGCGCGATTCTTGATCGCACCCGACATCGACCGCGACGAGACGATCCGACAGCTCGGCTCGGCGCTGCGTGAAGCCTGCCTCAGCGGCGAGGTGTCGGGCGTTCACATCAACTTCTGCAGCCAACACGAAGTCGCAGTACTCGCGGACCAGTCGGATCACGCAGGCGTTGAAAACAGCGGCTACATGCTCCGCGTCGGTTTTCAATATCAATGGCGAAATGCCGGTTACCGGACTTTCGACGACTACCTCGAACAGTTTCGCAGCAAGCGGCGCAACCAGATCAAGCGCGAACGCCGAGAGATGGAGCGGCAGGGGATTTCGATCGAAGCGCTGTCCGGCAATGCGATACCAGACGATCTCTTCCAATCGATGTTCGCGTGTTATCTCACGACCATCGAGAATCGCTACTGGGGGCGCCAGTACCTCAATCTCCACTTTTTCGAACTGCTCCGAGATCGCTTCAAGCATCGGCTCTGCGTGGTGATCGCCCGCAAGGACAACGAAGTCATCGCGTGTACGACCAATGTGGTCAAGGGCGATGTCCTCTACGGCCGCTATTGGGGAGCGCTGCAAAACGCGCGATTCCTTCACTTCAACGTCTGCTACTACGCGGCCATCGAGCACTGCATCGCAGCGGGAATCGAGCGGTTCGAGCCGGGCGCGGGTGGCGATTACAAATTCCTGCGCGGCTTCGATCCCCAACCCACCTACAGCCTGCACTTCCTCGCAGAGCCGCGACTCGCCGGGGCGGTGGCGAGGTTTCTGGAACAGGAACGCGCCGAAGCCCACCACGTCATCGACCATCTCCGAGAACACAGCGCCCTCAAACCCACCGCCGAACCCGCTAGTCCCGAAAATCGCGCGGATCGCACGAGCGAAGCGTCGGCGGGGGGGCCGCACACGAGCGAGCCTTCAGCCGAGGTACCCCGCGCGAGCGAACCTTCGGCGGAGGCGCCGCGTGCGAGCGAGCCTTCAGCCGGGGTGTCACCCGCAGCTCGCGCTAGACGGGATCGCGCATCGTGACAAACTCTTCGGCGGAAGTCGGATGGATCCCGATGGTGGCGTCGAATTGCGCCTTGGTGGCTCCGCACTTCAGAGCGACCGCGAAGCCCTGAACGATTTCGCCAGCGTCTGCGCCCACCATGTGGATCCCCACGACCCGGTCCGAGGCGCGATCGACGATGAGCTTCATCATCGCCTGCTCGTCTCGGCCCGTCAGCGTGTGCTTGAGCGCGCGGAACGTCGAACGGAAGACATCGATTTCGCGGTAGGTTTCGCGCGCAGCCGCTTCGCTGAGGCCGATCGTCCCGATCGCCGGCTGGCTGAACACCGCGGAAGCCACGCCCGTGTGATCGGGCTTCGTATCCACACCCCCGAAGAGCGTCTTCGCGACGCAGATGCCCTCGTGGATCGCCACGGGCGTGAGGTTGATGCGATTGGTCGCGTCACCGATCGCCCAGATGCTCGGAACCGAGGAGCGCGAAAACGCGTCGACGGAGACGGCACCCTGCTCATCGAGCGCAACACCGGCTTCCTCGAGCCCAAAGCCCCGCGTCCTCGGACCGCGTCCCGTGGCGTACAAGATGGCATCCGTCTCCAGCACCGAACCATCCTCGAGCGACGCGCGCAGCCCGCCCGAAACCTTCTCGATCGACGCAACGTTGGTTTCGAAGCGAAGGTCGACGCCCCGCCCCCTCATCTCCGAAGCGAGGAAGGTCCGCACATCATCGTCAAAGCCGCGCAGGAAGAGCGACCCGCGGTAGAGCTGGGTCGTCGCCACGCCGAGTCCGTGGAAGATTCCCGCAAACTCGACCGCGATGTACCCCCCACCGACGACGATTGCGCGCCGTGGCAGTTCGGAGAGATGAAACGCCTGGTCGGACGTCATCGCGAATTCGACGCCGGGAACGTCGGGTAGCGATGGTTCGCTGCCCGTCGCAATCAAGATGTTGGCGGCCGTGATCGTCCTTCCGCCGACTTCCAGGGTGTTGCTGTCTTGCACCCGCGCCCGCCCTTCGATCACGTCGACGCCCGCATCGGCGAGCAGCTTCCGGTAGACCTCGTTGAGCCGGGTAATTTCGCGATCCTTGTTGGCGACCAGGGTGGGCCAATCGAAGCTGCGATCTCCCAACGACCAACCGAAACCGGCCGCGTCTTCGAAGTCGTCGCGAAAATGGCAGGCATAGACGAAGAGTTTCTTCGGAATGCAGCCCAGATTCACGCAGGTTCCGCCGAGATCGCTCTCCTCAGCGACCGCAACCCGCGCGCCGAGCGATGCGGAAACTCGGCAGGCTCGAACCCCGCCCGAACCCGCGCCGATTGCAAAGAGGTCGTAGTCGAACTCAGCCATGGCCTTCCCCTACTTGGCGCAAGCTATCGAAGCTTTCTTCGTTTGTCGCAAGCTAACGAAGCTTTCGCGCGTCGAAGATCAAAGCGATCCCGACGACCAGCAGAATCGCATTGGGCGCCCAGATTGCCAGGTGGGGTGCAACCACACCCTCTCGCGCAACGTCCTGCGCGTAGGCAAAGAGCCCGTAATATCCACCGAATAATCCCAGCGCCAACAACATGCCGCGAGAACGACTGCGGACTGCGCCCCGGAGGCCCAATGAGACCCCGACGAGGGCAAAGAGCAGCGGCGAGAATGGGATGGCAACCATTCGTTGAATCTGGGTCGAATAGATCAGCGGATTGCGATAAGCGAGGTCCGGTCCACGATCGCCCGACTCGATTCTCCGGATCGCGTCCCGCAACGCGTCCAACCCGAGTTCATCGATCCGGTATCGCAGCGGTCCCGCGCCGAGCTGCAGCGCGGGGAAGTCATAGTCGAACCGCGAGAACGAAATCCGGTAGGCCTCGAAGGCGTCGCTCAGAGCGGGCTCGATCCGCAGATCTCCGTTCTCCAGAGATAACCGCAGCAATCCAGACTCGGGATCGAACGAGAACGTTCCCGTCTCGGCGAAGACGCGAAAGCTGCGCTCCTGACTCGACGAATCCGAGATCATCACGCCCTCGAGTCGTCCATCGGCGCCGCGCTTCTGGACGAAGATCATGCGATCTCCGAACGATTGGAAGCGCCCCTCTTCGATCAGGCTTCCCCTGGAGGCCAGTCGCAGACTCAGCGCCAGCAATTCGCGTTTGCAGCGGGGTTCCATTTCGATGATGAGATAGGCAGTCAGCGCCGAAACGATCGCACCGAGCAAGGCCACCGGTAGGATCAACGCTGCAGATCCAAGCCCGTTCGCGCGCATCGCCGTGACCTCGAGATCTCCCTCCAGGCGACCGATCGCCATCATCAATCCGAAGAGAAATGCGATCGGCAGCGCGTAGCCGATCACCAACGGAATGACGCAGCGCGCGAATTCGAGCTGGTCGGCGAGTGTCATGCTGGCGCCCAGGAGCTCTTCCGCTCGATCGAAGAGACTGGGAATCAAAACCACGGGGGTAGCGGCAATCAGCCCGAGCGCGGTGTACTGCGCGACTTCCACAACGAGGTAACGGGAGATCGTCCAGGTCACGGCCACGCAGCAGATCTTAGTGGGGCTTCCGGCGCTGACGCTGTCAGCGGAGAAGTCGCAGGGGTTTCGGGCACTTACCTGGGGGTGCCCGATGGCTGAGTGCAGCCGTAACGAGCCATCCCCCTGGCCGCAAGAAATTGCGGACCTGGGCACTTCGTTGGAGTCGGAGGCAAACCTGCGCTCTGTTTCAGTTCGATTTGACGTCTTCAATGCGCTTTCGCGATGCGCAGTGAAACACGAGGGCGGCTGATTCCGCAAAGCGGTACCCGCCCGTCGGATGGGCCGCCTCCGAGAGGCTTACAGGGTCCACCCGCCAACAGCGATCCCCCCAACCCGTCATGGCCCGACTGCTCGCGCATCCCGGACTCGCCCATTCGGCTTACACCTTGGCGCTGGCTGCGATCTACGTCCTGCTCCGAGACTGGAAAGACCTCAACTCCGGCAGGTGCCGAGCGTTCGAGTCGGCGGGATGAAACTCAGAGCGTGGATCTTCTGTTAGGGTGACGCGACGAAGGAGATCGAAATAGTCGCCGATGCGGATCGGTCAAACGCGGGCTGGAGTCGCAAGACCTTCGCGCTCGCTGCGCTGATCGTTGCGGGTGCGACGATCGCCCGCGTGTACGCGGCGCTGGGAGATTTCTGGCTCGACGAGATCATCTCCTGGATGATGATCTTCCGCCCCGAGCCGGTCGAGGCGTGGTGGGAGATCCTGCTGATTCGACAGGAAACGAACCAGTTTCTGAGCACGTGGATACTCTATCTCTTCGGTCCGGAGGTTCCTTGGACCTTCTACCGCTTTCCGGCGGTGCTGGCCGGCGCAGGCACCGTCGTGATGGCCGGTCTGATCTGCCGACGCGGTGGGAGACTGGAGACCCTGACCGCCATGCTGCTCGTGGGCGCCTCCTATTCCCTGATCCACTACTCCTCCGAGGCGCGCGGCTACTCCTACGTGGTGTTCTTCTCGTTTCTGTCCCTGTTTTTGGCCGACCGCTCGCTTGCATCCCCGCGCCTTCGCTGGGACCTTCTGTTCTCGATCTGCGCGACCCTCGGATTTCTCGCGCAGCTCCTCTATCTCTATTGCTTCGTCTCGATCGCGGCCTGGGCCGTGTGGCGCATGTGGCGAGAAGGTCGAACTTGGCGAGCGATCGCGATCAAGGCCGTCCGCTGCTGCACCCTGCCGGTCGTCTTCACGACACTGCTGTACGTCGTCACGATCCGCCACATGCAGGGCGTGGGCGGGCCGATCCTCCCGCTGGGAAAAGTCATCGTGGCGACGCTCTCCCTGACCGCAGGGGGACCGCGTGCGGGCGTGATGCCGTTCGCCGTCGCGTTGCTATTCGGTCTCGCGCTGGTCGGCGGCCTCTGGCTCCTCCGGAAGGAGCGCTCCGACTTGGTGGGTATTCTACGTCTCCGTAGGCTGCGTTGCTCCGCTTCTGTTGATCCTCGCCGTGAACCGCGCGGCCGTGTATCCGCGCTACTTCCTCATCTCCGCGGCGTTCCTGCTGTTGCTGCTCAGCCACGCTCTCGCCGGTCTTACTCGCATCAAACGGTTCGGAAGACCGCTGTATGCACTCTTGGTGGTGGCCTTCCTGGCCGGCAACACGATTAAAACGATCCGTCTGATCAAGCTGGGGCGAGGAGCGTACAGCGACGCCGTTGTCATGATGGAGCAACAAACCGTCGGACCGCATATCACGGTCGGAAGCGATCACGACTACCGCAACGGGATCGTGTTGGATTTCTATCGACTCCAGCTGCCGCTGCGCAAGGACATCGTCTACTTCCCGTTGGAGAGCTGGCCGAAGAAGGGGCCCGAATGGGTCCTGCGGCACAGCATGAAAGCGTACTATCGGGCGCCCGACACTACCGCCGACCATCACGGCAACACCTACCGCCTGGTTCGTCAGTTCCCCTTCGCGGGGCTGTCCGGATGGAACTGGGCCGTCTATCACAACGAAAACAGCGATGGCCCGCCGGTCTCTCAGCCTCGTGGCGTTGGGCGGGAAAGGGGCGGATCGCCACCTTGATAAGCGTTGTAACCGCCCGCGAACCACGCCGCCGATTCTGGTCGGGCCCGCGAGGCCGGGCGAGGTGGTAGTATCGCGCGCCGCGATTCGGAGTGGCCCCATGCGTGAAGTCGCCAGCTCGCTGCCGACCCTGGAGGCCGAACCCGCTCGGTGGGTGGGCCGCCTCCGAGAGGCTTTCAGCGTCCCCCCGCCCGAAGAGCGGGTGCGCTCGTGGCACGTCAGCCCCGCGATCGACATGGCGGCCTACCATTTCAGCTGGCTCTGGGTCCTGCTTCCGCTGCTCTTCGCGGGCCCGAAGTTTCCCGAGGATTACCTCCCCCTATTCGTCGTCGTGCTCACCATCGGATTCGTCCACCGCCACTACACGCTGGGCTACGCCTACCTCGACAGCGAAATCTTTGCGCGCCACCGCAAGCGATTCATCTGCACACCCTTGATCCTCGGAGCTGCATTCCTCGCGACACCGGTTCTGCTGAAAGCCAGCCTCCCCTCCGGCGCGCTCTCGATCGCAGGCTCGCGGTGGCCCGACGTGGATCTCCCGCTCAAGCTGCTGCTCACGGCGGTGGTATTTGGCGCCGGACTCTGGAACATCTGGCACACCCTCACACAGAAGTACGGAATCCTGCGGATCTACACCGCGAAAGCGCTACGCCAGAACGAAGCGAGCGTCCCGCCCTGGGTCGACCGGCTCTTCGTGTTGGGCTGGTTGCCGCTGATCGTCACCTACGTGGTGCCCCCGTTTGCGGAGGCGATCCTGACGGAGTTTCGGATCGCGCACCTCTTCGTGGAGCCGATCCTCGGTTGGCTCATCGCCGCAGAACCGATCGCCGCTCCGATTTCGGCAGCCTTCGCGATTGCAAGCTCGGCGATCTTCACTGGCTTCGAATGGCGAACCCACCGCTTCAGCAACCGCCCCAGGCTTTCCATGGCGGTCGGCATCGGCAGCCTCTGGGCCTGCTTCGTGCTGGTCGACCCGATCAAGGTCTACCTCGCCTTTGCGTTCAGCCACGGTCTGGAATACATGGTTTTCGTCTGGGCCTATCAGCGACGACGATACACCCAGCAGCGCTCCCCCCAACCCGTCATGGCGCGGCTGCTCGCGCATCCCGGGCTCGCCTATTCGGCCTATACCTTGGCGCTGGCTGCGATCTACGTCCTCCTCCGGGACTGGAGAGACTTCAGCCTCTGGCAGGTGCCGAGCATTCGAGTCGGC
>Ga0114949_10003423_pt1 | contig 10100 bp, 12 predicted proteins | sample N074metaG_FD_83505 | JGI IMG/M metagenome (GOLD analysis project Ga0114949, IMG submission 83505) | Deep subsurface microbial communities from Kermadec Trench to uncover new lineages of life (NeLLi) - N074 metaG | ecosystem: Environmental > Aquatic > Marine > Ocean trench > Sediment | place... | reverse complement strand
TCGCTTAACTTCTCCCGAATCGGGTGTTTTCAGATCCAATACCCTGCTGACGCGTGGGTCAACCAGGCTGATATCCATGGCACCACTGGTTTCCAGGGAAACGGAATAGCCGGCATCACATAAGAGCGTCAGAAGCTGGACACAGCGTTTTTGCGCCAACGGCTCTCCGCCGGTCACACAAACATATTGGGTTCCATGAATTTTGACCGCTTCAAGGATGTCATCAAAAGACATCCATTCACCGCCGAAAAATGCGTATTCAGTATCGCAATACTGGCATCGTAATGGGCATCCGGTAAGCCTGACAAATACCGTAGGCCGGCCTGCGTCGCGGGCTTCGCCCTGCAGGGAGTGGAAGATTTCGGTGATTTTGAGATTCATTCGCGATGTGGTCATCGCTCCCACAACAGAGTTCGCTCCCACAGTGGTCATCGCTCCTACAAGAAGCTTAGAAGTGGCCTTCTACCCGCATGCTGCGTAGCCGGTTTTCGGCCAGCCGGGCAACTGTTGTACCCGGATACTGCTCTTGCACCTGTGTCAGGGCTGCACGGGCCAAATCCCATTGCTTAAGTTCATAATGGGTATAACCAACCTTTAGCAGGCTGTCAGACTGTTTGACGCTTTGCGGATAGTGACTCATTAAGCCGTTAAATGCTTCAAGCGCCAATTCATAGTTGCGGGTAACGTAATAGGATTCGCCCAGCCAGTACTGCGCGTTATCCGCATAATCACTTTGCGGGTAGCGTTGTAAAAACGACCGGAATTCCTCGGCAGAATCGGCATAACGGAGTTCCTTTAATGCCTGGAACGCTATGTCATAAGCCCTTTTTTCTGCTTCCGGGCTTGCAACCACATTTCTGGCAGCCGTCTGCGGTGCGGCCAAACTGCTAACCGAGGAAGGTTCACGATTTTCTCCCCGCACTTCGGGCACATCTTCCTCAGGCGGAATGAACACCGGTGAAACCGAGGGCAACCTGGTGGTAGCACCCAACCTAGGCGCGGCCGCCGCCAGCTCACCTATGCGCTGATCAAGGTCCAGGTATTGATCCTTTTGTCTTTGTCGCAAGGTATTAATCAGGTGCGCCTGCTCTTCGATCTGACCGCGCAAACTCCTGACTTCGTCCTGCAATTGCTGAATTTGCAAAACCATGTCAATCATCTGCTCACGGTTGGAATCGGTCTGAGCATGCAAAGGTGCCGAAAAGGCAATGGCCAGCGCTAGGCTGGCCATTTTTGTTAAATCCAGAATGTGTGCCTGCATTTTTATCTCGCGGTGTAAACGATCTCCACGCGACGATTCTGCCACCAGCAATCTTCTGCACTGACCCGGCAAACCGGACGCTCTTCGCCGTATGTCACAACATCCAGTTGACTACCGGAAGCGCCACCGGCTGAAACCAGACCGGAAATCGCGTTGCCACGACGCTCACCAAGACCCAGGTTGTATTCACGGGTTCCGCGCTCATCAGCATGGCTTTCCAGTGTAATCCGGGCACTTGAGTGTGATGCGGCATAGGCAGCATGTGCGGTAATAATTCCGCGATACTCAGCTTTAACGTCAGACTGGTCGAAATCAAAATAGATAACCCGTTTTGATAACAGGCTTTCGGGATTGTCGAAATTCTCAACACTTTGTGCACTGGTGTAATCACGTGGGTCCAGTGCCGGTGCAGTAACCACCTCATCAACGGGGGCCACAGTGTCCGGGGTCGTATCTTCAGGAGTGTCCTGAACTGGTTCGGTGGTCTTACATGCTGCTAGAGCAACGGTGACCAAAAGAGCTAACAGCAAGCGTAAAGCGATCTTCATTGGATTCTCCTGTTTTTTATCGAAGTGCCGGAATGGTCCAGCCTAATCTTCCTAGTTTACCTGATTACTGGAGACCACGCGGGTTCGCGGACGTCTCCTTCACTCAAAATCAATCTCTGTCTTACGTTCCCATCTGCAGAAACCGCAGATAGAACTCCACGGTCTCCTTCTTTGGTCGCGTACAAAATCATACTACTGTTTGGTGCAAAACTGGGAGATTCGTCCAGCACACCCGGTGTCAGTATGCGCATGCGCTGGTTTTCCAGATCCCAGATGCCTATACGATACTCGCTTCCTTTGCCTTGTGCCACAGCAATACTGCGTCCATTTGCCGCAACTGTAGCCCGTGCATTGTAATCTCCATCAAGCGTTACCCGCTCTGCCTTTCCGCCACTCGCGGCAACCCTGTAAATCTGTGGCCTTCCGCCTCTGTCAGAGGTGAAATAAATCATGCTGCTATCCGGTGACCAGGCGGCCTCTGTATCAATCGCCCAATGATGGGTTAATTGCCGCTGGGAACCGGTTGCCAGGTCCCTGATATATATCTCAGGATTGCCGGATTTTGAGAGTGTCAACGCCATGTACCGGCCGCTGGGTGAAAATGCAGGTGCACCGTTGATGCCTTTGCCGGAAGAGACTAACTGACGGGCGCCGGTGGCAATAGTCTGGACATAGATCTCTGAATTCCCATTTTCGAATGAAACATAGGCCAATTGCTCGCCATTGGAAGACCAACTGGGTGATAAAAGAGGCTCCGGGGAACCAACGATTGATTGTGGGTTGAACCCATCAGCATCCGCCACCACCAGTTCATAGTGATAACCCTGCTCTGTTGGCGTTGCAGAAACATAGGCAATTCGGGTGGAAAAAGCACCCGATACGCCGGTGAGTTTTTCATAAATGGCATCGGCCACCCTGTGAGCGCCAAAACGTAAATCGCCAAGCCCCACCGTGGTGATCTGTGAGAGCAACTGTTCCTGGGTATGGACATCGAAAAGCTGGTAAACAATTTCATATCCGTTACCGCCCACAGCGTCCCGAATCGAGCCGATGACCAGGTAGTCGGTTTTTAACAACCGCCAGGTGCCAAAACGAATATCTTCTGCCTCGACCGGGCGATCGGCCATGTCGGACTCATCCATTGGCTTGAACAGGCCGGAACGGTACAGGTCCTGATCTATGACTTCCGTAACCGTGGTAATAGGGGGATACCCGCTGGCTTTCCACTGGAAGGGAACTACCGCAATCGGCAAAGCACTGGCATTGCCCTTGATGATCTCGATTTCCAGTTTGGCCTGCACACTGCCAGTGAAAGCGAAAGCAAAAGCCATTAGCACTGGCAGAAAAACACGCAAGGCAGCTGAGTTAATTCTATGCACAAGGATTGTCATTGGTCACCGTCATACCTGAAGTTGAAATCGATTTGCCTTTCAAAAACGTCTTCGAACCCTCTGTAGGGCAAGGATCCGGCCCGCTCTACTGCTGCGACCAGGGATCGGCGCGTGGCCTCATCGCCATTACAAGAGCCGGCAATATTAGCCGAAATAACCTCTCCGCCGGGAATTTGTACAATTCGCAGGGTACACCTTAGTCCCGCGCGCGCAGTTGGGGGACGCAGCCAGTTATTGGTTACCTGGGCCTGTATTGCAATCGCGTACTGTTGTCCCAGTGTTGCCATTTGTCCCGCCCGAAATTCCCGGGTTTCCTGATCCAATTGCCTTTGGAGCGTTGCTTGCGCATCTGCCTGGCGTTTTAAAGCAGCATCGTGCTCCCGCATTGCCTCCAATTGCTTCAACCGATCTTCTTCAATTCTACGTTGCCGGGCAGCAGCTTCTCTTTGCCGGCGAATATCTGCCAGTTCATCTTCCTGGCGCTTGATTCTTTCCTCGCGGTTTCTTAGTTGCCGCTGCCGGAGTTGCTGCAGTCTCAGGTCTTCCTGGCGCTTTTGTTCCGAAAGCTCACGCTGCCGGCGTTTTTCAGCATCCTCAGCTTCCTGGCGCTCCCTTTCGAGCTGTGCGTCCAAATCTCTTTGGCGCCGTTCCGCTTGCAGTTTTCGCAAGGCCGCCAGTTCTGCCTCTTGCTGGGCACTGCGCATTGCTTCCATGTCGACGATGACCGCTTCGATGGTCAATCCTTCCAGGCTCGGTGGTCTGAAAGGCTCCCACTCCATGGTGCTAAACACGATAAGCAAACCTGCAAGGACATGCACACCGATCGCCAGGCCAAACGCCTGGGCGATATCTCCAGCATGCGTGATTCGGGAAGCCTGCCCCATGTTTTAGCCATCTCCAAGGCTATCCAATGGATCACTCATCAAGCCGATCTTTTGCACACCGGCCCTTTGCAATAGCACCATGGCGTTGTAAACCTTTCCATAACCGACAGACCGGTCACCGCCAATCAATACCTGGATATCCGGATTTCTGCGTACGATCGCAGAAACGGTTGTGACCAGGCTTTCAGCATCAATCAGGCCGCTTGTTGTACCGTCCAGGTCACCACCGGCGTTGAGATAAAGGTCGCCATTTTTCAACACGGTTACCACCAGTGGTTCATTGTTTTGCTCGGTATCCAGGGGCTCGGCATCTGCTGCCGGCAATTCAACTTCCACACCAAGATTGAGCAATGGTGTGGTAATCATGAAAATCACCAACAACACAAGCATGACATCAATGTATGGAACGACATTGATTTCAGCCATGGGCTTGCGACGGGATCTGCGTGACATCAGGGATTCAACGAATGTGCCTGGCGTTGCAGGATGCTCGAGAATTCTTCTTTGAAATTGTCGTATCTCAATTCCAGCCGATCGACCTGGTTGGAGTACTTGTTATAGGCAATTACCGCCGGAATCGCCGCAAACAGACCCATCGCAGTTGCAATCAGCGCCTCGGAAATACCCGGCGCCACCATCGCGATGGTGGCCTGGTTAACACTGGCCAATGCGTGAAATGAAGTCATGATGCCCCAAACCGTCCCGAACAGGCCTATATAAGGACTGGTCGAACCCACCGTTGCCAAAAAACTCAGGTGATGTTCCAGGCGTTCTGTTTCACGGGTCAGTGCGATACGCATGGCTCGCTCGGCACCTTCAACGACAAGATCCGCCGACATGCTTCCCTCGGACTGCATGCGGTTAAATTCGGTGAACCCGGCCTGGTACAATTTCTCAAGGCCATTGCCATCATTGTCACCCTGTTCAATTTCCGCCGACAGTCCCTCCAGGTCTGTACCTGACCAGAAACGCTCTTCAAAACGATCCGCACCTTTGGTGGCATCGCGAAGCATTTGCCGCTTTTTGAAAATAATCATCCAGGACGCTACTGATGCGAATAAAAGTATCAGCATCACGAATTTCACCATCCAACTGGCGTCTAGGACCAGTTGCCAAACTTGTAATTCACTTTGCATAGTTTTCCCTAAGAACATAATTGTTCGGGCAATATCCGATCGGACAATACACCATCATTCAGGTTCAGATTCCGGTGAAAAAAGGTCATTTTCAGGGCTTTGTGGCTTTTTAAGACCAAAATGTTGATATGCCCTGGAGGTCGCCACCCTGCCACGCGAGGTGCGCATGATATATCCCTGCTGAATCAGGAAGGGTTCCAGAACATCTTCTACGGTTCCGCGTTCTTCAGACAGCGCAGCAGCGAGGCTTTCCACACCAACCGGGCCACCTTCAAATTGATCAATAATCAATTTCAGCAGACGTCGGTCCATGGTATCAAAACCGCAGTGATCTACCTGTAACAACTCCATGGCATCATCAGAAATTGCCTTGTTGATAAACCCGTCAGCTCGCACTTCAGCAAAATCCCGAACCCGGCGTAAAAGGCGGTTGGCGACCCTGGGTGTACCACGGGACCTGGAGGCAATTCCCAGCGCACCTTGCTCGTCAATTTCGATATTCAGAATGCTGGCTGAACGGTCAACAATTTGTGCCAGTTCATCAGCACTATAAAACTCAAGACGCTCTACAATGCCAAAACGGTCGCGCAAAGGCGAGGTCAACAAACCAGCCCGCGTAGTAGCCCCAACCAGGGTAAAGTGCGGCAGGTCCAGTTTGATGGAACGTGCTGCAGGCCCTTCGCCAATCATGATGTCGATCTGGAAATCTTCCAGTGCCGGGTAAAGCACTTCCTCTACCACCGGAGGAAGCCGGTGGATTTCATCAATGAATAAAATGTCTCCCGGTTTGAGGTTGGTCAGCAATGCGGCAAGGTCCCCGGCACGTTCAAGCACCGGGCCGGAAGTCTGGCGCAGATTGACCCCCATTTCATGCGCGATTACGTGCGCCAGCGTGGTTTTACCCAGACCAGGCGGTCCAAAAATCAATACGTGATCCAGCGCTCCGCCGCGATTTCGGGCAGCTTCCAGAAAAATACCCAGTTTCTCGCGCATTGCGGGCTGACCGATGTATTCATCCATGGTCTTTGGCCGCAGGCTGGCGTCAATAGCACGGTCCGCGACGGTATCGACCGGGGTGACGAGTCGGTCTGCGGGTTCGGTCACGTTTTCACCATACTTTGAAGCGCTTTGCGGATGATTTCCTCGGCATCCATTCCTGCTTCTGCCACACTGCGAACCATATGATTAACCTCGGATGTCTTGTAACCCAGGGCACGCAAAGCATTGCTGGCCTCTGAAATTGCACCCGCGCCGCCTGAGGAACCCATTGAATCCGAACCCGGCAGGGTAACCGGTAAGCCTTGCAACTTGTCGCGTAATTCAATGATGATCCGTTCTGCTGTTTTCTTTCCAATACCAGGAAGCCGGATCAATGAAGCAGTATCACCATCGGCTACAAACCTCGCGAGTTCATCACCACTCGCGCCTGACAATATGGTCAGAGACAGTTTTGCGCCAATGCCGCTGACTTTCATCAACTGGCGAAATAGCACCCGTTCCGCACTGTTACTGAAACCGTACAGCGTCTGGTGGTCCTGCGACACCTGCAAATGGGTCACCATAACAATGGGCTTCCCTACCTCCGGCAGGTCGTAGAATATGCTCAAAGGTGCTTCAAGCTCATAACCCACACCACCCACATCTATGACCAGGGTAGGAGGGTCTTTCTCCAGCAATATTCCAGCAAGTCGCGAGATCATTTGAGTCGATAGTCCCGGCGTTTATTCACTAAATGATGATTTATCCCTGGAGTGCGGATATGCGATCCAGGGTACTTTGAGTATGGTGGTGACATAATGCCACAGCCAGTGCATCTGCGGCGTCCTCCTGCGGGGTTTCCGCAAGGCCCAGTAAAATTCTCACCATGTGCTGAACCTGGGTCTTATCTGCCCCGCCGCGGCCAACAATGGCCTGTTTAACAGAACGCGGCGAGTACTCGGCAACTTTTAATCCGCCGTTAATGATCGCACAAACCGCTGCACCCCTGGCCTGGCCCAGCTTTATTGCAGAAGACGCATTATGGCTGACAAAAACAGTTTCAACGGCAGCTTCATCGGGTGCAAATTCTTCAATCAATTCCTGGATGCCTTTGAATATGATGCCCAGACGTTCAGAAAATTCGCCGCTACCCGCCTTTATCACACCCAGGTGCACGGCCACAGTGCGGTCACCTTTGATATCGATAATCCCGTAGCCGGTAAACCTGGAGCCGGGATCAATACCCAGTATCCGCATACGGCGCTCCCTGCATAAGGATACTAGGAGCCATAAGCCTCCTGGGGAATATCAGCATTTGAAAATACATCCTGGGTATCATCCAGTTCTTCCAGAGCGTCGAGAAATCTGAGCACCTTTTCACCAGTCTCAGCATCCAGGCTAACCTCAGTGCTGGCCCGCATGGTGATTTCAGCATTTTCCGGGGCCAGGTCGGCCGCGTTCATGGCTGCCACCACTGCACCGAAGAATTCTGGTTCGGTAGTCACTTCAATTGAGCCATCATCATCAGTGACAATGTCTTCAGCCCCGGCCTCAAGTGCCACTTCCATAACATCATCTTCGGAGGTACCGGGTTTGAAATTCAGAACACCGATTTTGTTGAATAAATAAGCCACTGAACCATCCGTTCCCAGGTTGCCCCCATGCTTGGAAAAGGCATGGCGAACCTCGGCAACTGTCCGGTTGCGGTTATCGGTCATACACTCGACCATAACGGCAACACCACCCTGGGCATATCCTTCATAGCGGAGTTCTTCGTAGGTAACACCCTCAAGATCACCGGTGGCCTTTTTAATCGCACGTTCGATGTTGTCCTTGGGCATATTTGCGGCATTCGCTTTGTCCACCGCAAGGCGCAAACGGGGATTGCTTTCGGTATCGCCGCCGCCTTCACGGGCAGCCACGGTCAGTTCGCGATTGATGCGGGTAAATATCTTGCCACGCTTGGCATCTACGGCCTTTTTACGGTGCTGAATATTGGCCCATTTACTATGTCCAGCCATAAATCAAATCCAATGGAATGCTAATTGAATAATCAGCTGAATTTTACCATGTAAAGCGACTGTGCAGAGCAGCGCAAATGGTTTATTGGTGCAGATTAAAGGACCCGTCATTAAAAAAAGCGGCGACCTGACTGGCGACAGATCCTGACAACATCAAACCGGTATGGCTAAAGGGCAGCAAAAGGTGGTCGGTTAAACCCTCGGAAGTCGTTTCGATCACGGCTACAGTCCCGTCACTGGAACCCTTCACTGCACCCATAAGGCGACCCAGACCATATGGCCTGTTACCGGCAATCATCGCGCATTCCCGGTCTGAGGGAATAAAACTGACACCCTCTACAAGACCGGAACGCGAATGCCTTAAGAGCATTCTGCCGCCGACAGTGGATGACAATCGCCGTGCAGCCGAACTACCTGCCAACGGGCTCCCCAATAATACCACTCGCCCCGCTTTTAATGGCATCCCCTGGCCCGGTTCGCTACGGCTTTCCTTTTCCAGCATCTTCAAAATCAATAACCCGCCCAGGCTATACCCCACAAGGTGCATTTTTTCACTTTGTGTCTGCCGGCAAAAATCAGCCAGGGCTGAAATGCTTTCAACCGGATCCTGGCGCCAGGTGGCGTAATTGAAACTTCGACAGGCGAATCCTGCCTGTTTCAGCCGGTGTGCAAGCAGCAGCATCGACCAGGAACTATGCCAGAGACCGTGTACGAGAATTACTTCAGACAATCCTGCGTCTCCTGTGCAAGTTCCTGGCTTGCTCTGCGGTAATCAAGATCAGTCCAAACCAGATACATCCAAAAGCAACTGCATGACCCTGGGTAAAAGGTTCCTTCCAGAGAAATACAGCCAATAGCATGGAGATGCTGGGGCCAATATACATAAAGAAACCAACCACGGTCAGTGTTAGCGCCTGGGCGGCGGTATTGAACCAGATCAGTGGCAGTACTGTGACCAGCCCAGCCAGTACTAAGAAATAGTCGAGCGAGAGGCTTTCATTCAGAAACACCATTTCACCCTGGTGATTTTTCCACAGCAGGTACATCAAGGCAGGTAGAAACAGCAGAAAATTTTCCCACATCAAGCCGGTCATTGGCCCAACTGCGAGCTGTTTGCGAACCAGGCCGTAAAACCCAAACAGTATTGGAAGTCCGAGTGAAACCCATGGTGTCACGCCAAGATACCAGCCCAGGTATACGGTGCCCAAAGCCGCAATGCCTACCGCCACTTTCTGGTTGCCTGTCAGTCTTTCTTTAAGAAACAAATAGCCCAACAGGACATTGAATAACGGATTGATGAAATAACCCAGGCTGGTTGCGAGCACCTGGTCATGCACCACAGCCCACACGAAAATTAACCAGTTAGTTGAAAGCAACAAGGCTGATAAGGCAAGCCAGGCCACCGATCGACGCGATATCCTGAGTTTAGGTAATAATGCTTTCCCATCACGCAGCAATAGAAAGATTGCCAGCGCGGGTATCGCCCAAATTACCCGGTGTGCAATGATTTCTATGGGCCCGGCACTTTCAATCAACTTGAAGTACATGGGCATAAAACCCCAGCTGGTGAAAGCGGCTAGTGCGGCAATCACTCCCCGGCGTTTTGATGGTGTGGGTGTGTTGTTCAATGCATATCCAGTCTCAATTTCCTGAAGTAATTATTTCATGTTTGCTGTGTTATCGCGCTATCAAAATCGCACAAAAAAAGAGGCCGGTATTAACCGGCCTCATGAACATCAATACTAAAGTAAAAACAGATCAGGGATTCAGGTTCTCAGCCAGGAATGTTTCCATACGACCATAGAAATCGTATTGGTTTTCCTGCTTGCGATAACCATGACCCTCGTCTTTCTTGACCATCAATTCATATTCCACACCGTT
>Ga0114949_10003420_pt1 | contig 10103 bp, 8 predicted proteins | sample N074metaG_FD_83505 | JGI IMG/M metagenome (GOLD analysis project Ga0114949, IMG submission 83505) | Deep subsurface microbial communities from Kermadec Trench to uncover new lineages of life (NeLLi) - N074 metaG | ecosystem: Environmental > Aquatic > Marine > Ocean trench > Sediment | place... | reverse complement strand
CCTGCGGTGGTGTGCCTGTCCGGACGGGTAGAAGCGCTGCTGAGCGATCTGGAGACGCTGCTCGATGCGAAGCTCTCGGGAAGCCGCGCCATGATGCGCAGCGAGCATCACGCGCGCCGCATCCTGGGGGATCTGTTTCGCGCCTACTACTCGGACCCCGCCGTGCTCGACGACTACTTGTTGCTGCGCTTCCGGGAGGCCGAAAGGGTGCGCTACTTGCGCGATGTGCCGCCGGCGGCGCGAGAGCAGGAGGTAGCGCGGCGCTACCGGGGATCGGGTTCCTGGGTGCGCATGATCTGTGACCACCTGGCCGGCATGACCGACAGCTACGCGCTGACCGAGCACCGGGAACTTTGCGCGTCTTGATGTGAACCTCAGGGAGAGGCTGCAATGATCGAACAGGACCTCATCGAGGCGGACCCCGAGATCGCTGCGGCCATCAATCACGAGATAGAGCGGCAAGACTCGGGGATCGAGCTCATCGCCTCGGAGAACTTCACCAGCAATGCCGTGCTGCAGGCCACGGCCTCGGTATTCACCAACAAATATGCCGAGGGATATCCGGGGCGGCGTTACTACGGTGGCTGCGAGTTCGTGGACGTGGTGGAACGCACCGCGCGCGAGCGGCTGCTGGCACTGTTTCCCGGTGCGGAGCATGCCAACGTGCAGCCGCACTCGGGTTCGCAATCGAATCAGGCCGTTTATTTCTCCGTCCTGAAGCCGGGCGACAAGATCCTCGGGATGGACCTGGCGCACGGGGGCCATCTGACCCACGGTCACCCGCTCAACCTGTCCGGGCTGCTGTACGAGGTGCACGGCTATGGCGTGGATCGCGACACCGAGACCATCGACTACGACGCGCTGGAGAAGCAGGCCGCGGAGGTACGACCCAAGCTCATCATCAGCGGCGCGTCGGCCTACTCGCGTACCATCGACTTCGAGCGCATCGGCGCCATTGCTCGCTCGGTGGACGCGCTGCACATGGCGGATATCGCCCACATCGCCGGCCTGGTGGTGGCGGGACTCCATCCCAGCCCGGTGCCACACGCCGACTTCGTCACCAGCACGACCCACAAGACACTGCGCGGCCCGCGTTCAGGGATCATCCTGTGCCGCAAGAAGCATGCGAAGGCGCTGAACCGCGCTCTGTTCCCGGGGCTGCAGGGAGGGCCGCTGGTGCACGTGATCGCGGCCAAGGCGGTGGCGTTCCGTGAGGCCGCCACGCCGGCGTTCAACGAATACCAGCAGCGTATCATCGACAATGCCAAGCGCCTGTGCCAGGCCATCACCGCAGGTGGATTGCGAGTGGTCTCCGGTGGCACCGACAACCACCTCTTCCTGGTGGACGTGTTCAGCAAGGGCCTCACCGGCGCCGACGCGGAGCAGGCGCTGGAGGCAGCGGGCCTGACGGCGAACAAGAACGTCATCCCGTTCGATCAGAACCCACCCATGAAGGCCAGCGGCATCCGCGTCGGCACGCCGGCGGTGACCACCCGGGGCATGGGCCTCGAGGAGATGGACACCATTGGTCGGCTGATGGTGGAGATCCTGAGCAAGCCCGGAGACGAAGCCGTAGTTGCCTCGGTGCGCCAGGAGGTGCAGGCGCTGTGCCGACGCTTCCCGCTGCCGTATCGCAGCCTGGGAGTCCACGCCTGAACAGTCAGCACCACCGGCCGCCGCAGCCGTACGCCACCAGCCGCTCGATCCTTGACGAGGGCGGCCCTCTGGCTGCAGACCTGCCGGGGTACGAGCGCCGCGAGGGTCAGCTCCGCATGGCGGAGGCAGTGGAGGACGCCTTCGCAGCCGGCCGGCACCTGATGGTGGAGGCCGGGACCGGCGTCGGCAAGACGCTGGCCTACCTGGTTCCCGCCGCGCTCCTCGGTGAGCGCGTGGTGATCTCCACCGGCACCCGCAACCTGCAGGATCAGATCTTCCTGCGCGATGTCCCGCTGCTGCGCGATCGAACCGGCATTGACGTGCACGTGGCGTACCTCAAGGGGCGAGATAACTATCTTTGTTTGCATCGCTTCAGAGAGTTCGATCAGGCTCCCACCTTTGCCGAGCTGTCCGACGCGGCACCGTACCGCGAGGTGGTCTCGTGGGCCAAGGAGACGAAGCGCGGTGACCGCGGCGAGCTGGCGCACATGCCCGAGGGCGTCGCGTTCTGGCGGCAGATCAACGCCCGCGGCGATACCTGTCTGGGCCAGCGCTGTCAGGAGTACGACGACTGCTTCCTGGTGCGCGGCCGGCGCGAGGCGGCCGAAGCGCAACTGGTCATCGTCAACCATCATCTGCTGCTGGCGGATCTGGTGGTGAAGAGCGGTGACTTCGGCGCCATCCTTCCTGATTACCGTTACGTCGTCCTGGACGAGGCCCATCTGCTGGAGGACGTGGCGACCTCGTACTTCGGTCGTCGTGTGTCTCCGTTCCGTGTCCGTGAGCTGCTGGGCGACACCGCGCGCTTTCTGCGCGAGGCGGCGAGCGAGGACCTGAGTCTGTCGCGCTGCATGGATGCGGTGCGAGAGTCCTCGACCCAGCTGTTCGAATCGTTCCGCGGAGCAGGTGCCGGGCGCCAACGCTTGCGCAAGGGGTTGTGGACAGCGGGACGCGTGGAGTCGCGGGACCGGTTGCTGGCGGGTCTTGATGATCTGCGCGCCGGGCTATCCACGCTGCGGGAACCGAGCGAGGACTTGCGCACGGCTGCACGCCGCGCGACGGAGGTCGCCGAGGACCTGCGCTTCATCACCACGGAGGACGACGCTGAGCACGTGCGCTGGGTGGAAGAGGGCGCCCGCGGCGTGGCGGTACATGCCTCCCCCATCGATGTTTCCCGTTCGCTGCAGGAAACCCTGTTCGATCAGGTGGCGTCCGCGGTGCTCACATCGGCCACTCTGACCGTGGACCGTGAGTTCGATTTCCTTCGCGAACGCACCGGAGTGGGGCAGGCCGAGTGTCTGATCGCTCCGTCACCGTTCGATTACGCGCAGCAGGCAGTGCTCTACCTACCCGAGAACCTTCCCGAGCCCAACGCCCCCGACTTCTACCCCCGCGCCGCGGAAGAGGTACGCCGGTTGCTGGAACTCAGCGGTGGCCGGGCATTCCTGCTGTTCACGTCGTACGCGGGAATGGGCCGGATGCAGGCACTGTTGGCCCCCGAGAAGAAGAAGTACTCCTTCCTGGTGCAGGGTCAGGGCTCCCGTCATACCCTGCTGGAACGCTTCCGGACCACGCCCCGGGCCGTGCTCCTGGGCACGGCATCGTTCTGGCAGGGCGTGGATGTGCCCGGCGACGCTCTCAGCCTGGTGGTCATCGATCGCCTGCCCTTCGAGGTGCCCTCGGATCCGGTGGTGGAGGCGCGCGTCGATCGCATGCGCCGCCAGGGCCGCAACCCCTTCCGCGACTACCAGGTCCCGGCGGCGGTCATCGGCCTCAAGCAGGGAGTGGGCCGCCTGCTGCGCAGCCGGCGCGACCGTGGCGTGCTGGCCGTCCTCGACACCCGCCTGCGCACCCGCAGCTACGGCCGCATCTTCCTCGACTCGCTGCCCCCCTTCAGCAGGGCGAATACCCTCGCCGAAGTAGCGACCTTCTTCAAGAGCCAGGCAGCCCGGGAGAAGTGAACGGGGTGAACAGGGACAGTCCCCTCGGGGACTGTCCCTGTAAATTAGCGCGGCGGCGAGGAGTTCTGGAGGTAGTGCAGGTATTCATTCTCCGTGGTGAGAACCAGGGTGGTGCCGGACTGGAGGGATTGGCGGTAGCTGGCCAGTGAGTTGGAAGGAGTAGAACTCCGGGTCGCGCTGGTAGGCGTCGGCGTAGATCTTGGTGGACTCGCCATCGGCGTCACCGCGTAGCTTCTGCGCCTTCCGGTACGCCTCCGAATCGATAAGCTTGAGCAAGCGTCCCAACTCGCCCTCGATCTCGCGCGCCTTCTTCTCGCCCTCGGCGACGAACAATGCGGCCACCTGCAAGCGCTCGGAGATCATGCGCTCGTACACCTTCTCCCGCACCTCCTGCGTGTAGTTGATCCGCTTGATCTGCACGTCCACCAGTTCGATGCCGAACTCCTTCTCCATCAGCCCGCGGGCCTTCTTCAGGATGAGGTTCTGGATCTTCTCCCGGCCCATGGTGATCTTCGGGACGACCTCCGCCTCCAAGTCGATGCCGTACTCCGGCGCTTCCATGGTGCGCTGGGTGGAGCGTATCACCTCGATCAGGTCGTTCTCGGTGATGAGATCGCGCGTCGCGCCATCAATGATGTCGTCGAGACGCCCCTGCGCCTCGAGCTCGTTGTTCACCGACTGGAAGAACCTCAGGGGATCGATGATGCGCCAGCGCGCGAACACATCCACCCAGATGTAGCGCTTGTCCTTGGTGGGCACCTGGTCGGGGGATCCGTCCCACTCCAGGAGGCGCTTGTCGAAGCGATGGACGCGCCAGAAGAACGGGCCCTTGAAGTGCAGCCCGGGCTCCACCACGGTGCGTAGCGGCTCGCCGAAATAGGTGACCACCGCCTGCTCCGTCTCGCTCAAGGTATAGACGCAGGTGAACCCCACACCCACGGCTACCAGCACCAGCAGCAGAAGAACCAGCCGGAAGACGGGAATCTCGTTCATCGACCGCCTCCCTTCTGCGGCGCTGACCTCGACGCGCCTCCGAGCTGCAACAGCGGCAATAGCCCCTTCAGCTTCTCGTCCACCACCACCTTGTCCTTGATCCGCGGCATCACGTCGGCCATGGTCTCGAGGTACAGCCGACGGCGCGTCACGTCCTTGGCCACCCGGTACTCCTCGTACAGGGCGATATAGCGCTCGGCATCGCCCTTGGCGCGGTTGATCCGTTCGATGGCATAGCCCTCCGCCTCGCTCACCAGCCGGTTCGCCTGTCCCTCGGCCTCCGGCTTGGCCTTGTTGTAGGCCCGGCGGGCCTCGTTGATGATGCGCTCCTTGTCCTGCTTGGCGCGGTTGACCTCGTTGAACGACGGTTTCACCGGCTCCGGCGGGTTGACGTCCTGCAGCTGTACTGTGACCACCTGCACGCCGCTCTGGTAACGATCCAGCAGGTCCTGCATCTGCGTCTGGATCTCCTGGGCCACCTCGGCTCGGCCGATGGTGAGAACCTCGGTGATGCTGCGATCACCTACCACCCGGCGCGTGGCCGCCTCGGAGACCACGCGAACCGTGTTCTCGATGTTGCGGATCTTGAACAGATAGTCGCGCGGGTCCTTGATACGGTACTGGACGATCCATTCCATGTCGGCGATGTTGAGGTCGCCGGTGAGCATCAATGATTCGGCGGAAAAATCCCGGGAACTGAACGTGGAGCGCACGCCGGGACGCTCGGTGCGGTAGCCGAACTCCAGCTTGAGGTTGCGCTGCACCTTCACCGCCGTCGCCGTCTCGAGGCCGAACGGCAGCTTGAAGTGCAGCCCCGGCGACTCGGTGCGCACGTAGGCGCCGAAACGCTGCACCACCGACACCTCGTCGGCCTCCACCTGGAACACCGTGGTGAGCCCCAGCAGCACCACCAGCACCACGATGAGTCCGATGATGGCGAAGCGCGTGATCTCCGCCGGTGTGGGCGGAGAGCCGTCGCGTAGGCCTCCGGGAAAGCCCTTCAATATGGCCATCAAGTCCCCCTCTGGGTAGCCTCAACCGTGGGAAGGCACGAAGCCTACTACAACCCCGGGACGCGAACAAGCGAACCGTCCGATGCCCGAAACCTGCCGTCCGCCACGGGGTTTCCACCGCTCCGCAATACACGCCCCGACTGCATGACGAATTCCACGCGCTCGAGGACGCTGATGTCCTCGAGCGGATCTCCCGACACCGCCACCACATCGGCGGCCAACCCGGGGGCCAGCCGGCCCACCTCGTCCGACAGGCCGAGAAGCGCGGCCGCGACGGACGTTCCGGCCATGATGGCCTTCATGGGCTCGAGGCCGTTCTCCACCATGAGGGTGAACTCGTGCCCCTGTGTGCCGTGGGCGAATACGCCGGCGTCACTACCCAGGGCGATGTTCACGCCGGCGGCCACGGCGCGCCGGAACGAATCGCGGGACTTGGGCCCGATGAACAACGCCTTCTCCTGGCGCAGCCCGGTGAGGGTGCCGTCCGCCGCCTGGCGCTCCACCGCCTCGAACGCCATCATCGTGGGCACCAGATAGACGCCCCGCTGCAGAAACAGATCGATGGCCTCGTCATCGAGAATCGAACCGTGCTCGATGGAATCCACCCCGGCGCGCAGGGCCGCCTTGATGCCTTCGTTGCCGTGGGCGTGAGCCGCCACCTTGCGCTCGCGCAGATGCGCCTCGTCCACCAGCACGCGCAGCTCCTCCAGCGTGTACTGCTGCACACCCACCGCATCGCCCTCGGAGAGCACACCACCCGTGGCGCACGTCTTGATGAGATCGGCGCCGTATTTCACCTGCGCCCGGATGGCAGCGCGGATCTCGTCGGCGCCGTTCACCACACCGCGAAGGATGGAGGGCTCGAACAGTCCCGGCACATAGCCGTTGGTGTCGCAATGCCCGCCGGTGATCCCCAGCGAATGCCCCGCCACCAGCATCCGAGGCCCCGGCACCACACCCGCCCGGATCATGTTGCGCAACGCCACATCGGAGAAGTCGTTGGACCCGACGTTGCGTACCGTGGTGAATCCGGCCTGCAGCGTCAGCCACGCGTTTCGTACCCCGCGGATGGCATCCTCCTGGGGAAGGTCGCGCACCGCCGCATCCTGCCAGTTCTCCCCCTCCCCGATGATGCGCCCGGTGAGATGTGTATGCGCGTCGATGAAGCCGGGGAGCACGGTATGTCGGGAGAGATCGATGATCCTCGCCTCCGCGGGGATCTTCACATCGCGTCCCACTGCCCGGATGATCCCACCCTCGATGAGCAGCACCGCGTCGCGCAGCGGAGGTGCGCCGCTCCCATCGATAAGTCGCCCGGCCTGGATGGCCACCACCTCCGCCATCACCGACCCCACCGCCAGTAGCAGGATCAACCACACCAACCCGACTCTTCGCCTCATGATCTGTTCTCCGGTAAGAAATGCCCGCCAGAGCTGCATCATACTCCGGGCTGTGGCCAGTAGGAACCGACTCCTGCTAGAATCGAGCCCACTGGAGGAGCCCCAATGAAGCTCGCACACACCATGATCCGCGTCCGCGACCTGGACGCCACCCTGGAGTTCTACACCAACCTCCTAGGGCTCAAGGAAACAGGTCGTAAGGACATCGGCGAGGAGGCCACGCTGGTATTCCTGAGCGACGAGCGTGGAACCTATGAAGTGGAACTCACTTATAATAAGGACGGTCGGGACTACACCCTCGGCAACCAGTTCGGCCATCTGGCATTCCACACCAAGGATCTCGACGCCGTCATCCAGGAGGTCGAACGCCGGGGCCTCGAGTACCGCCGCTCCCGCCCCGAACTCACATCCAAGTACATCTTCATCCAGGACCCGGACGGCTACCAGATAGAAATCCTGGAGAAGTAGAAAGACGGCGCGTCAGTCATCATCCGTCCATCGGGACGGAATCGCCAGCACATACAGCTGATGATCCCCTTCACAGGATACCCACAGTGTCTCCCCCGAGGGATGCACCGCCATCGCCGAGGGAATGTCCCCCACCTTGACCCTCTCCACGACGCTGAGCTCCGGTAACCGGATCACCGAGATGTCGTTGCTCATCCGGTTGTTGACGAACGCCAGCCGGCCATCCGGCGCGACCACCACGGAGAGCGGTTGCAGCCCGATGCCATCCTGCAGGTTCTGAACCTCCCGGCGCTCCTTGATGTCGATGATGGCAACCCGGTTCTCCTCCCACAGCGCCACCGCCAGCTTCTCATCGCCCGGCAGAACCGCCAGCCCGCTGGGACCCCGGCCCACACGGAACAGCGTCCGCAACATCAGGCGTTCCAGATCGATCACCGTGACGGTGCCGTCCATGAAGCTGGCGACGAAGCCCAGCTTGCCGTCCGAGGTCACCGCGGGAGGAAACGGCCGCTCTGCCGTGGGAAAGCTGGCAAGCACCTTCATCGTCGCGCCATCGAACAGATAAATGCGCTTGTCCCTCTCCGCTGCCACCAGGAACTTCTCGCCCAGGAAGGGCCCCGCCAGCATGGAAGAGCCGGCCCCGGTCTTCAATAACCCGATGGGCTTCCCCGTGGTCCTGTCCAGACGGACAACGGCGCCCTCCTTGAACACGCTGACCAGCACATCACCGCTCACCGGCAAGACCCCCACGCCCACCGGGATGCCCGGGGCGTCCATGGAGCCGCTCACCAGGAAGTTCTTCGCATCAAGGATCGTGACCCGATCGGAACGCCCCGCGGCCACGTACGCCGTGGCCCCGTCCGGTGAAAACGCAATCTGCTGTGGGTTCCGACCTACCGGCAAGGTGGCCAGCACCTCGGCGCCCACTGCCACCTGGCTGAACTCCGGCAGAGGCTGCACCGCTTTCGGCACCGAGGCTTCCATCGCCTGCGGAACGGGAACCCCGGCGGGTGGCGAGTCGGAAGATCCGTCCCGGCCCGGCTCGGGCTCCCCCCCTGCGCCACAGCCGGGCAGGCAGAAGAGCAGGAGGAGAAGCACAACGGAGAGTGGAAGGGCGTCCTGGATGCGTCTCATGGGTTCCTCGTCCTTGCTAGTGCTCCGACATGTTACAACGTCAGGGCATGGGAATTCTCGCTTGATCCACCCCGGTGACAAGGGTAGGATACCGGCCTCAGCCGCCAGGAAGACCTCCCGAGCCAGCCTTCAAACCAAAAGCCAGACCACCGAGCAGGGGCACAGCCCCGGAACGCAGGAGATACCGCCATGGATACCCTCATCGCTCCCCACGGGGGCCACCTCGTCAACCGAATGGCAGCCGACGCCGAGCGCGCGGGACTGCTGGATCGCGCCCGCAACCTTCCCGCCATCTCGCTCAACACCCGCCAGCACAGCGACCTGGACCTGATGGCGGTGGGGGCCCTCAGCCCGCTGGAGGGATTCATGGTGCAGGCAGACTACCAGCGCGTGCTACAGGAGATGCGCCTGGCCAGCGGCACCGTCTGGGCGGTTCCCGTGACGCTGGACGCCGACGCGGAGACAGCTGAGCGGGCGAAGAGCGCCGGTGAGGCGGCACTGGTGGACGAATCGGGCGAGCCGGTGGCGGTGATGAAGGTGGAGGATGTCTACGACTGGGACCGGGCGCTGGAGGCGCGCCAGGTCTACCGCACCGAAGACGATGCCCATCCGGGTGTGGCCTACTTGAGCACACGGGCGGCCAAGCTGGTGGGCGGCGCCATCACCCTGCTGCGCAAGTCGACTCCGGAGTTCGCGGAATATCACAAGGAGCCCGCCGAGACCCGCGCACTGTTTGCCGAGCGCGGCTGGCGCACGGTGGTAGCGTTCCAGACTCGCAACCCCATTCACCGCGCCCACGAGTACCTGACCAAATGTGCGCTGGAGACCGTGGACGGCTTGCTCATCCATCCGCTGGTGGGCGAGACCAAGCAGGGAGATATTCCCGCGAACGTCCGCATGCGCTGCTACCAGATCCTGATCGATCATTATTACCCCAAGGATCGAACCGCACTCTCCACCCTGCCCGCCGCCATGCGCTACGCCGGCCCGCGCGAGGCCGTCTGGCACGCCATCCTGCGCAAGAACTACGGCTGCTCGCACTTCATCGTGGGCCGCGATCACGCCGGCGTCGGGAGCTACTACGGAACCTACGATGCGCAACAGATCTTCGACGAGTTCGAGCCGCAGGAGATCGGCATCACGCCCGTGAAGTTCGAGCACACTTTCTTCCACACGAAACTCAAGGAGATGGTCTCGGACAAGACCAGCCCGGGGCCCAAGGAAGCCCACCTGTTCCTGTCGGGGACAAAGGTACGCGAGATGCTCTCGGCCGGTGAGGACCTGCCGCCGGAGTTCACGCGCCCCGAGGTGAGCCGCATCCTCAAGGAGCATTACCAGAAGGTGCAGGTGGCCTAGCAGCCCGGTGAAAAAGTCGCCCGACCGGCCAGCTCTCAACTCAAGCAGGGGATCGATTCTCTCGGATCCTGGTGGTAAGATCTTGGCTGCCATCTTCGGCATGGGGCCACTCGAATGTCGAT
>Ga0114949_10003419_pt1 | contig 10104 bp, 7 predicted proteins | sample N074metaG_FD_83505 | JGI IMG/M metagenome (GOLD analysis project Ga0114949, IMG submission 83505) | Deep subsurface microbial communities from Kermadec Trench to uncover new lineages of life (NeLLi) - N074 metaG | ecosystem: Environmental > Aquatic > Marine > Ocean trench > Sediment | place... | reverse complement strand
GCGATCTTCGAGGGTGATCCGAACATTATCTGGGTAGGAACCGGGGAGGAGTGCGGGCGCAACACCTCCGCTTGGGGCGACGGTGTCTACAAGTCGACCGACGGCGGCACGACCTTCACCAACATGGGCCTGGAGGACACTCTCACCATCGGTACCGTGCTGACCCACCCCACTGATCCGGACATCGTCTACGTTGCGGCGCTGGGAAATATCTGGGGGCCCAGCGAACGTGGCTTCTTCAAGAGCACCGATGGCGGTGAGACCTGGGACAAGCTCACCAACGGGTTGCCGAACGACGATCGTACGGGCGCCGTCGAGGCGGTCATGCACCCGGACGACCCCAACACCATCTGGGTGGCTTTCTGGCACCGCGAGCGGACTTCGTACAGGCTCGACTCGGGCGGTCCGGAGGGTGGCGTATTCAAGACCACCGACGGGGGTCGTACCTTCACCCGGCTGACCGAGGGTTTGCCGGAGGGCGCCTCGGGCAAGATCGGCATGGGTGTATCGCGCAGCAACCCCGACGTTCTGATGATGCACTACGAGCACGGCTTCCAGCCGCCGCAGCGCCTCGAAGACGGCAGCCCGAACCCCGACTACGCCGATATGAGCAAGGCAGGATCGGGACTCTACCGATCCTCCGACGGGGGCTCGACGTGGACCTACGTAAACCGCTACTGGAGCCGTCCGTTCTACTACAACCACGTCGCCATCGACCCCAACGACGATGAGCACGTCTTCTCGTACACGATTCGCTTCCAGCAGTCGTTCGACGGCGGCAGGACGCTCGAGCCCATGCCGGGCGGCAGCGGCCACTGCTACCACGCTCTGTGGCTCGATCCGCACGACTCCAAGCGCTTCTGGAACGGCAACGACGGCGGCCTGTACCTGACCCACGATGGCGGCGAAAACTGGTTGACGTTCAAGAACCTCAACGCCACGCAGTACTACGCCATCGGCGTTGACATGCGCGATCCGTACTACGTGTGCGGCGGCTTGCAGGATGCCGGCTCGTCGTGCGGCCCGTCGATGACGCGTGCCAACGCCATTTATACCAACGACTGGTACAACATCAGTGGCGGCGACGGGTATCACGTGCAGATCGACCCGGACGACTGGCGCAACGTGTACTCGGAGCCGCATCCGGGCAACACGGGTGGGCGCATCCAGCGGCTCGACGCCTACACGCGCGAGAGCGAGGCCATTCGGCCGGCCAAGGACATCAACATCGTCAACTACGACGAATACATCACCCCCGGCATAGAGGCGGTGCAACTGGAAAAGGGTTGGGGGCCGATGGGTGCGTTTCGCTGGAACTGGTCGAGTCCCATCGTCATGTCGCCGCACAACGGGCGCACGGTCTTTTTTGGCGGCAACCACGTGTTCAAGACCACCGACCGTGGCGAGAGCTGGTACATCATCAGCCCCGACCTGAGCAAGAACGAGGACCACAAGACGATCAAGGAGTCGGGTGGATTGACCCCCGACCACGATCCCGGCGGCGGCGCCGAGTTTCACGGCACCATCATGACCATCGCGCAGTCGCCGCTGAACGAAGAAGTGATCTGGGTCGGTACCGACGACGGCAACGTGCAGGTTACGCGCGACGGCGGCGCGAGCTGGACCAACGTACAGCCCAACCTGCCCGACATGCCGGCGCCCGACCTGTGGATCAGTCGCGTCGAGGCCTCGCACTTCGCCGAGGGCACCGCCTACGTGGCGGTCGACGGCCATCGCAGCTCGTACTTCGAGCCGTGGATATTCAAGACCACCGACTTCGGCCAGTCGTTCACCCGCATCAACGAGGGCATCCCCAACGACCAGCCGGTGTACGTGGTGAAGGAAGACCTCAAGAACCCCGACCTGCTGTTCGCCGGCACCGAATTTGCCGTCTACTTCTCGATCGACGGCGGCGATTCGTGGGCCCGGTTGAACAACAACCTGCCGACGGTGGCGGTGCACGACCTGGTGATCCACCCGCGCGACGCGGACCTCATCATCGGTACCCACGGCCGCGGTCTGTGGATCATGGACGACATCTCGGCGCTACAGCAGATGACGCCGGAGGTGAGGTCGTCTCCCGCGCATCTCTTCGATAGCGCGGTGGCGACGCGCTGGCTGCGCATCCAGCCGCAGGGAACCGGTGGGTCGCTCGCCTTCCAGGGTGAGAACCCGAGCCGTGACGCGGCCATCAGCTACTTCATCGGTGACAACGTGTCCGGCGATGTGACGCTGATCATTTCCGACGTCACCGGGGAAAACCGGCGTACCTACACCATGCCGGCGCGGCCCGGCATCAACAAGCTCGAGTGGGACATGCGCTACGACCCGACGCCGGGGCAGCTGAGCGCCTTCGAGGAGCGCATGGAGCGCTTCCGCCAGACGGGCCGTGGCGGCCGTGGCTTCAATCAGTCCGGACCACAAGGCGATGCAGCGCCGATCGGCACGTATCGCGTGGCGCTGACGGTGAACGGTACCGAGTACCTCAGCTCGGTTACCATTCGCGAAGATCCGATGCTTGCCGAAAACAGCCAGTGACACGACAGCCTTGAATACGCAGGCCATCAACAGGGGGGCGACGCGACGGCGCGTCGCCCCGCTGCTGTTCGCGGCGTTGTTCACCATCGCTTGTGGGGGCGGGCAGGAGTCTCCGAATGCCGGTGGAGGCCCCCTGGGTGGCGCCGCCGCCGGCTCTAGCGGGGCGACCGGCAGCGAGCGCGACGGTTCGCCGTCCTGGTCGCCCGACGGCAGCAAGATCGTCTTTTACGGCGAGCGCCACGGCAACGCCGAGATCTACGTCATGAACGCCGACGGCTCGGATGTGGTCCGGTTGACCGATGACCCCGCCAACGAGGGCTATCCGGCATTCTCGCCCGATGGCCGCCGCATCAGCTTCGACTCGGATCGGGAGGGCGCCTTCGAGATCTACACCATGAACGCCGAGGGTAACGACGTACGCCGGCTCACCTACAACCCGGCCAACGATGTTTCGGCGGCATGGTCGCCGGATGGCAGCCAAATCGCCTGGATGTCCAACCGCGGCGGCCATTTCGAAGTCTGGCTGATGAACGCCGACGGGTCGAACCAGCGGCAGTTCACCGGGGCAGAGGCGCCGTCCGAGGGTACCCACTGGTTTCCCCAGTGGTCGCCGGACGGCGAGTTCATGGCGTTCCACGTCAACCGCGACGTGTACACGGTGCGCACCGACGGTAGCGAGTACACCCGCCTGACGGTGGATCCCGACGACGGCATGCTGCCGAGCTGGACGCCCGACGGGTCCCGCATCGTCTTCATGAGCGGGCGCACCGGGGCCACCGAGATTCACTCCATGAATGTCGATGGCAACGATCAAGTCCGGCTCACGCACACCGAAATGGGCGAATCCGTCGATCCACGGGTGTCCCCGGACGGCCGCCAGATCATTTACACATGGGTTCCCGCCGGCGGCGCCGGGGCAAAACATCTCATGCTGATGAACGCCGACGGCACAAATGTGAGGCAACTCACAGGGACGGTACGCTGACAGGTGTTCTGTCACCGGGATTACTGCGGCGCGCAACGCTCGGCGGTTAACCTTAGGGGCGAGCGGTATCATCTCTACTCTCATAGATCAGCGGCGGGCAATCGTCGGGCCATCGTTCTGAGCACCCGATGATTCGAGTCGCCGTGTCCCCAAGAGGAACGTCATGAAGCTCCCACTACGCATCTTTGCCGGGCTGACCGTCGCCGTCTTGGCGTTGGGGCTCTATTCTTGCAACTCCGGCTCCAGCACGCCCACCGCACCGCCGAGCGGCGGTGGCGGAACGCCGGTGATGTCCGCGTCGGTAACTGCTACCGGCAGCAATACCTTCAGCCCGTCGGTGGTCAACCTGCTGGCCGGCGGCACGGTAAACTTTTCCAACGGTAGCGGCCTGCACAACGTCAACGCCGACGGTAGCGTGAGCTTTCGCTGTGCCAACGGCTGTGACGCACAGGGCGGCAACGGCGCCCCGTCCACCGACAACTGGAGCTTCACCATAACGTTTCCGTCGGCCGGTACGACGGGCTACGTGTGTGACGAGCATGCCGGCGTCGGCATGAACGGCCAGATCATCGTGCAGTAGTCGAGTTGATGCGAGCATCGTCGAGGAGTGCTCGGTATCGAGACGTTCCCGGTGCTGCCGTAGCGGGCGCGGTGGCGCTGATCCTGCTTGCGGCGCCCTGGCCGGCAAGAGCACAGAGCACCGAACGCGGCGAACAGCTGTACGGACAGCTCGAGTGTTCGGGCTGCCACGCCTCCGGTGCGGGGGGAGACTTCGGGCCACGGCTGGCGGGGACCCAGTTGACGCTCGAGGCGGTCGCCGCGCAGTTGCGTAACCCCCGCGGGATGATGCCCACCTTCGGGCCCGATCGCCTCAGCGATGCCGAGGTGGCTGACATCTATGCCTGGCTCCAGTCGCTGCCCGACCGTCCGGTGTATCCGACGTGGTTCAGCACCGATCTCATCAATTTACCGACGCCGCTGATGCCGGGGGAGAGGACCCTGGAGATCCACTTCAGCCACCGGTTCTCGGACACCATCAAAGATGCGGGCCGCCAGGGGTTGTGGGGCCTCGACAGCTTCGCCGTCCCGTCGTTCTGGTTTGCCTACGGCATTGTCGATTGGCTGCAAGTACACGGCGGGAGGAGCTCGAACCGCGGTACCTGGGAGTATGGCGCCAAGGTCGAGCTGCTCGAGGAGGAGCGTCTCAGCGTGCCGCTCTCGGCCGCCGTCGTCGTCGGTGGCGCCTACCTCGATCGCGACGACGTGGTCGACAAGAAGCGCTTCACTGCAGAGTTCCCCGTCGGTTTCCGCGTACACGAGCGATTCAGCGTCATGGCGGTGCCCTTTCTCGCCACCAACACCGACCCCACCGGCGATCCTTCCTCCGACTCCTTCTCCACCGCCATCGGTCTCGGTGGGACCTTCCGCATCACACCGGGCCAGAGCGTCGACGTGGAGTGGGTCACCAACCTGGGCGGGTTTCGACACCCGGAAGCCGTCGACCAATGGCAGGTCTATTGGGGCATCAAGGTTGGCGGCCACGTCTTTCAGCTCGGCGTGACCAATACAGTGGCCTATACCCCTGACCAGATGGCCCCGGGTGCCCGAAAAACCGGGCGCAAGAGCGAGGTGCGGTTGGGCTTCAATATCGTTCGTGCCTTCAAGTTCGGCGGTGGCTAGCCGGCGGCGCCGGAGAACGCGGCTCTAGTCGGAGCGCAGGGCTATCGTCGGGTCGACCTTGGCGGCTCGTCGGGCGGGTAGGTAGCTGGCGAGTAACGCGGTTGCGCAGAGGATCAAGGTGACGCCGCCGATGGTGAGCGGATCCGCCAAGGGCACCCCGTAGAGCATGCCGGCCAGGAAGCGACCCGCGCCGAGGGCCGCGATCACGCCGATGGCGGTGCCGGCGAGCACCTTGGTCATTGCTTGCCAGACGACCATCGAGGTCAGGCTCAACGAGTTTGCGCCGATGAGCTGCAATATGGCGCGCGTCGGCGCCGTTTGTCGTGCCAGCATCTGCGCGGCGGTGATTTCGTTCAAGATGAGCGCCACCGGATCCACGGCACGCACCCGCGCGCGTGCTGCGCCCATCACGCTGCCGGGATCTCCAGCGGTGCGCAACGCGAATGTCAGGTTGGTCCACCCCGAGGCCATCTCGGGGTTACCGTTTCTGTTGACGGCCTTCCGCGATCAGTTCCAGCCGCTGCCGCGCCACGCCCGCTTTTTGCGAACGCACGAGAATGTCGGCAAAGGCCGGCTGCGAGGGGTCGATGACCTCGGCGTTCCAGAACAGCTGGTTCATCTTCGCGGGCCGATCGTCGCGGGTTCCGGGGAGCGTGCCGAGCGACAGGCGGGCGAACGTCTGTCCCTCCGCCGAACGGCCCGGGACGTCCGGGGGCATCTCGGCGTTGGTCAGCGTGATCTCCACCACGACGGGCTGCGCTGTACCTAGGGTCTCGACCGCGTGCGCCGTTGCCGTGGCCAGCCAGCCAACGTTGGCGACGCTCGCCTGGATGGCGAACAGACCCTCGACGCCGCCGACCTGTTGCGCGGTAGCCTCGACGATGGCCACGCGCGGTAGCTTCTCGGCGAAGGTCAGCACCCAACGTGTGTTGCGCTCGAGTTCCCCCTCGATCAAATGCTCGGGTGGGTTGGACACCGAAAAGCGGTCCCAGCCGCCGATCTCGGCGACGACTTCCTCCACCTGCCCCGGGCGCGGCTCGGCGCCGGCGGCCGCGAGGCTGCCGCTCGATGCAAGCAACTGGCGCGCAGCGTCGAGCAGCTCAGGATGGTCGATGGGCCTCCAGTCGACGAACCCGGCGCCGCCGAGCACCTCGTCGTTCCAGCGCAAGCGAGCGGCGGCGCCCTCGCCGAAACCGTTGCGCCACATCTCCGTGGTAATCGCCGGTACCCCGAACTCCTTGGATGCCCAGTCGTTGAAGACACCGTGGCCCGGACTCATGAGGTCGACGATGGTCTGCTTGTCGTAGGCGTAGTTGGCGTACCCGGTCTCGCGCACGCCGTCCTCGGCGATGGCGCGGTAGTCGTCCAGATCGGCCTGCGGAAAGTCCCAGTCCTGATCGGCGAGGGTGGGAAAGCGCAGGATCAAGCCGCCGCTGGTGTGGTACGTGTGAATCGCGGCGATATTCGGCCGCGAGGTGATGTAGTCGACCAAGGCCCAGGTCTCGGGCTCCGACAGAGGAAACGGGCCGGAGCCGAATTGTGCGGCACTCCAGTTGGCGGGGAAGTTACGATTCAGGTCGATGCCGCCGACACGGTCCTCGTTGAACTCGCCATCGCCGTCGTTGTCGATGCCCTCGCTGATGATCTGATAGAAGGGACCCTGGCGGTCGCCGCGCTGGCGTCGCACCATGGCGCGCGGGTCGTCGGGAGATACCTTCCAGGGGCCGCGAGGGTCCTGCACGCGGATATCGAGAATGCGGCCGTCGCCGTCGATGTCCTCAGGGGGGTCCTCGTCGACCAGACCATCACCGTCTTCGTCGAACGGGCGTATGTTCCAACGATGGTTCTCCGGGGTGCCTACAGAAATAGCCCGACCGTCCGGGTTGACCACGGGCACGATGTAAAAGGCGGTGAAATCGACCATTTCGGTGACCCGCGGGTCACCTCCATACCCGGTCAGCAGGGTCTCGATGAAGTGCAGCGCCCCCTCGCCGCCGAGGAGCTCCCCACCGTGGATGTTGCCGTCGAGGTAGAAGCCGGGCTTGTCCCCCGCGGCGCCGGTGGCGGCGTTGTTGATCTCCACGGCAAGGATCCGCCGTCCGCCCCGGCTCTGTCCGATTTCCACCAGCGTCACCAGCTCGTGGTAACGGGCTGCGGTGGCTTCGAGATAGGCCTCGATTTCCTCCACCGTGTGGTAGTGGTCGAATGCGATCAGGGGCGCTTGCCCTGTAGCCGAGGTGGCGAGCGCCAACATCAAAGCGAGCGCTACGGGGACGGCCGTGACTCGCCCGAGAAGGCCGAGCAGGCCGTGGTGAAAACGTGAGGGGGTCAGCGGCATCTTCAAAAGCTCCACATCAGGGGGATCAGTAGTGAGGCGATAATCCAGAACATGAGCGTCAGCGGCCCGCCGAAGCGGACGAAGTCCATGAATCGGTATCCGCCGGGGCCCATCACCATCAGGTTGGTCTGGTAACCGTATGGGGTCATCAACCCGGCCGAAGCAGAGAAGGCTACGGCGATGAGGAACGGTCGCGAGTCGACGCCCAATTCGACAGCGAGCTGCACGGCGATGGGCGCCATCAGGATCGCCGTAGCGTTGTTTGAAATCGTTTGCGTCAGCAGCGAGGTGAGCAAGTAGAGCACCGACAAGATCACCGCGGGGGTGAAGAAGTCGGGGTTCAGGTCGCGCAAGCGCAGGATACCGCCGGCGAGGAACTCCGCTGTGCCGGTCTTTTGCATGGCGGCGCCCACCGGGACGAAGGCGGCGATGAGGACCAGTATCGACCAGTCGAGCGCCCGGTAGGCCTCGGAGGGGCGCAAGGCGCGCAGCACCAGCAAGGCGATGCAGCCGATGATGGCGCCCTTGACGATGTCGACGATGCCGAGCGCCGCGAGCACGACAATGGCAGGGAGAATGAAGAGAATGGCCCACTTCGTGCCCCCGAGGCTGGTTTCTACCTGGTCGCGAGACGTGACGATGAGGTCCTCCGAGTGGCGCAGCTGCCCCATGCGCTCCTCGGGGACGACGAGCAGCAGGTCGTCGGCGAACAGCAGCCGGGTGCTGGCGATCTTGTCGTGCAGAATCTCCCCCTCACGGCGGATGGCCAGGACGAAGGCGCCGACCCGCTGGCGGAAGTCGATTTCCTCGAGCGTACGGCCGATCAGCGAGCTGTTGCGGCCCACGATCGCTTCGACAAGGAACTGGCCCTCCTCCGAGATTGCCGCATCCGAAAGCCGCACCTCGGAGAGCGGGGCTAAGCCCTTGGCGCTGCTGAGGCGCATGAGATTCTCCCCTGAGCCCCGCACCACCAGCACGTCGTCGGCGAGGATGCGCAGATGGCGAAGGTTCTCGGTGACGTGGTCGACTCCACGGTGCACCGCGATGACGGTGATGTCGTAGTCGCGGTTCAGGGCGCTCTTTTCGATGGTGGCGCCGATGAGGGCCGACGACGCCGTGACCTGGACCTCGGTCAGGTAATGACGCATTTTGTACTGGCGCGTTAGGGCCTCGGGCGTCGACCGCGTCGGCAACAAGTAGGGCGAAGCGAACAGTACGTAGGCCAGGCCCACCACCAACAGAATGATGCCGAGCGCGCTGAACTCGAACATTTGGAACGGCGGCAGGCCGTTATCCTCGGCGATGGCGCTGACCAGGAGGTTGGTGGATGTGCCGATAACGGTCAGGGTCCCGCCGGCAATGGAGACGTACGACAGCGGCAACATGAACTTCGACGGCGAGATGTGAAACCGCCGGCAGAGGTCGACCACCAGCGGGATGAAGATCGCCACCACGGCGGTGTTGTTGAGTATTCTGTTTAACAATACGGCGACCACCAAGACCAAGCTCATGGCCGTCCAGGTGCGCGATCCGGTGGCGGCCGCGAGGCGATCGGCAGCGGCCGTTAGCACGCCCGTCTTTACCAGCGCCTGCCCGAGAACGAGCATCGCTCCCACGGTAACCACCGCCTTGTTGCTGAGCCCGGCGAGAGCCTCCTCCACGGTGACGATGTCGACGATGAGGAGCACGCCGAGTAGCACCATCGCCGTCACCTCGATGGGGAAGACCTCGCGGACGAACAACACCAGCGCGACCAGGATCAGCGCCAGCATGAATGCGATTTCGAAGGTCACGCCTGCCTGCATCGAGAATGAGGGCGCCCGGCGCGTGCCGACCGCCGCACGGGGACGAGAGCGTCCAGTTTGGTGCGGGAAGGATACACCGACCGATGCGGCATCCGCGGGAGGCGCGCGCGCGGCGCCGCCACTCGCGCCACCACGGTTCGCAGCCGCGACCCGTTGAGATATCCAGGCTAGCGCGAGGGCGCGCGATGATTGCGTTGCGCTTGCTCGGGCTCCTTCGCGGTGAGGGTGGCGAGCAGCTCAGCCCCGGATTCCCCGTCGCGCACCAACCAAATGCCTTGCAGATGTCGCTGCAAACTCGCCGCCTGTTGCACCAGAGCCTCCCGCAGCAGCACCATGAATCGGTGCGGCGGAAGGCTGCCGTGTTTGGTTGCCAGCAGCGGCAATTGCAGAGCGCGAAGCCGGTGCCGCCCGGCTTCCTCGAAGACTCCGGAAAGCGCCGTACGGACCCACGTTTCCTTCCACGAGGGGTCTTCATTGAGGTCGTGGACGACGGCGTGTAGTCGTACCAGCGAACCGCGCTTAACGAGTACGGTTCCAGGTTTTTCCGGCTGCGCGTCCCATACCCGCGTCATGACCCGCACCGGGTGATCGGGGGAGGAGACAACGTCCGACGGAGCGCCGAGCGCCAGCCAGGTGTCCTCCTCCACCGCAACGCCGTCGACGGCGAATGGTGGGTCATCCTGGCGCGCGACGACAACACGGATGCCGGCAAAATCAGCCGACACGCGTCGACCTCCCGGGAGAACTAGTAGATGGGG
>Ga0114949_10003415_pt1 | contig 10107 bp, 11 predicted proteins | sample N074metaG_FD_83505 | JGI IMG/M metagenome (GOLD analysis project Ga0114949, IMG submission 83505) | Deep subsurface microbial communities from Kermadec Trench to uncover new lineages of life (NeLLi) - N074 metaG | ecosystem: Environmental > Aquatic > Marine > Ocean trench > Sediment | place... | reverse complement strand
TGATTATTCTGTATCTGATGATAAAATAGTTTTAGATAAATCCGGGCTGATAATTGATAAGGATCTGCCGGTGGTCCTGGCCAATTGCACGGGTTGCCACTCGGGTAAATTGATTGGCCAAAACAGGGCGACCAGAGAAGGCTGGAAAGAAATGATTGTGTGGATGCAGGCTACTCAAAACCTGCATGTCCTTGGTGAAAATGAACCAATTATTCTTGACTATCTTGAGAAATATTATGGACCAAAGGAATCAGGAAGAAGAAAACAATTAGTGATAACTGATTGGTATAAATTGGAATAAATGCAAAAATACTGGAATATATTTATTCAAGGCTACCAGGGTTACGGATCCTATTTATGGTCTGAAATTACGTTTCAATATACCTATAAGCCATGGTATGAAAACTACTTCTATCTTCTGATATTAGTTTCAATCGCCTTTTTAGTATTGGAATGGGCAAAACCATGGCGTATACATCAGCCTAAATTCAGAAAAGACTTTTTCCTGGATATGTTCTACATGTTCTTTAATTTCTTTTTGTTTTCACTTATCATCTATAACGCTCTTTCCGAAGTTTTTGTAAATATTTTCCGCGATTTCCTTGCTCTGTTCAATTTAGAAAATGTGGTGGCTATTCATATTGAATCGTGGCCATTCATTTTACAGCTACTCATGCTTTTTGTTGTAAGAGATTTTATACAATGGTGGGTGCATCGGCTTCTTCATCGCAGCAAAATTTTGTGGCAATTCCATAAAGTACATCATTCAGTTGAGGAGATGGGATTTGCAGCCCATCTGAGATATCATTGGATGGAAACAGTTGTTTACAGAACCATTGAATATGTGCCCCTGGCAATGATTGGTTTTGGTATTGATGATTTTTTCATCGTTCATATGTTTACTTTAGCGATAGGTCATTTCAATCATTCCAATTTATTTGTTAGACTCGGAGTTCTCAAATATATTTTTAACAATCCTCAAATGCATATCTGGCATCACGCATACGATATCCCAAAAGAAAGAAAGTACGGTGTTAATTTTGGGATTACACTAAGTATCTGGGACTATATATTTAAGACAGATTATATTCCATTCGATGGTCGTGATATCCGGTTAGGATTTCCGGGAATTGAAAAGTTCCCTGATACGTTTGTAAAACAGGTTACTTATGGAATAAAAGAAACCGATAATTGATGGATAGAAATTAAATTATCAATTAATGATATTTGTTTGTACAAACAAATGATTAATCCAATTCAGGACAGATTATATCCCCTATGACGAAAGGGATATCCGGTTGGGTTTTCCCGGAGTTGACCAATTTTCCGGGACTTTTGTAAAACAGAATACTTATGGAATTAAAAAGCACTATTAGTTGTTAAGCAAATACTATTTTTGAGGAAAGTGGTTCCAGGACATTTTCTATTATGGAAAAGATAGTATTTTTGATCCACTGGGATCAGGTGAAGCGATCAATGTGTTTGATTAATGATTGTGCGTTTAGTTATAAAATATAATGCATATCTCTCAGAAAATTATAAAGAATAAAACTGTATTAAAATGAATGTAATTGAGTTTATAAGCCAGCCATGGCCGTGGTATGTCGGTGGACCACTTATTGTATTGGTCATGTTTGGGTTGTTGTACTTTGGCCGCGAATTTGGTGTATCTGATACACTAAGATCTACTTGTTCAGCATTAGGAGCTGGTAAATATTCTACTTTTTTTCAATTTGACTGGAAAAAGGAAAGCTGGAATCTGATGTTCGTTCTTGGAGGACTTACCGGAGGATTCATTGCCGCAACCTGGTTAGCAAATCCAGACCCGATTGCCCTGAATCCATCAACCTTTGCAAGACTCGAATCATGGGGAATAGCTCCCACAAGTGGAATAGCCCCGGAAAGCATTTTTAGTTTTAGTGGTTTGATGACTCTCAGAGGGTTCCTGATGATTATTGTAGGAGGATTCCTTGTAGGATTCGGCACTCGTTATGCAGGAGGTTGTACCTCTGGTCATGCCATTTCCGGGTTAAGCAATTTACAGCTTCCGTCATTAATAGCAGTCGTCGGATTTTTTGTCGGAGGACTTATTATGACATTTTTAATTCTACCTTCAATTTTAAGCCTGTAGCCATGAAATATTTGAAATTCATACTACTGGGTATCTTTTTTGGAATTATAGGTACAAAATCAGAATTTGTTTCCTGGTTTAGAATCCACGAAATGTTCCGCTTTGAATCCTTTCATATGTATGGAATAATTGGAAGCGCTGTTGTTTTAGGGGCGATACTTATTTTGATCCTTAAAAAAGGAAAGATAAAGGGAATGGATGGTGAACAAATTTCCTTTCGAAACAAAAAAGAGAGTTTTACACGGTATTTTTTAGGAGGTTCCATATTTGGGCTTGGTTGGGCGCTAACAGGTGCTTGTCCGGGTCCTATTTATATATTAATTGGAAATGGATATATTGTCTTTATTCTGGTTTGGTTGTCAGCAGTGCTGGGTACTTTTGTATATGGGTTGTTGAGAGATAAGCTTCCCCATTAAGATCAAATGTTGAGGATATGAAAACAAATGTTATCATTTTGGTATTGATTTTTATTGTGACTCTTGGTTTTGCACAAGAAAAAAACTCTTTTGGTGAAAAAATATCAAGTGGTAAAATTATTTCTTCTGATCAGGTGATAACGACGATTGGAGAAAATGAATCAATGGAGCTTCGTGTTGAGGGCATAATCAAAGAAGTATGCCAGCAAAAAGGTTGTTGGATGACAATGGATCTCGGAAATGGCGAATCGATGCGCATCACTTTTAAAGATTATGGATTCTTTATTCCTGAAGAATCTTCCGGCTTCGGGGCCATTATTGAAGGAATTGCACAAATTAAGGAGCAATCAGTGGGGACTTTAAGGCATTATGCTGAAGATGCAGGTAAATCAAAAGAGCAAATTGAATCCATTACAAGTCCTGTAAAGAAATTAACATTCGTTGCTTCAGGTGTAATGATTAAAGCTGAAACTGGAGATTAATCAAATTAAAATTTCCTAACGGGCAAAATTATATTTCTCAATTGACTGCCGGTTAACGCTCCAAAACCTCCAATCAATCCACCAACAATTGCCGTAATAAGGATCAATATTGCAGAATTTGGTAATGAAAAAATTTCTGCAACCCTTGTTGACAAGATGTGGTTATTGGCGTTATCGATGAAAAATGCCAGGGCTCCCCAATAAATACTTATTCCCAGAAAGCCGGAAAAGAAAGATAAAACTACTGAAGATGAAAGAATAAAACTGATCAGAAATCCTGCAAATGCGATCGACCACCAGGGAAGGTAAAGCTGCAAAAGAAAAGCAACTGCACCCGTAAATATTATCTTAAGAAAGAATTTTAAGTTTTGCATCACTTTGCAGGAGTTAGAGTTTGTGAAAAAATAGTATTCTTTGCTTCCTCCGGGCTGGCATATAAAACTAAGTCGAAATATTTGCCGGTGGCCCAGGCTTCTACCATATTGTCATAGTAATAACTTCCAGGGTTCCCGGATTGGCCACCGGGGTAATGTCCCCACGCTTTTACACCTTCCGGATCCAATTCGACAATCATACGCTCGCTTGGGCCGTGGTTGGATCCGGTTGCATTCACCACATCGCCTCCGGCACCGGAAGCCCGGATGTTATACACGCCCAGGGGTCTTTGACGAGATAAATGTTGAACATATGTTGATTTGTGAGTTGCCCAGTCATTGAGTCCTTTTTCACTTACATTGTCTACAGTTTTATCAAATGCCCTGGCAATTATATCTTCAGCAGATTCAATTTCCTGTGTGGATTTATCATCGAAGAATATATTATTTGGATCGGTCTTCATCAATCGTACAAATGAGAAATTTGTAGGGTAGTATAATGAGTATTTTTTATTTCTAATTTCATCCCATGTATCACGAAACGCCTGACGGTACCATTGATCATAAAATGTCGCTGCTTTTGAATCCACAGAGAATTCATAATCCCATTCCTTCAACAGTGCAATCATTTCTTTTTGCTTATCAGTAGTGGAAATAGAGTTATTAACATACTGTAACATGGTCGGCAGGCTTTCCTTCGCTTTTAAACTAAAGTTATTGTAGTGAAGTTTCTTCATGTCATCAATTGTGATACTTGAGTCATTTCTCAATGTTTCGTTTATTGTTCTGTTTCTGTACGATTCGTACATTGTAGCCGTAATGTAATATGGGTATGTTGAATCTGCCGGGTATTGATTGGCAGAAGAAACAAATCCCCTTTCCGGATTTTTCCAAAATGCATTTTGATCATTGGGAATGTATTGTGACCAGTTATTTTTAGAGCTTGTACCATCGAGCAAATACTTTCCTTCTTCAAATCCCCGAAGTGGAAATTTCCCCTGAACTTTGTGGGCAATATTACCTTTGCTGGATGCAAATACTATATTTTGTGCCGGGGAGCTATAACGATCCAACGCATCCAGGTAATCGTCTATATTTTTTGCACTATTCATAAAATAAAACATTTCAAAACCATTGGAGGGATCATGGTCTATCCAGCGTCTGGCGTACCCTTTCTTTGCGGAAGTTTTCCTGAACGAGTCGTCGTACATCACAGGACCAAACAGTGTATACACAACCGTGTCATAGTATGTTTTCCCCCCCGCAATTTTTATTTCTTCGATTACTTTTTTTGTAGGCTGATATGCTCCATCAAGTAAATATGTGTCATGGGTAGCATCTTCAAATTCTATCAAGTACCAATCCACCAAATCTCTTTGTGCATTTGTAAATCCCCAGGCAATAGAGTCTGTAAAACCTGTAATCACTAATGGAATACCCGGAAGACTATGTCCCAATGTATTCATGTTTGGCGTATTTAGCTGGTTATAGAACCATAGAGAAGGCATATTGAGCCCCAGGTGCATATCATTACAAAGAATTGGATTACCTGTTGCGGATTTTTCTGGTCCAACTGCCCAATTATTACTTCCGTTTCGAGGGTCCGGTTTTGCTACTAAATTAAAAGTAATTGACTCTTTATTACTTGCATTAGCTGCGATGTGTTCTTTTGTAATTGGTTCAAATTTCCATTGTCCGGTTTTATCAACTACCGGATCTTCGTAGCTATCTACATCGGGATAAATAAGATCCATCATTTCTTTTCCGTAAAGCATTTTGAAATTGGTATTTTCAAGATCCCTTTCATGAGAGTTCAGCATGTCAGACATATACTTATAAAGCAGGCCGGATTTTAACAACGTCCATTTTTCCGGTGCATATCCCATCAGTTTGTATTCAAACGGAAAAGAAGCGTATTCAAGGTTTTCAATAAAATAATTGACACCCAACAAATATTTCTCAATAACAGTTTTCGAGGAGTCATCAAGATTATCTATAAAATTTTTTGCGCCGAACACCATCCCTTTTCGCCTTTGCCCTCTGTCATAATCCAGTGCTCCTTCACCTATTAATTCCGAAATTCTACCACCTGCTGCATGCGTCTGAAATTCCATTTGCCACAATCTGTGCCTTGCGTGTACATACCCCTGGGCGAGAAATAAATCAGCGTCATTTTCAGCAAAAATGTGCGGAATGAGGAGGCTGTCATATAAGATTTTTACAGGTTGTTGAAGCCCGGGAATATTTACAGACTCATCGATTCGCGGGCCCGATTCAGCATTTGCCCAGAATCCATTAACCGGATCTAAAAACTTCCCAAGAGGTGGCGCCGGACCTAGTTTGGTATTTAAAATGTAAATCAGTGATATTGTAATTACGAGGGAAATAGAAAGTCGTATCAATTGAATTTTAGTTTAGAGAATTAGTTTATTTTACGTTTCAACAATCAACTATTATAGCTTACACCAAGACGATCTAACCACGATTGTGGGGCCCCTTGCCAGGCGTTCGCAACATTACCCTGGTAGGGGAGGTCTGCCATTCCCATTTTACTGCTCCAGAAACCAGTAGCCACAAAGTCCCGGAAAGCATTAAAAAATGAAACCCCCTGGCTAAATTCAGGACCGGCAGTATCCGGGTATGCGATATCATCCAAAATGGCTTTTTGATTGGTAACAGAAGTTTTATAAAACTGTTGCTGATATCTTTTCATTGATTCCAATTCCAGCCATTTTAATCCACCTCTAATTTTTGTTTGGTTTTCGGGTTTGTCCAGCATCATAAATTCTATGAATTCTACTACACCCGCTTCTTCAGCATTTCCAGACCTGTCATCTGAAGGAATTATAAGATTTGCCAACTGCCTGACAGTTTCTCTTTCTTCATCAGTAAAAAACTTTTGCCTGAGCAATTCAATATCACGATCGCTTAGCTGATGGCCATCACGATGGATTGCATGTACTGCTTCTTCAACTTCTTCGGGAGTCGTGCAACCGACAAGGTAAGTAGAAGCTAACGTACCCAGGGCAATATATTTGATTGAATCTCTTCGGCTTATTCCTGAATTTTTTTGTGGATCCGCTCCCGGTTTCCTTTTCATAATTATATATTTTTTTGTTTCATCTGATCAATGATATAATCAGATGTTCTCCATGCAAGTGCCAGGATGGTCCATGTTGGGTTTTTATCTGCCTGGGAAACGAAAGGGCCACCATCGACCACAAATACATTCTTAGCGTCATGTGCCTGATTAAACATATTCACAGCACTGGATTTTGGATTGTTCCCCATTCGTGTAACTCCGAGTTCGTGAATGATCAGCCCCGGATCAGTGATACCATAGTTCTCTTCTTTCCCAGGTTTTTCCCACAAAGGTTTTCCGCCCATGGCATCTATAATTTGCTCAAAAGATTCGTGCATATGTTTCACCTGCATAATTTCATTAGTTGACCATTGGTAATTAAACTTCAGCACGGGTATCCCATACTTATCTACCTTCTCCGAATCTATTTCGCATTTGTTATCCTTAAAAGCGATGGCCTCTCCTCGGCCGGACATTCCTATTATTGAGCCATAAAGTCTTCGATAATCTTCTTTTAATTTCAAACCATATCCCCCGCCGCTTAAGCGGGGTTTACTATCGATTTCGCCCAGGATTTTATTATGTCGTTGAATACCGCCCATAAATCCGTATCCGGGCATCCCCCGACCACCCCAAAATTCGATATGATATCCCCGTGGAAAATCACGTTTCTCTTTTTCCAACCACCAGGGAGTATACACGTGCATACCTCCCACGCCATCTTCATTATGTGGGATACCATCAATCAGATCCGGGATTAGTGCCATCATATCTGTTCCGGTAGAATCCATGAGGTATTTTCCTACTACATCGCTTGAATTAGCAAGTCCGTTTGGATGCTGCTCCGATCTGGAATTAAGTAATATTCTTGCTGACTCACATGCACTTGCAGCCAATACAACTATTTTAGACTTAATGTGGTATTCCTGACCTGAGATGGTATTCACGTAGGATACTCCGGTTGCTTTCCCCTCACCATCGGTGGTTACTTCACGGGCCATTGAGTTTAGAATCATTTCCAGGTTACCTGTTGCCTGTGCAGGTGGAATTAGAACTGAGGGGCTTGAGAAATTTGAATGCGTTGCACACCCACGACCACATTGACTGCAATAGTGGCAAGGGTTTCTGTGGGGGCTTTCATTGTGCCCGAGCGGACGTGTGAGGATAGACAACCTTGACGGAATAACCGGGATGCCTACTGACCGCCCTGCTTTTTGAATTAGCAACTCGTATCCTCTGGGTTTTGGCGGAGGCATAAAATGGCCGTTTGGCTCATTAATCATATTTTCACTTGAACCAAAAATTCCAACGTACTTATCTACTTTGTCGTAATATGGAGCTACATCTTCGTATGATATAGGCCAGTCATCTCCAAGGCCATCCATACTTTTACGCTTGAAATCATATGGCCCGAACCTAAGTGAAATACGACCCCAATGGTTCGTTCTTCCCCCAAGCATTCTTGCACGAAACCACTTAAAATTAGATCCTGAAGCATTTGAATAGGGCTCTCCTTCAATGTCCCACCCCCCAATGTTTGCATGAAACTCACCAAATGGTCTTTCACGACTTCCCGCACCACGCCTGGGCGACTCGTAGTTCCATTTAAACATGTTCCCTTCCTCGGAATTATAAAATGGACCTGCCTCAAGTAGCGCTACTTTTGCACCACCTTCTGTTAAAACTTTTGCAGCCATTCCACCGCCGGCACCTGAGCCTACAATAACTACATCATATTCGTTTGGCTGTTCCTTTATTTGCATGCCTGTGGAGTTACAATTCGCGTATCCATATGTTTCTATATTTCACCGGGTCGCCGTGATCCTGAAGCATCAGAGGTAATTTAGCCGGATGGGACTGATATTCAGGAATCCCAATATACATTGTTGGTCCTTTTAATTCTACATTGTTTTGGATGAGCACCCCATTATGAAATGCCGTAATTGTCGCCGGGCTATCAAGTGTCCCATCCGATTTAAATACAGGTGCGTTAAATACAATGTCGTATGTCTGCCATTCTCCCGGCTTTCTTGATGCATTTACGAGGGGTATATGTTGTTTGTAAATACTTCCCGCTTGTCCGTTTGAATAGGTTCTGTTTTCGTAAGAGTTCAGCACCTGAATTTCATAAATACCCATAAAAAAAATCCCGCTATTTCCATAACCCTGGTCTGTTTTACCTTCCATTACAGGCGACCGCCATTCAATATGAAGTTGAATACTACCAAAGGATCTATCAGTTTCAATTGGCCCGGCACCGCGCCTTACAGTAAATTCACTATTTGAGACGGTCCAGTCGGCAGCTTTTCGATCCATATTTTCTCTGCCAGGTTTCTTCCACTGGTTTAGATCATTTCCATCAAACAGGGCAATGGCATCTTCAGGAGGGCTTTGAAATGGAGTGGATCCGGGGTTAACCATTGAAGGTTCAGGTTCCCACACTTCAGTTTCCGAAGGTTTCATTTTGGATTGTGAAACAGCGGAGTAAAAAGTGAAAGTGAGTAGAATAACCGGCAAGTAGTATTTAATTTTCATAGTTATGATTTTACAGATTGAAAATTATAAACAAGGTATCAATAAAAAAAGCCCCAAAGGTGGTAATACTTTTGGGGCCTTTAGAAAAATTTACTGACGCTATGCAGTAATCTTCTTGGTGATAGTGGATTTGGACCTCAGTTCTTCAACCATATTCCGTTCAGTTTGTAATTCCCTGTTAAGTCTAACCTGTTTTTCCAGCGAATTCCTTTTGTAATCTTCAAATTGTCTTTGAATTTCTCCCAGCTCTTTAATTTTACCTGATGCTGTTTTTTTATTGTGAAGGTATTGAAAAAATCCAACACCAATCAAAACGATCAAACTTGAAATTAAAATTACATTTATCAGGATGTAAGAAGATTTAGTAAAGTTGAAACCCATAAATTCTATGTGAGTCATTGAATAGTTGGATTCGGACAATTTTTCATCTTTTTCAGCTACTGCAGACTCAAGACTTTCAGTTGTTGCTTGCTGATTGGAAATTGTCTCTTTGGCAGTGGCAAGTTCTTGTTCCATTTGGGAAACTCTGTCTTGAACAACAACCCAAAATTCATCTAACCTGGTTGCTTTTATGACTTTATAATCATCATACGTTTGAGATTTATTCTTTAAAGAATCGAAGTGGAGATTAAGATCCCCGGTGACCGTAATATCTCCCTCTTGAGCGTAGAGTCCTGATAATATGGTGCTTAAAAAAATTAGGGTTAACGAAAGGTATTTCATTTTATCACTAAGTAAATAACGGTTGAAATATTCAATTTTAAATATGCATTATTTTTTGGATTTTTCCAATACCTAATCTGATTATTTTAGACGAAAAAGCATATATTTCGTTAACCTGCAATATTATTTAAATGCATTGTATTGTAAGTATTATAATGTAAATGGATGAATTCCATATTAAAATTAAATAATATTCAGTAAAATATAACGAATCTAATTTGCTTGAATCCAGATGTATCCAATGGGAAGTTTATTTTCTCCAACTAAGGAATATTATCCTCCAATTAAGACTAATTCAATTAACTCGCTGGCAAATCAGCGTCCGGATCAAGAGGTATTTTGCCACCGGTTTCAGTAATCCATT
>Ga0114949_10003411_pt1 | contig 10110 bp, 10 predicted proteins | sample N074metaG_FD_83505 | JGI IMG/M metagenome (GOLD analysis project Ga0114949, IMG submission 83505) | Deep subsurface microbial communities from Kermadec Trench to uncover new lineages of life (NeLLi) - N074 metaG | ecosystem: Environmental > Aquatic > Marine > Ocean trench > Sediment | place... | reverse complement strand
GAGCAGGGCCCGGCATGATGTTCGCCGCAGCCATCCTGGCGGTTCTTGCCGCCCTCATCCTGACCATCGTGCGGGCCCTGAAAGGGCCGACGGTTTTTGACCGGCTTCTTGCCGCCAATTCCGTCGGCACGGCGGCGATAATGCTGCTGGCGCTGTTCGGCTTCATGACCGGCCGGCCGGAGTTTCTCGACATCGGGCTTCTGTACGCGCTTTTGAACGTCATCGGCACGCTGGCGGTGCTGAAATTCTTCCGTTACGGCTCGCTCGGCCATGGCGGCGAAGAGGAGGCGGAGACTTGAGCGTCGGGCTTTTCGTCGATATCGCCAGCTGGCTGCTGCTCCTTGCCGGCGGTTTTTTCTATCTGGTCGGCGCCATCGGGCTGAACCGGATGCCGGACGTGTTCACAAGGATGCACGCGGTCTCCGTCGGCGACACGCTGGGCGTCGGGTTTCTGATCGCCGGCATGGCGTTGCAGGCCGGGCCGACGCTGGTCGCGGTCAAGCTGTTTCTGGTCCTGCTGGTCATTCTGTTCACCGGCCCGGTGGCGACCCATGCTCTGGCGCGGGCGGCCTTGCAGGACAAACTTTTGCCGCTTGTCGTGGATCGCTCCGGCAAGCTTGTCGAGGGCAATCCGGAAAAAGTTGCCCCGAAAGTGGCAAACAGGCAGAAACCGGCGAAAAACGGGGCGAAACCATCGAAGCGCTGATCAACATGGTGCTGTTGAGCCTGCTGGCGGTCGTGACGATTGGCATTGTCAGGCTCAGAAACCTGTTCGCGATCGTCATTTTGAGCGGCATCTACAGTTTTTTGATGGCCTCCGTGATGATCGTGCTCGACGCTGTCGATGTTGCCATGACGGAGGCATCGGTCGGCGCCGGTATTTCCACGGTGCTGATGCTTGGCGTTCTCTATCTGACCAAGACGGAGGAAAGCGCCCCAATCCACACGCCGATCCTGCCCTTGTTCGTGGCGATCGTCACCGGCGCCGTGCTGATTTACGGAACCTACGGCCTGCCGCCCTTCGGCCTGGCCGACACGCCGGTCCACACCAATGTCGCGCCGGATTATCTGGCCGGCTCCATCCCGCAGACCGGCATCGCCAATGTCGTCACATCGGTTCTGGCCAGTTACCGGGGCTTTGATACGCTTGGCGAAACGACGGTTATTTTCACCGCCGGGATTGGCGTTCTTCTGCTGTTGAAGCGCCTGCGCCGCGCCTCGCCGGACAAATAGGGATGGTCGGCCATGCATCTTGATGCGATCCTGCGGGTTGCGGCGAAAATTATCCTGCCGTTCATCCTCGTTTTTGGCCTGTATGTGCAGTTCCACAGCGATTTCGGTCCCGGCGGCGGTTTTCAGGCTGGCCTCATCCTTGCCGCCGCCGTCTTCCTGCACGCCATCATATTCGGTCTGGCCCGGACCATGCGCATCGTGCCGCCGAACGTCGTGGAGATCATGGTGCCGCTCGGCGTCCTGGTTTTTGCCGGCGTCGGTGTCGCGGCGATGATGATGGGCGCGAACTACCTGGACTACAGCTCCCTGGCCGATGACCAGGTCCATGGCCAGGAATGGGGCGTATTTCTGGTCGAAGCCGGCGTGCTGATCACCGTATCGGGCACGATGATCGCGATATTCTACGCCGTGGCGGGGCGCCAGCGGCGATGAATGTCCTCGGCCCGCTGATCGACAATTTCAACTATTTCATCATCATTTTCCTGATGGTGTCGGGGCTTTATGTCGTCGTCGCGCGCGGCAACATGATCAAGAAGCTGGTCGGCCTGTCGCTGTTCCAGACGTCGGTCTACCTGCTCTATCTCTCGCCCGGCAAGATCCTCGGCGGCACGCCGCCGATCATCGACGAGAATTTCCAGATCTACTCCAATCCGCTGCCCCATGTGCTGATCCTGACGGCGATCGTGGTCGCCATTGCGACCCTGGCGCTCGGTCTGGCGCTGGTCCTGCGTATCAACGAGGAATACGGGACGATCGAGGAGGACGAGATTTTCGCCGCCGGGGACGAGGATACATGATTTCGTCCAATCTTCCCGCGCTCCAGGTTGTCATTCCCCTGCTCGGCGCCGTCCTCGCCGCGCTGGTGCGCCGCGGGCGGCTTGCCTGGCTGATTGCCCTTGCCGTCAGCTGGACCATGCCGGTGATCGCCTTTGCGCTGTTGCGCCAGGTAGAGGCGCAAGGCGTGGTTTCCTATGCGCTCGGCGGCTGGGCGCCCCCGCTCGGCATCGAATACCGGGTCGATCTGGTCAGCGCCTATATCCTGATCCTCGTTTCCCTCATGGGCGCCCTGGTGATGAGCTATGCGCCCCGGAGCGTTGCCTCGGAGATCGCCCCGGAGCGCCAAGCCTGGTTCTACACCATGTATCTGTTGTGCCTGACCGGGCTGCTCGGCATCACCATCACGGGCGATGCGTTCAACGCCTTCGTCTTTCTGGAAGTTTCCTCGCTCTCCACCTATGTGCTGATCGCCCTTGGCCGCGATCGCCGGGCGCTCCTGTCGGCCTACCAATATCTGATCGTCGGCACCATCGGCGCGACGTTCTATGTCATCGGCGTCGGCCTGCTGTATGTCATGACCGGCACGCTCAACCTGGCCGACATCGCGGCCCGCATCGGCGACGTTGAAAATATCCGCCCCCTGCTGGCGGCGCTCGCCTTCATCACCGTCGGCATCAGCCTGAAAATCGCCCTGTTTCCGGTGCATCTGTGGCTGCCCAACGCCTACGCCTTTGCCCCCTCCGTGGTCACGATATTCCTTGCCTCCACGGCAACCAAGGTCGCCATTTATCTGCTTCTCAGATACCTGTTTTCGGTATTTGGCGTGGCCTTCGTTTTCGACGATCTTCCGGTGACCGAAATTCTCATCGCCCTGTCTGTCGCCGCCATGCTCGTTGCCTCCATTGTCGCCGTCTTCCAGGCCAATGTGAAACGCATGCTGGCCTATTCGTCCGTCGCCCAGATCGGCTACATCACGCTCGGCATCGCTCTGGCCACCCAGACGGGGCTGACCGGCGGCATCGTCCATATTTTCAATCACGCGCTGATGAAGGCGGCGCTGTTCATGGCGATCGGCGGCATCGTTTTCCAGACCGGTATCGTCAGAATCGAGGATATGGCGGGCATCGGCCGGCGCATGCCGCTGACCATGGGCGCCTTCGTGATCGCCGGCCTCGCCCTGGTCGGCGTACCCGGCACGGTCGGTTTTGTGTCGAAATATTATCTTGTCACCGCCGCGGTGGAACAGGGCTTTTGGTGGCTGGCCGCAATCATCGTCCTCAGTTCGCTGATCGCCCTCGTCTATATCGGCCGGGTGATCGAGGTCGCCTGGTTCCGCGAACCGGCCGCCGGCATCGAGGCCGCCCGTGAACCGCCGCTGGAAATGCTGGCTCTCACCTGGATCGTGACGGCGGCGATCGTCGTTCTCGGCTTCAATACCGATCTCACAGCGGGTATCGCCGGGCGCGCCGCCGAAGTCCTGCTGGCGGGCATGAAATGAATGCCGATAGCCTGGTTGTGCTGGCCTTGGCTGTGCCGCTTGCCGGCGCCGGCCTGATCGCCTTGACGGGCCGCAACCCGAACCTGCGCGAAACGGTGACGATCGTAACAAGCCTGGCGCTGTTCGCTACGGTGATTGGTGTCGCCGTGGCGGTGTTTTCAGGCGCCAATCCACGCACTGCCTCGCTCGAGTTGTTCACCGGCGTCGAACTCGGCTTTTCCGTGGAACCGCTGGGCATGATCTTCGCCCTCGTCGCATCCGGCCTGTGGATCGCCAATTCGATCTATTCGATCGGCTATATGCGCGGCAATAACGAGCCTCGGCAGACATCGTTCTATGTCTGTTTCGCCATCGCCATCGCCGGCGCGATCGGCGTTGCCTTTGCCGGCAATCTGTTCACGCTGTTCCTGTTTTACGAAATTCTGACTTTATCGACCTATCCCCTGGTCGTGCACAAGGCCAATGCCGAGGCCGTCTCCGCCGGCCGAATCTATCTGCTCATGCTGCTTGGAACTTCCATGGGGCTGTTGCTCCCGGCGATCGTCTGGACAGGCGTTGTCGCCGGAACGCTGGATTTCATGCCCGGCGGCATTCTGCAAGGCAAGCTCGGCGGTACAGCGCTTGGCCTTCTTCTGGCGCTCTTTGTTTTCGGCATCGGCAAGGCCGCCCTCATGCCCATGCACTTCTGGCTGCCGGCGGCCATGGTGGCGCCGACGCCGGTATCGGCGCTGCTGCACGCGGTCGCCGTGGTCAAGGCGGGCGTGTTTGTGGTGCTGAAGGTCATCATCTACATATTCGGCATCGAATTTCTGGCGACGACCGGGGCCGGCGACTGGCTCCTCTATGTCGCCGGATTTACCGTCATCACCGCTTCGCTGATTGCATTGCGCCAGGACAATCTGAAACGCCGGCTGGCCTATTCGACGGTCAGCCAGCTCGCCTATGTGGTGCTCGGCGCAGCGATTCTGACCCCGATTTCCGTCATGGGCGCGGCCTTGCACATTCTTGCCCATGCGGTCTCCAAGATCACGCTCTTCTTCGCCGCCGGCTCCATCGCCACCGCTGCCAATCTGACCCAGGTCAGTCAGCTCAACGGCATCGGCCGACGCATGCCGTGGACCATGTCGGCCTTCGCCATCGGCGCCCTTTCCATGATTGGTGTGCCGCCAACCGTCGGCTTTGTCGGCAAATGGTTCATATTGTCGGGCGCGATGACCAGCCAGAACTGGATCGCGGTCGCCATCATTGTCATTTCCACGATGCTGAACGCTGCCTATTTCCTGCCGATCGTTTTCAATGCCTTTTTCCGCGCGCCGGACAATCCCGGCGGCAAGGATCACGAACACGGCGAGGCGCCGTGGCCGATGGTGCTGGCGCTTACCGCCACGGCGATCGGCACGCTGGCGTTGTTCTTTTTCCCCGATGTGCCGTTTACGCTGGCCGCCATGCTGGTGGCGCGATGAGGACCTGACGAGGTGTTGAGCCATGGCTGAACAAAAACCTGACAGCGACCACTGGCTGGTCAGACCGCAGGCCATCCGGCGTTTGTGGATTTTATCGATCGCCGTTCTGGCGGTGACGGTGCTGCTCGATCTCGTAATTCCGCGCCATCCCTCCTTCGGTATCGACGGCACCTTTGGTTTCGGCGCCTGGTTCGGCTTCCTCTCCTGCGTCGGATTTATCGTATTCTCCAAGGCGCTGGGTGCGCTGCTCAAACGGCCGGATACCTACTATGATGGCTGACCTTGCCGTTCCGCCCGGCCTTTTCCTGATCCTTGCCGGTCTGGTCCTGCCGTTTCTGGGGCGCAGGGCGCGATCGGTGGTGATCCTGGCCGCGCCGCTTCTCCTGCTCATCATCATCTGGTCGCTTCCGGTCGATTATTCCCCTGCCGTCGCCTGGCTTGGCTACGATCTCACACCGGTTCGCATCGACACCTTGTCGCGACTGTTTGCCACCGCCTTCGCCATCATGGCCTTCGCCGGCGGTCTGTTCGCCCTCAACCAGAAAAACACGGCCGAGCTTGCCGCCGCCTTTGTCTATGGGGGCGCTGCCATAGGCGTGGTGTTCGCCGGCGACCTGGTCACCGTTTTCATATTCTGGGAAGTCATGGCGATCGGTTCCACCGTCGTCATCTGGACGGCCGGGACGTCTGCATTGGGTGCCGGCAAGCGTTATGCCATTATCCATATTTTCGGCGGTGTTGTGCTGATGGCCGGGATCGCCGGCGAGATATCGGCGACCGGTTCGTTGCAGTTCAACGCCATGACGCTCGATTCCCTCCCCCGCTGGCTCATTCTGGCGGGATTTCTGGTCAATGCCGGCGCGCCGCCGCTGTCTGCCTGGCTGCCGGACGCCTACCCGAAAGCCTCCTGGTCGGGAACGGTGTTCCTGTCGGCCTTCACCACAAAGGCCGCCGTCTATGTGCTCATGCGCGGCTTTCCGGGATCGGAGATTCTGATCTATTTCGGCTTCTACATGATTTTTTACGGGATCGTTTACGCCATCCTGGAAAACGACATGCGCCGCATCCTGGCCTATTCGATCGTCAACCAGGTTGGCTTCATGATTGCCGGCATCGGCATCGGTTCCGAAATGGCGCTCAACGGTACCGCCTCGCACGCCTTTGCCCACATCATCTACAAGGCGCTGCTTCTGATGTCCGCCGGCTCCGTTCTGTACATGACCGGCAAGAGCAAATGCACAGATCTTGGCGGCTTGTTCCGCACCATGCCGATCACGACGACCTGCGGGATTATCGGCGCGTTGTCCATCTCCGCCTTTCCGCTGACCTCCGGTTTCATCTCCAAATCGATGATCAGCCAGGCAGCCGCCGACGATCAAATGTTGATCATCTGGCTCCTGCTGGCGGCGGCATCGGCCGGCGTCTTCCTGCATGCCGGCATCAAATTTCCCTGGTTCGTCTTTTTTCAGAAGGATTCCGGCCTGCGTCCGGCCGAGCCACCGCTCAATATGCGGCTCGCCATGTATTTCATGTCCTTCCTGTGCTTGGCCCTCGGCGTTTATCCGCAACCGCTTTATGCGATCTTGCCCTTCCCGGTCGACTACGTGCCCTACACCGGCGAACATGTCGTCTTCCAGCTTCAGCTTTTGCTGTTTTCCGGCCTCGCCTTCTTCCTTCTGCTCGGCATGCTCAGACGGACCTTGACGCTCACGCTTGATTTCGACTGGTTCTGGCGTGGTCTTGGCCGGGCGCTGGCGGAAGAGTTTCAATGGCGCGGCGCGCTCGCCTGGACCGGTTTTGTCAACCGGACCTATCGGACGACGCAGCGTTTTGCGGAAATGCTGTATCGCCATGGTGGGCCGGAAGGCATTTTCGCCCGCACCCGGCCGACCGGCAGCATGGCGTTTTGGGCGACCGTCCTGCTCGCCGCCTATCTTCTGCTTTATTATCTGTAACCACCGCTTGCGCGGCGGCAAAACCCGGTTTTTCCGGTTCAGGACCTGCTGATGGGGTTATCACCGATCGACTGGACTTTTCTTGCGCTCGCCGCACCGTTCCTCGCCGCCGCGATAGCGCCGCTTGTCGTGCGGCTGGCGGGCGGGTATGCGGGGTGGATCCTGGCGCTTGTCCCGGCGCTGCTGGTTTTACATTTTTCGCGCTTCCTGCCGGCAATTGCCGGCAACCAGGCCTATGCCAACGGTTTTGACTGGGCCTGGCAGATCAATGTCCGGTTTTCTTATCTGATCGACGGCCTCTCCCTGATGTTCGCGCTGCTGATCACCGCGATCGGTGCCGTAATCGTCCTCCATACCGGCGTCTCCCTGAACGGGCATCGCCATCAGGGCCGGTTCTTTTCCCTGCTGTTTTTGCTGATGGGATCGGTGCTCGGGCTGGTCCTTGCCGATGATTTGCTGATGCTTTTCATCTTCTGGGAGATGACGGCGATCGCCGGTTGCCTGCTGGTCGGCTTTGATCGCCAACGGCCGGACACGCGCCGGGCGGCGTGGCTGGTGCTGATCGTGCCCGTCGCCGGCGGGTTGCCGCTTCTGGCCGGTTTCCTGATGCTGGTCGGCTTTCTCGGCGTCCCTTCGATGAGCGATGCCATCGCGCTCGGCAACACCTTCACCGAGCATCCGGCCTATCCGATCGTCCTGGTGCTGGTTCTGGCCGGGGCATTCACCAAATCGGCGCAGTTCCCGTTTCATTTCTGGCTGCCCGAGACCGCCGCGGCGCCGGCGCCGGCCGCCGCCTATTTGCAATCCATCGCGATGGCTCCGGCCGGCATCTATCTGCTCATGCGGGTGCATCCCTTTCTTGGCGATACGCCGGCTTGGTCGATCATCCTGCCGGTCGCCGGCGGCCTGACCTTGTTGACGGGCGCGGTCCAGGCGTTGCGGCAAAACGATCTGCCGGGTCTGCTGGCGCACACCACCCTTGCCACGCTTGGCCTGATCGTCATGCTGCTCGGCACCAGTCTGCCGCTGGCGATCCTGGCCGCCTGCGCCTGGCTGCTCGCCCATGCGCTCGCCAAGAGCGCTCTGCTGCTTGCCGCCGGCGCCATCGCCGATCGAACCGGATCCAGCGATATCGACGGCTTGCGCGGACTGGCCCGCGCCATGCCGAAAACTTGCGCCGTCATCGCCCTTGCCGCCATGACGATGGCGGGGGCGCCCTATACACTGGGCTATTGGGCCAATACGTTAGCGCAGGATGCGCTGTTCAATCCGAACCCCCTGGCGCTCATTCTCCTGGCCGTCTTCCTCCCCGCCACCGCATTAATCGCCGCGGCAGCGTTCCTTCTCACCTTCACACCCTTTTTTGGGGAGAGGCGGGAGAGAGCGGGTGACGGCGCGCCGGGTCTTTGGCTTGGCGCGGCGGCGCTATCGCTTGGCGCCTTCCTGGCGGTCATATTCGATGCAGGGATCGGCCGGTATATGCTGGACCCGGCCCATCTGGCGATCGCCCTGCGGCTGGGCGAGGCCAGCGGTTCGCCGGTGATCCGCATTGACGCCGCATTCGCCATCTTCGTGGCGAGCTGGGCCCTTGGCGCGGGAATATGCTGGGCACGTTGGGGGCGCCACATCCGCACGCTGCGATGGGGCCGGCGTGCCGAATACGCCATCGGCTGTGCCGGCGCCTTGGTGGTGGCCGGTGGCGCCGCCTTTGCCTTGAGCCGCCTGTCAACCACAATGCCGCCGGGCATTGAGCGGCAATCAGCCGGGCTCCTTGAAGGCGGTGCGATCCTTGCGATGATCGGCGCGCCACTTTTCGCGCTGGTCCGGTCCGGCCCGCGCCGGCTCTATGCCTGTCTCCTCGTCGCCGGCATCGGATCGCTCGCCGCCGGGTTGGCGCTTGGCTCGCCGATCGGCCTTGCCGGCGCTCTCGCCTTTGCAATCCAGTTCCCGATCGTCATGGCTGGATTGCACATGACAGAGGCAGCCTTTCGCCGTATCGGCGCCCCGGCCCGGCCCGGAGAGGGTGGCGGTTCTTTTGGTGCAATCTCTCTGCTTGCCGCGGTGACGATGATTTTCGCGTTCTCCGTCTCCGGCCTGCCGCCGTTTTCCGGCTTCTGGCCGCGCGTCCTGTTGACCCAGGCCGCCCTCCTGGAAGCGCGCTGGTGGCTCGCCGCCGCGATCTTGCTCTCCGGGTTGTTGATCCTCATCGCCACCGCCCGGACCTTCGCCGCCGTATTGCGGACCGGCCGGCCAGCCGAATGGTCCACGGGCCTCCAGGCCGGCAGTGCTGAATTTTCGATGCCCCGCGACCGGCTGTTTGCCTTTGCGCCGCCCGTTGCGCTGGCCGCCTTGACCATCCTGCTTGGCCTCTGGCCGGCAATCTTGATGTCGCTGGCGGACTGGTCGGTCGCGGCGTTGCTCAGCCCCTGACAATCAATAGCGAATTTGGGTCCCAGATCCTGATATCGAGCAAAATGTGTCAAACAAGAACGATTTGATTTCTTAATCGGACTCTTACGTAGCGGAACTTCGAAAGTGTGAAATTGCACTCGCAGATTATGGGTAACTGATTTTCACTGCTATTCGATGGTGTGGACTAAAATGAAATGCGGGTGTGACCTTATGACATAGTATAAATCTGTGATATTTCCATTGAAGATTATTGTTGAGTATTATATACGTCTGCCCGGAAATTGCGAACGGCTTCCGATTCGCACTTAAATGAAATCCAAAGAGGATCAGATGACGGAGAATATGGAACAGGACAATCTAATCGAGCTGACGGCGGATATTGTTTCTGCCTATGTCAGCAATAATGCAATTCAATCTTCCGATCTTTCTGTTTTGATCGGCGAAGTCCATACCGCCCTGTATCAGACGATTGGCGGTCCTGCCGAGCCGGAGCCGGAGCCGCAGAAACCGGCCGTTTCGATCAAAAAGTCGGTGACGCCGGACTACATTATCTGTCTTGACGATGGCAAAAAGTTCAAGAGTCTCAAGCGGCATCTGCGGACCCATTATGATATGACGCCGGAAGACTACCGCGAGAAGTGGGGTCTTCCCGCCGATTATCCGATGGTCGCGCCGAACTACGCCAAGGCGCGTTCGATGCTCGCCAAGAAGATGGGCCTGGGTCAGAAACGCGGCAAGCGGAAGTAAACAGCCAAGACATTTTCGATCAATG
>Ga0114949_10003406_pt1 | contig 10115 bp, 11 predicted proteins | sample N074metaG_FD_83505 | JGI IMG/M metagenome (GOLD analysis project Ga0114949, IMG submission 83505) | Deep subsurface microbial communities from Kermadec Trench to uncover new lineages of life (NeLLi) - N074 metaG | ecosystem: Environmental > Aquatic > Marine > Ocean trench > Sediment | place... | reverse complement strand
GCGATTTGTTCCGATTCGTTTCCACGGAAAAATCGCTTGCTTGATCACTCGCTACGACGACGTCAAGGCAGCATTCCTGGACGAAAAGACATTTCCGGCCGCTGCGGCCCATCGCGAACATACGGAGCCGGTCATCGGAGCGACCATGACGACGATGACGGGAAGGGAACATCAGAGAAATCGCGCGCTCGTCAGCCCCGCTTTCCGGCCCGCCGTCATCCAAGCAAACTTGGAACCTCTTCTCGTGCAGCTGGCCAATCAACTCATCGATCAGTTTTCGGCGAGCGGCTCGGCAGAATTGATGAGCGAGTTCACCCGGCCGATGGCCTTCCGGACCATCACTCGCTACATCGGGATTCCGGTCGAGGACGAACCGCAGGTCTTGGATTGGGGTGGCAAACTCCTGCGTTTCGCTTGGGAGCCCGAACCCGCCCTGGACGCCTCGGCTCGGATTCGCACCTACCTAACGACAGTCGTCGCGTCCCGGAGGCATGGCCAAGGAACCGACTTGATCTCCGAGCTGACAGGCGCGGAGGTCGAGGGAAGGCGTCTCGATGACCAGGAGGTCGTGACCGCCATCTTGGCTCTCTTCGCTGCCGGAATCGACGGCCCGGCCAATGTGATGGGCAGTCTGATCGCAAGGGTGCTCGCGACGCCCGACCTCGAGAAGCGAGTGCGCGAGGACCCGGGGATCTTTCCGGGACTCATAGAGGAAACCCTCCGCCTGGCACCCTCCCCGGCTCTGATGCCACGCAAATGTCCAGAAGCGACGACCTGGCGGGGGCTCGAATTTCCGGCAGATTCGTCGGTCATCTTCGGGATAACCTCCGCAAACCGCGATCCGGCGGCATTTCCCGATCCCCACCGATTCGACCCCGAGCGAAAGATGGACCATTCCATCCTGACCTTTGGCCAGGGGGTACACCTCTGTCTGGGGTCTCACCTCACACGCTTCGTCATGCAGATCGCCCTGGGCGCGCTGCTCGAGCGTTTTTCGGATATTCGGCTCGACCCTGCCGAACCGGTGGAAATCGTGGGCGGCGTGTTTCGAGGACCTCGGACACTCCGCGTGACCTTTAGCTCTCACGCGTGAGGAATTCTGGAATGCGGGCTGTACGATTTTATGAACCGGGTCAGGAACTGCGAATCGAGGATGTCCCCGTCCCAGAGCCTCGAGGCCGCGAGATCCTGGTGCGCGTGCGCGCCGCGGGGGTCTGCCATACGGATATTCACATCCGAAACGGGCAGATTCCGTTATTGCCCTCGATCGAGCTTCCCCTCATCCTCGGCCACGAGAATGCGGGCGAGGTCGCAGCCGTCGGACCCGATGCAACCGGGATCCGCGAAGGGGATGCCGTCGCCGTATGGGGCGCACGTGGCTGCGGACACTGCCGCCTCTGCCACTCCGGCTCCGAGAGCCTCTGCGATCAATCCTTCTGGCTCAATGGCGGCTATGCCGAGTACGTCCTCGTTCCGGAACAGCGCTACCTCGCGAGTTCCGAGGGGGTCGATCCCACGCAGGCCGCCCCCCTGACCGATGCGGGGCTCACGCCCCTTCGCGCCATTCGCAAGGCCTTGCCACATATTCGAGCGGGTGATCCCGTCGTGATCTTCGGGGTCGGGGGGCTCGGCCATATGGCGATCCAGATTCTCCGCGCGCTCTCTCCGGCGGCCGAGATCATCGCCGTCGACATCGAACCACCGAAACGAGAACTCGCAAAGAAGCTCGGCGCTAAACATGTGGTGGACGGCCTCGACGACCCCGAAGCTCGCATCCGGCAGATCACCGGTGGTTCCGGGGCAGCGGCCGTCCTCGATTTCGTCGGGATTGAAGCGTCGCTCGCCGCAGCGGCGGCCTGCCTCGCGAAGCAGGGAATCCTCGTCATCGTCGGTATGGGCGGAGGCGTATTGCCCATCTCGGCCTTTACGTTGCCCGCGGAGGCGAAGGTCACCACGAGTATGTGGGGCTCGTACTCCGAACTCGAAGAAGTGCTGGCGCTCGCTCGGATGGGACAGATCCAGTGCGAAACGAGCGTTTTTGGACTCGAGACGGTGAATGATGTCTTCGACCAGGTCGAGCAAAACAAGCTCGTAGGTCGTGCCGTCATCATTCCCTAACAGCGAAGCAGCAGAAGGAGGAAATATGCCTCGTTTCGATCGGAAGGTCGCCTTCGTCACGGCTGGTGCGACGGGTATCGGATTCGCGACCGCGAAGGCATTGGCCGAGGGCGGTGCCAGCGTGATGATCAGCTCGCTTGCCAGCGACGAGGAGAAACTCTGCGAGGCCTCGGAGGAACTCGGCGAGACAGTCGATTATGTGCTGTGTGACGTTCGGAATGACGACGACGTGGACACGGCGGTCGGGCGGACCGTCGAGCGGTTTGGCAGCCTTGATCTCGCGTTCAATTGTGCGGGCACGGGAACCTACGCTCCCATTCGTGACCAGTCCGCTGAAGACTTCACCGAGAACTTCGAGACTACGCTGCTCGGAACGCTCCGCTGCTTGCGCGCGGAAGCCAACTACATGGCCGAGCATGGCGGCGGCGCGATCGTCAATGTCAGCTCCATCGCAGCCCGCGTGACGCATCCCTCGATGGCGGGCTATTGCGCAGCGAAAGCAGGCGTGAACATGCTCACCCGGTGTGCCGCCGCTGAATTCGGGGAGTTCGGAATTCGCGTCAACGGCGTAATGCCTGGCGCAATCCGGACACCGATGGCCTCCATGCTCTATGACTACGAGGTCTCCAAAAGGGAATTTTTCAGGCTGATGGCGATCAAGCGAATCGGGGAGCCCGAAGACGTAGCGAGAATGGCTGCCTTTCTGCTCTCCGAGGAGGCGAGTTGGGTCACAGGACAGATCGTCGCAGTCGACGGCGGGATCACGATCGACAGAGGCCCCGATCTCATTCCGCTCTTTGATGAGATGGCTCAGGCTTCATCACGTTAGACATGAGCGAGGACCATCCGATGCAACCAGTACTGCGCGATCAAGAACTGCACGCCCGAACGGCCATGGCCGACGTGCTGATTCAGTTCGCGCGTGCGATCGATTCGCGCGACTGGGATGTCTATCAATCGCAATTCGCGACCGCAATCGAGGTCGATTACCGTTCGCTTCTCGGAGGAGATGTGCTGGCGATCAGCGCAGCAGACTGGGCGATGCAAGCACGTCGAGCCTTCGAGGGATTCGAGACCACTCAACATTTCATTTCGAATCAGGTTTGCCAAGTAGACGACGGGCGCGGCACCTGTGAGGCATATGTCTGCGCCGAGCATTTCGCACGAACCGGGAGCGAACTCGAATTCTGGACCATGGGCGGAAACTATCGAGCTGAATTCGAACAGACCGACGAAGGCTGGAAGATAGACAAGTTGCGCCTCGAGGTTCTCTGGAGCCGTGGCAATCCGAATATATTCGAGATCGCCTCCGCGGGCGTGCCGAGCAAGGGTCGTTAGCCCTCGAGGCAAGCCGCTCCGGTAGGCTTGCTCTCTCTTTGGAGAACCACCATGAGTACGATCGACGAATTGGAATGGGACGACCTTCGCTACTTCCTGGCTGTGGCGGAGACCGGGTCTTTCAACCAGGCGGCCGCAAGAATTGGCGTGAGCTACTCGACGGTGACGCGACGGGTGAGTTCTCTCGAGGAACGTCTCGGAGTCCGGCTCTTCGATCGAAACCGTGGGGGGCACGAACTCACGACGGCTGCCGACGAAATGGCCGAGGTCGCAAAAAGAGTACGGACCGAAATCCACTCTCTCGACCGGCATCTCGTCGGTCGAGACAAACGCATGTCGGGTCGGGTTCGTGTTGCGACTGCCGAGATGCTCGCTCTCACTTATATGCCAGACCTGGCCGCGTTCCGCCTCGAGTATCCGAGTATCGAAATCGACGTCGTATCGGCTCCCGAACACGCGAATCTTGCCTCTCGCGAGGCCGATGTCGCCCTACGCACCGGGAATCATCCGCCGGAAAATTTGGTGGGGCGGCGCCTACAGAAACTATCGGTGGCGCTATACGCGTCCCCGGAATACCTCTCACGAAATCCAGCAGACCTCGATCCATCGAAGCACACCTGGGTTTCCTGGGATTCTGCGCTCTCACAGCTCGCCTCCCATGCATGGATGCGTAAAAACGCGCCTAATGCTCCGGTAGCGTTGCGCGTCAATTCCGGCACAACCCTGATGGCCGCCGTCAGATCAGGGATAGGCGTCGGCCATCTCTTCTGCGCGATGGCCGATGAACAGGATGACCTGATCCGAATTCGTCCGCCCGAACCCGAGCTCGAGACCGCGCTCTGGATTCTGACCCACGACGATCTGCGTACCACCGCTCGAATTCGGGTCTTTCTCGATTTCATGGCGCAACGAATCCGCGACCGCTCCACTCGCGGGAAGATCATGGAGGTCGAAGCGGGGAGCTAGCCCGCCGCCCGAAGTTCGAGAACACTCCGACCGCGAAACATGTAGGAGTCGAGGAATTCGCGAGTGGATGTCACGCGTTCGAGCCCGGGTAGCTCGGGCACGATCTTCCTCAGCGCGGCAGCGGCTTCGATGCGCGCGAGCGATGCGCCCAGACAGAAATGGTGCCCCAAACCCAGGCCCAGATGATTGCGGATCTCGCGGCTCGGATCGAAACGGTCTGGATCGTCGAATTGACGTTCGTCTCGGTTTGCCGCAGCCAGCATGACGAGTATCGGCTGCCGACTCGGGATTTTGGTTCCCCGAATCTCGACATCCTGGGTCGTTTCCCTCGCCTACCTCAGTTGAGTACCGAGCCCCCGTCGACCACGATACATTGACCAGTAATGAAAGCACTGTCATCGGATGCGAGGAAGACGATCGTGCCGGTCAGATCCTCGGGTAGCTGATCTCGCGCAATGGCACGACTCGCATTCATGCCATCCCGAACGAGATCCCAGGTATCGCGATCACTGAGGACCGCTTCACTCGCCGTGTAGCCCGGCGCAACGGTATTGACCGTAATCCCGGAGCCGCCCAACTCCCGCGATAGCCCGCGTGTCATCGCCCAGATCGCGCCCTTGGATGCGAGGTAGTGAAGGAAATAGGGCGTGCCCTTGAAGATCGTTCCCGATGATATGTTGATAATCCGTCCGTATCCGTTCTCGCGCATCGCGGGGGCAACGGCCTTCGAACACTGAAACGCGCCTCGTACATTGACGCGCATCACTAGATCCCATGCATCGAGGTCAATCTCCTCGAAAGGTGCCGCACGCAAGCTGCCGAAAATCGCCGCGTTATTGACCAGGATATCGAGTTGGCCGAAGGCCTCGAGCGTCTTCGCGACCATCTCCTCGACAGACCCAGAATCCGTGACGTCGGTCTCCACGGCAATGGCCCGACCGCCCCCTTCGCGAATCTCCTGCGCGACGTCAGCCCCGTCGAGCCGATCCGCAATGGTCACAGCCGCGCCCTCTGCGGCGAGAGCCCGCGCGTAGGCAGCGCCTATCCCCTGAGCACCGCCCGTCACGATGGCGGAACGTTGACTGAGTCGCTCTCCCATGAATCTCCCCTGCACGGATGATTCGGATGCACCCGTGCTTGTAATGAACGCGAATGATAGGAAAAGCAACAGAGCCGTAGGCATCTGCGACCCACAAAACCGGTATCAATTGCGCCGTCGGACATGGCGATTCTGCCCATCGACGCTGTTCGGCGGAGTCTGTACTTTACTCCTGGAGAGTCCTGCCGCCGTGCCGAAAAGGATTGAGTGTGAAGACTTCGCGTCCGCGTCCGAAGGTGGCCATCGTCCGCTATGACCGCACCCTGCCCCTGGTCATGTCGGAGGCCGATGGAGCTGACTCGTTCAGCTTCGAAGAGGGCGGAACGATGGACATCACTCGAGGTCTTCTGGACGGCAATATCGATGCTGGCGAGATGTCACTCGCCGCATTCGTGAAGGCCCGCGAAGAAGGCATGCCACTCCGCGCGTTACCCATTTTCACGAATCGAAAATTCTTCCAGCAATACATTTTTGTCGCCGAGGGCACGGAAATCAGATCCCTGGCGGATCTCGCCGGCCTTCGGGTCGGGGTCTACATGTATTGGATGACGTCTTCCATCTGGCACCGTCAATGTCTAAAAGCCGAGGCGGGCCTCGACGCATCAGACCTCAAATGGGTCGCACTCATGGACGATCGGATGCAATCGATGAAGATTCCATCCGGTGTCGACTTCGAGAGTCTGGGACAGAGCCGGCCGGAAGGAATCGCAGATCTCCTGCTTAGCAATCGTGTCGATTGCATCCTCGGCGCGGCAACGACACCCGAGATTCTTGCCGCTCGAGACCAACTCCACCGCCCGTTCGAAAATCTCGATCAGACCCAACGCGACTATTTCGAGCGTACGCGGATCTTTCCCATCGTTCATTTGCTGGTTTGCCGCGAGTCTTTCATCCAAGAGGGCCGCCAGGCAGCGCGCCTTTCGGAAGTATTCGAAAACGCGAAGCAAGCGGCCTACCGGAGGCTCGAAGACGAAACCTATACGGCGCTGCCCCTGATCCGAAGCTATTTGGAAGACAGCCAGAAGACCTTTGGTCGCGATCCCTACCGCGATGGGATCGAGCCGAACCGACACATTCTGGACGCCTTTCTGGAGGCGTGCCATCGCCAAGGTCTCACGGGGCGACGTCTCGCCGTCGATGAACTTTTCTAGCAACCGGAGGATGGAAATTGGGAGAAGTACTCGGACTCGGGGTGACCCATTTCCCGCCGTACGGCTGGCCCGACGAATATATGGCCGACGCGTTATCCATGATACTGGAAGCGCCGGGGGTCGAAGAGAGATTCAAGGATCCAGCCAATTGGCCCCAAGCGATGCGCGAAGAATGGGGCGAGGATCGGGGTCGGCAGAACGCTCCCGAACACCGAGCAAAAATGCGGCGCGGTTTCGAACGGATCCGAGAGCGACTCGACGCGTTTTCTCCTGACTTCGTCGTGATCGTCGGGGACGACCAGTACGAGAATTTTCGAGAGGACATCGTCCCCCCCTTCTGTGTATTCGGACTCGATGACGAGTTCGAGCTACAGCCGTGGCAAGATGGAGTCGGCGCGCGACGACCCAACATCTGGAATGAAGGGCCGGACTTTCGCTATCCGCTCCGTGGATTCCGAGACGGCGCACGCGCGATCACGACCGGTTTGCTCGAACGCGGCGTCGACATGCCCTACGCCTATGCGCTCCACCACGAGCAGTCCCTGGGTCACGCCTTCGCGAACACGGTCCTATTCCTCGATTTCGATCGCACTGGCTTTCGATACCCAATCGTACCTTTTTCGGTCAATGCATACGGAAGCAGCGTTCTCCGATCACGGGGTGGACTCGGCCATCTTTTCGAAAACACGTCTGAAAAGGCCGAGTCCCTCCCGGACCCGCCGGGCCCGGCACCTTGGCGATGTATGGAGATCGGGGCAAAGCTCGCAGAGACGTTGATGGAGAGCTCGTGGAGGGTCGCCTTGATTGCATCCTCCAGCTGGTCTCATGCCTTTCTTTCGAAGAAGACCGGCTATGTGTGGCCCGATATCGAGGCTGATCGGCTCATGATCGATGCCCTCGAAAAACAGGAATACGACGTCTGGCGCAACGCGAAGAATCAAGACCTGGAGTACTCAGGCCAACATGAGATTCTCAACTGGCTGCCGGTCGTCGGCGCAATGGAGGCGCTGGGGCACACCCCGGTCATCGAAGAATATATCGAGACCTATATATTCAATTCGACCAAGGCGTTCGTTGCTTGGGAGCCCTAAAAAATAGGGTTCCTTCAGCTAGGCGAACCTCGTAGAACACAAACACCGAGAGCCTCTCGGTCGGAGATTCTGGGAGAGGCTCTCAATGAGCGTAACGAGATCGCCAGTCACGCGTCGAGGACTGCTTCAACATCCGGCGGCAGTCTGGGAGAGCTCTGAGCGAGAGAAATCGAAAAGAAGAGAAAGAGTGAAGCCAGGAGGGCCACGAGTCCCGGCTGAACGCCGTAGGGAAGCACGATCCCAAAAATCTCGAACGAGAGGTTGAGAATCAGGGAAGTAGCGATGGCCCAACAGGCGGCGTTCGATGTTGCCCGCTTCCATCGGAATCCGATTGCGACCACCGGCACGAGTGCACCGGCGAAGGTCGCACCCCCGAAAACGCCCAGTAGTGCGACCAATCGCGCATTCTCGAAATGGGAGAAGAGCGCGAAGGCGGTTGCGAGAATCGCAAGCCCGACTGTAGCCACTCGTGCCCAGAAGAGTTCGTGGGCCAATACCCGACCGCGAAAAACGAGAGGGATATCGTGAACGATCGCGGCCGCGCCGATATTGAGAAAGCTATCCGAGGTCGACATGATCGCCGCGAACAATCCTGCAAAAACAATTCCCGCAAGCGCCGGAGACGCGTATTGGTAGAGGAAGACCGGCGCAGCCGCGTCCGGGGAATCCAGCCCGGGTAGCCCACCGGAGAGAACGTGCGCCCGCATCGACAAGCCAATCGAGATCCACAGGAGCGCTGCGAACATATGGCCGATGAGGGCGAGGGGCAGGACGCGTCGCGCATCCGAAAGTCGGCGGATCATCATGAGCTTCGTGATCACATGGGGCTGCCCCGCCGTTCCGAGCAGGAAGAGGAGCAACCACGAAATACACCCGATCATGCCCAGGCTACCCCAGGGTCCAATGCTCTCGGGATCATCGCCCAAGAGCGCTCGGGACATCCCCGCGAAGCCGCCGTCGAAGCTGTCCTGGGCCGTCAGAAAGACGAGACCTCCCGCCGCAACCATCACAGCACCCTGTACGAGATCCGTGTAGACGCCCGCAATGATCCCGCCCGTCGCGCAATAAAAAATCAGGATACTCGCAGCCCCGATCGAGCAGACGGCGATACTGGGGCTTCCCAGGATCTCCGCGCTTGCGAGAATCTGGTTGAGCACATTCCCATCGCGAGAATTTGTGAGGCCAGAAACCCCATCACGCCGAGGATGATTGCCAGCGCGGTGAGCAAGCGTGCGGGCTCGCTCGAGTATCGGACCGCCACCAGATCGGGAAGAGAGATGCAGTCGCGAAGTTCCGCGAGCATACGCATAGGCTTGGCAAGCAGGACAAATGCCAGGGTGTAACCGGTGACAGTCGTCAATACGATCCAAAGTGAACTCATTCCCATCAGATAGACGAGCCCGGGTCCACCGACGAAACCGAAGCCGCTCAGCATGCTCGAAAAGACCGCAATTCCGGCGACGACCGGGCCGAGATCACGCCCCGCCGCGAAAAATTCGCGGGTTGAGAAAGTACGCCGCATCGCCCACAACCCGATTCCGATGCACATGATGAGATACAGGACGATGCAGGACAGAATGATGAGATCGCGGTCTCTCATTCAATGTTCTCGTTCTCTTCGTTCAGCCGCAGGGTGTGCAGCCGATCGAGCTCGCTATCGGGTGGCATGAAGGCGTCGAAACGCACGACGTAGAGCACGAGAAATACAACGGGTGCAGGTGTGAACACGAAGAGCAGCCATGCCGTCGGTGCGGGAAAGGAAAGGAAGAGCTGCGTCGACTCGACGCTCGCGAAGTGCCAGGACAGACCGATCAGGACCGTCCACACGATTTCGTAGAAGACGGCCGATGCAAGAATGAGTCTGAGCGTCAGACGATCCAGCCTTCGAACACCCAGCGTGAAACACGTCGCGAAGAAGGCGACCGCGAGGCTACCCAGGAGCCAGCCCGGCAGGAGAACAGGGCTCAACCGCGCCAGGCCCGGCCCTCCACGGAACATCATCGCATGATCTGGGTGGGGAAGGCCTGCGGCATTCGGAACGGTCTCTACGCCGAGCATGACCCAAGCCAGCGTAAGCGCCATTGCGATAGTCAAGCCGAAAAGAAGCTGCGCGAGACTCATGCAGCCCCACCCTCGACATCCACGTCGACTCGTACGTTAGGCTTCATTTCAGGATGGGAACGAGGCTCTTCAGGAGCGCTCTACCACGGGCCTCCTCTTCCGGGTTGGCGCCTATCTCGCCCGCACAGAGATCCGTGACCCCCGCCTCGGCGATCTCATGCAAGCGACTACGGACCTTCGCCTCATTTCCCACGATCGCGATCTCACTCGGTCGACTCACACCTTCGAGCT
>Ga0114949_10003405_pt1 | contig 10116 bp, 7 predicted proteins | sample N074metaG_FD_83505 | JGI IMG/M metagenome (GOLD analysis project Ga0114949, IMG submission 83505) | Deep subsurface microbial communities from Kermadec Trench to uncover new lineages of life (NeLLi) - N074 metaG | ecosystem: Environmental > Aquatic > Marine > Ocean trench > Sediment | place... | reverse complement strand
TTCAATATCAAAATCGGGTTTCAAATCAAGGTTTATAAAACACTTACCCTCTTTTAAGATATAGTCGCGGATAATATTTGATAGAGCGTAAATACCCCCACCCTCCATGCCAAAAGGAGTGAGCATTACCTCGCCTCGAACTTTCTGGTTTCCGACTTTTATGGTTATATTTTTTAAAGGAGTACGATCTACCTTAGAAATGAAGTGCTCTGACCAGGGTCTTTCAAATCCACAGTTCATAGGCAGAAAAGGTTCCACTTCTATTCCTAGGTTTTCAAAGAGCTCGTTCCACTTACCATCGGATCCGGTTTTTTCCCAGCTGGCGCCACCTAAGGCAAATATTACGGTCGAAGCTTTTACCTTCAATTCCCCCTCAAAGGTTAGTTCCTTATCGTTTGATACATTTAATAAGCGGTGTTTTAAGAATAGATTGAAGTTTTGATAAGATTTTAAGACTTTGAGCCAGTTTAAAAGAATTTCTGCGGCCTTTAGCTTTTCTGGGAAAACTCGGCCTGAGGTTCCAACGAAAGTTTTAACCTCCAGCTCCTCACACCAGGATCTTAAGTCTTGGGGGGAGAAATCATTGAGTAAGCTTGAAAATGCTTCTTCATTTTTACCATACCTGGTAGCAAAGATTTTAAGGTCTTCACTATGGGTGATATTTAGGCCGCCATCTCCGGCAATGAGAAATTTTTTGCCAACACCGGACATCTGGTCATAGAGATCGACGGCGTAACCTCTTTTTAATAATTGATACGCGCAAAAGAGACCTGAGGGGCCTGCTCCGACGATGGTTACTTTTTCTTTATTCATTTTCTATTTCCGGATATTTAATTTTTAACTCTTCTTCTTTTTCAAGGAGATCACTTGAGAGCAACTCCATCTCTGCAAAAAGATTTTCTATTAAGTCTTCGGCATTTTTAAGCTCTATGGAGTACTTTGTTATTTTATCACCATCACTGGAGTTAGATGCTTCAATTAGTTCCTGGTTTAGCTTTTCAGTCTCTTCTTCCTTGGTGCAGATTGTGAGTTCTACCTTTTCTAGTTCTCTCTTAATAGGTCCTAGGATTTTTGATTTTTCCTGGTTGTACTGCGCTCGTAGACGTTTGCTCTCTTTTTTTGTGAGCTTTGGTTTAGTTGTTTTTTTAATTGTAATGGCCTCTTCTTCCCAGCCAACCTTTTCTAGAAACCGCTCATAGCCTCCATCAAAGTAAAATGCCCCTTCGCGGTTAAAGATAATGAGCTTATTGACGATCTTTTTAAGCAGCATCTCACTGTGGGTGACAAGTACCACGGCACCTTTAAAAGTAGCGAGCTCTATGGTTAGTGATTCTATGCTTTCCATATCCAGGTGGTTGGTGGGCTCGTCAAGTAGTAATAGATTCGTTGGGTGTGCAAGGATTTTTCCCAGCAGCACGCGGCTTTTTTCTCCACCTGATAAAACAGATATCTGCTTTTTAGCAGCATCACCTTCAAACATCATACTGCCACAAATGGAGCGCACCTCTTTGTAACTCATATCTTGGTTACACTCGGCAATTTCCTGTTCAATGGTATTCTTTTCATGCAGCCGTAAAATATTGGTTTGGCCAAAGTGACCTTTTTTTACAGCAGGGTGGTAGCTTATTTGTCCCGTAACGGGATTAAGCTCATCAGCTAAGATATTTAATAAAGTAGATTTACCCTGGCCATTTTTTCCAATAATGCCAATGCGATCATCTTTTTCAATACTGAAATTTAAATCTTTAAAAAGCCACCTTTCTCCATCAAAGCTCATGCTTAAGTCTTCAATTTTAGCGATGAATTTTCCCGGGCAGGGGGTGAAATGGAAATGAAACCCTAAGTTGGCCATACCTTCTAAGGCATCAATCTTATCCATCTTTTCCAGTTGCTTAACACGACTTTGCGCCTGCTTTGCTTTAGAGGCCTTGGCCCTAAAACGATCGACGAATGCCTGTAGTTCTTTTTGTTTTTTTTCCTGGTTGGCAATGGTCTTGCCAACCATCTCTGCTTCAAGGGCCATTTGGTGATAATAATCCTTAGTCTTACCTTTGACCTTTTTTAAGGATTGGTAGTCTATTCCCATCACATGAGTGCATACCTTATCCATAAATGTTCGATCGTGGGTAATAATGATCATTTCCCCAGGATAGGTTTTGAGAAAAGTCTCAAGCCAACGCAAGGAGAGAATATCTAGATAGTTTGTGGGCTCATCTAAAAGTAATAGATTTGGCCGGCCAAGCAGAACTTTTGCTAGCTGTATGCGAATTTGATAACCGCCAGAAAAGGTATGGGGGTCCTTTTTCATATCCTCCAGGGACATTCCCAGGCCCATCAAAATCTTTTCTACCTTATAATCATCGTATCTCTCTTCCTCGGGGAGGGACTGGATACACTCTTTCATAACGCTATCTTGTGAAAACGAGATATGTTGATCCAGTTTACCTATTTTGTAATTTTTTGGGGTTTTCACTTCACCGCTGTCTGCGGTTTCATCACCATAAAGGATCTTAAGGAGGGTGGATTTTCCAGTCCCGTTTCTACCAACAAGCCCTACTCTATCTCCTCCTGACAAATTGAAGGAGATATCCTTAAAAAGGGATTGCGCCCCATAGGACTTATTAAGACTGTTTACCTGAATCATGGAGGGGATCCCTTTGCTTTTATGACACCTTGTTTATCAAAATATTTAAATTAAGGGAAATGATTGGGTAATTTTAAAGTATATTCGCCCTATCGATAAAACATAGAGCAGTTAAGGCCCATACATAATTATATAAAACCACAAAAACGGGGGTAAGGGTTCCAAGCTGAAGTCCCAGCATTCCTTTTTTGGCCTGATAAGGAAAAATCACAAAGGATTGGATCAGAGTGGGCCCAAGCGAAACCAAAAAGGCAGCTAAATAGAAGTTGGAGGGTAAATTTGGCATTAAAAAGGCCAATCCCCAAATTGCTCCCCAAACAAGCTTTGGATAGAGATAGGCGGGGCTGAAGGCCGGTTTTAGCGCCACTCCAGCGGCCTTTGGAATATTCATCATGCCAAAAATCCAGATGATTAGAGCATTAGAGAGTCCCCCAAGGGCCCCTCCAGTAAAATAAACAGATATTTGATTAAGTATTTGATCCATAACGATATTTTCACAGAGGTTTGAAATTAAGTAAAGGAGGGCAAAATATAGAAAATATTCCTAGTAAGTCAGATATGGCCCAATTAACCACATTTGTAGGTCTAATTTTACATAGTTTGTCGTAAATGGCTGAAATTTGTCTCTTTTTAATTTGCAAAGACTATAAGTATTTGCTATTTAGAAGTGGATAATAACTAGCAACTGTTTCGAGATTTTTTCCAGGTTTTCCTTTGATTTTCTCTTGAGCTAGATGCAAACCATTTTATAGGAGAATATTCAAATGGGTAACAAATTGTATGTGGGAAATCTTCCCTTTTCAGCAACTGAGGATCTACTAAGAGACATGTTCGGAGAATGTGGAACAGTAGAATCTGCAAAAGTAATCACTGACAGAGATACAGGACGAAGCAAAGGCTTTGGTTTTGTAGAAATGGGAAGTGATGATGAAGCTCAAACAGCGATCGAAAAATTTGACGGTCAAGACTGTGATGGTCGAGCTATGAGAGTTAACGAAGCTAAGCCAATGGAACCACGAAGTGGTGGAAACCGTGGCGGTTTCGGTGGCGGCGGCGGTAGAGGCGGTCGTTACTAGTCTTTAAGATTTTAATTAAGCTTAAGGCACGGATCTTTGAAAAAGGGCCCGTGCCTTTTTTTTTCTGTAAAAACAGGTGTGTATAGCGAAAGTCCCTTTCGGTTAGTTCTCTTTTATGCTATGAGTAATTCTTGCTTTTAAAAATTTGAGGTTTATATGATCAGCACTAGTAATATCACCATGAGTTATGGCGGACAAAAATTATTTGAAGATGTAAATGTTAAATTCATGCCAGGTAATTGCTATGGATTAATTGGCGCCAATGGTGCAGGAAAATCAACTTTTATAAAAATCCTATCAGGTGAAATTGATGCCCAAAGTGGACAGGTCAATATCACCCCAGGTGAGCGGCTCTCTATTTTAAAACAAGATCACTTTGCCTTTGAAGAGGAACAAGTACTTAAAACGATTCTAATGGGCAATCAAATCCTTTATAAAATCATGGTAGAAAAAGACACTCTTTATGCCAAAGAAGATTTTACCGATCAAGACGGACTTAAAGCGTCTGAACTTGAGGACCAATTTAATGAGCTCAATGGCTGGGAAGCAGAATCAGAAGCTGGAAGCTTACTGGCCGGACTTGGCCTTGGGGCCAAATATCTTGACAAAAAAATGAAGGAGCTAAATGGAACTGAAAAGGTCAAAGTCTTATTGGCCCAGGCAATTTTTGGTAATCCTGATATTTTACTTCTTGATGAGCCAACCAACCATTTAGATATTGCCTCTATCCAGTGGTTGGAAAACTTCATTATGGATTTTAAAAATACCGTCGTTATCGTTTCTCACGATCGACATTTTCTCAATAAGGTCTGTACTCATATCGCAGATATTGATTATCAAAAAATTAATAACTATACGGGTAATTACGATTTTTGGAGAAAATCCTCTGAACTGGCTACAATTTTAAGGTCCAATGAAAATAAAAAAGCGGAAGATAAGGCAAAAGAGTTAAAGGCCTTTATTCAGCGCTTTAGTGCTAATGCTTCAAAATCTAAACAGGCCACTTCGCGGCAAAAACAACTCGATAAATTACAACTAAAAGATCTTCCCGTTTCAACTCGTAAATATCCTTTTGTTCAATTTAAACCTAGTCGCGAGGCGGGCAAGGATATTTTAAAAGTAGAAGGAATAAGCAAGACGATTGATGGGGTTAAACTTCTAGATAATGTCAGTTTTACTATTAATAAGGGGGATAAAGTCGTATTCCTTGGTGGTAATGATTTGGCAAGAACAACGCTTTTTCAAATACTAATGGGAGAGATTGAACCTGATGCTGGAGAGTTTAACTGGGGTGTGACCATTACCAAGTCTTATTTCCCAAGCGATAACTCCAGCTATTTTGATAGCGGCGATTTAGATATTTTAAATTGGATGAGACAGTACTCAAAAGACAAGCATGAGTCTTTCATTAGAGGGTTTTTGGGTAAGATGTTATTTACCGGGGAAGAATCACTAAAGAAAACAAACGTTTTATCGGGGGGAGAGAAGGTCAGGTGCATGTTTGCCAAAATGATGCTTTCTGAATCGAATCTTTTATTACTCGATGGCCCTACTGCCCATTTAGATCTTGAGAGTATCACTGCTGTGAATAATGGTCTGATTGATTTTAAGGGTACGTTGCTTTTTACTTCTCATGATCATGAATTTATTCAAACCATCGCCAACAGAATCATTGAAATCGACGGCCAGGTAATGGACGATCAAGAGATCTCTTATGATGAGTATTTATCAAGGAAACTTAACCAGTAGTTAGCATGCCACAGGAGATACCGGTTACGGTATCTCTAAGCAGATCAATTTCCCCACGTTTTAAGGCCTCTAGTTGAATTAAATTAAGTGGATGAATCATGGAAGACCTAAAGTTAATACTCTCTTGTAACCACGGACGAAACCAAAGAAGCTCTTTTTTTCCGGTCACTGCCTTAAAAAAAGATTTAGTTTTATTATATTCCTCTAGAAATGTTTGATAGGTCTCATTTTGCTTTTCAACGTCTAAGCGACTCTCACTTAAATAAATTTTCCAAATCGCTAAATCAACCTTTGCGAGCGTAAAGCCTAGGGCATTCATAAAAGATGAAACCAAGGGATTTTTTTTATATTGTTTTTTAAACTCTAATTTTTCAGATTTGTTTAGCTGACTCCAAGCTTTCCCTGTGCCCCACCAGGTAGGAAATAATACTCTCGTTTGAGTCCAACACAGGATCCACGGTATAGCTCGTAATTTTTTGCTATCTCCACCAGTAGCTCTCTTAGAAGGCCTAGAGCCAATTCTCAAGTGGCTTAAAAAACTATAGGGGGTTGCAGAATCTATTACTTCAAAAAAATCATCATCTGATATGGTGGTTGAATACTCGTGTCGTACCAGCTGTGAAAATTTATCCAAAACTTTGTGGGAGTTTTTTTGATGTTTGGTTTTTTTTACGATATTTAATTGTTCTATTATTGTATAAGTTTGTCTTTTAAGTATTTGATCACTATTAAAACTTCTAGCAACCATTTCTCCTTGTACTGTAGCTTTGTAAATATTAAGAGCAGAGACAGGCCACCAACCCGTTTGTACTTTTATGGAACCACCTCCACGCTCGATACTCCCCCCTGAACCATGGAAAAACACAGGGGTTAACTGATACCTTTTAAGCACTTCCTCAATGACCGTTAAAGCATTAGAAATCATATAACGACTTGGAAAGACTCCATTTTCTTTTGATGAGTCTGAATAGCCTACCATCACTTCATAGTATCCATGCCATTTTTTTAGATGTTCTCTCGGAATGCTCTTTTTTAAGTCGAATAGTTTGACTAGAATCTCTTCAGCATTCGTTAGCGCCTTTTCATTTTCAAACAATGGGACAACGGGGAGTTCATAATTACCAAATACTTTCAACACTAGCTTGTGGCCGTTGATTATATCTACGTGTGATTCAACCATACTTAATATGAAGCCTCTTACATATTCTTTGGTCTCTCCTCCCATGGAAATTTGTTTTAATGTCTTAAGCATTTTTTCAATTGTTAGAGGCGTTTTAGTTGTTAATGCCTCTTTCACGAGTTCACTGTCTTCCCTGATTTCAAGAGGCACAACAAGCGCCGGAAATGCTTTGAATAGGTGGCCTATTTCTTCAAGCCTTGGGGATAGTACTTTGAATTCCTTTTTATATTCAGTCTCTAGTTTTTTAAAGATAACTTTTAATTCTTCAATCTTTTTGCCGTCTCCATTTTTAATAAACCTCACTTCTCCTAATTTCTTATCAAAATCCCTAATTAAAGCGGGAAGCTTTTTATCGTTTTTTCTATTTGTTATATTTATAATATCTCTTACTTTCTCCAATTTAGGAGTCAGGAATTCTAGAATCATTTTTCTGGAAAGAGATAAACTTTGGAGCATTGTTTTTTCATTAACACCTGGATGGCCATCTTTATCGCCACCAACCCACGTTCTGAATTTAAGATTAATATCATTTTTTATAAAATCAATAAGGCACTCTAATATGTCTTTGCGCAAAATATATGAATAAATATTTTCGGCCTCATTTAAAACTGTGGGCCTTTTTCTCCTGGCAAAAGATACTTTTAGCCCGATGAGGATCAAATGGAATAACTCCTTTTCATAGGCCCCGTATCCGTCCTTTAGGGTTTTTACTAAAAGGTTTTGAATATTATTAAATAATTCTAAGAGCTGGGGGGCCCTTGCCTCAGTTGGATGTGCTGTTAATACCATAACTATGGCCATGGGACGTTCATCACACACTTTAGGATTTTGATTGCTTATCTGATTAGTTCGAAATGCATTTTCACACCGATTGATAAGCTCTAACATAAATGAAAAGCTAAGAGTAATTTGATCTAACTCAGCGGTACTATAATTTTTAAACCTTTTTTTTATCTGAATTAGTTTTTTAAAGACAATGTCCCTATTAGACTTTCGAAGATCCTTCATGGAGACCCGCAAATTTTCAATTCTATTAAAGGCCTTGCTACCGTATTCTGTTTTAATCGCCCTTCCGAGGGTGGTGAGCGAAGAAGAAACAATTGATTGTAATTCTTTTGATAATAAGGTTTTTGTGGTCATTTTGAGATTCCCCTTGATAAATGCTAACAATTGGCATCAAGGGAGTAAAATATAAATGTTAAGGGATTCATTTTTTCGCTCTAAATCTCTTGGATAATCTCCTTGCTGCTGGTATCTTGTTTTTGGAATTTCGCGTCAATAAAACTCTTAAGGATTAAAGATGAAGGGAACCTTTTTTCAAAAACCACTTGAGCTTGTACTCAATATTGATGGTGAATCCTGGAAACAGGGAGATACCATCTCAGGGAATTTAAATGTTTTTAATCGTGGGGCAGAAAGTATTTCACTTAAGGATTTTGGTGTCAGGCTCAGTTTTGGTGAAACAAAGAAAATAAAAGTCAAAGACCCCAATTCCTTTGCCAACTATAACGAACAATTATTTGAAGGGCCTACTAATATTTCAGCGGGAAGTGAGGTTTCGCTATCTTTTAATTTTCCTCTCGCCAAAAATGCTCCCATTTCTGAAAAATATAAATCGCTTTATTTACTGTGTGGCCATATAGATAATCCTTTTGAAAATGGCATTCTAGAGCTAAGCATTTTACCTTGCGAGGTCATAACAAACTTGTTTCAGGTTTTCGAAAACCTCCTTCGTTTTAAAGTGAAGGCACTTAAGAATAAACAAGACTGTATTGAAGCGACAATGGTGGTTCCCACGAGTAAAGAATATACTAGCGTTCAACAGCTTAAAGTGCTTATTAGAATGGTCGAGGATGATCTTGATATTGATTTTAACTTTAAGCTAAAAAAAATATCCTTTGAAGGTGGAATTGTATCGACCAAGGATAAAAAGCTTCAAGTCAAAAAAATATTAACACCCAAGGAGTATCTGATTTATGGAGATGCTTTTAATCAAGATATGGTGTTAAAACTGCTTCAGGAAGTCATTGAAGAGGTAAAAGTAAAACCAATTATTTAACCAAAAGGGATTGATGAAAGTTAAAGCTGCTGTGGCCTGGGGGCCAAATAAACCGCTGGTAATAGAGGAAGTTGATCTAGCAGGGCCAAAAAAGGGTGAAGTACTTATTAAGGTAATAGCAACGGGTGTCTGTCACACTGATGCCTACACTCTGTCTGGCGCCGATCCTGAAGGCCTTTTTCCCGTCATTTTAGGACATGAAGGCGGCGCCATAGTTAAGGAGATAGGGGAGGGAGTAACTACTCTTGAAATTGGAGATCATGTCATTCCCCTATACGTTCCTGAATGCAGGGAGTGCAAGTTTTGTAAATCTGGTAAAACAAATCTCTGCCAAAAAATACGAGAAACTCAAGGAAAAGGGCTAATGCCGGACGGGACCACCCGTTTTTCTAAAGATGGAAAACCCATTTTTCATTATATGGGAACCTCAACCTTCGCTGAATATACGGTGGTTCCTGAAATCTCTCTGGCCAAAATTGATAAAAGTGCACCACTTGATAAAGTATGTCTTCTTGGTTGTGGGGTTAGTACCGGAATAGGAGCAGTTTTAAATACTGCCAAAGTTGAAAAGGGTGCAAATGTAGCGGTCTTTGGCCTAGGGGGAATTGGACTGTCGGTAATCCAAGGTGCCACCATGGCCGGGGCGGGTAAAATTATTGCCATCGATACTAACGAAGATAAATTTCCTATGGCCAAAAAGTTTGGCGCCACGGATTTTGTAAACCCGGCCAAAGAATCCTTGCCTATTCATGATGTAGTTATCCAATTAACCAAAGGTGGCGCCGATTACTCCTTTGAATGTGTGGGAAATGTTGAGCTGATGAGGTCGGCACTTGAGTGCTGTCACAAAGGTTGGGGGGAGTCCATTATCATTGGAGTCGCGGGAGCAGGCGAAGAAATTTCTACTCGTCCTTTTCAACTGGTGACTGGTAGAGTTTGGAGAGGATCCGCTTTTGGTGGCGTCAAGGGACGCTCGGATCTTCCTGGTTTTGTTGATAAATATATGGCCGGAGCAATAAACCTAGATGATCTGGTAACCTTCACCATGCCCCTTGAAGACATCAACAAGGCATTTGAATATATGCACGAGGGTAAAAGTATCAGATCTGTAATAAAATTTTCAGAACTCCCCTGAAGTAGGATCGCTTGTTTTCTCACTCATGGAAAGTTGAATTTTAACATTTCCTGCCCCCACACCGATGTAGGAAATTAAAAATATCAGAAAGATGACTAAACAAAATTTCAGGTAGGACCTCACAAAGCGTTTTGATATGCTTATCGAAGATTCCGCCTATTAATTAAGAGAATCTCAAATTATAAAGAGGAAAATAAATGGATTTTATAAAATTCAAGTTACTCGTGTTATCATTTAACCAATAATTTAATAGGAAATTAAAACATATGGTGA
>Ga0114949_10003404_pt1 | contig 10116 bp, 9 predicted proteins | sample N074metaG_FD_83505 | JGI IMG/M metagenome (GOLD analysis project Ga0114949, IMG submission 83505) | Deep subsurface microbial communities from Kermadec Trench to uncover new lineages of life (NeLLi) - N074 metaG | ecosystem: Environmental > Aquatic > Marine > Ocean trench > Sediment | place... | reverse complement strand
GACGCGAACCATCACGTCCGGCTTTACCTTCAAGGCGCCGAGCGCGGCCGAATACGGCTTGATGCCGAAATCCGGCTGATGGAGCTTCAGCTCCATCACCCATCGATCGCCGTTGGCGCGGAGGCTGGTCTGGATGTTCCGCGATTTGCCATACATCTGAAGCGTTCCTTCGACCGCGAAGCCCTCGCCGCGCTCCACGACGTTGGTCGAGTCGAATCGAATCTCGGGATGCTTTCGCGTGCGCAGGACGTCCTTGATGACGTTGTCGTAGATCTTCTTCTTGTCGCCCTTGCTGAGCGTCGACGGGTTGTCGCGCCCATCGATCTGCGCGCACACGACTTGGATGCTGCTCGGATCGAACGTGGCTTTGATCTGATGGGTCGTGTCGTCGACCTCGATCGAAAACCGTTCGACCTGCAACTTCAGGTCGTGCGCGAGTCGGGCCAGAAGCCCGTCTTTGAAGGAGAAGAGAAGACATTCGGAGTTGTAGGCGTCGTATCGAGCCATCGTCGGCCATGTAGCTCACCGACGACGAATGGGCCAGTTTGTTTACAGTACTATTACAGTTACGGCGTCTTGATATAGTACGAGCCCAGAAGGATGAACATCTCCTCCTCGGTGGTCACACCGCCGCCGCCCGGGCAGGCGTCACAGACGCCACCTTCGCCACAAACCGAGTCGTCGCCGTTGCATGCCAGGCCCTGGCTGGGTCCGCCAAAGCAGGAACGCGCCTCGGGCACGCACCCGCAAGTGGTCACGCCGAGGCCGGCCATGTTTGCAAGCGGCGCGAAGACGTCGATGAAGTCGCAGGTTTCCGCGTCGGGCTTGATCGACTCTCGTCTGACCTCGGCGGGGTTGCTTTCACCGTTGTCCCAGAGCGAGCAGTACTTGAACGTGCGAGCGTCTACGTCCGGGCTATCGAACGACATAATCTCGTCGCCAGCGAATCGCTGGTACAGCGGATCGCCGTAGTCGAAGCTTCTGTAGTCGGGAGCGGTCGCCGGTGGCTCACAGTTGTTGTCAGGTGCACCGCCGACACACGGTGTGTTGGGTGGGTACCAGACCCGGAAGTCCTTGCCGAACCGGTGCGTGTGGGTGCTCAAGGTGAGCAGCTGTCCGTACTGGGGGATCGTGTACGTCGCGCATGCTTCTGTCGAAGAGAAGGCGTCGATCGTACCCATGCCGAAGATGTCCTCCGCGTCGAAGATCTGGACGCGCGGGTAGACCGCCTCGTCGGCTGCGGCGAACTCGAGGTTCATCCACTGCTCGATCGTCGTGTCCACCTTGGTGGGGTTGAACGCATGGCTATCCCAAACGACGAAACCCTTGACCGGCGCCATCGCGTACACGCCCTCGGGGTAGCGGTCTCGGAAGGTCGACTCCTGTGCCACGACGAGTGGTTGCCGAGCGTCTGCAGCACCGAAGAGGCCTCCGACCGTGCCGAGCTCGCGGGGCGCATTCGGGTAATTGATGCACGCGATGCTGGTGAGCACCCCGGTCGCACACTGGCTGCGGGCCCCACACTCGTCGGAGCCGGGCGTGCAGCTTTGTCCGGCCGTCTCGCCGCCGTTGCAGGTCCAGTTTTTCCACGACGGATCCATCGGATCGCGTTGGTGTTCCAAGCCTTCGGCCGGAATGTAGTTGTCGGAGATGCTGTGGTGAGACTGGCCGTCCTGAGCGAGCAGGATGTTCTTGTAGACGAAGCAGTCGTATCCAGCGCCGCCGTACTCGCTGGCACAGGGAACGACGAATTCCGCAGGGATGGTATCGGAGTAGTCGTAGTAAGTGATGAAGCAGACCTCGCCCTCGCCCTCGGCGGCGACGGTCCAAGCGCCGGAGTAGAACTGGATGCCCTTATCGACCGCAGGCGCCGGGAGCGGCTGAATCTTGTTGGGGACAACCTCGCCTTCCAGCTCGCAGCTCGCGAACTCCTCCGAGCCGGACACGATCCCGATCTCCGGGGCGCCGCCGCGAATCCACGCGCGCAGCAAGCTCAGGTCGTTTTCACTCAATACACCATCACCGCTCGGCATCGTGCCGCCCGAGATGCCGACGGTGCTGAGGTCGAAACCCTCCGTCTTCGCAGCAACCTTTTGATAGAGGGCGCTGAGGTCCTGTTCGCCGGAAAACACCCGCACGATGTCGCCGGAAATCGCGGCGACGTTGATCAGGCTCGCGTACGCATTCTCGGGTCGAAGGTCGAGACCGCCCTGCATGGCATCACCGTGGCAGGTGGAAGCCGTGCAACCTTGGCCCTCGAAGATTTGCTGCTGCACCTGAGCGAAGGTGCTTTCCGCATCGCATTTTGCGCCGGTGCCACTCGAGGTGTCTGCTCCACAAGCGGCGACAAACAGCGCAGCGGAGGCTGCGATCACGTGCTGAACGGGTTTCATGGGTCTCTCCAAACGGGGTTTTTTTGGCCTAAGTTACAGATCGTCTACGTAGTAGGATCCCAGCGGGATGAACATCTCGTCGTCGGTGGTCACGCCACCGAGCAGGGGGCACGCGTCGCAGACACCACCACCGGTACACACCGAGTCGTCACCGTTGCAGGGCTCGGCCTCATTGTCGCCGCCGAGGCAGGCGCGCTCCGACGGGGCGCACCCACAGGCGGCCAACGGGAAGCTGCATACGGGGGTGTTCGGTTTGGTCGACTCGCGCTTCACCTCGAGGGGATTGTCGGCGCCGTTGTCATAGACCGCGCAGGCCTTGAACGTGCGGTCTTCCGGGGCTGCCGAGGAGTAGTCGTTGGGCGGGTCGTAGTAGGTGTAAAGCGGATCGTCGTAAAGCCGGCTCACGTAGTCGGCCTCGCTCTGCGGCGGAAGACAATTGCTGGCCCCCGCACACGCCTCGTTCGGTGGCAGCCAAATTCGAAAGAGCTCGCCCCGGCCGTGCATGTGCGAGCTGATCGACAGCAACTGCGAGTGCTGTGGCAGCGTCCACGTCATGCAGACCTCGCGCTTCGCGAAGGGCGCAACCGACGACATCGCAAAGATGTTGCCCACCTCGAAGATTTGGCGACGCGGCCAAACGCGCTCCGCCTCGGACGCAAAGGTGAGGTTCACCCATTGCTCGATGCTGGTGTCCTTCTTGGTCAAGTTGAAGCCGTGGCTGTTCCACGAGATGAAGCCTCGGAGTGGCAAGACCGAATAGACACCTTCGGGGGGCAAGTCGACCGCGGTCGACTCTTGGGCTCCCGACAGCTGCACCTGGCTTTCACTCGGGCCGCCGAGGCCCCCCAAACCGAAGTCGACAGGCGCGTGTGGATAGGCCACGCAGCCGACCCGGGTGATCGCCGGAGTGGTGCACTGGCTCCGAGGGCCACACTCATCGGTCGAGCCCGGTTCACAGCTTTGGCCTGCGTTGTTGCCGCCTAAACATGCCCAGGGGCCCCAATCGCTACCCTTCGGGTCGGATTCAGGCGTGTAGACGGTGATGATGCTGTGGTGGGATTGGCCGTCCTGAGCGAGCTCGTTGCGGCGGAATGCAAAACACCTTCGACCCTCGCCGAACTGATTACAGTCGACTTGGTACTCGGCGGGAACCTGGTCGGTGAAATCGTAGTAGCTGGCAAAGCAAACCTCGTCTTCGGCCTCGGCATCGAGATCCCAACCGCCTGCGTAGAACTGCACGCCTTCGTCAGACGCAGGAGGCGGAAGTGGATTGATCTTGTTGGGATCGGGATCGAACGTGCCCTCGCAACCAAGGAGTTCCAGTGTTCCGCCGACGATCGAATCGGAGGGTGCACCCGCGCGGAGCCAGAGTCGCATCGCCTCGAGCTGATCTGCGCTGAGTGGCTCGGCGTCGACCGGCATGGGCTGACCGAGACTTCCGAGGTCTGTACCTTCGGTCGCTGCTGCGAGCTTGTGGTACAAAAGACTGCGCGCCTGGTCGCCGGGGAAGACGCGCTTGATCGCAGGGTCGATCGTGCTGGCGGTCCTCACGAGCGCATCAAACGATGCGACCGCGCGGAGATCGAGGCCGCCCATCACTGCGTCGCCGTGACAGGCGCTCGCAGTGCAACCCTTGGCTTCGAACACCGTTGCTTGAATCGCGGCGTAGGTGCTGGCGTAGTCGCAATCTTTGGGGACGGTGCCGCCCCCTGATTCGGAGTCTCCGCAAGAAGTGAGGAAGAGTGCGCAGAACGCACCCAAAACAAACGATTGTCGGAAGAGGATCGGCATTAGATTTATGGTCCCAGTAGATGTAAGAGCGGGCGAGCGGGCGTCAATCTGACTTCGGCTCAGTCAATTGACTTGGGTTCAATTGACGTAATATCACGATTCGCGCAAGTCTTGCGCGTCGATTGGGAGAATTAAAATGCCCCTCGAGACTCTGTTCAAGGTTGCCAACTATGCGGTGGTCCCGTTCTGGCTGCTCTTGATCGTGGCGCCCCGCTGGTCTTGGACGCAGCGATTAGTGCACGGTCCGGTCGCGGTTCTGCTTCTGGCCCCGATCTACGCTTACATGCTGTTCGGCTACGGATCTCAACCGGAGGGCATGGAGCTCAGCTCGCTCTACGGGGTGATGATCGGCTTCTCGGTCCCGCACATCGTCGTCGCCGGGTGGATCCACTACCTGATCTTCGACCTCTTCGTCGGCGCGTGGGAGACCCGCGATGCTCAGCGGCGAGGCATTCCTCATCTGTTGGTCGTCCCCTGCCTCATCGTGACGCTGATGATCGGCCCGGTTGGCCTTCTGCTCTATGTGCTCGTCCGTTTCTTCAGCACAGGGGTTCTGGAGTACGACGAGGCCGGCAACCAGTAGAACCGCGATTCAATGCAAAAGGGCCAGCGCCATCAGTGGCGCCGGCCCTCTTGGGTCAGGACTCCCACCAAGGGGGGGGAGTTTGCCTAGGGGCTAACTCGCCCGAACCTCCGATGAGAGTCCGATTCTAGAATTGCTGTCCATATGCACATTCCTCCCCCGGCGATGCCGGCGCTCTTGGGTCTCTGGGCAACCGTGCCCAGACCACGCGGAGCGTTCCTTGGTGGTTAGACCCACGGATATCGAGGGCCGTCTCAAGGCAACGAGTGTCCCTTCGGAGTTGGGAACTCCTTCGGGATTCGCACCAATGCGGGGCAATCTACCCAACCGCCGCCCACGGTAAGTCGCGTCAAAAAGGAGGCTCCTTTTTGGGGAAACGCCACTCACTTCTCAAAGATACCCAATACCCTCGATCGAGCCAAGTCCAGAACGGCGTCAGAGGAGGAATTCGTCCTCGAGCTGCAGGACTTGCAGGTTCCGTCCCCGAACCTGCCCGAGATCTCGCAGTACCCTGGCTTCGAATGTGGGCTTGATGTGGTAGAGCAGGATCGGAAGCTCGTCGCTATGTTCGAGCTTGCCGAGCTCGGCCTCGAGGGTTTCCGGGGTGAGATGCCGCGAGTTGTGCGCGAGGTCGGCTTCATCGTTCGGGAATGAAACTTCCATCATCAAGACGTGGAGATCATCGAGTGCGTTGATGCGTGTCCAAAGCTCATCGGTGGGCCCGGTGTCTCCGCCGTAGACGATGCTTACGTCGTTCTGACGAATGATGAAGGCCGAGGTGTCCACGGTGTGATTCACCATGACCGGCGTGACTTGGTAGCCATCGACATCGGTCGCTTGGTTGGGCTGCACCTCGACGAAGCGCACGGTCGGGCCGTCCTTTGCGTCGATGCGCGTGAAGTCGGGCCAGATGATGTCGTTGAAGAAATGTTTCCGCAGCGCGTCGATGGTGGCGGGAACCCCCACGATGTCGAGGGTCGAGCCTCCCCGCTGACAACGGTTGTCGGCGAGCGTCGCGAGATCGCGAACGTGATCCATGTGCGGATGGCTCACGAGCACCGAGCGAATGCGTTCCTGCTCGTCGAGGGAAAGGGTGCTCGTGATGGCGCCTGCATCGATCGCTACTTCGTCCCCTACGAGAAAGCTCGAGGTTCGATGCTTTGGTGTTTCCCCACCGTGACACCCAAGCACGCGGAGCTGCATCAGACTTCCCCCGAATTGCGGACGAACTCGAGAAAATCTGCAAGTCGCGCTTCGTCTTTGATCAGGACGAAACCGCTCGACACGTCGACCACGCCGACCCGCATGAGCCGGCGGAGGGCGCCGCGAACGTCGTTCTTGTCGACCCCCAGCTTGAGCGCCAAGTCCTTGTCGGTGATGTCGGGAGCGGTCGACCCCTCGGCGCTTTGAAACGCTTCTTGGAGCTCGAGAACGACACGCGCAGTGATGTCGTCTTCGAGCAGGACATCGATGAACCGGTTCGCGTTTTCGAGACGTTCAGCAAGATGTCGAATCAGTCGAATCGCCACCTCTCCGGCGCCGGTCACCATCTCCTGAAGCTTGTCGGCGGGAACCTTGAGGAGCTCTGCCTCCTCGACGACTTCGGCCGTCGCGGAGCGAGGCCGACCGGTGACGACCGCCATCTCTCCGAAGAAGTCGCCAGGGCCGAGGGTCGTCACGACGCGCTGACGGCCGTGCAACTCCTTGAGGACACGAACCTTGCCCGTGCGAATGACATACATGGAGCCGCCGGGGTCACCCTGACGAAACACCGTCGTGCCCTCTCTGAGACGAACTCCAAATTTCTCAGCCAACGACTGATCCGCCATGCCCCGCCTCCATCAATGTACCCCGCGGGGAAGTCGACCGCCAGACGGTTACGCCGTAATCTCGCAACCGGGCTTCGATGTCGGTCGACTGGCAGCAACTGCAGGATATCGCGCCGGAGCTGAGTGTCGTGCTCAACCTGGTCATCTCGCTCACCGCGTCCTCGCACGTCATTCTGCACAAGGACGATACGCGCGCCGCCACCGCCTGGGTGGGTCTGATTTGGCTGGTCCCGTTTGTCGGCACGATTCTCTACGTGTTCCTGGGGATCAATCGAATTCAGAGGCGCGCAAAAGTGCTCAAGTCCGGCGCGACCCCATTCAGTGTGCCGCTGGACCAGGCACCTCGCTCACCCGCGGACTTGGACCGAGAGCTCGGAAGTGAGCGCGCTCGGCTGATCGAGCTTGCACGCGTCGTGGGGAACGTGACGCAACGCTCCTTGCTGGTCGGAAACCGCGTGGATCGTCTCATCGACGGCGATGAAGCCTACCCCGCCATGCTCGAGGCGATTCAAAGCGCGCAACGCTCGATCTCGTTCGTGAGCTACATTTTCGAAGCCGGTGGCGTGGGTGAAGAGTTCGTCGATGCGCTCGTCGAAGCTCGCACCCGTGGCGTCGAGGTTCGCGTACTCGTCGACGACGTCGGATCACGGTACGCACGCCCCCGCATCCATCGCGTTCTGAAGAAGCGAAGCGTACCCGTGGCGAACTTTCTCCCCGCCCTGTTGCCCCGGTCCGTCACACACTTCAACTTGAGGAACCACTGCAAGATTCTGGTGGTTGACGGTCGAGTCGGATTCACGGGCGGAATGAACATCCGGCAGGCCTCGGTCTTGGCCTCGAGGCCCAAGCACCCGACCAAAGATCTACACTTCCGCGTCCGCGGCCCCGTGGTGGCGCAGCTTCAAGAGGCGTTCGCGAGAGATTGGGCTTTCACTACCGGCGAAAAGCTGGCGGGTAGCCTCTGGTTCCCGGAGCTCCAGCCCGAGGGGGAAGCGCTTTGCAGGGGCATCACCGATGGCCCCGACAGAGACATCGACAACCTGCACTGGGTGTTTCTCGCCGCGATTGGGGCCGCGCGGCGTTCGATTCGAATCATGACCCCGTACTTCTTGCCGGACATAGTGCTGCTCAAGGCGCTTCACCTCGCCGCACAACGCGGGGTAGACGTGGACATCATCGTGCCGGAGGCGGCGAACCTCCCGGTCGTCCGCTGGGCGATGTGGGGGCACCATCGACAAGTGCTGCGCGAGGGCGTGCGGTTGTGGCTGTCGCCGGCACCGTTCGATCATTCAAAGTTATTCGTGGTCGACGGATACTGGTCCTCGATCGGATCGTCAAACTGGGATCCGCGAAGCCTGCGCTTGAACTTCGAGTTCAACCTCGAATGTTATGACGAGGAGCTCGGTGCCAGTCTCGAACATCATGTCCGTCATCGGTTGGAGGATGCGCGCTTGCTGACATCCGAGGAGCTCGACCAACGTTCGATGTTCCGAAAGGTCCGCGACGGGACGGCCCGGCTGATGACGCCCTACCTCTGAGCGCGAGCGAGCTCGGCGAGGCGGCGTCCAGTGGCAGGCGCAGCCATGGGATCGAGAGAAAGGTGCGCGCGCAGGACCTTGAGGTCCTCCGGCTCGTCGATGTCGTACCACGGTGGCAGGACCGCGATCCGTCGATCCACATTGGCGCGCATGGTGTCCCGCAAGGCATCGGGCGTGGACCAGCGAACCCGCTCGAAGCTGGGCCGCACCGAATGAGAAGCGCCGATTGCGTAGTAGCCACCGTCGTTGGCGGGGCCTAGCACAATGGGCGCACTTTCGAGGGAATCCAACGCGGCGCCGATCAGGCCAATCGGAAGCGTGGGGGCATCGCTTCCGATGATCAGGACGCGTTCGTAGCGCCGGAGACCCTCGTCAAACGCCACTCCGAGCTTCACGCCTAGGTCGCCTTCCGGCTGCAGGCGCGTCGGCGCAGCCAAGCGCCGCGCCCAATCGAACACGGTCTCGTCGTCCGGCCCGGCCGACCAAAGCGTCACATCGACGCGCCCCCCCGCGCGAACGCGGGAGCACAGGCTAAGTGTGTCCTCGACGAAGGCTTGGTACAGCTCAGCAGCACCGCGATCTCCGAAGAGACCCGCGAGTCGTGTCTTCACTTTGCCCGCGGTCGGAGGCCGCACGAACACGGCCAGCTGCGCTAGCTCCATGCGTAGCGACCTAGCAGCCAGAGGATCTTCACGCCCGCACCCACCGACCCTCGGATCGTGCCACTGACTTTGGAGACGCCGATGCGCTGTCGGTACGAAACCGGCACCTCGCAATAGGCGACGCCGCGGCGCGCTGCCTTGATCTGCATCTCGACGGTCCACCCGTAGCTCCGGTCTCGCATCTCGAGAGCTTTTAGGGTCTTCCAGCGGATGGCGCGAAAGGGACCAAGGTCGGTGTAGCGGACTCCGTACAAGAGGCGGAGCGCCGTGCAGGCAATGGTGTTGCCGACCTGTTGCTGCGGACTGAGTGCGCCCTGCTCGCGTCGGCCACGTGCGCGCGAGCCGATGACCATGTCTGCGTCGCCGGTCGCGATCGGATCGATGAGCGACGGGAGCTCGCCTGGGTGATCGCTGTAGTCGCCATCGAGGAAGACGACGACGTCCGGCGGGTCGTCGGCCAGGTGGGCGAGAGCCCTTAGGCAGGCAGCGCCGTAGCCGCGCTCGGGCTCGTGGACGACTTCGGCGCCGTGTTCTCGGGCTATTTCAGCGGTACGATCCGTGGAGCCGTTGTCGGCGACGATGATGCGGTGAACCGGTGGGCGGGGGATGGCCTGTAGGACTAGGGGGAGAGCGTCTTGCTCGTTCAGGGCCGGGATTATTACGGCAACGTCGATCTTACAGGCGCTTGGAGTAGTACTCGATGACCAGGTCGATTTCGAGGGCGAAGGGGACCGAGTCTACTTTCGGGATGCCCTTGACCGTGGAGGTCGTTTTGCTCTCGTCGAACTCGACCCACTCGGGGCGCGTGATGCGCACGTCCTCGAGGGAAGCGGCGACGGAGGCCAGGTTCTGGCTGCGCTCGCGGAGACCGACGACGTCGCCTTCACGCATGCGGTACGACGGGATGTCGAGGCGCTTGCCATTGACGAGGAAGTGGCCGTGGCAGACGAGCTGGCGTGCCGCGGGAATCGTCGGCGCGAAGCCGGAACGAAACACGAAGTTGTCCAAGCGACGCTCGAGTAACTCGACGAGCTTGTCGCCGGACGGGTCCTTGCTGTGCACCGCTTCGCGGTAGAGTCGCCGGAACTGGCCCTCGTTGAGGCCGTAGTTGAAGCGCAGTTTCTGCTTTTCGAGAAGCTGCTTTTTGAAGTCGCTCATCTTGCGGCGACGCGCCGACTTCGGTCCATGGACGCCGGGGGGATACGGACGGTTCCACATGCTCTTGCGCGAAAGGCCGGGCAGGTCGATGCCGAGCGCTCGCATGCGCTTTACCCGTGGTCCTGTGTATCGAGACATCTATAAAGGCTCCTGGCACGAAAT
>Ga0114949_10003400_pt1 | contig 10121 bp, 9 predicted proteins | sample N074metaG_FD_83505 | JGI IMG/M metagenome (GOLD analysis project Ga0114949, IMG submission 83505) | Deep subsurface microbial communities from Kermadec Trench to uncover new lineages of life (NeLLi) - N074 metaG | ecosystem: Environmental > Aquatic > Marine > Ocean trench > Sediment | place... | reverse complement strand
TGGCCGCGGCGGCGTCACCGCGCTGTTGTACGTGGCTGGGACGAACGAAGCTCTTGTTGGCCAACCCCTGTTCGATAGTCAGGTCCGCCGGCAGCGGTTCGTACTCGACCACCGCCAGCTGCGCGGCTTTCCTGGCCGCGTCATAGCTGGTGGCAGCCACGGCAAATAACACCTGGCCCCAGAATTCAACCTCCTCATCGACCAGTATCGGGTCGCCGGGAAACACCGGGCCAATATCGGTGTGGCCGGGGACGTCGTCCAGGGTCAGAACATCTATGACACCGGGTGCGCTGCGGACGGGGTCCAGGTCCAGCTTGCGCAGTTTGCCGTGCGCAATAGAGCTGAGACCGACATAGGCATGCAATGTATCAGCTGGTGCGGCTTGATCGTCCGTGTAGATGGCTTCACCGCTGACGTGCTTGTGCGCGCTTTCGTGCTTCACATCCTGCCCGGCGCCGCCGGCAATTGCGAAAGCGCGCTGTGCGGGCACATCCGGCAGCTTACGCATAGTGAGTAACCCGTAATTGGTTCGCGCTCATCTGTGTTTCCAGGAACAGCCGGCGCAGCAGGTTGCGTGCTACCTGCATACGATAGTCGGCGCTGGCACGAAAATCGCTTATCGGGCTGAAGTCACTTGCAAGGGCTAGCATGGCGGCGTCAATGGTGTGTTCAGACCAGGGCATGCCGGCCATTGCCAGCTCGCAGTGGTTCGCGCGCCTGGGAATTTCCGCCATGCCACCGAAGGCGATAGCCACCGCGGCCACCTCCCCGTGCTCAACACGGAGGCAAAAGGCGCCACACACCGAGGAAATATCATCATCCAGGCGCTTGCTGACTTTATAGGTTTTGAACAGCTCACCGTCCTTCGCCTTTGGAATGATGATTCTCTCTATGAACTCACCCGGCTGCAGGACGGTGACCCTGTAGCTCACAAAATAGTCTTCCACCGGGATGACGCGGGTCGCGCTGCCCCGGCGCAGCACCAGTTCGGCGCCCAGCGCGATCAATGCCGGTGGCATGTCACCAATGGGTGACGCGTTGGCGATATTTCCCCCCAGGGTACCCTGATTTCGAATTTGCAGTGAACCCAGGCGCTCTATTAATTCCTGCAAGTCCGGGTACTCGCCGCTCAACATGGATTTGCACCGCGAGTAGCTTACAGCAGAGCCAATTTCCAGGGCCTGGCCGGTGTCCTGGAGTACCTGCAATTCCGGGACTTTACCGGTGTAGACCAGGGTGTCGATCTCACGCAGATCCTGGGTCATCTCCAGGCACAGGTCGGTACCACCGGCAACCAGTCTCGCCTCGGGGTGCTCAAGCAGCGCAGCGGCAAACTCGGCCAGTGAGCGCGGCGCCAGGTAGGTCCTGTCATTACCCGACAGGCAAATATCGTCTGCGGACTGCTGTATAGCGGCGAGAGTCTCGCGGGTTTTGTCCCGGGCGGCGCTGAACGCATCCTCTGTGCCCGCCTGGTACATTTGGACGCTGGCATCGACAATGGGGCGGTAACCGGTGCAGCGGCATAAATTTCCGCCCAGGGCCTCCAGGATTGATTCTCGCTCCGGCACCGCGTGGGTCTTGTGATACGCAAACATGGACATCACGAAACCCGGGGTACAGAAACCACATTGAGAGCCGTGAGTGTCGACCATCGCCTGTTGCACCGGGTGCAGGTCTTCGCCCTCCTTGAGGTCCTCAACCGTGATCAGTTGCTTGCCATGCAGGTTTCCCACCGGCGTTATACAGGCGTTTATTGCCGAGTACTGCAGGCGATCACCGTCGAGTTCGCCCAGTACGACAGTGCAGGCACCACAGTCCCCCGAGGCACAACCTTCTTTTGTGCCGGTACGTCCAAGATGTTCACGCAGGTAATCCAGTACGGAGGTATTGGGATCAAGGTTCGCTATCTGGTGTTCTACCGTGTTCAGCAGAAATCGTATCACTGCGAGACTCCGGTATGGCGGCGAAGATTTGAAAAATTGACAGAGATGACAATAAATATAGTAAAAAGCCGCGGTTCGTCAACCACCTACATGAAGCTAAACTTGGCGAGGAATATTCCTGCCAGGAACCAGGCGCCGGAGCTAATCTCTGCCTGGCGACCCACCAGTAGTTTTACGCCCACATAGGTGATGAAACCGATAGCAATGCCATTGGCGATGGAGAACGTGAGGGGGATCATTACGATGGTAAGGAGCGCGGGCAACAGCTCCGTGGGATCGTCCCAGTCCAGGTCCCGCATACCGCTCATCATCAGCAAGGCTACATAGACCAGTGCCCCGGCCGTGGCGAAAGCCGGTACCATGCCTGCCAACGGGGCGAAGAATACCGCCAGCAGAAACAGTGCACCAACAGTCACAGCCGTCAGGCCCGTGCGGCCTCCACTGGCAACACCGGCGACGCTCTCGACATAACTGGTCACCGGCGCACAACCGAAAAAGGTGCCGATCACACTGGAGGAGCTGTCCGCCTTGAGCGCCCGGTCTATGTTCTGGATATTGCCCTTCTCGTCCATCAGGCCGGCCCGGCTGGCGACCCCCATCAGGGTGCCCGCTGTGTCAAATAAATTGACGAAGAGGAAGGCGATGATCACGCTGATCATCGCCACATCCAGCGCCCCGACAATGTCCAGTTGCATAAAGGTAGGACCCAGGCTGGGTGGCGCCGAGACCAGCCCCTGGTACTGCACCAGGCCGGTTAGCAGGCCGACGATGGTGATAACAAGAATGCCCAACATAATGGCACCCGGTACCCGGCGCACCGATAGCGCTGTGATAAGCAGGAACCCGATTGCGGCCAGCATGGGCTGCGGCTGTTTCAAATCGCCCAGTGTCAGGATAGTGGCCTCATTCGCAACGATCACACCACTGCTCTGGAGACCGATAAATCCGACGAAGAGGCCGACACCGCAGCCCATGGCAATCCGCAAATCCATTGGGATGCTGTGCAGCATCCAGCTCCGTATACGCGTCACGCTCATGATCACGAACAGCACGCCGGCCAGAAAAACTGCCCCCAGGGCTACCTGCCAGCTGTAGCCCATATCACCCACGACCGTGTAGGTGAAAAACGCGTTCAAGCCCATACCGGGTGCCAATCCCACCGGCCAGTTGGCGTACAAACCCATGAAGAAGCAGGCGATAGCGGCGGCCAGGCAAGTGGCGACAAAGCTGGCGCCCATATCCATGCCGGCTGACGCCATCATCTGCGGGTTGACGAAAATGATATAGGCCATGGTGACAAACGTGGTCGAGCCCGCCAGCAACTCGGTGGGAACGTTTGTGCCATGTTCTGACAGCTTGAATATTCGCTCCAGTAAGCCTGATGCTGAATTGTTTTTCATTATTTGGGGCTCCTGGAGGTACCGACTTTAACTTTCTGGCAGGCACCACTTCCGTATACCGTCATCATGCAACAACCGCTACCCAAGGTCCAAACGCAGCTTCCCCGAGATTTCGACAGTGCTCAGCTACGCCTGCCCCTGTCGATTTGAACCCTCGCATGCCCCGCTCTCTCACTCTGGTGTATTTCTGCCAGCTATACTTTACTGGTCAGTACCGGTAGTAGCTCCAATACCGGAAGAAGCGGAAGCTGGCGCATGAACGAAACCGTAACCGCGCGCGGCGTTGTCCACGGCAAAGTACAAGGTGTCTGGTTCCGCGCATTCACGCGTGAGCACGCCGAGCGACATGAGTTGGGTGGTTATGCGCGCAACCAGGCCGATGGCACGGTGGCGTTTGCACTCTGCGGGCCCAGAAATGCGGTAGAGACCGTATTGGAAGCACTGCGCCAGGGACCGCCGCTGGCGCGGGTCAGCCACATCGATGTCACCTGGCTCACCGACAAAACCATAACAGGATTCGAGACCAGCTGAGGCTTAAACAAACCCGGGCACTACAGTTCGATCGCAGACACGGCTTATCTCGCGGTAGACCTCAGGCACATGTTTGATGTAACGCCTGGAGAAATGGAAGGGGAGCAGCTGGCTGACACCGGCAGCATTGGCGATTTCTGCGCAGGCTGTGGTGGTCAGGTGCTGGGTGCGACGCGCCTTGTCCCGGTGTTCGAGGGTGAAAGAAGCTTCGCAAAACAGGCTATGGGCACCCTGAGCCAACTCGATCAAGCGCTGGCGATTGTGCTCAGTATCTGCGAAATCCGTGGCGTACACCAGTTTTTCTCCCGGGCATATCAACAACAATTCCTCTCTCAATTGCGCCACAGAGCGGTGGCTGCCATCGGGTAGTTTTATTGACTGCTCAAAGTGGCCTTGTAGGAACTGCTGCTTGAGCTCCTGCAGCCAATGGCCTGATTTCAAACCCAGGGCCTGTAATCGGTCGCGCCGCACCTTGACCTGCAGCGCTGGTTCATAGGCATAGGCCAGTACCAGGGTACGATGATCCAGCGCGGTCGCCCGCACCGAAAAGGCCGGCTCCTGCCAGATCAATCCATTCTCCAATGTCAGATCTTCCAGTCGCTCTGCCCTGCTCTCGCCGGCGATAACCCGATAGCACTGCAGGTGATTTCCATGCCATTCCCTTATTTCGAAGCGCGGAGCGCGCTTCTCCACCCGATCCCACAGGATGCCGTTGACCATACCGGCAATTTGATGTGACAGGCCCGGGGGGCCATAACAGCGGCAAGGCGGCAGGTATCCGATGCGCGAACGCAGGAACCAGAGAAAACCGCCTACATGATCGGCATGGGTGTGACTGAAGAAGACATCAGTCACTTGATGGGCTATCCCCGCCGACATCCGGCCGGGATCACCCAGATCGAACAGCAAACTGCGACGCTGGTGATGCAGCTGCAGTCGCAGTAGAGGATCGCCAAATACTCCGTTAACCAGGCAAGCGGTGGCGGAACCCATTCGGGCAATGGGAATGGGCCCACAGCTCGCGCCTTTGATGAGCGTAATATCCTCGGCAAGAAATCCGGCGGTGGGTGGCTCTGGTGAATGTTCCCGGGGCTTGCGGTATGGCCTGGCGGAACGCAACTGGTTATCGATATACAGCGCGTCGCGAATCAGTAGCTGGTTTACAGTCCCGGGTTCCGCCGCCACTTTGAAGTGAATTTGCTTGTCATCCAGCAAAACCACCTCTCCCATGGTCTTGAGCTGACCGTTGTTTAGCAGTGCTATCTGCCGAAATCGCCAGGAATCTACCGCCGCTAGTGGCGGCGGAGTACCCAGTAACTGCAAGCCGACCAGCGGCAGGCTCAGGCCCGTGGCCGCAGCCAGGTAGTCCCGCCACATCTGACTGCGTTGTTCTCTTCGCTGTTGCCTGGAGAAGCCCCCATCATCTTCTTCCGCCAGCGTCACGACTTCAGCGCCGCAAGCTTGCAGCTCCTGCTGTAGCGATACCGTGGTCTGGTCGCGCTGTAAAAACAAAACCATATCGATGTTGGCACAGCGCAGCAATTCCACCAGCAACTCCGCCCCGGCAACACCGCTGGCCAGACCCGGCGCCTGCAGGATTAGCCTGCGGCTGCAATTCCTCGCCAGCAGTCTGTGTAGCGCGGTGACCAGCGGCAGGCGGAAACGGGAGGAATCGAGGCTGCACAAGGCTTCGCAGTCCTGACTCTGCCAAGCGTCGATTTTCCAGTAGCCATAATTGAGTGCACCGGGGACACCGAACAGAGGCAGAGCGGGGTCGGCGCTCAGGCAGGGGTAGGCCTCCCCACGGCTGCCAAGTGCTTGTATCAGCCGGGTCACGGGCGTCCACCGGTTGCTACCGGGCGATCCGCATACCAACAGGCGTCGCTCGCCCGCTTGCAGCTGCCCGCACAATTCCATACAGGAGGCGACGGCGTCCATCACATTAGTGGCCTCTCAACCCGGGATTAAAGTATAGATGCCGTCTGCATTCGCAACCAGTTTTTGCGGCTTTTTCCATTTGCAGACAATAGTGCGCTCCAGCGATCAAACGCCCCCACCTGATTTTCTGTACCACTTTGCAAAACCTTTTTTCTTATTTCCAGGTGCGCCCGCAGAAATCACCCAGCTAAAACTTCTGAATGTGTGAACCACTTTACATTATTGGGGACAATGCACTTCAATATTCTTGATTGTCAGGGTTGCGGTCACAAACGGCCGACAATCCCGGTTAATTACTCGATGGGAGGCGTCTGTACGTCACTCCAGCAGCGCCAGGCGAACCGCACCTTCGACAGTTAGCTGGAGGATATCAGTACCGATTGTAACCAGTGGCTGATATCCTGTGTTTCCTCCCCACACACCTCGTGCCCCACGGGGTCCCGGGCCATCGTCAATTCGATCATGAGGAGTCAATCTCTATGCCAACCCGCACTGTAGTTGCATTGGTTTTAATGTTCGTCGGGCTCTCCGGATGCACCTGGGTAAAACTCACTACTGAAGGTGAACAGGTTGCCGTAATGAGCCGTGCTGATCCGGCCTGTAAAAAACTGGGGCGTACCACTTCCATCGGTGTCTCAGAGCTTGCCAGTATTGATCGCAACGAGGCCAAGGTGGCTACAGAACTGGAAACACTGGCACGCAACCAGGCGCCCGGATTGGGGGGTAATACTATTGTGCCGAATGGGCCGGTATCAAAAGAGGGGGAGCAGACCTTCACGGTCTATCAGTGCCCCTGATCCTCCTCAAGGAGAGTATATGTAAAAGGGCTATCGAAAAGAAATTCCGCTGTTAAACTATCCCGGTTTGCCCAATGCTATTCGACCAGGTGGTGTAGAGCCCGGCGAAATAGCGTTAATGGAGATACATTTCCGTAGAGTTACGCAGGTACTACACTTGGTAATTAATATTTGTCGAGCTTTGCGATTTCTGGTGCTGACCATCCATGTGCCAGGCGATGTGCCGCGAGTCATCGGGGGCGACTATGACCTGTGCCAGCGTTTATTGCCATCTGCCAGCCTTGCGTCTGCCACAGCCCGCCCCCATCCTTGAACTGGATGGCTGGCAGTTAGTCACCTTGTCGGGTGATGAGTGGTTCGAACTGGAGGACCCTCACTGTCGAGAGTGGGTCGCCAGAGTCGATGCCGAGCGCCCCGTTTTCCTCAAGTACGCGGAAGAATTCAATGGTGATCTGACCTCAGTTGCTCAGACCCGCATAGAGGCCGGTAAGCGCGTTGCCGGCAGCATCGCGATCGTCGTGTTGCTGCGCGATCAGGTTTTACTCCCTTCGGTTGAAAACTCCTGCGTGTCCATGGCGAAATCCTGATGCAAGCGACCATCGGAAGTTCAATCAAGCCACGACAGTGCTTTCTCCATCGATAATCATTGACGTCGATAATTTTTCTGTCGGCTGATTCGATTGGAGTAGAGCCATGCCGCCCAGAATGAGTCCGGCTCTTTCGACTGCCACCGGGTCGAAGCAGCTTCGCCAGTAAAGTGAGCAGGTGGAAAATCACATCTTTCATGTTTCCGGCGGGTAGTATCTCTGGCTCAGAGCCGCAACTGCTAAGCTTCTAATACTATTATAAAATTAGTAATTCGCCAGCCACAGGAACAGTTTACTTAATTCCAGAAGCTTGAGCGCGATCGGCTTCATTCACAAATCGAGACACAGAAATTGAGTAAACTGTCCCTGGAATTCCCTAGTTTCTCAACAACAAGCTGGAAACTGCTGCAGTAGATAATGCAAAAACAATCAGGCTGATAACAGAAGATTGCAGGGTCGTGTAGTCGATTGATTGTAGCGTCGTATAGTCAAGGAAGCCGATCTGTGTGCTAACGAAGTCAAATTGTGCCGAAAAATTGAACAGCATGACCAACTTGCTCAGATCTTCGTAGAGCGCTTGTGGTGACCCCAGGGACAGGATCAAGGCCAGCCAACCGATTACAGCTGCCACAAAGACCTTGCTACGCATTGAAATAGTTTTCCCAAGTTTGCCACTAACTCGCTCGCTGAAGCCCCGGTCTGCAATCAGGGCCGGTTGTGCAAGCATCTTGTCCAGTGCATCAAATTCCAAATTATCACTCACGAAGCTCTCTCCAATACCGCTGCCAATGGCCTTTCCCTGGTCAGTATTTCACGCAATCTGGTTTTACCCCGACTGATATTGGATTTAACGGATCCCAACGGCATCTTCAATATTTCCGATACTTCCCGATGGGAGAAGCCAAAGCTGTGGCACAAGGTGATAGTCGCCGTTTCATCCGGGTTGAGCTGTGCCAAAGCTTGTTCCAAATCCATCTGTTGCGTAGAGATGGAATCATATCTGTCAGTTAGTACTTCAAGTTGCCCGACGTAGTCATCGGTAACTTCCAAACGCCTGCTGACGCTGCGTCGATGTTGCAGGAAACAATTGTAGGCGATGCGATACAACCATCCGGAATAACTACCACTGCCTTTGTAACTATCCATCTTACGATACGCATTGATGAATGTTTCCTGTGCCAGGTCATCGGCGACATCGTATTGCTTGCAGAGTCTTACCAGGAATGCTCGCACTTTTCCCTGGTGCATTTTCACCAGGGCAGAAAACGCAGCCTTGCCGCGATGCCTTATGGTGCGGCGAATTAATACGCTCTCGTTTTTCAATGTTGCAGATTAGCCAGTTTCTCAAGAAGATTCTCGTAAACGGTATTTTCCTGATAGCAGAAAGGCTATACCAATGAATACGGGAATGGCACCGAAAACTGCCTGCTCGAAACCACTCTGCATCCAGATGCCCAGCGTTACGGGCAAGCCGATAGATAGCCAGATCAGACCAGATTTATAGTCCGTCTTGTAGCTGCCAGCTCTATCGCCCAACATTTGCATCATCTCTGGATCGACATTTCCTCCCAGCTCGACGATTTTTACCAGGGTATCCAGCCTCTTGGTCTTTGATTTATGTAGGTAAATCATAAAGCTAAGTGGCACTACTCCAAAAATCAGGATAACCGCCGAGAAACCAATCATTTCACCACTCATACACTTTTCCTCCATTAGCATTTGTTTCTTCTATGATGCACCGCCAACAAGCTTTGGATGCATCGTTTAAAAAAATACAGCTTAAGATGGTTATACAGAAGCAATCCGGAATGCGGCCGGTTATGAGGAAGTCGAGACACAATGAAAATGAAGAAAGGAATAGTTCAGCTTGATGTGGCGGCCGGCGTCAGATTCTGGGCGGCCAAAACGAAAGCGGGGGATGAAATCCGAAGACTCCATCCCCCTTGTTCAGTCTGTCGAGCTGGCGGTCTCAGCGATGTGACTCGCCTCGGCTACCCTGCCTTACCGACTCGGCCTTCGGTTGAAACGTTGAAACGCAAGCGCGTCAATACTCCAACTTTTACCGACCTGAGGACCAAGGCCCCCATTATTTTCAGACGCTTGGCTACGTCTACCCGCAGTTGCGACCCGGTTGTCGCCTCTACGTGTTCGAACAGTTTCCGACCGCTTAACCGAACGCATCCGAAGATCCGTCTGGCGCGCCTCCGAAACCCTCGCGGGCCCGTGGACTCAGCAGTTTTCGCTGCCCGTTGGCCACTCTTGACGTGTGACCCTTGCCCCGGCCAATCGGGGCCTGGCTAAAACAGAACGCGCTATTCCGCAGCCATGATCAAAGTATAGGCATTGTTCAGACCCTGTCTAGTCAACAAGCTGTGGATAACTTGTGTAAATGATGTGGTTATCGAAAATATTTGAAATTCCGGGGACAGTTTACCCGTCATCTCGAAATGGGTCGGCAGGAATTGGTCAGGCGAACTGGCTCAAACACAGAAGCTCCCGAATACCCCGGGGCAATTCCAGATCGCGAGTTAGTCCGTGGAATTCTATGCACGTTTTTCGAGAGGACGAATTACTTGCATAAATTTGCATAACCACGGGGTAGGGCTTATTCCGCCCTCATTTCAGACTCTCAACTACCGGGGCCCCTTCAGTTGCCCACACGCATATTCCCGAGGAAGTCCCTTTTGCCCAGCGGCACCCCCACTATGCGCAACATGTCGTAAGTTGTGGTGGCATGGAAATAGAAGTTAGGCAGAGAAAACGACAGGATGAAGTTCTCCGTGGTAAACGGGATATCGAGGTCCCCGAGCTTGAATGTCACTGCCCTGCCCTCCAGTGCGTCTATTTCCTCCGGGGACACCTCCTGCAACTGGGTACTGGCTTTCTCGACCAAGCCCTGCAGGCCCGCGTAGTCAAGCTCCGGCA
>Ga0114949_10003399_pt1 | contig 10121 bp, 9 predicted proteins | sample N074metaG_FD_83505 | JGI IMG/M metagenome (GOLD analysis project Ga0114949, IMG submission 83505) | Deep subsurface microbial communities from Kermadec Trench to uncover new lineages of life (NeLLi) - N074 metaG | ecosystem: Environmental > Aquatic > Marine > Ocean trench > Sediment | place... | reverse complement strand
TCACGAAGACCACAGTTGCACCCTGTGGGTCCGTGACCACGGCGAGGCGTCCTCGAGTCGGGTTGTTCCACGGCTCCCTGTCGAGGTGGCCGCCTGATCGAAGGACCCGATCGGCGGCCTCGTCGACGTTCTCGACCGACATCAAGCTCAACCAGCGCGCTCCGCCGGCACTCAGGTCGTTACCGTCCGGGTCGTTATCGTCGACGGGCACGATTCCCCCGATCGGGACCCCCATGTGGTGAATCACGGAATAGAGCACGGGGTCGCCTACAACGTCCTCGAATTGCCATCCGAAGAGTTCGCCGTAGAAGCGCTTCGCCTGATCCATGTCGTTGGTGACGAGATCGACCCAGACGAACTGGCCGATGTTGTGCACACCGGTCGGTGTTGGAGTGACGGGAGCCAGATCGACCCCGACCGGAGCACAAGCTCCGAGCGTCACCAGCGCTGCGGTTGTCAGAAACGAGCCCGCGCCGCGTCGCCCGCGCCGGGCGCCGCCCAGGAGATTCACATCGAATCCGCTATAGAGGGTGGGCCGCATCCTCATAACAACACCTCCGTTGCCAGTTCCGAGTCCGACCGGAGCGTGCTCGTCACACCCGGTGTATACCAGAAGGGGGCACTTCGCTTCCCCGATCGCCCCACAAGTTATCGGCCGGTATTGCCGGGCGGCATTGGCCTTTGGTCCTATCTAGTTCTCCACCTCCTCGTCGTCCCCATCCGGGCTTCCTACCACCTCGTAGAACGTAGATCCGTCCGAGTCCTCGACCTGCTCGAAGAAGACCGTGTCGAACTGGTAGTATGTAACCCCGTCCTCTTCCACCGTGGTCACCACATCGGGGAGTGAATCCACCTGGGCGCCGATTTCCGGCTCTCCGTTGGTATAACCCGTCTTTCCGTTCTCCTCGTACTCCACGTAGAAAGCCAAATTTACGTAGTAGAACGTCTCACCGTCTGCCTCGAACGAGGGAGAATCGGCCGGGATCTCGTCGATTTCCTCTTCCGGCGGGCGCGGCTCCACCCGGTAGATGGTTTGCCCGGCATCGTTTTCATCCTGCGTGAAGAACATCGTGTCAAAATGATAGACGGACACATCGCCCTCCTCCTCCTCAACCGCTTCCTCCGGGATCGTGGACACCTCGGCGCCGAGTGGCGGCGCAACCACCTCGTACCCACCGGCCGATGCAGACTGCCAGAAGGACCACTCCGCATAGTGGTAGGTCTGTCCGTCGACCTCGATCGTCTCCGCGCCGTCAGGTAGCTCGTCGGCGGTATGGCCAACCGGGGCGCTGGTGAGGATGTACCCCTCGTCTCCGTCGTGGAGCACCTTCCTGTACCACGGGTTCATGTGGTAGTACGTGACGCCGCTGTAGACGTAGGTGGTCGTTGAAGGTGAGTTGGCGATGGTCGAGAACGCAACGACCGTGATGAACGCTAGCCCCACCCAACGGCGCCGGTAGAAGCCCCAAGGGTGGAAGAAGGCGTGATGAATCCAGGGGCCCCTGCGGAACCGGCGCGAGCGGTGCACCCGACGGGACCGATGGCGGTTCCTGTTACGCGTGGACTGGCGGTTCCTGTTGCGCGAGGCGCCGCGCCGATTGTTGTTGTTTCGTGCGGACGGCCCGCTTTGCCGGCCCCCGCCCCCCCGATTCTGCGCTTGGGGGCTGGACCTTTGCGAAGAACCTCTGGTAGACCCCGATCGCGAAGGACTTGATCGGTTCATACCCGAGCTGTGGGCGGAACGCCCCCCACCGCCGGAGCCCCCTCTAGAGCCACCGCCGCCCCGCTGCGCGTACAGGGTGTCCTGGAGGGCCGGCAACACCATCGAGGTTACCTCGAAGGTGAACAGCATGAACATAATCAGCGTAAACGCTCGTCTTCGTCTCATCTTGCGCTACCTCTGTGAGTACATCAGTCGTATACCGCTACCACTTCCAATTCTTCCGAGTCGGGAGGTGGTACGAAAGCAGGGAGCGAGCCCTCCGGGAGTGTCGTGCCCCAATTCCGAAAGTGCGCGGAGTACCTTGGCTGGCCCTCTTCCTCCGTGTAGATGATATTAAGGCGCGAGGGGAACGGTTCTGCGCCGTGGCGAACCCAGAACTCGATATCAGCCCCGGGCATGCGAATGGCCACGTGATCCGTCCAGTACCCGTCGATCCATGCTTCACCCACGTAATCCACCGACGTGACCTCCTCGCCGAGCCATAACTCGCCGCCCTCAGTCATAAGCATATCTGCAAACGGCACGTCGAGGTCGTACTCGTAGACGAGGGTCTCCACCGCTTCGGGGATGCTGGGAGACAAGGTTACCTGCCCCCAGACGTTTGCCGGCTCTCGGAGTAAGGTGAAGTCACCACGGTCGAACCAGGCGGAGTTCATCGAGCCGTCATCGCGCAGTGTCACCCAGAACAGACGATCGGGCTGACGGATGGCCATCTGCTGCAAGAGGTCGAACGTGATCTTCTGACCGTCCTCTTGTACGGCTTCATACGTGACCAACGCCTCGAACCACAGATCGTCATTATTGCCCATGAACTCGGTCATCCGACGGATGATGTCACGAGCGTCGGGCAAGTCCATGCCGTCCCCAGTCAACGCAGTGGGCTGCCAGATTGCTTCCTGTGGCATGCCAACGTCTAGGGATGGCTCGTCCGGCGGTTGACACGCTCCGGCCACGAGCAGCGCCATCACGACTGAGCTTGTGCATCTCTTCATGCGTTCCTCCCTTTCACATCGTGTTACTGCGCTGGCGGCAGTGGCATCGCATGGAGGTATGTTCTGGCTGAGCAGCAGGTTGAGGTCGGCTCCCGCCAGTCCGTGCATATACAGCCCGGGAACCAACCCCTCCGCCATCTTTCTCCGCGATGAATGAATTTGCCTGACCGCCCGGGCTGTTGGCTATTGGACTTTGGTCCAATACGGCTTGGAGTCCACCCCCGGACTTGGAGGTGGACATGGGACCAAAGTCCAATAGGCGGCACCGCGACAGCTGGTCATAGAAGTGGACCAGTGCCGCTGGAGGGGGAATTCGTGCGTCTCCTAGATAGGACCTCACGTCGATGTTGGGGCGGTCCTGGGCGCCACACTCGGCCCCAAGCAGCGTGCAACAGACCACTGTGAGGGTCAGTTGCCGATCTCTTCCACCGCCGCGAGGACGATGGGCTTGGCCCAATGCGGCACCCGAGACAGCTTGCACAGCTCCTTCATCTGGCCATCGCGCAGGTGGAGGATCAGAACCGGTTCTGGTGCATCGTTCGAGTCGGGGTCTCGCTCACGACTGTTGTCATAGACCACGAGCTCGGTTAGCTGCGGGATGAGACGTATGAGATTCAGCCTACTTCGATCGTAGCGATCACGGATCTTCCCCTCCGGGATGTCATGGCCCCCCTTTTTCACTCGGGCACGGACCCGCTCGATGTGGAGATCGAGGCTCGAGAGTCCGACATACCAGATCCTGATCGCACTTCCTGAATCAGCCGCTTGTTCGAGTAATCTCGGGATCGTGTGGCCGCCGAGCGTCGTCTCGAAGTTGTATTCGAGGCCTTCTGCGATGGCCCTCTCGAGCAGGTCCTTGCCCTTGTGCCAAGCGCGGCTATTGGCGTCGGCCAACCCCAACCCTGGATCTGCCTCCATGAATTCACGGGTGGCGTGATCGGGGTCGAAGAAAACGCCGCCCTCTTGGGAGAGCATCGCACCGGCGACTGAGCTCTTGCCGGCGCCGTTCGTGCCGGCAAGAACCGTGATGGCGGGCCGCGAGATGGCGTCACTCTTTGCGGCTACGAGCGGCCCCGGCTACGGCAGCCGTACCCAACTCCTGGGGGGATGCCTCGAACGTTCGATCAACGGCGGCCCGTGACTCCGGGGTCTGCATTCGATCAAGCATCTCATCGAACTTGCCACTCAGAGTCTCAAGCGCCGTTGCTTCCCTCTCCCGCAGCTGCCCAAACCGGGCGATCGACATGAGCACCGCCTTCGGTTGGCCGTGCTTTGTGATAACCACCGCTCCATCGCGCGTGGCGTCGTCGAGGATCTTGCCAAACTCGTTTTGGGCTTGAGTGGCAGTAACAGTGGCGATTTCAGAACTCAGAACATCTGGATGGGAGGCCGCCCGCAGAGGGGCTTTGGATGGCGGCGTCTTTTTCATGTCCCTTGGCTCCTGGTCGCAGATATGCCGTCAGAAAGGGAGATAATAGGTAAAATACCTAAATAGCTAAATTTTGGCAATTTAGGGATTATAACCGTCCGCCGAGTAGCGCGACGTTCCTCTTCACGTCTCGTGGTACCATTACTTGACACCAATCATGCGGTGTCATAAAATGGTACCATGGGCAGGCACTCCAAGACGCTGGATCAGGTGAGTGATCTGAATGGCGGTCTGCATTGGAGCAAGGTCGAGGCGCTATTCAAGTCCTACCGTGCGGAGATCTACGAGGGTAAGGGTTCGACGGTGACCTTCGTGATCGATGGCTTGAAATTCACGATGGATCGACCCCATCCGCGCAGAGAGTGCGGGAAGGGGCTAGTGAAGAGAGTCCGCGAGTATCTGCGGAAGTGCGGCAAACTATAACATCGGGAGGCTAGGCAGATGATTGAGTATAGGGGGTATACTGGGACGTTCGAGTACGATCCCGAGCTCGAGCTACTGGCGGGTCATGTCGTCGATCTGAGCGACGAGATCTATTTTGAGGGTGAGTCCGTCACGGAACTCAAGTCGTCCATGTACCGCGCGGTCGACCACTACCTCGCGGTTTGCGAGGAGCGTGGCGACACGCCCGACAAATCGTACTCCGGGCAGCTTCGGCTTCGGATGGACCCGGAATTACATCGCTCGGTGGCGATCGCGGCGTCGACGGCGGGGAAAAGTCTCAACACTTGGATCGTCGAAGCCCTCGAGGGGGTGAGGCACTAGGGTATCAGTCTAGCCGCGCTCCGCGCACGTCATACACAGTTCGGCATAGGGCAACGCCTCTAACCGCCCAGGCTCGATCGGTTTACCGCAGTTCGTGCAGGCTGTCACGGTCTTGGCGCGGCTAGAATACCGTCGGCATGCCAACGTGCTCGATCACCAGCGCCACGCGCCGGTTTTCGAGTCCTGTATCGCGTCCGGCCTGATCGGGAAAGACCAAGCGCTTGGGATCCTCTCCGTAGCTCACCGTTCTGACCCGCTCGCCCAAGAAGCCGATGGTCTCGACCAAATAGAGGCGTACGGCGTCCGCACGCCGCTGCCCGAGGTCGAGGTTGTACTCCGGGGAGCCTGCGCGGTCCGTGAAGCCCTCGACTGTGAGCAGGGCGTCAGGGTAAAACTCTGATACGATGTCCCCAAAACGCACCAGCACGGGAATGTCCTGCGGGCGCAGATCAGCATCACCGAACTCGAAATACACCGGAAGGGCGAAGCGAATCGAACTCTCGAAGAGCTCGACGCTCACGTCGAATTCCAATTGGAGGAGCGCAAGCGCATCGGTCAGGCGATCCACCCGGGCCGACAACGCGGCCATCCGGGCCGACAACTCGGCCGCCTCAACGACACTCAGAATCCCGATCGGTTGAAGCTTGATCGGCAGCTCGCCGAGCTCATCGAGGAAGATCGTTCACTCCATATGTTCCCTGGGACAGGGGGTCGGTTCCGAGTTCACGTATCAGGTCCTATACGGGGCTGACTGGCAGTTTGCCAACCGTTGGAGCCTCGACTTTGGATACCGCCTGCTCGGATACGAGATCAAGAAGGACCGTGTGAACTTGGATATGGTGATGCACGGCTTGTTCGCTGGGATCGCGATCAATTTCTGATGCTCTTTTCCGGCGGGCAGGCAGGCAGGGTGATCAGAGTGCCAGTCGCAGACGCAGCATCCCGACCACCCATAACGCATCCGTCTCGAGGGTCTGAGACGGATTGATCGTGAAATGGACCACCGGTGAGGCCTGGATGTTCTCTGTGAGTTGCAGGCGGTAGAACGCCTCCGACGTCACTTGATTGCGCAGCGTACTATCGATGGGACCACTCCAACTCGTGGCGATCCCAAAGGCGTCGCTGCCGCGTACAATGGCACCAACGCCACCGGCGATCACGAAACGCACGAGCTCGCCACCATCTCCTTCGGCGTACCCGGCACGAAGATAGGGACTCCATGTCAACCCACCCTCGAAGATTTTGCTGGCGGAAAACGTCACACCCCAGGTTTCTTCCGTTCCCTCATCCACCCGTGCATCCTGATGCCAGAGGTTGACGTGCACGCCTTCACCGCTGCTCAGCCCAGTGTTGTCAGGAGTCCACCCGCCCTCCACCCAGGTGTAGTATTCTCCCTCGAAAAACGTGTCGAATCCGATCGCGGTTGGAGATCCGTTGGCATCATGGAGGCCGGCCGACGCGTACCAGTTCCCACCAATCGCCGCTTTACCGACGATGCCCAACCCCTGCTGTGGCAGGGCTACTGATGGATTGTTGTGGGACGCGTCGTTCATAAACGCCTTGTAGGCCGTCAAGAATGGGTACACGTCGGAGTAATCACCGGCATCCATCTTGCCCGCCACCACCAAGTACTTTCCGCCCTCGAAGAGCTGCTTCCAATGCAGAATCGTGAGACCCCACCCGAAGTCCTTGAATGTCGCCGTGCTCAAGGACGAGCCGCCGTCGAAGCCAAGGTCCCGTGGTGTGACGCCCGAGCCAATGAGGTGTCGGTTTTCGATGCGACCGACCACGGTTCCGGACATCGACTCCCTGGAGCCAAATGCCGTCCACGTGCCGAACACCCGGAAGATGCCGCTCGCGGCTTGAGTGTCGGTGGAGCTGAAGCTGGAGAACTGGTTCGTGAAGGAATAGTCGATCCCCAATGCCAGTCGGTACTTGTTGTTGACCATGCGCTTGAAATCGTAGAACCACCCGAGCTTGTCTTCCGCGAAGTTCCACTCCAGCAATGGGTTCTTGGACTCGTCATCGTCCACGAGGTCGGCGCTTACCGATGTCGCTCCTCCCGCCACGACCACGTCCTCGTAGCCCGACTTGAATTCCACTGAGTCCTGAGATTCGACCTGCTCCGTGTCGGCGGGCCGTGGACGAATGACGCCAGCGAGGGTGTCCACGAGCACGCCGGTCGCAGCCAGGCCAAGCACCAGTTCAATCTCGTACGCTCCCGTCGAATCGGCGGCGCCGACGATGGACAAGTCCGCCTCGGTCAGGTTCACTCCCGACAAACTCACTTCGACTTTACCATCGAGGGACCTGACACGGGTGTAAGTCGGGAGGTCTTCGGGGTTGGGATCGACGGGGGTGGGAAGCAGAAGGACGATCCGGGCTTCTTGGTCCAGCGTAGCGTCGATACCTGACAAGTCGACCGAAGGTTGGAGGTCGACGATGCTGTCCAGTACGACGTCACGGGTCGCCACGCCTTCCCGATCAGCTTGGAGCACGAAGAGGTAAATACCCTTGAGGAGTCCGTTCTGGTCTCCCGGGTTGAGGCCGACGAACGCCGTATCGGCGGGAACCGGCCCGATGTAAATGGTGTCCCCCGCGGATCGCGTGACGGTGAGTCTGGCGAAGGTGCCTGTGTGTGTGGCCGCGTATCTGAAGCTGACGCCGTCCCGCACGATCGATTGCGACACATCAGGCGGCGCCCGGTGATCGAAGCTGCGCACGGTCGTGTCCGCCACGAATCCGTCGCTCACGATGCTGTGTATACGGTAGCTCCCGTAGGGAAGCGTCAAAGTAGTGTCGATCGGTGACGTACGCGGGCCGAGGGCGAGGGTTATCGGCCCCTCGATTTCGATCGTGTACTCCAACGTATCACCTTGAGGGTCGACGATGAGGCCCTGCACGATCGTCCAGTCCAAACCCGACTGCGTCACGAACAAGGGCGCGGCTTGGGACTCGTTAGGCGCTACACCGATCGTGATCGTGTCGGCGTGGGTCCGGCCCCCGGAGTCGGTCACGGTGCAGATGAGTTGGTGCTCCCCGGCGGGCAGTTCTCGAATCTCCGCGGAAACTGTGTCGGCGCGGCCTGCAACGGTGTAAATGGTATCCGTCGACCCACCGACCAGCGTCACCGATACCAGATCGCCATCCAGGTCTTCCGCCACACACTGCAGAAGCAGATCACCGGGTTCGTGCTCACGACCGGGCAGGTAGAGCACCCGCGCAGTCGGCAACTGGGGTTCGGCTACCGGAGCCGGAGCCGGGGCCGGCTCCGACCCCCGATCGGAGCAAGCGCCCGAGATCACCACCACAAGCGCGATCAGCGACCGCCGTGCGTGCCTGAAGATGTGTGATGTCATTGTAGGCCCTCAGAGCGATCACTGTTGCCCACGGCCGGGGCTGGCCGGCTGGCCACTGGTGACCGACTTCCCGGAACGCTTACAAGAAATACGACTGGGCGAGGAGAGACGGTATTGGACCTTGGTCGTACTGATGCCCGTCCAGTCCAAAACACCGCTAGCTCGAGCACAAGTCGAATAGGACTAAAGTCCAATGGTCGCCGGCCGGGCGATGGGACAACTTGCTCCATCACTGACGAGAATGGCTGGGGAGACGACGTGAGCGACTACATCCACGATCCTTTCGCTGGTCAACCCGTTCATCTGTGGCGCCATGTTCATTACAGCCGTCGCGGGCCGGTCGCACCATTCCGTGGTGGCGGACGCTACGCGGGCAATGGCGGTGGTCTTTCTGACGGACCTTACTCGTCATCGTCATGCTCGTATCGGCCGGCCAGTCGAGCTTGTTGCGTGCTCAGGAGCAGGCCAGTGAAGAGGAAGGACACGAGTATGACAATGCCGTGGCCGTCTTTCTGGGCGGCGTAACACATCTCGGTTCCGACGGCGACCCGAACGAATCCGGCTTCGGCATCGGTCTGGAATATGCGCGTCTGGTGACGAGTCGCTTTTCAGTCGGGCTTCTGGGCGAGTACGCTGCCACGGACCATGAACGGGACTTCATCGCTGCTCTGCCGTTATACGTGCACCTCACTGAGAGACTCCTCGTGCTCGCTGCGCCGGGGTTCGAGTTCGCCTCCGAGGCGGGAGGCCAGGCAGGGGGAACGAGTTTCCTCATGCGATTCGGCACGATCTACGAAATCGTAGTCGACAAATGGGTGTTCGCCCCCCAGGCGAACGCGGATGTCGGGAGTGGCCATTGGGCGTTGGTCTACGGGATTTCGTTTGGGATCGAATTCTGAATCTCTTCCTGGAGGCCCCGAAGGCCGAAGCCGCACCTCGTAGAGAAGGACCTGCCGGTCGGCTGATAGCTCGTTGCGGCAACGCCACTCCAAGACGAACGAAGACGTTACGCGGCAGGGTCGCAAGGCAGCTCATGGACTTCTCCGGACGGTGGATGTCACCGACGCTCGACCGGATCGAAGACCTCGTGCAGCGCCACCCCCGCCGACCCAGATGGAGGCTTCGCACCGAGCATGAGTGACAACGTGAGCGCGACGTCGACCGTCTCCACCGGGCGGCTGACCCGCTGCGCAGCAACTCCTGGGCCCGTGAAAACGATCGGAACGTGGGTGTCGTATCGCCACGGTGACCCGTGGCCCGCGGCGACCACCGTTCCGTCGAGGTCGTTGATGAACCGGTTCGGCTCGAATACCACGTAAACGTCGCCGGACCGGCTCGGGTGGTAGTTTCTCAAAATCCGCTGGATGATCGGCGTGTCCGGAAGGTTTCCTGTCCGAAGGGCGCTGCTCGCGACGGCCAGCGCCACGCCGTCGAAACGCGTCAACTCCTCGGCGACCGCCTGTTCGACCTCGGCTTCATCGAGCCCACGCGCCCGGATGAGATCCCGATCGAGATAGACGTACGGATGTGAGTAGGAGGTGATCAGCTCATCGCCGATTCCGAAGCGCGCCTTGAGCGCGCCGATCGCGCTCGCTTGATCCCACTCCCCGGGATCGACGTAGTCCGTCTCGAAGCCCAAAGCCGAGAGATGCCCTGGTGTTTCCGCGGCTCCGTGATCCGCCGACAGCACGACGAGCGTGTTGTCGAGGCCGATCCTCTCGTCGACGAAACGGAGCAGCTCGGCCACCGTACGGTCCAGCCTCAGGAAGTTGTCCTCGCTCTCCAGGCTCGACGGTCCGAAAAAGTGGCCCACGTAGTCCGTGGACGAGAAGCTGACCGACAGATAGTCGGGG
>Ga0114949_10003398_pt1 | contig 10121 bp, 6 predicted proteins | sample N074metaG_FD_83505 | JGI IMG/M metagenome (GOLD analysis project Ga0114949, IMG submission 83505) | Deep subsurface microbial communities from Kermadec Trench to uncover new lineages of life (NeLLi) - N074 metaG | ecosystem: Environmental > Aquatic > Marine > Ocean trench > Sediment | place... | reverse complement strand
TCAACGGCAAGCTTCGGGACGAGTTGCTGAACGGCGAGATCTTCTACACGCTTCGGGAAGCCCAGGTCATCATCGAGTGCTGGCGTCGGGAGTACAACACGTTTCCGGCCGCACAGCTCGCTGGGTTATCGCCCACCGGCACCCGAGACGGTCCAATGGCCGTCCTGGCCGAGGGATGAGAGATGGCTGCTTGCACTAACATAGCGACTGGTACGACAAACCGGGGCAGGTCATGAGCGTCCGATACGCCTCGGTGATCAACGCGTCCTTGCCGTCGAAATAGTGGCGCAGCAGCCCCGGCGAGACGCCCGCTCGATTGCAGATCTCGCGTACACCGGTTCCGTGGGGTCCAAGCTGCGACAGGCAATCGAGCGCTGCCTCGATCAGGCTTTGTCTGTGTTCGTCGGGCGCGAGGCGTCGATGTTTCCGCGGCGCGTCGGCACGCGCTGGCATCGAACCTCCGGTCACTGAGTTGGATAACCATCGGCGAAATCGGCTTGCCGCACCTCGATTACGGTCGGTTCGGGTCTCTTTGCAGCCTTTCGAAGTGCGTCCTTGAGTGCTTCGAGGTCGTCGACTCGGATGGCCGAGCAGCCGAAGCTCTTTGCGAGGTCGACGAAATTGGGGGTGTGAAGATCGACGCCGACGTTTTCGATACCCGACTCTTCGAAACAGCGCTGGATTTCGCCATATCCCTGGTTGTTCCAGATCAGGAAGATCACCGGCGCACTGGCTTCGATCGCGCTCGCGATTTCTCCAAGCGTAAATTGAGCGGCTCCGTCGCCGATCAATGAAATGACAGGCTTGTCGGGTTGGCCGAGTTTTGCGCCGATCGCGGCTGGGATCGCGTAGCCCAATGTGCCGTATCCGCTCGCCGAGTGGAAATAGCGCCGAGGCGCATCGGTTTCGTAGTGCAACCACGCGTAGTAGGTTGGTTGTGTCGAATCTCCAGCGATGATCGCTTCCGGGAGCGCGTTGCGAATGGTTTCGAAGAATGCGTGATACCGCTGATTGCGTCCGCGCTGCAGGGCGTCGCGGATCTCCCGGGCCCTCGACGCACCTTCATTCGCTCGGGGCGGATCTTGCTCGAGGGCTGAAATCAGCGGAATCAGGGCGTGGCGGGTGTCGCTGCAGATCGCGAGATGCGGCTTGACGTTGCGGCTGAGTTGCGAGGCGTCGATGTCGACTCGGATCAATTTTCCATTGAGTGTGAGGTCGCCATCGAAGAAGAAGTTGTAGTCGGTTTCCGCGAATTCGGTTCCCAGGCTCAAGATCACATCCGCCTCGAGAAACGCGTCGCGAACTGGCTTGCAGGAGCCCGAACCACCCACCGCAAGCGGATGGGTCGAGGGCAAGACGCCCTTCGCGTTGACGGTGTTGACGACCGGCGCCCCGAGGATCTCTGCGATGCGTTTCACTTCTTCGCCCGCGCGAATCGCGCCGCCGCCGATGGCGATCAGCGGGAGTCTAGCTTCGCGCAGCAGTGCTGCGGCGCGGTCAATGGCCTCGGGCGGCGCTGCAGGCGCACTCGGCAGCGGCCACGCCGAGGTATCGATTGAATCTGCGGGTGCCGATATGACGTCGAGCGGAATTTCGATGTGCACTGGGCCGGGCCGTTGGCTCGCGAAAACCCCGAACGCGCGAGCCACGATCTTTGGCAATTCGTCCGCGCGAAGCAACGTGTGGCTGAAGACCGATACTTCGCTGACGAGGTTTCGCTGATTGGGGAGTTCGTGCAGGCGCCCTTCGCCGAGTCCGAGTTGGTGGCTGCTGTTGACGGCGGAAATCACGAGCATCGGGATCGAATCCTGGCGCGCCTGCGCCATTGCGGTCGCGATGTTGGTCATGCCGGGGCCGGTGATGATGAAGCAGACGCCGACTTCGCCGGTGGCACGCGCATATCCGTCCGCCATGAATCCAGCGCCCTGTTCGTGGCGTGGGGTGATGTGGCGAATTCGGGAGTGCTTGAGACCCCGGTAGAGCTCTGCGGTGTGCACGCCGGGAATGCCGAATACGAGTTCGGTGCCATAACTTTCGAGAATTTCGATCAGCCTTTCGCCGCAGGTCGCCATGCTGCTCCCTCTCCTTGCGCGGTGCGTAATTCAGCTTTGGATGATCACCGGTTCGCCTTCGCGTGATGCTTACTCTAGTTCTCGCTTGCGCCGGTCAACGTAATCGCGAAGAGCCTCGTCGATCCCGGGATCCAGCGGCGGCTTTTCGTATTCAGCGAGAACGCGCTTCCATATCTGATTGGCGCGCGCGGTCGCATCGAGGCCGCCGCGCTCGGTGAACGTCTCGAAATTGTCCCAGTTGGATACGAGCGGGACGTAGAAGGCGTTCTCATAGCGTTCGAGCGTATGGGCGGTGCCGAAGAAGTGTCCCGCAGGTCCGACCTCCCGGATCGCTTCCAGCGCGAGCGTATCCGTCGAAACTTCGATCGGTTTGAAGTACTCGGCCATCATCTGGAGCATTTCCGCATCGATGATCAATTTTTCGAACGATGCGGTCAATCCGCTCTCCAACCAACCCGCTGCGTGTTCGATCAGATGTGCGCCACCCAAGAGCGCTCCCCAGAGCGACATCATACTCTCGTAGGCGGCCTGGGCGTCGACGACATTCGAGGCGGTTACGTTGCTCGAACGAAAGGGCACGCCAATGTGCCGCGCGAGCTGGCCCGATGCCTGCGCGGCCTTGGCGTACTCCGGAGTTCCAAACGCGGGCGATCCCGATTTCATGTCGACATTCGAAGTAAATCCCCCGTACATCACGGGAACGCCGGGTCGAATGATCTGGCAGAGGGAAATGCCCGCGAGCGCCTCTGCGTGCTGCTGGGCGAGCGCACCCGCGAGGGTGATCGGCGACATCGCGCCTGAGAGCGTGAACGGTGTCACGACGGCGGCCTGCCCGTGTTCGGCGAGTGCCATCAACCCTTGAGCCATCGGAATGTCGAGCTGGAGCGGTGAATTCGTGTTGATTACGCAGGTAAAGACCGGCGTGTCGACGAGTGCTTCGCGGTGGGTGCCGAGTGAGATCGCCACCATCTCGAGCGCGTCGATAACGCAATCGGTCCCCAGCCCCCAGGGTTGCCAGTTCTTGTCGAGCAGGGTGGTTTCCGCGTAATAGAGATCCAGATGGCGCGTTGCGGCCGGGCGGTCGAGTGCCTCGAAGCCTCCGCCACCCTCTTGGTGGATGATGTTGAGGGTCTGCACGAGTTTCATGTAGTCGCACATCTCGGCGTAGGTGCCCGGACGTCGGCCGCGATCGAGGTCGCTGCAAAACGCGGGCCCACCAACGGAGGAATAGATCGAATTGCGCCCGCCGATTTTGAGGTTTCGCTCGGGGTTTCGCGCGACCAGGCTGAATTCAGCAGGCGCCTTGGCGACGAGTTCTTCGACCATCGCGCGGTCGAAACACACCTGCATCGCGTCTTCGTCGATCGTGCAGCCCGCCGCCGCCAGGTGTCCTCGAGCGTTGGGGTCGAGTACGCGCATCCCGATTTCTTCCAGGATCGTGAGTGCAGTCTCGTGGATCGCGTGAATTTGATCGATCGACAGCAATTCGATCGGTCCATGGTTTAGCCGCAGCTGAGACCACGGGCTCTGGGTCAGCTTTGCTGCCGCGCTAGACCGGCGCGCCCTTCGCCTGCGAGACCTCCTCTCCGGCATGGGTGGCTTCCTCTCTCCTGGCTGGCGGCAGCGCCGCGTGAGCGGCTCCGCCGAGCCGTTTCGGTAACTCGCCTAATTGAACGGCTGTATAATAAGAAAAGCGGGCCCTACATTCACCCTTCGAGAGGAGGCCGCTCCTCTTTGCCGGTGGCTTTGGGTGGGTCGCGCAGAAGACTCGGAGGCGGCGAAGAGGTTCAGTCGCCGAAGAGGCGCGAGCGAAAGACATTCGCAAACGAGATTGCTCGCAGACTGGTTTTCCACAACCGAGAAGCCGATCGAACGCCCGGGTGGTGTGCCGCGCGCGATCGGCGCGTGCTTTCAGAAGTTGAGTGTGCGGGTTAGAGTCGAGTCATCTGAGGCGGGGTTCAGATTCCACGAAGTGGAAGCGGTGATGACTTGCTGGATTCGATCTGGCGCGTGACGCTGCAACCGTTTTCAGCCGAAGAGAAGATCTGAATCGCAATCGAGAGGCCGCGAGTTGGTACGAGAAGCCAAAGCAAATCGCCGCCTCGAGACGAAGTTCGATCGCGTAGACCATCTGCTCTTCGCGGCGTTGATGATCTTCCTCGCGTCCCAAGGGCTCTTCCTCCTTTTTTCCCCAGATCTCGGCTTGCACCTCGTCGCGGGCGAATACACGTTCCACAACGGTCTCCCGGAGACCAATGTATTTTCCCCCATCAACGGCGACCATCCTCTTCTCCAGCACGAATGGGCGTTCCAGGTTTTCAGCTACGCAATCACAGCCGTCGCCGGAACGAATGGGCTGGTCTGGATGCGGTTGGTCGTGGTTCTCTTGATCGGCTTGATCTTGCATCGCACCTTGCGCCCCGGGCGCGGTTACGTGGCCGGTGTGGCTTGTCTGGCGCTGGGCTTGTTCGTCGCACATCCGCGTTTCGCCTGGAGCCCGGAACTCTTCAGCATGCTGATGCTGGCGGCGGTATTCAAGCTGCTGATCGACTACATCGAAGGCCGAGGCAACCAACTCTTTCTTCTTCCGTTGATCTTTGCCGTCTGGGTCAACGTGCACGGCTACTTCCTGGCCGGGCTGATTGTCGTGGGCTGCTTCGCGGCCGGCGAGTTCGGCGAGGCACTCGTGCGTGGCAATAGTACCGGGAGGGCGATGCGCTTGATCGGCATCGGGGTGCTCTGTGCGATCGCGACTCTCCTGAATCCGTATCACGTCGAAGGCGCCATCTATCCCTTCCGCGTTTTGATCGGCCTGTTGACGGTAGACAGCCATTTCAACACGGCAGTAGCCGAATTGCTCCCGCCCCGCACTTTCAAAAGTGCGTGGGCGGTGAAGGCCTGGTATCCGCTCTTGGTCATCTTTGCCGTCGCGAGTGTCGCCCAGGGACGAAAGGTTCGATTCGCCTATCTCCTGACAGCGTTGGCGTTCTGGCTGATGGCTCGCTCCACTTACCGCAATATCGGAATTTACGGATTGACACTGGGCGTGCTGTCCGCCGTTCAATGGCAGACGGCTCGAACGTGGAAGTCGCTCGAGCTGCCAATCGCGCGTCTCTCCCGCTGGGGTACGCTCGCGCTCGTGGTGGTCCTGCTCGGCATGGCGGGCTTCATCGCAACGAACCGCCTCTATCACGCCGAGGGGAATCTGCGGGTGTTCGGCGCTGGCGTTGCCAGGTGGCTGGATCCGGCTGCACGCGACTTCATTGCCGAACACATTCCCGCCGACTCTCAGGTCTTCAATTCCTTCGACCACGGCTCGACCTACCTCTGGTGGTTCTATCCCGAGAGGAGGCCGTTCATCGACGGCAACGGTGCCGGCTACCCGTCCGAGTTCTTCGCGGAGTATCGAAAGTTGGTCAGATGCAACGAGTCCCTCGAGCCGCTCATGCGTCGCCATCGAATCGGCTGGGTGTATCTGGGGCTCGACAAGCGGTTGGCTCGTTGTCTGTACCGCAACCCCGATTGGCATCCGGTCTTCCTCGATAGCGACACGATCATTCTTGTGAGCCAGGCGCCCGAGTTCGCCGAGGTGCGCGGAAAATTCGATCTCAGAGCCGACCTGGCGCGTGGACACATCTCGGGTTGGGAGCCGACACCCCTTCCCACGCTTTTGCATCGTACGACACCGCGCAGTGAGTTAGTCCTCATGAGGTTCCTCGGCCGCATCGGCGAGCCCCGTGCAGCGCGCACCGTGCGACAGCATGTGAGAAAGTTCTCGCCAGAGGGCAAAAACTCGAGGAATTGAAGAAGGTGGTGCGTATCGAGAATCACTACAGTCCAGAGCTGGACGACGACGTGGCCGCGGGACTTTGAGGAGAGTCCGAACGGGTTTGGGGCACCCGTTCGAGCGAGTGAGGAGTGTAGGGTGGAGAAGCGAGCTGCAATGCAAGTTTGTGTGGCCGCGCTGGTCGTGGCTGTGCTCGGGTTCACTACGGGCGCATGCTCCTCCGAAGAGGCCGACGATGCACGCTACGTCCGGCGCTTCTTGATACCCGATCCCCTAGAGTGGGAGCGGGTGAGTCAGGAGCCGACGATGGCCGAGAAGGCTGTCATGGAAATCTGGGAGGTCAGCCAGTATCCCCCCGGTGCCCAGGCCACCCCGGAGCAGCAGCGGGCTGCGGACCAGCTGATCGAGCGCTGTGAGCGGGCCGCGCAGAAGCACGGTTGGGAGAACTTCGAGAAGGCGCTCGCGGATGGCTTCAAGCTGCTCCGGAACGATCGGCGTCACTACTACAACGAGGAGTACGCCTTCGACGATCGGGTGCTCGATCCCGAGCACCCCGAGTTCCTCATGTACTACGACACGCCGCAGGGCAAGAGGCTCGTGGGTTTCATGTTCTACGTCGCTGGTCCCATGGACCGGGGGCCCCAGATCGGAGGCCCCCTCACGGTGTGGCACTACCACACGTTCTCGACGGTCGGCTGTCCGCTGGGTTTGGTGCGGAAAAGCGATCCGCGCGAGACGGGCCAGCTACCAGTGGCAGAGGCCGACGATCGCGTGCGTTGCGAGCGGGGCACTCCCACTCAGCGTGGCCGGGAGATGCTCCACGTCTGGCTGATCGGCCACCCGCAGGGCCCGTTCGGCACGCGGATGAGCATCCCTCCCAATATGGTGAAGGCGGAGCTGGAGAAGCGGGATCGAGCGCTCGAAGAAAAAGGGTAGGGGAACTGAACCCGGCGCCGCCTCGCGCTTCGGAAAGCCAAGGCCCAATCGTTTCGTGCAGCTGCGTTGTTGGAAAGGTCGGAGATGATCTAGCGATGCAAGCGCTCGTTGGATTTCGATTTCGGGGACGGGCCTGACGTCGAGGGGTTCGGTTCTGGTGGAGATGCCATGTATCGCGCTTCGCGTCCCTGATCCATCGCGGGGAGAACCGAGGGCGCGCCCTGCTGGCGCCAGATCCGCTCGACGGTGTGGCGTCCCCTCGCGCAACGCTGGCCATGGCAGCGATTCCAAATCGCCTCGAGCACGTCTTCGTCGAACGGGACCGCATGGTTGTAATGCGTCGTGTAGAGGTTCGTCAGTGATCGGACTTTTTCGAAGCTCAATTTGGTGGTGTTGATATTTCCCTCGAAGAGCACCTTCATGTCGCGGATTTTGTTGGGTGCGATGGTCGATCGTCGGTCTCCGAGACTCGCCCGCACCTCCGTAATCACAGTCTGCATGCGGGACGACTGTGGATGATCGTTCGCCCAGCGAGCGAAGTAGGTCAGGCAGTCCTTCAGGTGCTTGTAGCGGCACGTTTCGCGCGCGGCCGCCTCGAGGATCTCCTCCGAGTACCGGTCCTCCCCTTTCTTGTAACGGCCTAGCAACGCGTTGCGGCGCGATACCAGTTGGTGGTCGTCGCTCAGATACAGGGGCAGCGACGCGCGTTGCCCCGGGAAGAAGGCGCGCGCTGCCAGTTGGCTGAGGATCGGATGGCGCAGTGTATGGATCGGGCCCTCGAGTTTCACCGCATGAAGTGTCCCCAGCGGTATCAGCTCGTGGGCGATTAGCTGCGGGAAGCTTTCGATCCCCACCCGGGCGAATGCAGCGGCGAAGTCTGGCTGTCGAAAGCGCGACTCGAGCGCGTCGACGTCGAGTGCGCGGTCGGGTCGCTCGAAGCCGAGCAGCAGCAGATCGTTGTACATGGTGAACCAGACGGAGACATGGGGAAACACGGAGGTGTAGGTGCGCAGAACCAGTTTCACGACTTCGATGTTGGTCTCGTAGATGTGAAACCACTGGCCGTAGACGCCGCCTGGAGCGAGACGCGCGCGTGCGGCCTCCAGGAACTCGCGGCTGTAGAGCATCTCGACGCCTGTCACCCACGGGTTGCTCGGTTCGGAGACGATGACGTCGTAGTTTCCCTGGCTCCGCAGTAGCGTTCGGTAGGCGTCGCCGCGTTTGACCTGGATCTTGGGGTTCGTCGAGACTCCCAGGTTGCCGTGGTCGAAGAGCGGGCTGGCGGCGATCACACCCCGGGAGATCTCCGCCACGATCACCTCCCGGGTTTCGTCGAGAGATGCGAGTTCGCCAGCGGTCACCCCCGTCCCCAACCCGATCACGAGGCCGCGCGTGTGATGCTCGGCCATCAAGGCCGGCACCAGCGCGGCGATGGCCATCGTCGGGTAGTCGTTGACCAGGGATCCGTCGGATTTTCCGTTGACGATGATTCCGAGATTCTCAGGATCGACCTTCGATTTCCAAACGCTCACCGTACTGGTGGGATCGTCGTCGTGGAAGATCACCTCGCCGTCTTGTCGTCGCTCGAAGAACGCATCGGGTCCGTGGAAGCTTGCGGGCCCCGACTCGCGCAGGCGGAAGGCGCCGTCCGTGAGCCGACTCGCGGACCACGCCGGCAGGAGTGTCAGCGCAATCAGGGTCGGAAGGGCAACGAGCGCGGGGACGATTCGCAGCGCAGGTCGCAGCACGAGAAAGCCCAGGATCCCGGAGCCGACGATCAGGGCCGCCAGCGCGATCCGATAGACGTGGTGCAAATCGAGCCAGAAGAGCAGCAGGTAGCCGCCGAGGAGCGCCCCGAGCAGCGAGCCCACCGTGTTCCAGGCGTAGAGCCGACCCGCCACCGAGCCGAGGTCGCGAACCTCGCGGCGCAGCTCGTGGAAGAGCAGTGGGAGCAGGGCACCCGAGAGGCCGATCGGCAGGCCAAGAACCGCGAGCATCGCGAGAAAGGTTCCCAGTTGATAGGCGTAGAACGCCGCGTCCACCCGGCTGAATACGACGCGGATCAGGTGGGCCCAATAGACGACGTCCCCCAGCAGGAAGTAGAGCGGAAAGAGCAGGGCGACCAGAAGACCCGTGCAGCCGAGGGCGAGTCCGGCCGGGATCCGCGGTAGCGCCGAGACGGCCAGGCTCCCGATCGCGATGCACAGCACGAAAACGGCCACCACCATCGCGAACGTGAACTGCGACGAGCCGAAGGCGAGGGCCCCGAGGCGATTCAGGGTGGTCTGGAGGGCCATCATCGCGAACCCTACCAGCAGCGCGACCGCGGCCCAGGCGACGAAGCGCGGAATCGGTTCGGCCTTCACGGGTTGCGTGAGATCGGGTGCAACGCGCGCAGCGCGATGCTCGAGAAGGAAGAAGCTCGCAGCGACAGCCAGATTCACCAAGCCCATCGTCAAGACCACGCCATCCAGACCGAGCAAGGGGACCAGGAAGAAGCCCCCCGCCAGGGCACCCGCAAAAGCTCCGAGCGTGTTGACGCCGTAGATCCAGGCGTGAACGCGGGTCGCGTTTTCGAGATTGCCCGCGAGGGCGAGCGTGAGGATTGGGATCGTGCCCCCCATGAGCACGGCAGGCGGACCGATCAGCAGGGCCGAGAGAGCGACGTCGAAAGAGAATCCCAGCGCGTCGTGGTCGATGGGGCCGAGAAGCGACAGATACTGCGTGGCACTGAAGAGCAACGGGAACAGCAGCGCGTAGACTCCGATTCCTCCCTCGACGAGCGCGTAAAAGGAGAGCAATCGAACGCGGCGCCCCTGACGGTGAGCGCGCTCTACCAGCCAGCGCGTGGCCCGACCGAAGACCGCGTAGCCGACCGCGAGTCCGCCGAGGAAGATGCCGAGTACCGCGGCGGTAGCTTCGCCATGCGATCCGAGGAGTGTTGCCAGGTACCTCTGCCAGGCCACCTCATAGACGAGGCCCGTGAAGCCAGTGAGGATTGTGAGCAGCAGCGCGACCAGCCGGATCATCGTTTCCTCTCTTCGTGCTTGGGACCCAAGTCGCGTTGTCGCAGCTGGCTGCGCGATGTTGCGCGGCCGTCGAACCACTCTTACCGGAGCGTGAGGCGTACGCGCTCTCGTACTCGTCCTTCACGATCTCGGGTGGGAACCGGAGTCGATCGCGCGGTGTGGCGACCCTTATTCGGCCTTCCCCTCCGCGCCCGCTTCGGCCTGCCTTCGCCGGCGCTTCTTCTGATTCTGCCGCCCCTCAGCCACCAGGCGCGCGCGGTTCATGTCGAAGGTTGGATGCTGCTCGGTCGAGAGGAG
>Ga0114949_10003392_pt1 | contig 10126 bp, 12 predicted proteins | sample N074metaG_FD_83505 | JGI IMG/M metagenome (GOLD analysis project Ga0114949, IMG submission 83505) | Deep subsurface microbial communities from Kermadec Trench to uncover new lineages of life (NeLLi) - N074 metaG | ecosystem: Environmental > Aquatic > Marine > Ocean trench > Sediment | place... | reverse complement strand
GCAAACCACGTTACAGGGAACGTCGGTGAGCGGCGAGGCCTTAAGATGCAGTTTTGACACTTAGGTAATCTGAGTGTCCGCTTTGCGGCAGAAAGCGGACCTTCCTAGTCAGTCCAAAAGTCGTTAGATCAGTTGGCCCTCATTCTGGTGATTTCCGCCAGAAAACCCCCTCAAAACCGAAGCGGCAGCAGCGAAAAAAGCGGGTACTTATGCGGGTATTAGCGCATATCGGTCAAAGACTTATCCCATAAGAACAATGGGTTAGATGCCTGAAAGTGATTATGGGCCAGGATCACGGCGGCGGCGTTGCGCTGCAGCGCCTGCTTCACGACTTCGCGCGGATAGACGGTGGTGTTGTCGATTGTGCCCCGGAAAAGTTCGTCGAACGCGAGGATCCGGTGCCGATTATCCAGGAATATGCAGCAGAACACCTCGTGAGGCCGGTCGCGCAGGCGGGCCAGCAGGAAGTTGGTGCTGTCGCTCGGCGAGGCGATGCGCTTGCCCGGCAGCAGTTTCTCTCCAAAATAGCGGCAGCAGCACTCACGCGCTGCAATCAGGACCGCCGATTTAACGGGGCCCATGCCGTACAAGGCCTGCAGAGTGCCGTACTGTGCGTTCATCACTCCCCTGATTCCGCCGAATTGAATCAGCAGCGAACGGGCCAGATCGACGGCCGAAAGGCCAGGGGCGCCGCGGCCGAGCAATATAGCGAGCAGTTCCGTATCCGACAGCTGTTCGGCGCCCGACTGCACCAGCCGCTCGCGCGGCCGCTCTCCGGGGGGCCAGTTTTTGATCGAGGGGACGTCCATTGGTGTCATTGTCGGCGTTGGTTGATAGCTCTTTAAAGGCGTGAATCTGCTCAAGCTTTTCATAAACCGCCGCGGTTGACGCTGGTTGTGGCACGGACAGGATCGGCGCTTTCGGGTAATCTATTCAGACCACTATTCCGACCGTATTATGTCAAATTCAGAGCAGATCAAGGTCATCCTCGGCGTGACCGGCGGAATCGCCGCTTACAAGAGCCCTGACCTCGTCCGGCGCTTGCGGGAGGGCGGTGCCGAAGTTCAGGTCATCATGACTCCGAGCGCCGAAAAGCTCGTTTCTCCGGCCGTTTTTCAGGCTGTTTCAGACCGGCCGGTGCGTGGCGACCTCTGGGATGAGGAAGCCGAGGAGGCCATGGGTCATATCGAGCTGGCACGCTGGGCCGACCTCGTCATCGTCGCGCCGGCGACCGCGAATATCATGTCGCAGCTGGCGACCGGTACGGCATCGGGGTTATTGACAACGCTGTGTCTGGCGACCCGGGCGCCGCTCACGCTCGCACCGGCGATGAATCAGGTCATGTGGAAACATCCTGCGACGCAAAGCAATCTGGAATTGCTGGTCCGGCGCGGCGTGCAGATTATCGGTCCGGCGGAAGGCGAGCAGGCCTGCGGTGACATCGGTCCGGGCCGAATGGTCGAGCCCGCGGAGATTGCCGCGCAACTCCTGAAGCCGATGACCGGTACGGTCACGGGCTTGCTCTCGGGATTGCACGTGCTGTTGACGGCCGGACCGACGCGCGAGCCGATCGATCCCGTTCGCTACATCAGCAACCGGAGTTCCGGAAAAATGGGATTCGCCGTCGCCGCGGCGGCCGTCGCGGCCGGTGCCCGCGTCACCCTCGTCGCCGGGCCGGTCTTTCTGCCGACACCGGCCAATGTCGAGCGCATCGATGTCGAGACGGCCGCGGAGATGCATGAGGCGACCCTGGCGCGGGCGCCTGCGGCCGATATCTACGTTGGCGCCGCCGCAATCTCGGATTACCGGCCCGCTGTTGTCGAGAAGCAGAAGATCAAAAAAACGGCCGACACGCTGCGGCTCGATCTCGTGAAGTCGAGCGATGTGCTCGCGGAAGTCGCGGCTTTGAAGGGCGGGCCATTTACGGTCGGTTTCGCGGCCGAAACTCAGCGGCTCGAGGAATACGCGCGCGGCAAGCTGAAAAACAAGGCGCTCGACATGATCGTCGGCAATCTGGTTGGCAATAGCCTGTGTTTCGACCGCGATGACAACAGCGTACTCGTGATCTGGCCCGGCGGGAGCGAGGAGATAGGCCGCATGGCGAAGACGGAGCTCGCGCGAAAGCTGATCGCGTTGATCGCGAAGCGCTACCGGCAGGTCACGAATGCGCCGACACCAATCCGCCGGCCGGCCGCGTCCTGACGCGCGGCCGATGTCCACCGCCACGATTCAACTCAGGATTCTGGATCCGCGCCTGAATGAGGAGTTCGCGCTGCCCGATTATGCGACGCCCGGTTCGGCGGGTGTGGATCTGCGTGCCTGCATTGATGAACCCGTCAGTCTCGAGCCCGGTCAGACCGAGCTCATCCCGAGCGGGATCGCAATCCATATCGAAAACCCGGGGCTCGCCGCGATCATTTTGCCGCGTTCAGGCCTCGGCCATAAGCACGGTATCGTACTGGGTAACCTCGTGGGATTGATCGATTCTGATTACCAGGGGCAGGTCTTCATCTCGTGTTGGAATCGTAGCGACGAGACGTTCGTCATCAGTCCGGGCGACCGCCTCGCACAAATGGTATTCGTACCGGTCGTGCAGGCGGAATTCGAAATCGTGCAGGATTTTTCGGAGAGCCGGCGCGGTGCCGGTGGATTCGGGCACACGGGTGAGCGTTAAGCGCTTATCCGATTTTATTAGAAGGCTTTCAGGTCTCGGAAGCGGTCGATATCGGCTTCGAATTTAGCGACGATTTCCACCTGCGTCGTGCGCGTATTCAAGAGTGTCTGTTCGTAGATGAATATAGAGTTCAGAGTATTCGCCAGTTCCTTGGCGAGCCAGTCGTGAATCGGTGGTGCGTCGGGATCGGAGTTATACGGCTGAAAAACCGAAGCGTCTTTCTGTAATTTCGTGAGTTTCGTGCGCAGATTGCCCAGATAAAGCTCGGTGACTCGAATTCTTCCGTCCAGCAATTCCTTACGGCGGTCGAGCAAGGCCTGAATTTCTTCGATGGACAAATAAGTGTGCAGCAGCACACTGTCTCGACGCTTGAGTTCCTCGGCGCGCAGGCGCTCGGTTTCGACAACCCGTTGCTCGAGTTCCCTGGCCGCGAGTTCCTCATCGGTCGGTTCGCGGGGCAGTGTCTTGATGGGGACTCCCTGTTCGTTCAGGATGTCGCGTTCAACTTTGGAGTATTCGGGTGGGACGTGGTCGCCGTAGTAAACCCGCCCATCCGCGTCGACCCAGCGATAAACGGTGGTCGCAACGGCGGCCTGACTCCAGGCAATTAACGCCACAAGTAGGGCTGACGCGGTGATTAACCTCGGCGAAAAACGCATACTCAATTCCGTAAATTGACCCGGTGACCTGACAGAGTTCCCCAGCTACAGGATTATTCGTCCAGATGGCCGGAAAAACAGTGAACCACTTCTGGTTCCACGCCTTTAGTCGGGGCCCGGGAGGCCGGGATCAAGTCTTGCGGCGAGCGGGCGCCCGCCGGGGGAGTGGCTAGGCCAGGGTGCTCGCCCCGTACCGCGCACGATAATGTTCTACCAGGGGCAGAAATTCGCTGTGTTCCCCGCTGGTCTCGAGGTGTTCCACCAGGTCATCGAGTTTCAGGATGCTCGCGACGGGTACCTTGAGCGTTCCGTGCACTTCCTGCACGGCCGAGAGTTCACTGTTGCCCCGCTCCTGGCGATCCAGCGCAATCAGGACTCCGGCGGGCCGGCCACCGGCGCGCCGAATTATGTTAACTGCCTCCCTGATTGCGGTTCCCGCCGTGATCACGTCGTCGATGATCAGCACCCGTCCCTCGATCGGTGCACCGATGATAGCGCCGCCCTCACCGTGATCTTTCGCTTCCTTGCGATTGAAACAAAAAGGCACGTCGAGGTCGTAGTGTTCCGCGAGAGCTGCCGCTGTCAGCGCCACCAGCGGGATGCCTTTGTAAGCCGGGCCGAACAGCATGTCGAATTCGAAGTCGATGTCTTCGACGGCAGCCGCATACGCGTGTCCGAGTTTGGCAGCCGCGTAACCCGTATTGAACGAACCCGAATTAAAAAAATAGGGACTGACTCTTCCTGACTTCAGCTTGAATTCACCGAACTTAAGCGCTTCGACCTCGAGCGCCAGTTCGATAAATTCAATCTTATAAGCGCGCATATGGAGTATCGTACACCGACCAAGGCGGCCACGAAACCGATAGTCAGAGGGACTTCTATGCGCATTATTACGCTAAACGCCAATGGCATCCGTTCGGCTGCGCGCAAGGGATTCTTCACATGGCTCTCGAGACAGTCAGCTGATGTCGTGTGCCTGCAGGAAACCAGAGCACAGATCCACCAGCTCGATGATTCCATTTTTCATCCGCGCCGCTTCGACTGTTTTTATGAGGACGCGGAGAAGAAGGGTTACAGCGGCGTCGCGCTTTACGCACGGCGTCAGCCGGACGAAGTCATACGCGGCTTCGGGTCGGTGGAATTCGACGCGGAAGGCCGCTATCTTGAGGCGCGATTCGGCAACCTCAGCATTGTTTCGCTGTATGTGCCATCGGGGTCATCGAGTGAGGAGCGTCAGGCAGCCAAATTCAGGTTTATGGAAGAATTCAACCAACACCTGGAAAATATGACCGCGAACGGTCGGGATTGCATCATCTGCGGCGACTGGAACGTCGCGCACCGGAAGATCGATCTGAAAAACTGGCGCTCGAACCAGAAGAATTCCGGATTTCTGCCCGAGGAGCGTGCCTGGATGGATGAGATTTTCGGTGAGCGCGCATTCGTCGATGCGTTCCGGGAATTGAACCCGGCTGCCGATCAATATACCTGGTGGTCGAATCGTGGCCGGGCCCGCGAAAACAATGTCGGATGGCGAATCGATTACCAGGTGTTGTCCCGCGCCCTGAAGGGCACGGCGCGGCGCGCACGGATCTACAAGGACAAATGGTTTTCTGATCATGCGCCGCTGATCATCGACTATGAGATCGAATAATCCCGAGCGGTCCTGGCGCGACAGCCTGGGAATTTATCGCAATCCGCGGGTCCTGGCGATGTTGTTCCTGGGCTTCTCGGCGGGCCTTCCCTTCCCGCTGGTTGCCGGCACCTTGCTGGCCTGGTTGCGAACTGCCGAAGTCGGGTTATCGGAAATCGGAATGTTCGGCTGGATCGGGATCCTTTATTCCCTTAAATTTTTTTGGGCACCCGTGGCGGACAGTGTCAGGATACCCGGATTAACGCGGTGGCTGGGGCGCCGCAGGAGTTGGATTCTGGCGTCCCAGATTTGCGTGACGATTGGATTGGTCGCCCTGGCATCCACGGATCCGTCGGCGAACCTGCAACTCGTTATCTGGCTCGCACTCCTGGTCGCTTTCGGTTCCGCGACTCAAGACATCGTCGTGGATGCGTACCGAATAGAAGCGGTGGGGCCCGATGCTCAGGGCGCCATGGCCGCAAGCTACCAAATCGGTTATCGAGTGGCGCTGCAGGCCATGGCCGGCGCGCTGGCTTTTTATATCGCTGATTTCATGTCTTTTCAATTCGCCTACCTCGTCATGGCCGTCCTGATGGGTGTCGGCATGTTGACGGTAATGCTGATCTCCGAACCAGAGGTGAACCGACGGGAGTCGCCCACTAATCATGCAAACGGTCCGCAGGCAGCATCCAGGTTTGGGGGATGGATCAGGGACGCGGTCGTTGGTCCTGTCGCAGATTTTTTTGGGCAACACGGATATTGGGCGCTCGTACTGCTGGTGTTTATCGGATTTTACCGTGTGAGTGACATGGTTCTCGGTGTCATGGCCTATCCTTTCTACATTGATCTGGGGTTTTCGCTTTCTGAAATCGCGACGATCACGAAGGTCTTTGGTGTTTTTGTAACATTGTTTGGCGCGGCGATAGGCGGTGTTGCGATCGCGCGCTACCATCTGAACGGCCCATTGATTTTTGGTGCCGTCATGCTCGCGGTAACAAACCTGTTTTTTGCAGCCATGGCCGCTACCGGGCCGGAATTATGGCTCCTTATCGTAACGATATCCGCCGATAACCTGGCGGCCGGATTCACCGGCACCGTATTCATCGCCTACCTTTCCGGCCTTACCAATACAGCTTATACAGCAACTCAATACGCGTTGTTCTCTTCGATAATGACCTTGCCCGGCAAACTCGTCAGTGGATTTTCCGGGTTCATCGTCGAGTCTATCGACTGGTTTAGTTTCTTTATCTACGCATCGGGCATGGGGATACCCGCCATTTTTCTCGCGATCATCGTTACCCGAAGGCAGGCCAGTGCAGCATGAGCGCTGATCCACAAGGCGATTGGTCGGATTGGCCCGTCTGTCGTTTCGATGACCTGGCCGACCCGGGTGCGAAAGCCTTTTATGTCGGCGAAGGTGATTGGCCATTTCGCGGTTTTGTCATACGCCGCAACGCGGAGATCCATGCGTATGCAAATATCTGTCCGCATCGGCGCCACCCACTCGATCTTTTGGAGGGTCAGTTCCTCGTCAATGACGGCGAAATGATTCGCTGCGCATCACACGGTGCATTATTCGAACCGGCAACTGGCTTTTGCGTGGTCGGTCCGTGCGTCGGCAAGCATTTGATGCGGCTTGCGGTGCGCATCGATCAGGAAAATCAAGTGATCGTGACGGCACCTTCATCTTTGCGCGATGCCGGAGACATTATCGGGCAGGGTTTTGACACAATCTGATCCGTGGCGCTGCCGCTTTGCGCCAAGCGGTTTGCGGGCTGGTACGCCTTAATCGTAGCGATCGAGGAATTCGAGCGGATTGTGCCAACCGCTGTTGGTGCGATTGTCGGGTTCCGGCATATCTTCCAAATCGATATCCACGGATCCTGACCAGTCCTCGGGTGCATGCGCGGGCTCAACATCAATTAACTGCCACATTTCGAGGTCCAGTCCCTCGATGGTGCCATCGAAATGTTGCAGTTCGACGGTGTATCCGTCCTCATCCACCGAGACAACTTCGAACAGGTTACCGTTCAGTCGTCGATACCAGTGCCCCCCTTCCGGGGAAACTATCCCATTGTCTTTGTCAATCCAGCAACTGAGTCCAACGTCGCGCGACCCTTCGCGCGACTCCACCTTTATAGCGCATTTCAGGTGTCTTGGGTACACCTCACGCGTCGATAGACGAGTTCGTGAATGCCGTGCCCGAGGTTTTTGCCGCGTTGCTCAAATTTCGTCACGCACCGGCCGGTCGGCGGCCCGTCTGTCGCCTCGAATGACGGGTTGGCGGCGACGATGGCCTCTATGTGTTCAGCGTAGCCGGTCCAGTCCGTCGCGATCTGCACAGCGCCGCCGATCCTGATTTTGCCGCTCAACAGCGCGACGAAATCGGGTTGTATGATACGCCGCTTGTGATGCCGCTTTTTCGGCCACGGATCCGGAAAAAACAGATTCACGCCGGCCAGTGCGGCATCGGGAATCTGATCGCGGAGCACCTCCACGGCGTCGTGCCTGATGATCCTGACGTTCGTGAGGTTCCTGGCGTCAACCAGCATCAGGCAATGGCCGACGCCCGGCTCATGAACTTCGACACCGATAAAATCCATATCAGGCGCATTGGCCGCCATTTCGGCAATGAGTTCGCCGTTGCCGAATCCGATCTCCATGATGCATGGCGCATGCCGTCCGAACAGTGCATCGAGATCCAGGATCCTGGCCGCGAAATCGACGCCATACTTTGGCCACAGTTCGGCAAGAGCGCTCTTCTGACCCGCCGTCAGGCGTCCGGCCCGGCGTACAAAGCTGCGAACTGTTCTACGGAACTCAGGAATGTCAGCGGCAGGAGACATGTGAAAGTGCGGGAATCGGGCTCGACCGCAATCATATAATGAGGCGTATTTATTTGCTCACAGGCAATTTACTTGGATACTTTCGGTTGTGCACGATGATTGAATCAAACCGCACGTCGTTGGCGCCCAGATGAACGGCTGTGCCGTCCACCATGAACTTTTCGGGCGCCGGGCCTCACATTCTTGCCTGCACCTGCACCTGCACCTGCACCTCGTCCGGCCGGCCTTTGCGAACGACCGTTCCGGATCGGTTCCGCCTTGATGCGCGGATCCGGCTCATAGCCGGGGATGATTTCTTTTTCGATCTCACATTTCAACAAGCGCTCGATGTCGCGCAACATTCTTTGCTCATCGATGCAGACCAGTGATATGGCATGACCCTCCAGACCGGCACGGGCCGTACGCCCGATACGGTGTATGTAGTCTTCAGGAACGTTTGGCAATTCGTAGTTGATGACGTGCGGCAACCGGTCGATGTCGAGACCGCGCGCGGCGATGTCGGTGGCGACCAGAACCCGAATCCCCCCGGCTTTGAAGTCCGCGAGTGCCCGGGTCCGCGCGCCCTGCGACTTGTTGCCGTGGATCGCCACGGCCTTGAGACCGTCGCGGGACAGCTGTTCGGCAAGTCGGTTGGCGCCGTGCTTGGTGCGCGTAAAAACCAGCACCTGCTGCCAATTCTCCGCACCGATACGGTGTGACAGCAGCTCGCGCTTGCGACGCCGGTCCACCGGATAAACGATCTGCCTGACTCCCTCCACTGTCGTGTTTCGCGGCGCGACCTGAATTTCAGTCGGCGCGTTCAACAAGCCCGCTGCGAGCTGCCTGATTTCTTTCGAGAACGTTGCCGAGAACAGCAGGTTCTGGCGCTGCGGCGGCAGCACATTCAGGATCTTGCGTATGTCGCGTATGAAGCCCATGTCGAGCATTCGATCCGCTTCGTCCAGAACGAGAATCTCGACGCTGGAGAGGTCGATGGTTCTCTGTCGAATGTGATCGAGCAGGCGGCCGGGTGTGGCGACCACGATGTCGACGCCCTTCCTCAATTTTGAAATCTGTGGATTAACGCCGACGCCGCCGAAGATCACCGTCGACTTAAACGGCAGGTGGCGGCCGTAGTCGCGCACGCTCTCCTCGACCTGCGCCGCCAGCTCGCGCGTCGGCGTCAGGATCAGGACCCGCACGCGTCGGCGTGGCCCCTCGGTGGGAGACAGCTGCAGTCGCTGCAACAGTGGCAGCGCGAAGCCGGCTGTCTTGCCGGTACCGGTCTGGGCGCCGGCCAGGATATCCCGGCCTTCGAGGATGAGTGGAATCGCCTGCCGCTGGACCGGGGTCGCCTGACGGTAACCCTTTTCATCGATCGCGCGCAGTAATTCGGCCGACAGGCCGAGTTTCGTAAATGACATTAAATTTGATACTCCGAGATCGCCCTGCCCAAGCGCAACGGATCTTCATCCGGCATGGGTCGGTCGAGGCTGAATCTTCATTGGTGAGCTCCAGAGCCGCGGAATTGCTGGCTTGGAGAGAATGGCGCAGACCGAAGCGCGCCAAGACGGAGCGGACTATACCAGACGTCTATGCAAATGGAAGGATTTTTTACGGTTAATTTTCGGAATGACGATACACCATTGAACTACACCCGCATGATGCTTGGTTTCCGGAGATTCTACAGTCTCCAATAGTCCCTATCTACGGTCCCATAGTAGAGGAATGGTCTCACCGTCTGCGATGCCGGCACATACCAAATTCTGTATGCTCTAATAACACCTTGAAGAAGTAGCGATGAAGGGCCAAATATATTTGGCGTAACTCCGTGCCCGTATCAGCGAAAGTCACGTCGAGACTTTTCAAGCTCCTCCAACAAACAGCTCTTATCAATGTCGATTTTGGGCTGCAGTATGCTCATTCGACCTTGCATTTGTAGAACATTGCAGAACCTCTCAACCGTGTGGTAATAATTCCGAGGTTTGTAATCATCGACCAAGATCTTGCAACTTTCGGGTTTTCGTAAATGCGAGACGCATTCAAGAACACATGCCACCCTGAATCGTCCGTCTACTAAAATTAGATCCGGCTCCAGATTTTTGCGCAGAAGCCAATGCCATGGGGCCTGGGCGTAGTTCGCCCAGCGAATTATTCGACGACCGGTCGACTTCTCGAGGATGGGCTCTCCCCAGATTTTTGTGAGCCCAATGTTGGCGTGAATGAGTTCAATGATTTGGTCGTTCCTGATTTCAAGGCGCTTTTTAACTGAACGAAGAAAATACTTGTCGCTATCTACGCTAATCAGAGTGTCAACGTGTTTCGCCGCAACGATCGT
>Ga0114949_10003391_pt1 | contig 10127 bp, 7 predicted proteins | sample N074metaG_FD_83505 | JGI IMG/M metagenome (GOLD analysis project Ga0114949, IMG submission 83505) | Deep subsurface microbial communities from Kermadec Trench to uncover new lineages of life (NeLLi) - N074 metaG | ecosystem: Environmental > Aquatic > Marine > Ocean trench > Sediment | place... | reverse complement strand
GCCGCACCCAACTGCGCGATGATGCCTCGAGCTTCATCGCTTATGTGCCCCGAGGTGCCGTAGCACGCGGAGCCGACCTCGTGACTACCGGCGGCGATGGTCGCACGGTGGCCTGTGCGACCTGCCATGGAAGCGACCTGCGCGGCCTCGGTCCCGTCCCCGCACTAGCCGGCCGCTCACCCAGCTACATGGCGCGACAGCTCTATGATCTACAGCAGGGGAACCGCGACGGTGCCTGGTCCGATCTGATGGACCGCGCTGTGGCGAACCTGACGGTCGAAGACATCGTCAACATCGTGGCGTATACGGCGAGCCTGAAGCCGTAGGATCTCGGTTGCGTCTCTCGCAGCCATACGCCCATCCTAAGGACGTTGTCGTTTGAACCCGCGCCTCCAATAAGGATCCCTACCATGCTGCACGTGCGACCGCTGCTCATCACCCTCGCGGCGACCCTCACTCTGACCGGTGAGGTCTTGGCTCAGGAGGTGTGGGACGTCACGCAGCCTCGTGGTGAGACACGCGAGATCGATTTCACGACCACGGAGGGCACCTGGATGTCGTTGGACGTGGCGCCCGATGGTCGATGGATCGTTTTCGATCTGCTCGGGCACGTCTATAGAGTGCCAGCCCAGGGTGGTGACGCCGAGTCGCTGACGCAGGACAGCGGGATCGCCGTGAATTTCGACCCGCGCTATTCCCCCGACGGAAAGACAGTCGCCTTCGTCAGCGATCGCACCGGCCAATACAACCTCTGGTTGATGGACGCGGACGGCGGCAACCCGAGGTCGGTCTTCGAGGACCCGGGCATCCGTGCATACGAGCCCCATTGGACCCCTGACGGAGAGTACATCATCGTTCGCCGCCAACCCGGTGGGCTCTGGATGTACCATAGGGACGGAGGCGAGGGCGTGCCCCTCCTGGCCGATGACCTCGGCCCAGCCGCGTGGCCGTCGGTATCCAGGGACGGACGGTACCTCTACTTCCAGCTTTCGAAGGGGCGAACGCTTCAGGGATCGGTGGGCGGGGACCTGCAACTTCGGCGCATGGACCTGCGAAGCGGGGAGGTCATCAAGATCACGGCAGGTGTGCCGAACACGCAGATCCGTCTTTCGAGTGGGGGTGGTTTCGCGCCCGAGGTATCTCCTGACGGTCGCTTCCTCGCGTTCGGTCGCAAGATCCCAAACGGGACCCTCAACTTTCGCGGCCATTCCTTCGGCCCGCGTACCGCCTTGTGGCTTCGGGATCTCGAGACCGGAGAGGAGCGGGTGATCATGGACCCGATCGAGTACGATCACTCGGACGGTGGTGGCGGTGGTGTCCTCCCCGGGTACTCGTGGGCAAGTGATGGGCGGTCGATCTTCATCGCACAGGGTGGACAGATACGACGGGTGGACGTTGCCGACGGGGACGTGAGCACGATCCCGTTCTCGGCCCGTGTGCATCGTGTTATTTCGGAGAGAGCCTACCAGGCTTTCTCGATTACCGACGAGCCGTTCCGTGCGAAGTTCCTGCGTTGGCATACCGCGTCACCCGACGGTCGGCGGCTCGCCTTTCAGGCCGTGGGACGGGTATGGGTCATGGACCTTCCTGACGGCGCCCCTCGGCGCGTGACCCCAGCCTCGTTCGACTCGTTCGAGTACTCCCCGGCGTGGAGTCCCGACGGAGAGTCGATCGTCTTTACGAGTGCGGACGAGCAGGCGAGAGGGCATCTGTGGAGCGTACCTGTGGCCGGCGGAGAGCCGCGCCAGCTCACGGTCGAGCCAGGGGAGTACTTGAATCCGGTTGTCAGCAGCGACGGGCGGCGGGTCTTGGTCGTACGGGGCTCAGGAGTCACGAACCATGGACGAGGTTGGATGTTCAACCCGTTCTATGACCTCGTGCTGGTACCCGCGGACGGAGGTCCGGCCGAGGTGGTGACCAGGGTGAACCCACCTTCGGAGGTCGGAGTGTACGGCGTGTCCCGGCGCTCCATCGTGCAGCCCCATTGGGGTCCGGGGGGGCGCGTCTACTTCGCCGAAGACCAAGACGACTCGGACGGCAACTCCGTCGTCGCGCTGGTATCGGTCGAGCCGGACGGCTCCGACGAACGAGTGCATCTGACGTTCTCGTACGCCGACGAGATCGCTCCGTCCCCCGATGGGCGCTGGGTTGCCTTCCAGGAGGGAGACAACGTGTACCTGACTCCGTTTCCGGAGGCGGGCACGGGACAGCAGCCCCCTCACGTCGACAGGAAAGGGGGAGTATTTCCGGTGCGCCAGGTTTCGTTCACGGGTGGCATGTTCCTGCGCTGGAGGGATGCGACCACGCTCGAGTACGGAAGCGGACCCGTCCACTCCGTATACGAGGTGGACTCCGAGCAGACGAGCACGACGTCGGTCGCGCTCGATGTGCCCCGTCGCATTCCGGAGGGAAGCGTGGCCTTCACAGGCGCCCGCATCGTGGCCCTAGCCGACGGCCAGGAGGTGGTAGCCAATGGAACTCTGGTTGTGGAGGGGAGCCGGATTACCTGCGTCGGGGAGTGCTCCACAGCGGGGGTCGATCGGCTGATCGACGCACGAGGAAAAACGATCATCCCGGGGCTCATCGACATGCACGCCCATCATCACCGAGAGACTCGGGGAGTGTTCGGTACCAAGAACCACGAGACGGCCGTGTATCTGGCGTACGGGATCACGACCAACCTCGACAACTCCATGTTTCATCAGAATATCAACACCGTGGCAGAGCTTGTCCGGGCGGGCGAGCTACGCGGTCCGAGGACCTACACGACTGGTCCTCCCCTGTACAACGGCGACTCGTTCCGTCAAAACGACTTGACGAGCTATGAAGTGACGGAGCAGAACGTCGAGCGCCTTCAGTCCTGGGGAGCCGTTTCGGTGAAGCAGTACATGCAACCGCGGCGCGAGCAGAGACAGTGGGTCTCGGAGGCCGGTCGAAAGCTGGGGCTCATGGTGACCGCCGAAGGTGGCGACCTCGAGTACAACCTCAGCATGATCATGGACGGCCAGACAGGATGGGAGCATCCTCTGGGCTACCTCCCTCTGTACAGTGACGCGACCCGTTTTTTCGGGGCGGCCGAGGCTGTCTACTCGGTTACGTTCGGAGTCGGGATGGGTCCGTGGAACCAGGACTACTGGTGGGCCGAGAGCGACTACTATGATGACGAGAAGCTGCTGCGTTGGATGCCATGGCGCTCTTTCCTTCCGCACGCTCGCCGACGCGAGCTTCGGCCCGAGACCGACTACACGTACCCCATCCTCGCCGAGGCCGTGAAGGACATCATCGAGGCCGGAGGCCACGGCGCCATCGGCGCGCACGGACAGGGGCACGGGATTGCGCCGCACTGGGAAGTCTGGATGGCGGCGGCGGCAATGGGCCCGCTCGACGCCATCAAGCTGGGCACGAAAGAAGGAGCCTACTTCCTTGGCGCGCTCGACGACCTGGGCACGCTCGAGTCGGGGAAGCTCGCCGACCTCCTGGTGCTGAACTCGAACCCGCTCGATGACATCCGCAATACGGCGGACATCCAATACGTGATGCAGGGCGGGATCCTATACGAGGCTGATACCCTCGATGAGGTGTGGCCAGAGCAACGCGCCTACGGTTCCTATCCGTGGGTGGACGATGCCGCCATTCGCAGTGATGAGATTCGTGTAGGCGTGTGGAATAGGCGTGAGTAAGAGCAGGGACCGGGCGCGTCGGCGCTATGACACAGGCACCCTCGGAATCCGCCCGTCCATCATGGCTGCTTGCCACGCGAAGTGCGCCATGACGATCGCCGACTGTATGAGCTCCTCCTCGGACATGCGCTCGGGGAAGTCGGCGTTGGTGTGCCGGGTGCTCTCGTCATAAGCGTCGAAGTCTTTGATGACATTGAAGGCCGGCAGGCCGAGCTCGTTGAATGGAACGTGGTCGGTGCTGCCGATGCCATCGATGATGTTACGGGTGACACCCAGGTCGCTCAGCGGCTCGAGCCAGGCGTCGAAGATCTCCTTGGCCACAGCGTTGTCCTGCATGTAGAAACCGAGCGTCGCACCGGAACCGGGATCATCGTTTAGGTAGACTGTGAGCTTCTCACGCGATGCCTGGTCGGCCAAGTGCTCCGCGATGTAGGCGCGCGCGCCGAGCAGCCCCTGCTCCTCTCCGGACCACAGCGCCACCCGGATGGTCCGGCGGGGACTCGTGCCCAGCGCGGCGAGGATACGCATCGCCTCCATTACCGCGATCGCGCCATCCCCATTGTCCGTTGCCCCCGAGGATGTATGCCATGAGTCGATGTGCGCTCCGACGAGGACGATCTCATCCCTGAGATCAGGATCGGAGCCGGGAATTTCGGCAATCACGTTGAAGGTGCGGGTATCATCCTCATCATAGCGCGTGCGCAGTTCCAGGCGCAGTTCGGCCGGCATCCCTTTCGCCGCCATGCGTGCGATCATGTTGTATTGCTCTGCCGCCAATATGATGGACGGCACGGCACTGTCCTCGGTCGTGCGGCTCCCTCCCACGCCCACCGTGCCGTCCCGGTACGAGCTGGGGCGGAGGGCCACGCCGGCCCCGGCTTCCTTCAGGAGCTCGCGCATCTGGCGGATGGGGGTCGTCGCGTTGAGCCGGATTCCCGGCGGGTTGCCGGTCCGTACCGAGGCATCGCCCACACCTGGTTGCGGACGGTCGGCGTCGCGGAACTCGGTTTGCGGCTGATGCGTGAGCACGATCGCTCCCCGGAGCGAGGGCATCATGGCCTTGATCTCGTCGGCTGTCTTGTCGCCCAGGTACACGACCGGCCCCGACAGGACGCCGGCCACGGACGGAGTCCACGCCTCCGCGTAGCCGATCAGGGGCATGTAGCGGGGAGACACCATCTCCACCGAAATCTTCTCTAGCGTCCAGCCACGGCCGAACTCGAACCCTTCTAGCCGGGCGTCTGAGAGTCCCCACTCCTCGAAACGGTCGCGCGCCCAAGCGGCCGCCTCGTCGTGCGCGGGAGACCCCGTGAGTCGTCCGCCGATCTCGTCCGTCAGCGTGTGATAGAGCTCGAGCGCGTGGGAACGCTCCAGTCCTTCCTCCATGATGCGCGCCGTCATTTCGAGATCCACGGGGGTCTGCGCCGACGCGGGCGCGGGCGCGACTAACCACGTGAATACGAGAGCCGGCAAAAGGATTCGCTTGCGCATTGGTGCCTCATTGACTGGGGTGTGGCGTGGCGAGGTCGCCTTGGAGCGGAATCATGTGGGTGGGCGGGCGGACCCGCTAGGGGTCTTCGATGCGCGAGGAGTGGCGCGCGCGCACAAGGCTACCGGGGGGCGGTAGGCGCCGGGTCCAGGCACTTCAGCGAACTGGGTCCTCCAGGCAGCCGGCCAGCGTGCCCCTGTTCGAGGCGTTCGTCTCCGCCGCTGAAACGATGCGATACGCCAGCCAGTCGGCGATCGCCGTGACTGCCTCTTCCGTGAACACGTGCCGGGTTCTACCCGGTATTAGGCATACCGTAGCGTCCGTCGTCTTCGCTGTGGAAAGCCCACGCCGCACCGCCGCGAGATATTCAACCATCGGCGTGTTGGGGTCCTCATCTCCGATCAGGACCAGAACCGGCGATCCGAGTAGAGCGAGTACGATCTCCGGCTCGAAGGCGAGCTGATCGCGCCACAGGGGGCTCGAGAAAAAGTGCATCTGTCGCTCGTCGGACGGGAATGCCGCGTTGTTGCGCGGAAGCTGAACGGGCGACCCCGCTCGAAGGCTCTCGAGTCGGTACTCCCTCAGGTAGGAAGTGCTCCCGCCGAGCACGATCTCCCCGAGCCGTGCTACGTACTCGTCCAAGGCCTGGAGATGGGCCGCTCCGGCCCCACCGCGTTCAGCCAGCCCCCGTTGCTGGAGCCGGAATGTCTCGACACCCGGAAACGCCGGTGGCGCCAGCAGGACCAAGGGAACCGGCTCTTCCGATGACACAGCTAAGAGCATCGCCGGTGGGGTGACGTCTGCCTGGGCTACGAGGGCCAACGCGTCTGTGTCGACCTCTGTCCGGGATCCGAGGTAGTCGAGGGCTGCCCGCACGTCGCCGGCCAGGTCCGAGTGGGTGGCCTGCAGCAGTGGCTCGACCGTGACAAACCCGCGGGGTACGGGCATCAGAACGGCGTAGCCATCCTCCACGAAGCGGTCCACGAGGCGGACGGTGCCTGCACCCGAGAGCACGACGACTCCGGGGTGGGGTCCTCTTCCCGGGGGCAATGTGAGGGATGCGGTGAGGAAGGTGGAGTCTTGCGGGTTCCAGTAGCTCACCTGCTGGGTCTGATCCGATACAGAGATCTGCGCGCAGATAGGGGCCGCCGAGAGGGTCAGTGCGAGCGCGCAGAGGAGTGCGGGCGTGAAAAGCGCGGGTGTGAGGGGGCTGTCTGAGATCATCGCAGTCGATGGCGGGCGTCCGATGTTGAGCATGTGCGATTATATGCGGTCGAGACTGATTTGTGCACCGCCAGACGAGACGGTAGCGCTCTCGGGGGAGGCGGATCTTGAGTCTGAGGCGAGCGACTGGCTGGAGGAACATGAGGCTCAACTTGCGTCTCCAGGCTCGGGATCCGCATTGTGATCTCACGCCATGTGCTCGAACTGGCCGTGGCAGCCCGCTGGGGAGTGGTGCCAATGATTCGCCATGTCTTGAACGGCCCGAACGATGACGCAGCTCTGAACGAACTCTTCGCGGCCGCCTGGCCGAATCACACCGCGATCGATATGGGCGCTCTCTTGGAGGAGAGCCTGTTCCAGGTGATGAGCTACGACTCGGACGCTTTGGTCGGTTTCGTGAGAGTCGTTCCTTGTGGCAGCCGTAGGGGGTTCGTTCTCGGACCCACGGTTCATCCGGATTGGCAAGGGAGAGGCATCGGCAAAGCGCTGCTCAATGAGGTCGCCTCCGCTGCGGAAGGGTCGGGACTCAACAGCCTGCACGTGGAGTTCGCGTCGAACCAGCGGTCCTTCTACGCGAGTGCCGGATTCAGACACACGGCTGCGGGTGTGCGGAAGCTGACGCCTAAGCGAGCGGCTTCCCAGCCCGAAGGTTGATCGACGGCGCCCAGCGCGCGTAATTAACCGACTTTTCATCCAACTCTACTAGGGAGAACGTCATGGAAGGCTTCATCAGCAAGCTCCTGGAAGACTTTGAGCGCGGAAACATGACTCGCCGGCAGCTTGTCCAGAGCATGGCGCTGGCGGTCGTGGCCGGGCCCGGCATCGCAGCAGCGACTCCCGGAACACTTCAGGCCGCGGTCACACCGTCAACGGCAGCACCGTGGAAGACGGTGCACCTCGATCACATCTCCTATCAGGTCACCGACCATGTGAGGAGCTCGGCGTGGTATGCGGATCTGATGGGTTGGACGGTCAAGCGTCAGGCTGATAACCAGACTACGCTAGCCATCGGTGACGTCGGTGAGATCATCATTCGTAACCGCCGCGATCCGGCGCCGCCGGCCGGCAGCGGTCCCCAGGTGACGGGCCTCATCAATCACGTCTCCTTCGGCATCGACCCGTGGGACAAGGACAGCGTGAAGGCGGAACTGACCAGCCGGGGACTCTCGCCTCGCGATGACTTCCAGGACGGCGGCTTCGAGAGCTATCACGTCAAGGACCCCGACGGCTGGGATCTGCAGATCAGCAACCAGACGATGGTGAGTTGAGCCTTCGTCGCCGGTCCTTCCTCGCGTACTGCGGCAGCCTCGGCCTCGGGTCCACGCTCTTTCCAGGTGCCCTGTGGGCGCAGGCGGGAGAAACGCAGGAGGCCATCACCGCGGAGATGATTCATAGCGCGGCTCGCCTGGCCGGCCTGAACTTCTCCGAGGACGATGTTGCAGAAATGGTGGAGGGGATCAACGCCAATGTCGCTCTCTACGGCGAGGCGCGCATACTCGAGATCGACCAGAACGTCGCGCCGCCTCTGTACTTCAATCCGGCGGTTCCGGGGCAGACGTTCCCCACGGAGCGACGACCGTTCCGGCTCGGGGCGCGGCCCGATCTTCGCCGCCCGGCCGATCTTGAAGAGGTGGCCTTCTGGCCCCTCACCCACCTAGCCTGGCTCATCGAGTCGCGGCAGGTGAGTGCGGTCGAACTCACCCGCATGTATCTGGCGCGGCTGCGTCGCTACGACCCCATCTTGCAGTGCGTTGTCACGCTGACCGAGGAACTCGCACTGGAGCAAGCCGGGCGTGCGGACCACGAACTCGCTGAGGGACGGTACCGAGGCACGCTGCATGGCATTCCTTGGGGCGCCAAGGATCTGCTGGCGAAGCGCGGTTATCCGACCACGTGGGGATCGGAGGCGTATCGCGAGCAAATCATCGACATGGACGCGACGGTCGTGCAGCGCCTGGAAGAAGCGGGCGCGGTTCTCGTGGCGAAGCTCTCCACCGGGGAGATCGCCCGAGGTGCTCGTTGGTTCGGAGGCAAGGAAACGAAGAATCCGTGGAAGACGGACGAATCCTCGGGTGGCTCCTCGGCCGGGCCGGGCGCCGCTACCTCCGCCGGCTTGGTGGGCTTCTCCATCGGATCGGAGACGACCGGCTCGATCGTCGGGCCCTCGCGCACGTGCGGGGTCACCGGCCTCCGCCCGACGTTCGGCCGGGTGAGCCGTCACGGGGTGATGCCCGTGAGCTGGAGCCTCGACAAGGTCGGGCCGATATGCCGCTCCGTGGAGGACTGCGCGGTTGTCTTGGAGGCTATCCGGGGCCCCGATGGCCAAGATCTGGCGGTCACGGATCATCCCTTCAATTGGGACGGAAACCGATCGCTCGAGGGCATCCGGGTCGGCTACTTGCAGGAGACCTTCGGGGCTGAACGGCGCGGAGACGATGGGGACGCCGTTCGTGCGAACGATCTGGCCGCCCTCGACGTCCTGCGGGGGATGGGCGTCGATCTGAGGCCGGTCCGTCTGCCTGAGAGCGCTGGCATGAACGCGCTCCAGATGCTGCTCGTCGACGAGGCGGCGGCTTTCGACGAGCTTGTGCTGACCGGACGCGTCGATCTGCTCATCCAGGACCGGAATGAACCGGAAGACATGTTGATGCGTGTCGCCCGGTTGATCCCTGCCGTCGAGTATCTACAGATGAATCGTCAACGCATGCTCATGATGCAGGAGACGGCCGAGGCGCTGCAGGATGTGGACGTCTATTTGGCTCCACACGGTGGCGGCCCCACTACTAGCGCGAACAACCTGACGGGACACCCCGGCATCACCGTGCCGAACGGCTTCGCGCCCGACGGTACACCTACCGGCGTGCTTTTTGTGGGGCAACTCTACGCGGAGGCCAAGATGATGACCGTAGCAAAGGCGTACCAGGACGCGACGGATTGGCATACGAGGCGGCCGGGGATGCAAACACCATGACGACCTCAGATCAGGACGCCCAAGACTGGAAGGGGAAACTAGGAGATTGGATCGCGACCCGGTGGCGGGGGTTGATCGTCGCGGTCGTGTTGTTATTTGTGTTGAACAATCTCGCGGGTTTGCTCGTCGGTTCCCTGGGATTGATCGCTTTCGCAAATCGCATCGCGGGTCGTGTCCTGGGCGCGCGGAGAGTGATTCAACAGGTCCGAGAAATTGTGAGCGATTCCGATGATCGCGGAGAGGACGTGTGACCCGCCTACCGCACCAGGGCGTCCAGCGCGCTGCGGTCTAGGAGCTGACCCTTGATCACCACCGCCTGGACCGACCGGGTCTGGGTGATGTCATCCAGCGGATTGCCCGAGAGGAGGACGAGGTCGGCGAGCCGCCCTGGCTCGATCGTGCCCATCTCGCCCTCCAAGCCGAAAAACTCGGCGGGGCGGAGGGTCGCCGACCGTAGCGCTTCGATGGGTGACAGGCCCGCCCGGACCAGCATCTCCAGCTCACTGTGTAGGCTGTAGCCCGGGGCGGCGAAGGCGATCGGCGTGTCCGTCCCCGCTGCGATCGGGACGCCGGCCTGATGCATCAGGTCTACGAGAAACAGGCTCCAGTTCGGGAACGTGGGATCGGCGCTTCGGCCTCCGAGGGGGCCAGCGCTGGATGCGCCCCAATCCGCGGCCACCTCTGCCGGTAGCTTCGCGAGGACCTCGCCCCAGTCGGCCCGAGCGAACGGAGGCTGCAGGCTCAGCGCGTTCAGCCGAAGCGT
>Ga0114949_10003388_pt1 | contig 10131 bp, 7 predicted proteins | sample N074metaG_FD_83505 | JGI IMG/M metagenome (GOLD analysis project Ga0114949, IMG submission 83505) | Deep subsurface microbial communities from Kermadec Trench to uncover new lineages of life (NeLLi) - N074 metaG | ecosystem: Environmental > Aquatic > Marine > Ocean trench > Sediment | place... | reverse complement strand
ATACCATTATTCGTTGGTCAAAGTCAGCAGATCCGGATTGCCGCCAATGGCGGCAATATTGACGCTAACTGTTCGTTCCGTTACGAATCTGAGCAAATAGTGCGGCCCGCCCGCCTTCGGACCAGTCCCGGATAGCCCCCTGCCCCCAAAAGGCTGCGCACCGACCACTGCCCCGATCATGTTGCGATTGACATAGATATTCCCCGCGCCCGCACGTTCACCGATATCACTTGATCGACCTCCAATGCGACTCTGAATACCGAAGGTCAAGCCGTAGCCGGTGGCTGCGATATCGGCGAGCATTCGATCCAACGCGTCCCGTGAATATCGCACCACATGAAGAATTGGACCGAAAACCTCTTTTTCAAGCATTGAAATATTTGGAATTTCAATGACACAAGGGGCAAAAAAGCTGCCGTGCTTTGTATTTTCTGGCAACTCACATTCGTAAATCAACCTGCCCGTTTTGACGATTTTGGCACGATGCGCACTCAGCGTGTCCCGGGCCTCAATATCGATGACGGGACCAATATCGGTATCGAGGTGCGACGGATCACCAATCTGTAATTCCGCCATATGGCCTGCGAGCATACTCAAAACCGGATCGGCCATTTCTTCCTGCAACAGCAACACTCGAAGCGCAGAACAGCGCTGACCCGCGCTATTGAAAGCCGACTCCACAACGTGTTTGACTACTTGCTCGGGCAGAGCAGTACTATCGACAATCATCGCGTTCTGGCCGCCAGTTTCGGCGACCAGGGTTGCGATAGCACCATCATGCATCGCCAGGGCTCGGTTGATTTTGCGTGCCGTTTCGGTTGAACCCGTAAACACGACACCTGAAAGCCGCTCGTTGGCAACAATTTGCGCACCGACGTCGGCACCCTCACCGGGAAGAAATTGCAGAGCATCACCGGGCACACCGGCCTCAAAAAACAGCTCCACGGCGCGGGCAGCGACCAGACTGGTTTGCTCAGCCGGCTTCGCCAAGACCGAATTCCCGGTTACCAGCACCGCCGCAATTTGACCGGTAAAAATCGCGACCGGAAAATTCCACGGACTGATGCAGGCAAACACGCCTCGTCCGTGGAGTGATAAAACATTGCGCTCTCCTGTCGGCCCGGGCAACTGGATCGGTTCCCCCATTAAACGCTCTGCCTCATTCGCATAGTAGCGAAGAAAATCCACCGCCTCGCGAACCTCGGCGACAGCGTCTGCAATACACTTCCCCGCTTCTACCACGCACAATGCGACCAGTTCTGGCCGGCTGGCTTCAAACAAATCTGCCGTCTTACGTAATGTTTGAGCCCTCACCTCCACCGCAACGGCGCCCCAAGCGGAAAATCCTCGGAGTGCGACGTCGACCGCTTTATCGACCTGATCCGCGCTCGCACAGGTTACCCGCCCGATCTCCTGGCGACGATCGGTCGGACAACGCGACATCGAGCCACCACCGGCAATGGTCCTCCCGTTAATGACGGGTGTAGCTACGCGAGGCCGCTGGATTTGAAACATCATGTCGCGCGCCAAACCGGACAACGCGGCACCATCGGCAAAATTCAGGCCAGCGGAATTTATGCGTTTCTCGCCATAGAGATTCGGTGGCGACGGAATGCGTGGATTGGGAATGAGCTCACCAGCCCTCGCCCGGACGACGGGGTCTCGCACAAGATCGGCGGCCGGAACATTTTCGTGAACGATCCGGTTAATAAACGACGTGTTCGCGCCGTTTTCCAGCAGTCGCCGCACCAAGTAGGGTAACAGGTGAATATGACGACCGACCGGTGCGTAAACCCGGCAGCGGGGAGGCGGGCGAACGACTCCGAGAACGTGGCCATACAGCGCCTCACCCATGCCATGCAATCGCTGATATTCGTATTCGATCCCATCGGCCACGAATTCCTGTATGTACGCCACGGTATGCGCATTATGGGTCGCAAACTGCGGCAACAAATGGCCGTGTTTTTCGATCAACGTCCTGGCACACGCGAGATACGACACATCCGTATTCATTTTACGCGTAAAAACCGGATAACTGACCAAGCCCTGTTCCTGGGCGTGCTTGATTTCCGTATCCCAATAGGCGCCCTTAACCAAGCGCACCGGAATTCGGCGTCCGAATTTTGCACTCAGTGCATCCAGCCATTCGATAACCGAAAGCGCGCGACGCTGATAGGCTTGCACCACAATACCGAGGCCGGCCCAATCGCCTTGCCCGAGCCCGGTATACACGGCTTCGAAAATCTCCAGCGTCAGCTCCAGCCGGTCGGCCTCCTCCGCATCGACCGTAATTTGAATGTTCCGGCGGCGTGCGGCTGAGGCCAGTTTCGTCAGGCGAGGCGTTACTTCACGCAACACCCTCTGTCGTTGTGCAAATTCGAAACGCGGCGACAGCGCTGACAGCTTGACAGATATACCGTGACGATAATTTGCCTCGCCCCGAGGGTCACCGAAGGCCCCCACCGCGTCAATCGCATCGCGGTAGGCACGAAAATAATTCTCGGCATCCGATGCTGTAACAGCCGCCTCGCCCAGCATGTCGAACGAGAAAAGATAGCGAGCATTATCCGACTCAGCCGAACGCTGCAACGCCTCGTGAATATCTCGGCCCATGACAAACTGGCGTCCCATAATTCGCATGGCCTGCATCATTGCTGATCGAACGACCGGCTCACCGAGACGCGTTACCAAAGTCCTGACGAACGCCGCAGGACTGTCCAACTCAAATTGATCCGACCGGACAAGGCGGCCGGTCAACATCAAGCCCCATGTCGACGCGTTGACGAACATCGAATCGCTGGTACCCAGGTGTTGCTCCCAGTCACCGGCTCCAAGCCTGTCCGCGATCAGTCGATCCGCGGTCTGGGCGTCGGGAATACGCAACAGTGCTTCAGCCAGGCACATCAAGACGATTCCCTCGGTTGAAGAAAGATCGTAGGCATCGAGAAAGGCGTCCAAACCGGACTTTTCCGATCGATCGCGGCGCATGACCTCAACCAGCCCGACAGCCGCCGATTCAATGCGTGCGGCCTGATCCGGAGAACACTCGGCAAGATTCAGCAGGCCGCCGATGACCTCAGATTCGTCGGCCAGGTATAGGGAGTTAATATAAGAGCCGATGTCCGAGGAGGCGTGACCCAGACTCTCAAACATCACGCATGCCCTGCTACTTCAGGGGAGTTCGCAAAAACAGTGGTAATAAATCCCGCGTGGATCATTGAGCTTTTCGAAGAAATTCAGCTCGCGTTGCACGCCGGTCATGACTCGAGCCAGAATCGTTTGATTCGAGCGTCCCATGTGGTCATATCCGAACCAATTCATCACATGCCTGACCGTCACGGCGAACTCCAGTGCCAGCATTTCACCCAGTGAGAGGGCCTGCTCGATATAGGTCACACCATAATCACCCTCTGCAAGACCGGCCAGTTCGGCCGCCGACTCAATGGCCTGATCAAGCCCCCCGAGCTGATCCACCAAACCCAATTCCAGCGCGTCCGATCCTATCCAGACTCGTCCGCGAGCGAGGTAATCGACCCGCTCAACAGACATGTCTCGCTGATCGGCGACCTTTCCGATGAAGGTCCGATAGGCGTCCTCGATGCTCAGTTGTATTAACTGCCTGGCGTCATCACCGAGCTCCCGATCGAGACGAAGCTGGCCTGATAGCCGTGTCGTACCGATGCCATCGACATGAATCCCGAGACTGTCGAGTCCGCGCTGAATCGTCGGAACCAATGCACCAACACCGATTGAGCCCGTGATTGTGCTTTCGCTCGCCCAAATTTCATCTGCCGGCATCGCGATGTAATACCCCCCCGATGCAGCGACCGTGCTCATCGAAACAACGAGCGGCTTACCCACAGACTTGAGTCGTTGCAATTGCGCGAACACCACCTCCGAGGCAAACATACTGCCGCCCGGGCTATCTACCCGCAGCACGACCGCTTTGATCGATTCATCCATGACCGCCTGACTGACCAACGCAGCCAGAGAGTCACCGCCTATCGTGCCCGGCGCGGCTTCGCCATCAACAATCTCTCCAGCCGCCACCAACACCCCCACATTCAAGGCCTGCTCTTCGGTGCCCGCTTTTTGCCGCACATCGGCCAGATAATCCTTGAAATGAATCCCGCTAAAATCTCCGGAGTGGTCATCACTCTCACCGACAAGTTCGATTAACTCATCGCGCGCCGCGCCGCGCCCTGCGAGATGGTCGACGAGGCCAGCCTCGAGCGCCACGTTCGCGGTATTTCCACCCGCGGTTTCCAATCGGGCCAGAAATTCATTCACATACGCCTCGAGACTGCCGGCCTCAAGACCACGCGCTTGTTCAACGTCATTCTGGTAGGTCCGCCATAAAACAGAAAGCCAGCGTCGGCTCGCTTCCTTGTCTTCGTCCGACATATCGTCCCGAATGAACGGTTCAACAAACGACTTATATTTCCCGACCCGAAACACGTTCAAATCGATCTTCAATTTTTCGATTGCGCCCTTGAGATAGGTTCGGTAATAACCGAAGCCGTCGATCATAAGTATTCCCAAATCATTCAGGTAAATATCATCGGCGTGAGCAGCCAGATAATACTGCGCCTGGGTGTAACTGTCGCCAAACGCAAACACTTTTTTCCCCGATTCTCTTACCCGATCGATTGCGGCGGCAATCGTCTGTAGCTTTGACAGTCCACCGCCCTCCAATCGATTCAAATCCAGCACAACGGCTTTGATTCGATCATCGTCGATGGCCGCATCCAGGCTGTCGGTAATATCGGTCACCAGGGTCTGCCGAACGCCATTCCCCTGGACCTCCGCGAACGCTCTTTCAAGCGGATCGCCTTCGAGTTGCTCGACGATGAAACCCGATGGTGCAAGAATCAACGCAGCAGAATCGGGGACCTGAACGCCCTGCCGTGATACAGCCAGAACGATGAATCCGAAAATCGACAACAGGAGAATCAGCTGAAGAAATTTTCTTAAGCTATTGAATAATCTGATAATTAATTTGATTAATCCCATTAAAAACACGCCTCCGGGTCAGCGGGGTATCGTGGGCCTGCTTTAAGGCCGCGCATAAAAAATTCGATAGATCACGCCACGTTGATCATCACTGACCAGCAACGCACCATCTGGCGCGATTAGCAGATCAACCGGCCTGCCCAAAACCCGGTTTTGGTCCAGAAACCCTTCCATGAATGGTTCATAGCTGACCGCGTTATTGCCGTCAAGCCGCACCACAGTCACCCGGTATCCGGTTTTACCGGCCGCCTTGCTGCGATTCCACGACCCGTGCTCCGCGATAAACACCTGATTCCGGTATCCCGCCGGAAACATTTTTCCGGTATAAAAAATCATGCCGAGGGGCGCGACATGGGGGCCCAAGGCCTGAACCGGCGCAACCGAATCTTCGCACTTTCCTAAATCGCTCAGATCCGGGTCTGGAATAAAGCCCGCGTGACAATAAGGGTAACCGAAATCCAGGCCGGCATCGGGAACTCGATTCAATTCTCCCGGAGGCAGGTCATCGCCTAACATATCCCGGCCATTGTCAGTAAACCACAGCTCACCGGATTCCGGGTGCCAATCGAACCCGACAGAATTCCTGATGCCCCGGGCGAAAACCTCTCGTGATGACCCGTCCGCAGCTATACGCAGTATTAACGCCAGTTCGGGCTCATTAACCGCATTTCCCGGCGCCCCGATCGAAACGTAAAGCCGGTCATCGGGGCCGAACCCGATATATCTCCAGGAATGAAGCTTGCCCTTGTACGGTAAATCGCCATCGATGATTTCGGGCTCTCCGGGCGAATCGATCCGGCCATTGATCCCGGGATAGCGAAGAATCCGCTTTGGCTCAGCAACGTACAAATCGCCTTCATGCACGGCGACCCCGTTGGGGACCGACAGGTTTTCCGCGAGGGTCACGACTTCGGGACGCCCTGAAAAGACGTTTCGAACTGCGTAGACGCTGCCCATTCGGCGTGTCCCGATGTACAGGGTACCGTCGTCTCCAAGTGCCATGGAACGCGCATTGGGAACCCCTTCGACCAGGACTTCGACCTTAAATCCGTCCGGGAGTCTAAAATCGATGTCTTCGACGTCCGGCGCCGCGTGGATCGTGCCGACAGAAACAAGCAAACCAAAGAGCCCCTGCCGAAGCAAACGGGAGAGATTCGAAAAAGTGCGGTTTGGCATTGATATTTCCTTCCGGAATCAGAGAAGACTCAGCCCGACAAAAATACCAGTGAAAGCGTCGGCCAAAATGTGATCAGCAAAACAGCGCCCAGCAGCATCAGCAGGAACGGCAAAGTCGCAAGATATACTCGCACAATAGATTGCTCGAAACGATAACTGGAAATAAAAAGATTCAGACCGATCGGCGGAGTAAGATAACCGAGCTGCATCGTAGCAAGGAAGACGATACCCAAGTGTACCGGGTGTATACCATACTTCGCCGCTACGGGAATAATCAGGGGCACCACCAGCACCAGGGCCGAAAAAATGTCCAGAATCGCGCCCAGGACAAGCAAAAATAGAAACAGCAGCAATAGAAAACTGTTGGGCCCGCTGACAAAGCGATTGACAAACCCGACCAGCTTCTCCGGCACCTGAGCATCAATGATGTAGTTGGTGGACGCCAGGGATACACCGAGAATCAGAAGAATCCCGCCCACGAGGACCATTGACTCACGCATGATTTCCGGCAGTTTCCTGATCGGGATATCTCTTAAAATCAACACTTCTACGATAACAACGTAAACTGCGGTCACTGCGGCCGCTTCGGAAACCGCGAAATAGCCGCTGTAAATCCCGCCAAGCACGACGACCGGCAGCGGTATCTCCCACGCGGCATCTCTGATCGCGGCCCATAGTTCAGCCGGCGAGAAATCGCTGAGCGGCGTTCGGTTCGCTCGATTCACCCAAAGTGAATAAACGGACATCACGAACATCATCAACAAGCCCGGGAGTATTCCAGCCAGAAATAAATCGTCGATAGAAACTTCAGCGACAACCCCGTAGAGGATCAGCGGTAAAGACGGTGCGAACAGCAGCCCCAGACTTCCGGCTGACGTGACGAGCCCAAGATTGAACTGCTCGTTGTAGCCCGCCTCGCGTAATGCCGGATAAAGTACTGCACCGAGTGCGATAATTGTAACGCCGGACGCCCCGGTAAAAGCCGTAAAAAAGGCACACGCGGCGATTGAAACGATCGCGAGCCCGCCAGGCACCCAGCCTAGCAACGCGCTGGTCAGGCGCACGAGGCGGACCGGGGCCTGACTTTCGCTGAGAACATAGCCGGCAAAAGTGAACAGCGGGATCGCCAGCAGTATCGGCATTTCCGCTATACCAAAAATTTCAATCGGCACAACCGAAAGAGAGATCCCGCTCGCGGAAAATCCCAACATTGCACTCGTTGCTATGACCACGAACAACGGCGCACCGAGTAACGCCAACAACAACAATATAATGAATATCATCAGCCCTCGACACCACTCAATAATAAGCGAGCCCGGCGGAGAAACCAGATACTGTAGCGGTAGCCGATCAAAAAGAATGCGACCGGCAAAATTGACTGAAAGAGCCAGGCGGGCAGATCGTTGAGCAATTGATCTTCGTACTTTCGAGATTCCGCGACGAATTCCCACGAAAACCATGCGAGCGTAAATGACACCGCCGCCGTAAACGCATTGACCAGCGCGATCGTCCAACGCTTGATAACGTCCGGCAGGACCCGGGCCAACACATCAATGCTGATATGCCGATCCTCGCGACTGGCGACAACCGCCCCAAGCATTGCAACCCACAAAACCATCAGGCGCAAAGCCTCGTCCGCCCAGGCAAAACCGCCACTAAAAACATTTCGCAGAAGAATTTGCCCGCTGGCCAGCAATATCATGCCGGACAGAATAACGACCAGCGCCAGATTTTCGATCAGTCGCCCGATACGCTCAACTGTATTTAGTAAGCTGGCCTCGTCACTGGCCCTGGGCTTGGTGTCAGTCACTCGGTCCCACTTGCGGATGCAGCCTGCAACTTGGCGGCAATTCGATATTCCTCCAGGTAGGAGAGCAAAGCATTCAACAAATCCTTAGAAAACAACCCCTTTTCCGCCATCTTCTCGTTGGCCTGGCGAGCGGCCTCACGCCATGAGGCAATAATTTCGGGCTGCAGATCAATGAATTTCAAGCCATTGGCCGCCAATGCCTCTTCCGCCTGGATATTATCCTCTTTGTTTTGCGATTCGAAATCATCATAAACAGCGGTCATAATTTCGCGGACAGTCGCTTGATCCGCATCACTGATACTGGAAAATGCCCGTTTATCGATGACCATCGTGGCCAGTGTATAAACGAGTGGCAAATTCGAAACGTATTTCACCTTGGTGAACCACTGCAATATGACCGCGCCGACCGGCGGCGTCGCGATATATTCCAGCAAACCGGTCTGCAGACCCATCAAGACATCGGTAATCGGCAGGACAACCGGAGCCAGATTCAGAGCCACCATCGCCTCATAACTGATCGTATCGCCTTCCGGCACCCAGACCTTCCGCCCCCGTAAGTCATCAAGATGACCGATCGGTTCGTTGCCCATCAGCTTTGCAAAGCCCCCGCCGGCAAAACCGAACGACACAAACCCGGAATCGTCGAGACCTTGAGTCAGCAGCGGGTCCATCCGCTCGCGCACGTAATCTGCCTCTTCCTGAGTTCGAAAAATAAGCGGCAAACCGTAAATGAGTATATCGCGATATCGTTCCGATAAACCGTTCGCGGTAAACACGCCACCCTGCAGTTGCCCGATACGAATTTTTCGCAGCACCTTTTTGTCATTGCCCATCACGCCGCCAGCGTAGAATTTAATTTCAACACGGCCGTTGGTTTTTGACTTGATCTCCCCTGCCGCAAGGCGCATGGACTGCATCCATCCGGAGCCTTCAGGCGCCACCGTTGCAATTTTTAGCTGGGTCGCACCGGCTACACCTGTGATCACGGACATTGAAACGATCACCAAAGCAATTAACGAAAAACCCCATTGGATTCGCATTCACATTCTCCGCGAACTGGTCAGGCTAGAAATACTCTTCGGCTGAAGCCAACAATTCCTCAGCCTGCTGCTTGGCAAGACTGTTGGTCAAGGTTAACCGTGGCTGTTTGAGTTCTGACACCAGCACATCATTCAATAATTGATCATGCAACTCGCGATCGTAAACCAGCCGTGCATAGCCCCGAGCATACTCAACTTTTACACTCAGATCTTTCCCGTCAGTTAACTCGATTGCCCTTTCAAAATATTTCTGGCCAAGCTCAGGTTTACCCCCGAGCGCGGGAGGACGCAGCGAGTTCAATACGCCGAGATACATGTTGACCGACCCGGCCTTGTCACCCGGATCAAGCTCCAGCAAACGTTTCAGCGCCACTTCAATCTTGGGAAGATCCGCGAGCGCGGCCCAATTTCCGCTGTGAGTCCGAATATAGGCGAGAGAACCTATCGAGTAGCTGTATAGAGAATCGACAGACTTGGGCCCAAGCCGTTGGATCATGCGTTCATACTCATCGAACGTATAGCGTTGCAGATCGCAGGCCGCTGTATTCTCTGCACAGATGGCACGCTCACCGAGATCACGGGCCTTGGCCGTCAACGTCCGTGCTCTTTGCTCATCAGAAACGAAAGCGACTCCATAGGCTGCATACAATTCCGCGGCCGCACCCAACGCCCTTGGATCATTAGGCGAGGAAACGATCAGACTGTCGAGAAGCAAGAGAAAAGTGGGCACACCTTCCCGGACCAGTTCCGGATCTTCCTGATCCATAATGGCAATGGAAAGGCTCTCGGCCATGCCCGACGCGGCAGAAGTGATTACAGTGCTGCACCCGGAGATCACCCCTGCCGCCGCGAAGGTGCCGACAAGAAAAATGGAGCGACAAGGGGCCTGGCGATTCAGACAGCGCCTGATTCGCTCCAGGATCGTTGAATCAACCAATTTTTTCTTTGATGCGTGCCGATTTGCCGCTACGCTCACGCAAATAATAGAGTTTCGCACGACGAACGTCACCACGACGCTTCAACTTGATTTCCGCGATGCTGGGGCTGTGGGTCTGGAATACGCGTTCCACCCCTTCACCATGAGAAATCTTT
>Ga0114949_10003387_pt1 | contig 10132 bp, 8 predicted proteins | sample N074metaG_FD_83505 | JGI IMG/M metagenome (GOLD analysis project Ga0114949, IMG submission 83505) | Deep subsurface microbial communities from Kermadec Trench to uncover new lineages of life (NeLLi) - N074 metaG | ecosystem: Environmental > Aquatic > Marine > Ocean trench > Sediment | place... | reverse complement strand
GAAGACGGCCGGGGTGCGATACGGGCTATGCGCCAGGCGATTGACGATGCCGGGGTGGATGCCTCGGTGATTAATTATATCAATGCCCATGGCACATCCACCCAGGCGGGAGACAAGGCCGAAAGCCAGGCTGTGAAGGCAGTCATGGGCGCGGCAGCATCTAATGTGGCAGTCAGCTCTACCAAGTCGATGATAGGTCATTTGCTGGGTGCGGCCGGCTCCGTGGAAGCAATTTTCTGTATCCTGGCCATTCGCGATGGCGTCGCACCGCCGACCATCAACCTCGACAATGCCGACGAAGGTTGCGATCTGAATTATGTGCCGCATACGGCCCAGGAGATGAAGATCGATTACGCCCTTTCCAATTCCTTCGGCTTTGGCGGCACCAACGGCAGCTTGTTGTTTACCCGGGCGGGCTGACCCGCACTTCGTTTTTTTCGAGCGCATGGATCCCACGCCTGCATGAAGAAACTACTGCTAGTCTTCACTTGTTTCGCCATTGTCGCGGGTGTGTCCCTGCGCGTGGTCTTGCAGTGGTGGGAGACTCCGGCAGAGGCCCGCAATGAGGTCACGATCCTGGTGGGGGAGGGCAGTTCGCTGGGCTCGGTAGCGCGAGAGTTGTCCGCACAGAAGCTCCTGCGCTGGCCGAAAATGTGGCGACTGATTGCCCGTCTACAGGGGCTGGACAGCCAGATCAAGCAAGGAGAATATCGCTTCACGGCGGCTGTGACTCCCGCCAGTTTGCTGGCTGCATTGGTAAGCGGACAGGTGGTGAAATACAAGGTGACTCTGCCGGAGGGTATTTCCCTGCACACCGCACTGGGCATCCTGCAGGCACAGGAGCCCATGCTAAAGCTTCTGGATGGAGTTGATGACCCGCGTTTGTTGTCATTGGTGCAGCCCGCTGCTTCCCCGGAAGGCCTGTTTTTCCCCGACACATACAACTACAGCCGTACTGACAGTGACCTGGGGATTCTGAGCCTTGCCTATCGCCGGATGCAGGAGGTTCTCGACAGTAGTTGGCAGCAGCGCGAGCCCGGTCTGCCCTACACCGATGCGTATGCAGCGCTGGTCATGGCCTCAGTGGTAGAGAAGGAGACTGGACTGGCGGCAGAGCGAGAACAGATCGCCGGCGTCTTCGTGCGCCGGCTGCGGAAAAATATGCGCCTTGAAACAGATCCCACGGTGATTTATGGACTGGGGCCCGACTTCGGCGGCAACTTGCGCAAGCGCCATCTGACAGACAGGGCAAACCCGTATAACACCTACCGACACAAGGGCCTGCCACCGACGCCTATCGCATTGCCCGGCCGCGCGGCGATCGAGGCGGCCCTGCATCCAGCCCCCGGCACTGCGCTGTATTTTGTGGCCAGGGGTGACGGCAGCCACCAGTTTTCGGATACTCTGGCAGAACACCAGCAAGCAGTGAGAACTTATCAACTCTCCCGGCGCAAGAATTACCGCTCTGCACCCACGGACAAGACAACAAAAGGAACACCATGACCCAGAGAGGCCTGTTTATCACCGTTGAGGGTGGAGAGGGGGTAGGAAAAACCACCAACCTGAAAACCCTGGAACAATGGATGCAGGCACAGGGTATTCACTACGTGCTTAGCCGTGAGCCGGGAGGCACGCCGCTGGCGGAAGACATTCGCCAGTTGTTGCTGGACAAGCGAGAGGAAAGCGTTTCTGCCACCGCCGAATTGTTGCTGGTATTTGCCGCCCGCGCCCAACATCTTCAACAGGTGATAGAACCGGCCCTCAGCGCGGGGAAATGGGTGCTGTGCGACCGCTTCACCGATGCCACCTACGCCTATCAGGGCGCTGGGCGAGGCCTGCCGGCTACCGGGATCGCCCAGCTTGAAACCCTGGTACAGGGTGAATTGCGCCCGGATCTGACCCTGCTGCTCGATGCCCCCGTCGAAGTGGGCATGGCGCGAGCTGGGCAACGGGGAGAACTGGACCGGTTTGAGCAGCAACAAGCAGATTTCTTCGAGCAGGTTCGCCAATGCTACCTGTCGCGGGCCGGGGCGGAGCCCGGACGTTTTCGCGTGATCGATACGGACCGCCCATTGGAACAGGTTGCCAGTGAACTCGAAGCAGTCATGAGCCTGTTTCTGGAACAGCATTCGTGAGTACCGAAGCGCCGGCTCCTCTACCCTGGCAGACTGATGCCTGGGAGCGCCTGCAACCACTGATTAAGGCGGGAACCTTGCCCCATGCGCTGCTGGCGGCAGGGCCTGAGAGTATTGGCAAGCAACATTTCCTGCGCTCGCTGGCGGCCACTCTGCTCTGTAATCAGCCCAGTGCGGGACTGGCCTGTGGCGTTTGTCGGGCCTGTGGCCTGATGCGGGCGGGCAGCCACCCGGATTTACTGCTGGTGGAGCCAGAAGAAGACAGCCGTATTATCAAAATTGACCAGGTTCGTCAGCTGATAGATTTTGCGCTAAAAACCCCGTCCCTGGCATTGCGCAAGCTTATCTTACTGGGCCCGGCAGAAGCGATGAATGCCAATGCCGCCAATGCATTACTGAAATGTCTCGAAGAGCCGAGCGCCACCACCCAGATACTGCTCTACAGCCATCAGCCCTCAGCACTTCCCGCCACGGTGCGTTCCCGCTGTCAGGCGTTGGCCATGTCTCCACCGGGGTCACAGCAATGCCTGCAATGGTTGAACCAGATCACCGGCTCCAGCACGGTATCTGAGCAGTTGCTCCAGGTCAGCTGTGACCGCCCGTTACTTGCCCGGGATGTCTATCTTGCGGATGGCCTCGATGCGCAATTGGCACTGCAACGGGGGCTGGATGCCTTGCTGGATGGCACGCTGTCTGCACTTGAATTTCCGCCACTGGTAGCAGATCTGGAACTGGGCCGGGTGCTGGCGCTTCTTCAGCAGAAACTTGAATCCATACTTCGGGCGCAGGTATTGCAGTCGGGCGGGTCGGGATTGAGGAACGGATTCTTGCTCCGCGATGAATTCGCACGGCTGCAGCGTTCAGTTGCCAACGGCGCAAACCCCAACCGACAATTGACAATTGAGGACTGCGCCACACAACTGGTGAAGGCAGTAGGAGCCGCGGCGAACAAATGCTAGTATTGGCGCAAGATCATAACCGGGAGAGGCGAGGTGAGCCAGCAGGGCGGTCGCAACGGCATATTGTCCTTGACCATCAAGGATAAGGCCGTGTTGTACTCAGCCTATATGCCGTATCTTAAGCACGGCGGCCTGTTTGTGCCTACCAACAAGCCCTACAAGATCGGTGACGAAGTGTTTATGTTACTGAACCTGATGGATGAAGCGGATAAAATACCGATCGCCGGAAAGGTAGTCTGGATTACCCCCAAGGGCGCCCAGGGCAACCGGACAGCCGGTATCGGCGTGCAATTCAGCGAAGAGGACGCCATTGCCAACTCCAAGATCGAGAATCACCTGGCGGGTTCACTGAACTCAGATCGTCCCACCCACACCATGTAGCTGGGCCCTGTGCCGTAGCCAATGCCACAACTGCTCGCCAAAGCTCACTCAGGCCTGACAGACAACTTGCAAACCATTGATTTTACTCAAAAAAATGGGCTCCAAGAAGGAGCCCAATAAGACCATTAGGAGTGAAACATAAAGGAATTGCTTCCCTGAATGGAATACGAATCGCATTCCAGCGAGTACCTGGTAAAACTAGGGGATAGGTACCCACGTCTTAAGTATTGCGCAAAAATGGTAATTTTCCACATTTTTCTTTGTTTTTTTTAAAATAAATAGCGATAACGATATGCCATTTAATTCCTATCCGCAGGAAAGTCAGCATTCATGCAGTTCCTGAGCGGTATTGTCGAGGGCTTCTATGGCCGTGAGTGGAGCTGGCAAGATCGGCGTCAAACGGCGGATTTTCTCTGCCGGCAGCAGCTCAATAGCTATTTGTACTGCCCCAAGGCTGATTCTCACCTGCGGGGGTCCTGGCAAGAGGACTGGCCACAAGCTGTAAGCCAGGAACTTTCCAGTCTCGCCAGCCATTATCGCTCCTCGCACCTGAACTGGGGGGTTGGTCTTTCACCTTACGCCCTGTATCGGGATTACTCGGCGGTACAGCGTCAGCGCCTGCAAGACAAGGTACGGCGTATTGACGACCTGGGCGGCAACCTGCTGGCGGTACTGTTTGATGATATGCCGGGAGATTGCCCCGACCTGGCCCGGCGACAGGCGGAGATTGTCCAGGACATCCAATTGTGGAGCGGGGCGGAGAGACTGCTGGTTTGCCCCACGTATTACTCTCACGATCCGGTGTTGGAGCGCTATTTCGGCCCCCGGCCGGCAGATTACTGGGAAGATCTGGGCGCAGACCTGCCTGCGGAAGTCGACATCTTCTGGACAGGCAATCTTGTTTGCTCCCGATCCATCCGCAAAGCTGACATGGACGCCATCGCCAGTCGCCTGGGCCGGCCCTTGGTTCTCTGGGACAACTATCCGGTCAACGATGGGGAAAAGGCCAGCAAATTTCTGCATCTGCAGCCCCTGTCAGGGCGCGAGCCGGGTCTTGACCAGTGCCTGCGCGGCCATTTTTGTAATCCTATGAACCAGGCGCTGTTGTCCCGCTATCCACTGGCCGGGCTGGGTGCACTCTATGGTGCGACACCGCTGACGCTTGAGGAGTGCTTCGGTGAGGCCATGGCAGCTCAGCTGGTTGGGGATATGAAAGATTTCGAGGCAGGGGGGCTGGATTTCCTGGGAGTGGACAGGTGTCGGGAACTGGCGCTGACCTACGCCGAATTTGAGCATCCAGCCGCCGCTGAAGTGGTCGCCTGGTTAGGCGGGGAATATCGCTTCGATCCCGCTTGTCTCACCGGTTAGGCGGGTTCTTATACTGGTTGAACAGGGGCTGGCTTTGTGGCAGAATCCCCGCCCTTGTGGCAGCCCCGCCAATGCTGATGTCGTAATTCTATAAACTCAAAAATATCATAGAGTTAGGGAATTTCATCCAAGCGATTTACAGCACTCGCGAGAGTGGTTATGCCGGGATACAGGCGAAAGTGGCGGAATTGGTAGACGCGCTGGATTTAGGTTCCAGTGTCGCAAGGCGTGAGAGTTCGAGTCTCTCCTTTCGCACCAGTTAGATGTTCTGAGGATTATTCATGCAGGTTTTTATTGAGACGACTTCGGGTCTAGAGCGTCGTTTGACGGTTGGAGTTCCCGCCGAGCGCGTAGAAAACGAAGTAAACAGCCGTCTGCAGAAAGCAGCCAAAAATGCCCGCATGGATGGTTTCCGTCCCGGTAAGGTGCCGATGCGGGTTATCAAGCAGCGCTACGGCGCTGGTGTTCGCCAGGAAGTGCTCGGTGAGGTGATGAGCCAGAGCTTTTACGAGGCGGTGACCCAGGAGAACCTGAAACCTGCCGGTCAGCCCAGCATTGAGCCCAAGAGCCTGGAAGAGGGCAAGGATCTGGAGTTTGTTGCCACCTTTGAAATCTTCCCGGAGATCGAACTGGCTGATATGACTGGTTTTCAGGTGGAACGCCCCGCCGCCGCGGTCACCGACGCGGACATCGACGATATGATCGAAATCTTCCGCAAGCAACAGGGCAGTATGGCAGTTGTCGACCGCGCCGCCGTTGATGGAGACCAGGTCAAACTGGACTACGAGGGCACCCGCGACGGTGAGGCCTTTGAGGGCGGTAGTGCACAGGGCTCAGACCTGGAGTTGGGCTCTGGCCGTATGATTCCTGGCTTCGAAGACGGAATCGTGGGCATGAGCGCCGGTGAAGAGAAGACCCTGGCGTTGAGCTTCCCCGAGGACTACCACAGTGAAGAACTGAAAGGCGCAGCGGTAGAGTTCAAGATCACCCTGCACAGTGTCAGCGAGCAAGTGTTGGCGCCCATGGACGATGAACTGTTCCAGAAATACGGGGTGGAAGCAGGTGGTGAAGAGCAGTTCCGCAAAGAGATAGCCGAAAACATGCAGCGTGAGTTGGCCAATGCGATCAAGGCCAGGGTCAAGCTGCAGGTGTTGGATGCCATCATCAGCGCCAATGAATCACAGGAAGTGCCGAAGGCCCTGATTGAGCAGGAGATAGGCAAAATGCGCAGTCAAATGTCCCAGCAGTTTGGCGGTGCCGGCAAAGAGAACATGGACCTGGAGAGCTTGCTCCCCGCTGAAATGTTCCAGGACCAGGCAGAGCGCCGGGTCAAGCTGGGCCTGCTGCTGAGTGAATACATCAGCAAGGCTGAAATGAAGGCAGATGCGGACAAAGTACGTGAGTCCATCGAAGAAATAGCCTCGACCTACCAGGATCCCGCGGAGGTTGTTGAGTGGTACTACTCCAACCAGGAGCAACTCTCCTCTGTTGAATCGATGGTACTGGAGGACCAGGTCGTGCAACAATTGCTGGAGCAGGCGAATATCACTGACGAGGCCTGTACCTATCAAGAGGCCATTGCCAAGGCACAGGAGAACAAATCGGTATGACCAATCAGTTTGAGCGCGGCAACAGTAATGTGATCACCAACCAGGGGCTGGTGCCGATGGTGGTCGAACAGACTGCCAGGGGTGAACGCTCCTACGATATCTATTCGCGCCTGCTCAAGGAGCGGGTGATTTTTGTGGTCGGTTCTTTCGAGGACCACATGGCGAACCTGATCGTGGCCCAGCTACTGTTCCTGGAATCCGAGAATCCTGACAAGGACATCCACCTCTACATCAATAGCCCAGGCGGCGTGATTAGTGCCGGACTGGCGATTTATGACACCATGCAGTTCATCAATCCGGATGTCAGCACCATGTGTATTGGACAAGCTGCCAGTATGGGAGCATTCCTGCTGGCTGGTGGTGCAGCTGGCAAGCGTTACTGCCTGCCGAATGCGCGCACCATGATTCACCAGCCCTCTGGTGGCGCTCAGGGCCAGGCTACGGACATCGATATTCAAGCCAAGGAAATCCTGATTATCCGCGAGCGCCTGAACCAGCTGATGGCCCACCACACCGGCCAGGACCTGGAGACCATCCAGCTTGATACGGAGCGCGATAACTTCATGAACGCTGAACAAAGCAGAGAATACGGTCTGGTAGACGAGGTGATAAGCAGCCGCTAGGCAGGGTCCGATTTCGGCTGCGGGTAGTGCGACAGTGTAACAGGCTTTACGTGCCATTACAGGACTTGCAATATTGGTGGAAAATCAGCATCTTAGGGGCCGCAGCCCCATTAGTTAACAAGGCACGGAACAGGTAGTTTAAATGACCGACGAAACAACGAACTCGGGAGAAGACGGCAGCAAGCTGCTGTATTGCTCGTTTTGCGGCAAGAGTCAGCACGAGGTTCGTAAATTGATCGCAGGGCCCTCGGTATTCATCTGTGATGAATGCGTGGACCTCTGTAACGACATTATCCGCGAAGAAGTTCAGGAAGCGAGTGGCGACGATGGCAAGGATCGCCTGCCGGTGCCACAGGAGATCAAGGCAATTCTGGATGAGTACGTCATCGGCCAGCAGCGCGCCAAGAGAGTGCTCGCCGTTGCGGTTTACAATCACTACAAGCGCTTGCGTCATGAAGATGGTCGCTCCGACGATGTGGAACTCGGCAAGAGCAATATCCTGCTGGTAGGTCCCACCGGTAGTGGCAAGACGCTGCTGGCAGAAACCCTGGCCCGCTTGCTGGATGTTCCTTTCACCATCGCCGATGCGACCACCCTCACTGAGGCTGGTTATGTCGGTGAGGATGTCGAGAATATCATCCAAAAGCTGTTGCAGAAGTGCGATTACGATGTTGAAAAGGCCCAGATGGGTATTGTCTATATCGATGAAATCGACAAGATTTCCCGTAAATCCGACAATCCTTCCATCACCCGCGACGTCTCTGGCGAGGGTGTACAACAGGCATTGCTCAAGTTGATTGAAGGCACCGTCGCATCGGTACCTCCACAGGGCGGGCGTAAACACCCGCAGCAGGAATTTTTGCAGGTAGATACCTCCAATATCCTGTTTATCTGTGGCGGCGCTTTCGCCGGCCTGGAGAAAGTTATCCTGGAGCGCTCAGAGAAAGGCGGCATTGGCTTCGGCGCCGACATTAAAAGCAAGGATGAGTCCAAGAATATCGGCGAGGTGCTTAACGATCTGGCACCCGAAGATCTGGTACGCTTTGGCTTGATTCCGGAGTTCGTCGGCCGGCTGCCGGTGATTGCCACACTGGAAGAACTCGATTCTGACGCCCTGGTAAAAATTCTGACCGAGCCCAAGAACTCCCTGACCAAGCAATACAGCAAGTTGTTTGAAATGGAGGGCGTAGAGGTGGACTTCCGCGAGGACGCCCTACTGGCTATCGCCGAGCGTGCCATGGAGCGCAAAACCGGTGCTCGCGGCCTGCGATCCATTCTCGAATCAGTGCTGCTCGACAGCATGTATAACATTCCGTCCCGGAACGATGTCATCAAGGTGGTGATCGACGAGTCGGTGATTCGTGGTGATTCCGAGCCGCTGCTGGTCTACCAGAGCAGCAAACCGCCCAAGTTGGCGGCTCCTGAGGAATAGTACAATGTGCACCCTCTGCGGTGCACAGGTCTTTAGGGCTTGTTGGCGGCCTTGTAAAACCCCTATCCACCCCAATATCACTTGCAAGTGATAGCCCAGGGAGATATCTATGGCTTCGGCCTCTGTAGTGAAATTACCATTATTGCCACTACGCGATGTTGTGGTTTACCCACACATGGTGCTGCCCCTGTTTGTCGGGCGGGAAAAGTCAATTGAGGCCCTGGAAAACGCCATGGCCACGGACAAGCAGGTGCTGCTGGTGGCACAGCGCAATGCCTCTGAAGACGATCCCGGGGTAGACGATGTATACCAGGTGGGTACGGTTTCAAGCATCCTGCAATTGCTCAAATTACCCGATGGCACCATCAAGGTATTGGTCGAGGGGGTTTATCGGGCCAGTATTGGCAGCGTTGACGATGGCGAGATTTTCGCTGTGGCAGAGGTGCGAGAGATCGAGAGCGATGAGATCCCCGCCGAAGAGTCCGAGGTCTTGCTGCGATCAACCATTTCCCAGTTTGAAAAATATGTCAATCTCAGCAAAAAAGTCCCTGGCGAAGTACTGACTTCACTGTCGGGTATTGATGAGCCCGGGCGCCTGGCGGATACGATTGCCGCACATATGAACGTCGACCTGGAACAGAAACAGAACATTCTCGAGATCTCCGGCACCCGTGAGCGCCTGGAGCACCTGATGGGGCTTATGGAGGGCGAGATTGACCTGTTTCAGGTTGAAAAACGGATCCGTGGCCGGGTCAAGAAGCAGATGGAGAAGAGCCAGCGCGAGTACTATCTCAACGAGCAGATGAAGGCCATCCAGAAAGAACTGGGCGAACTCGACGAGGTGCCCAATGAGATAGAGGAGCTACAGGCCAAAATCGAAGAGGCGAAAATGCCCGAGGAGGCGCTGGAGAAAGTTGGCGCTGAGCTGAACAAGCTGAAAATGATGTCACCGATGTCGGCGGAGGCCTCAGTGGTACGCAGTTATCTCGATTGGATGTTGAGCGTGCCCTGGTCGAAGCGCAGCAAGGTTAAGCATGATCTCAAGCGTGCCAGCGAAATCCTCGAGAAAGATCACTACGGTCTGGATGAAGTGAAAGAGAGAATCCTCGAATACCTCGCTGTGCAAAAGCGGGTGAAGAAGGTCAAGGGAGCTGTGCTCTGCCTGGTGGGACCACCCGGCGTTGGCAAGACCTCACTGGGCGAGTCTATGGCGCGGGCAACCAACCGCAAGTTCGTGCGTATGGCCCTCGGTGGCGTCCGTGACGAGGCCGAGATTCGCGGCCACCGACGCACCTATATTGGCTCCATGCCGGGTAAATTACTGCAAAAAATGGCCAAAGCGGGGGTCCGCAACCCGCTGTTCCTGCTCGACGAAATCGACAAGATGGGCATGGATCACCGCGGTGACCCGGCGTCCGCCATGCTCGAAGTACTGGATCCAGAGCAAAACCACGCTTTCAACGACCATTATCTCGAGGTCGATTATGACCTCTCTGATGTGATGTTTGTCTGTACCTCAAACACCATGAACATCCCGGCGCCACTGCTTGACCGGCTGGAAGTAATTCGTATCCCGGGTTATACAGAAGACGAAAAGGTGAATATCGCCGAGCGCTACCTGGTT
>Ga0114949_10003385_pt1 | contig 10133 bp, 5 predicted proteins | sample N074metaG_FD_83505 | JGI IMG/M metagenome (GOLD analysis project Ga0114949, IMG submission 83505) | Deep subsurface microbial communities from Kermadec Trench to uncover new lineages of life (NeLLi) - N074 metaG | ecosystem: Environmental > Aquatic > Marine > Ocean trench > Sediment | place... | reverse complement strand
GTTTGAGTCGGCCCGAAAGGAACGCACCCTGAGATGCTTCGTCGCTCTCGAACTGAATGAATCGGCCCGCAAGGCACTTGATAGAGTTCAAGAAGCACTGTGCCGCTTTGACCAAACAGTGCGCTGGATACCGAGTCGGAATCTCCACCTGACTCTCAAGTTTCTGGGCGACGTGGAGAACCGACGGGTGCCTGAACTTTGCTCGGCCGTGCAGCGAGCCGCCGAGGCGCTGGAGTGTGACCCGAATGAAACGAATCGCAGCGATCGCAGCCATGACGAAAACATCGTCGCCGTCGCCGCATTCGAGCTCGCCGGTTTGGGTTGTTTTCCCCACGGCGGCAAGGCTCGCGTCGTCTGGGCGGGCGTTCGGCCCAGAGGCCCTGGGGTGCTGAGTTGCTACAACGCCTTGGAATCTGAGTTCACAGAGTTGGGTTTCGTCCCCGAAGCGAGACGATTCTCACCTCACATTACTCTCGCGCGGGTTCGCGGTTCAGGCGACGTCGCCGCACTGCGGACCGCCGTCGAAACTCAGGACTTCGTAGGTCCGCAACAGCGGCCCAGCGAACTCGTGCTCTTCGAGTCGAGTCCTACGCCCAGCGGTGTGGAGTATCTGGCTCTCGCACGTGCCCCGTTTTGAGGGCGCAAACGGAGCCATCGAGGTGAGGCGCTTCCGGCACAAGGTGAACGGCAGAGCGCTCGCAGCCGGAAGTCGGCACCACAATGATTGTATGGAGAAGTGGATTATGTTGAATGGAACCTTTAGCCACGGAGCCCGGATATGAAGACGCAGGTGGCCACCAACCGCGCACAAGCGCTGGACCGCGCACTACAGCAGATCGAAAAAGCCTACGGCAAAGGCAGCATCGTCCACCTGGACGGATCCCACAGTGCCGCCGTCGACGGACTGAGCACCGGTTGCCTGTCGCTCGACCTGGCCCTCGGCGGGCGAGGCATCCCGCGCGGCCGAATCATCGAACTGTTCGGTCCCGAGTCCTCCGGCAAAACCACGCTGGCCCTGAATTGCATTGCTTCCGCGCAGAAAAACGACGGAGTCGCCGCCTTCGTAGACGCCGAGCACGCACTCGATCCGGCGTGGGCCAAGAAATCCGGAATCAACCTCGAGCAACTCCTCGTCAGCCAGCCGGATTCCGGTGAGCAGGCCTTGGAAATCACCGAAATGCTGGTGCGCTCCAATGCCGTCGACCTCATCGTCATCGACTCGGTAGCGGCCCTGATCCCGCGCGCAGAGATCGACGGAGAAATGGGCGCCACCCACGTCGGGCTGCAGGCCCGGCTTATGAGCCAGGCCATGCGCAAGCTCACCGCCGCCATCAGCAAATCGCGCTGTATCGTGATCTTTATCAACCAGCTTCGCGAGAAGATCGGCGTCATGTACGGCAGCCCCGAAGTCACCCCGGGAGGGCGCGCGCTCAAATTCTACAGCTCGGTTCGAATCGACGTGCGAAGAATCACCACTATCAAGGACGCCGAGCGCGCCATCGGAACTCGAGTGCGCGCCCGCATAGTCAAAAACAAGGTAGCCCCGCCGTTCCGCGACGCCGAGTTCGACATCATGTTCGACTCCGGCATCAGCGAGACCGGCGATCTGCTGGACCTGGGCTCGTCATGCGGCGTAATAGAGAAAATGGGGGCCTGGTTCAGTTACGGCGACGTCCGCTTAGGGCAGGGACGCGAGAATTCCAAGCAATTCCTGGCCGATAATGCCGATTTGCTGGCCGAAGTCCGCCTGAAAATCCTCGCCGTAAAGGGCCTGGGACCCACCAATGGCGACCCGAGCCCGTCCAAAGACGCGGAAAAACCCGCATCTCCGGTGAAATCCGAATCTCCGGCTAAACCAGCGCCTTCGGAAAAATCCGCAGGGCCCGCATTAAAGCGTAAGAAAAAATAAGTTAGTGCGCAAACTAGCACTTGAATGCACAATCAGCCCAAGCTATCATTGCGGCTCAGCAGCGGCGTCGCATGAGGGTGGCTTGAAAAGTTGTTGCACTACTGTCCGATCTCTCTGCTCCGGGACGAGCGGCTTGGAAAGCAAAACCCACCCGCGCCGATCTGCCTTGGCGATGCGAAACGGTTCAAGAGGCTGGACCGGACCCAGCCGTATCAACACTCCGAAACGTGCCGTTTCACATTTCCGCCAGAAATCGGGCTCGGCGTGTAAGGCGTCGGCGTGGAACTTCCGCAACCACTCGAAGCTGTGCGGGAGGTGTGAGCCGAAGTGCCAGACTTGCTCGGCCTTTGCAATCGCAGAAACGGGACCGCCGCTGCGTTTGAGCCAGAGGACGTCGCCGGGAGAAACACAACCGTAGGGTGCGATGCGAGAGCGGCTGAGCCGACATTCGAGCCGTTTTCGCCCGCTCAGGATCAGATCGAAATAGCGTGGCCGAAGAACGACGAGGTGATGTCGGCGCGGATTCCCCAGTTGGAGTGTCGGAGTGACGGCCTCGGCAAGCATGGGGAACATCATCGCCCAACAGCGGTCTGATTTCCAGAGTCGGTCAGAATAGAGGATGCCATGGCTGTACGTCACCACATCAAGGTAATGGTCGTCGATGATGAAGAGCCGGTTTGTACCATGGTTCGCACGATCCTTGAGGAGAAGGGATACATGGTCAAGGCGTTCCTCGACGCCGAATCGGCCGCGGCGAGCGCCGCTGACCATGGTTACGACGTCGCGCTGCTGGACATCAATCTGCCCGGGGCGAGCGGGGTCGAGTTGGCCGGCAAGCTTCACCGGGAAAGCGACCGGCCTGCGATCATCACCATGACCGCCTACCCAGACGTGGAAAGCGCCACTCAGAGCATGCGCAGCGGTAGTCGCGATTACATCACCAAGCCGTTCCATGCGGATCAACTCATCGCGTCGGTAGAGCGTGTGTGTCGCGAATTGGGGCTGGTCTATAACACTGAGGGCGAACTGAACCGGTTGATCGGGCAGCGCATCCGTTCCGAGCGGCAAAAGCTGGGGCTGACTCTGCGGCAACTTTCTGATCGCACCGAACTGACCACGTCACAACTCTCGCAAGTGGAGTTGGGCAAGAACGCGGCCAGCATCTGGGCGTTGGCCCGAATCAGCAACGCCCTGGGCCATCAACTCTCACAACTGCTGCACGCATTGTAGGGGCAGCCCGCTTTTTTCATTTTCTGCATTCTGCGCCGGGCACACTTCGCCGAGCCGCTCGTGGGGTCTCAGGGGATTGAGATGGAGAATCGAATCTCGTTTCGTCCCGACACGCGATTCCGTGTGCCACACCGGGTTGGAGATTTCCTTCAATCTGCGGGTACGAAGGGGGCGAGGAGAGTGTCGAGTTCATCCGGGTTAACGGCGTCGCCGGCGTTGAGGCGGTCGAGGACGCCGTTGATGATCTGCTTGCCTTCGGCGGAACTGCCATCGGCGATGAATCCGTCATAGAAATGTTCGCCGGCCATGGCCCGCGAGATTTCGGTTTCCTTATTGGACTCGCCCAGCTCGGTAAAAAAAATGACGCGGAAACGGCGGGCGTACCCCTCCTCCCGGTAGATCTCGAACATGATCTTGTCGGAAACATAGGCCATCGAACACCGCCCGGGGCGACCAGCACGAAAATCGCACCCGTCGTGCTCCTTTATACACCGACGGCGGGGCCGAGGGCAACGGAGGCGCTCCGCTGTTCTCGCAGGGAGGCCTCGAAGACGGCCAGTTTCTGCTCGATTTCGCGGCGTTGGCGATTCTTGCGGACGAGCTTCTCGCGATAGCGCTTGAGGAAATAGCCTATGGTTTCGATGCGAATCCTGATAGAGCCGGTGGGCTTGTTTTCATCGACGTCCTTGAAACAGAAGTATGGGGTTCCGGAGCACTCGATGATTTCCTCGATCACGGTGTAAATGGGCGCGTCGTGCCCGCACTTGAAACTGCTCAACTCCAGGGCGACGAGATTGGGATGTCGGGCCGTATATTTGGCGGCCCATACCTTGCGGTTTGTGTTTTCGGAATAGCTGTTTTTCCAGACGTCGTCGATGGAGAGCGGCGTCGCGAAATCGCCGGCCCGCACCTCATCGCCGAACAGACGTTCGAGAATATCCTCGTCCACGGGCAGCGCGTCCTGCCAGAGAACCGGGTAGCCGAGCTTCTGAAGCTCTTCGGTGATTTCGTGATTAACGCCGGGATCGTTGTGGTAGGGTCGGGCGAGCAGGACCACGCCGACCTTGTCCTCGGCCTCAAGCCGATCGATGATTTCGCGGGACTTGCAGCGCATGGAATCGAGAAACACCTGCATGGCCTTGAGCCCTTCGAGCACGGCGCGATCGGATTCTTCCGGCGAGAGCCCCAATTCGTCCTTCCAGTCATCGTACATCTGACGCCCGCACAGCGCGGGCTCATCCAAGTTCAGGAAGGTCTTTTTGAAAACGATGCCCCTCTGCTCGAACATGTTCCCTTCCTTGATGAAGGCGGCATGCGCAGCCTCGCCCGTCGAAACGACCGTGGGGCAGGCTCGCGTGGCCTCGACTCCATGGAGGAACGTAGGGAAAGAATCGACCAGCGGGAACAGAATGTGTGTCAGCGGAGTCTTCTCGTGCTGCACGTGGAGCAGATCGTGCAGGTGCGGGATGCCCAGCTTGCTGGGGAAGCAGGGGTCGATCGACCCGCGCTTGGCGACGCGCTTATAGAGTTCCTCATTGGTGAAAGCGCTCCAGATCAGGTGGCGGAAGGGCACGCCAAGTGATTTGAAATAGCCCAGGAAGAAAGGCGCCTGGCTGTACATGTTCAGCACACGGGGCATGCCGATGAAGAGTTCCTTGCGGCGCTCCATCCGTGCGCGGCGCTGCTCGGCGACCCGCCGAAACTTGGGCAGTTTCCACGCGGCGGCGACGGGCAGGGGGTCGGCAACGTCGTCGACCTGCGGCTCTTTGAAGACGTCGTGGGCGGCAACGGCGATCATGTCAGGGTTGTCTTTCTTGAGGGAATCGAGTCCCTTCTTGATGTCGCGCATGTCGTTAATGTCTTCGACAGTGCCCTTCTCGCATGTAGCGATGATGAGGCGCTTCTCGTTGGCCTGGAGCGGCACCTTGGACTTGCTCTTTTTCGGCGAAGCGGCGGCGACGGGCGCGGCGGGTTCGGCCTGTCCGTCACTGAGGCGGGTCGGTTGCCCCTGTTCGGGGCCCTGTTTCAAAATCCGACTGCTGAGACTGACCAGAGCGCCGGGCGCATCGGAAGGCTCCGGGGGCGCTTCCGTTTGCACGTCGATGAAGGTGCGCAGGCACTTGTTCTTGCAGAAATAGCAGCGCGTGGTCTCTTCCCGCGTGGTGCGGAACTTGATTCTCTGGACCGCGTCGAGCCCGATGAAGGTCGTCTGATTATCCTGTTCGCTCCAGAGTCGATGGGCCTCGAGCGCACAACCGATGGCACCGCTTTCGCCGCAGTGTTTGTGGACGCGGACGTCCGGCTCGACGCCGGTGCCGACGAAGCGCGATTCGATGAAATCTACCTGCGATTTGACTGCTGCTAGATTGTGCTGGGTTCCGCCCTGCAGGATGAACCGGCGGCCGAGTTTGGCCAGATTGGGAATCTGCGAGACGTAGAGCCAGATGTTTTTGGGCAGGACGGCGGCAAGGCCGGCCATGATCTCGTTGGCCTGCCAGCCCTGGCGTTGGAAGTCGACGATGTCGGACTGCATGAATACGGCGCAGCCATAGCCGAACTCGGGCATGGCCTTGGCGGTGAAAGCGATATCGGCGTATTCGTGAACGTCGTAGCCGAAGTTCTTGGCGGTGGACTGCAGGAAGTAGCCGTTGCCGGCCGAGCATTGGGTGTTGAGCTTGAAGTCCTTGACCTGCCCGTTCTTGAGGATGATGAGTTTGATGTCCTGCCCGCCGACGTCGATGATGACGTCCGTCCCGGGATAAAAATGCAGACCGCTCATGGTGTGGGCGACGGTTTCAACGAGGGCGACGTCTGCGCCGATGACGTCTTTGAGAATATCCTTGGCGTATCCGGTAGTGCCCACCCCGAGGATGTTCAACGTACAACCCTGATCTTCGATCTGAGCCTGCACCTCGGCGAATATCTCCATGGTGTCTTCGATGGGGTTGCCCTTGGAGAGCTGGTAGGCCTTGCCGATGACTTTTTGGTCCTTGTCGAGGAGGACGGCCTTGGTGCTGGTGGAGCCGCCGTCCAGACCGATGAAGGCATCGACGACAGTCCCGGATTCGAAACGGGTGGGCTCCCAGTGTTCCTCCTTGTGGCGTTCTTTGAAGGCGGTCAGTTCGTCGTCGGTTTTGACAAGGCCGTTCGAGCCCCGGGCCTGTTTTTCGGCGAGTCGACCGTGCTCGATATACCACTCGAGTTGTTCGCGCCCATGATAGACGCCGTAGTTGGGGTCGTCCTCGATCTCGAGTTTGGCGAATTCGACGGCGCCGAGCGCGGCGAAGTACTGCGCGTTTTCGGGAATAATGATCAGCTCTTCGGGGGTCTTGCCTTCGGGGATCTCGATGCCGCGTTCTTTCCAGGTGACGGGGATGTTGGCCTGCCAGCACTCCTGCATTCCTTTGATGTAGGTGTTCGGGCCGCCGAGCAACAGCACGGTCGGGCGCAGCGTATGTCCGCGCGTGAGTACCGCGAGGTTTTGCATGATGATGGACTCGAAGAGGGAGGCCATCAGCTCGTCGTTGGGGACCCCGCTTTTCTGAAGTCCGTTGATGTCGGTCTCTGCGAAGACGCCGCACTTTCCGGCGACGGGGTGCAGCTTGACTCCGTGGTAGCCCATGTTGCAGAGCTCTTCGGGGGGGATGCGAAGCTTGTCGTTGATCTTGTCGATGACGGCACCGGTGCCGCCGGCACACTTGTCGTTCATGGACGGAATCTTTTTCTTCTTGCCGGTCTCCTCGTCTACCTTGAAGATGATGATCTTGGCGTCTTGGCCGCCGAGTTCGATGACGCTCTGCACCTCGGGGTAGAGTTTTTCGACGGTGAGGCTGACGGCGTTGACTTCCTGAACGAATCGGCCGCCGAGGTGTTTGATCAGGCCGTTTCCGCCGGAGCCGGTGATGAACAGGCGGAATCCGTTCCGCGGTACGTCTGAGAATTTGTCTTCGATCTGCTGGAGGAACTCGAGCGTCTTCTCGGGCTGTTTGGTTTCGTGACGCTGGTAGTCTTTCCAGAGAAGCTCGTCAGTGACGGGATCGACGACGACGGCCTTAACGGTCGTGGATCCGACGTCGAGGCCGATCATCAGCCCTTCGGCATATTTTTCCGTTGGGGCGAACGATTGCTGTTCGAGCTTCGGCCGCGTTTGTTCGGCCTTGACCGTCGACGCATTGAGCTGAACCAGTTTGACTTCGGCGTCTTGGGGTTCGCTCTTGGACGATCCGCAGCTTCCGCTGCTGCAACCGCCCCCGGAAGACGATTTCTCGCTCAGGAGGGAGACCGACTTGGCACTCGGCCGTTGCCCCTCGGGTTCTGGATTTTCACGAAATTTCTTGTCGTCGTTGGATGCAATCACCCTGTATTCCCCATTCGTTTCACCAGCGTTCCATCGGAACGATTGAATCGAATCGCGCTATTCGTCGCGCACGCTCTGGATCACCCTTACACCGCGACAGCTTCGGACTCGGGTTGTTTCGCGGCGTCCGGCGCAACCGAGTCCGTCTTCATCTGCTTGGCAACCATGATCACGAAGTTGGCGGCTCGTCCGATGACTCCCTTGTGATGCGGGATGATCTGGATTGGCTTCCTGAGATCGCGGTGTTGCGCCACGTAATCGCGGATCTGCTCAAGCGAGTAACCGGTTCGCAGCACGGCTTCTTTGAACTCCGCCTTGCACTTGAACTTGGCCTCGCCGAGCGCCATCTGCACGCGGGAATGGGCGTTGATGTCGCCCTCGCCGGAGGTCTCGACGGGCAGAAAGATCATGTCCGAAAAATTGGAAATCACGGCGGCCTGGGCCCCGTCGGACTGGGTCGAGGGCATGCACCCGAAGGGCTTGAGCGAAAGCACCATGTGGGCCAGTTCCTTGTTGGAGTAGTAAATGTTCTTGGCGACTTCGAGGTGCCCTTCGCCGCCCCCGCTGCGCGAGTTGTAATAGGGATGCCCAATGCGGACGAGCTCGAGTTGATTGACCAGTTCGTGAGCGGTGTTGCCGAGCGCTTTCCTGAGCCGATTGTACTCGCGGAAGATCACCTTGTCGGCCAATCCGAACTTCATCATTTTGAGACGGTATTTCTTTTCGCGCTCCAGCTTGGTCTTGAGGTCCCAGGTTGAGGGCGCATCTTCCCCGTCTTCGAGACCGCGTCGGTCCTTGACCTTGTTGCGTGACTGGTTGAGCATGTAGGCGATCCAGGTGGCGATGGGCTCGACCAGCACCTCCGCACCTTCGCTCTCGAGGAAGGGGAACATGTTGAAGTTGCCGTCCCCCTCGGTGGTCTGGGCCCAGAACTCGCCGGTGATCTTCACGACCGGCTTGGGCCGCGTGTAGTCCACCTCGATCTCCTCGTCGAACATTCGGCGGCATTCCTCGAACGCGGAGGTGAAGTAGTCGCTGCGCAATTGATCGATGAATTTCTGGGCCTCGTCGGCGCCGTTCACCGGGGTAATACGGCTGAGGAAAGCGGCGAACGCCCCGCCGTGGATGCTGTCGTAGTCTTTGGCTCTGAGTCGATCCTGAACCAGCCGCACACAACGGGCGAACACTTCATTGGTTCGACCCGGCTCGACTTCGTAGGGCCGAATGTGGTAGGCAACTTCATTCAGCAGATCGCCCATGAACATCCCATTGACCAGGGTGAGGAAGAAATTCAGGTTGAAATCCATCCCGGCCTCGATCTCGGACTGGCTGAGGCCTCCGCCTTGCTGAAACAACAGGACCCGGAACCCGCCGAAACCGCTGTTTCGCAAGGCCAGTCGAAATTCGGCCTCGTACATGCCGAATCGACACGGTCCGCACGCCCCGGCGGTCATGAAAAGATAGTTGTCGAGAACTTTTTCGAGGGGAACATTCTCGTCATCGCGCAATCGTTTGAGATAATTGACCAGCGCCCCGACGGTGAAATAGGTGGGGTTGCACTGGCCGTTGTTGCCGTATTCCTTGCCGGCCTGAAAGTCGGCCTTGACCGGCGTGGGAACGAGGGCCACGTTGTAGCCGAGTCCCTCGAGACCGGCGAGAATCAGTTGTTCGTGGCGCATGGTCAGCCCCCCGAACAGCAAAGTGACCCGTTCGCGATCCTGGCGGGTGAACGGGCGCTCGGCCGGTCGCTTGAAGTGCGCGGCCTGCTGCACGCTCAGTCCCGCTTCGCCGAGGAGCCGATCGCGTTCGGCGCTGACGGCGTCGTCGATCGATCGATCAAGAATGGGAAGGCTGGTTTGTGTTCGTTGTTTCGTTTGAGACCGCTGGGGAGAGGCAGTGACGGGTGACATAAGTCCTCCTCTTGCCGTTTCTCAAAGGACGCTGCTGGCGCACCCAGCACGCTGGGACGCGCGCGCCTTTCGAGAACGGACCCTGGCTGTATGGTACCACCGCAAGAGAACCCTGGGGCGGTTTCCGGCCCGAACCCAAACGCCCGCCGGATACAGACCCGCCTCACGACGACGCAGGGTCCAGCGCTGTTTGAGTCCTTTGGCCGGGATCATAAACTCATAGGCGCGGACTGCAAGGACTTTTTGATTTGAATATTCATTCCGGTTCGATTGAGTGAGTAGTACGATTTTTCGTTTGATCAGGCGCAATTTCAGTGATTCAATGTGGAGCTATAAATTAAAGCCCCAGCGGAAAAATCGGCCCTGATACGCAATGAGCGTGCAAATCGCCCGGTTGCTCGAGATGCTCGACGGAGCGATCGCATCGCGAGCCAACGCCCAAGGTGGTGGATGCCTGCGCTCGTTTTCACGGCCGTGCTGGTGCTATACGGCCCGAGCGTGCGCTTTGACCTGCTTCAATGGGACGACCTCGACTACGTTACGGACAACCCGACACTTCGACTGCCCATGGGACAATTCCTCGGGCAAATCATCACCACGTTCGTTCCCGCTGCCCACGGGGACTATCTGCCGGTCACGCTGACCACCTATCGGCTGGAGTTCGCGGCGGTCGGCACGCGCGCCTGGTTGTATCACCTCGACAACGTGCTCTTCTACGGGGCCGGTT
>Ga0114949_10003384_pt1 | contig 10133 bp, 8 predicted proteins | sample N074metaG_FD_83505 | JGI IMG/M metagenome (GOLD analysis project Ga0114949, IMG submission 83505) | Deep subsurface microbial communities from Kermadec Trench to uncover new lineages of life (NeLLi) - N074 metaG | ecosystem: Environmental > Aquatic > Marine > Ocean trench > Sediment | place... | reverse complement strand
GGTAGCGTCCGCGTTCGCATGTGGCCGGTATCCACCGATGTTGTGCTCTACGACTTCGTCGAGAACGTCGAGCGCGCGCACGTCGAGCTCGCAACTGACGCAGGATCACAGACCTGCCCTTGGAAGAGCGCACCCCCTTCGCGCGGAGGTCTCGGCCACGGTCCGATGACGCCCCGGGAGAGGTTCGTCTGCGATCCACGTCGCCCATGGCTCTGGGTCGGGGCGACTGTCCTGCAGGACCTCGAGCTGCAGCCGAGGCGTTGCATCTGGCAGCATCCAGCCGGCGCCGATCCGGTTCGCGTGACCTTCTCTGATGTGCCGCTCGGAGAACGGTTCGTCGTCCACGGAGGCATCGACTACAACAGCGAACGCAGACGAATACACGGCCCGGTCACCCTGCGCGTCTGGATCAACGATCGGTTGGCGGGAGAGCTCGTCCACCACGACGGTGACGGCTGGTCGAGCATCGACATCGACACCTCGGCGCTCGACCCCGAACGCGCCGAAGTCCGTTTCGAAACCACAGCCGAGGACCCCAGCGCTCGTCTCTTCTGCTGGTCCGCATCCGCGCGGAGGGCTCGAAGCGATGATTGACGCCAGAGCCTTGAAGAGGCGCGATCATCTCATCGGGGCAGGATTGTGCATCGCCTACGTCCTGCTTCTCGTCGCGACCGCGCCCGACCTGGCCATGTCCCGCGATGAGAGCTTTTACGTTCACGCGGCCAAGAGCTACGCCGGCTGGGTTTCGCAGCTCTTCAGCGACCCGGCCGCGGCTTTCACGCGCGACAGCATCGATCGGGCCTGGGCGTACAACTGGGAGCACCCGGCCTGGATGAAGCTCAGCTTTGCGTGGAGCTGGCTAGCGCAGAAGCACTTGGGGCTGTTCGCCAGCGAATCACTCGCGTTCCGCTTTCCCGGTATGCTCACCGCAGGCCTTCTGCTTTGGTTGATCTACGCGTGGAGCGCTTCGGTCATGCGGCGGCAGGGCGCGCTCTTTGCGGCACTAGCCTTCGCCCTGATGCCGCGCGTCTTCTATCACAGTCATCTTGCGTGCTTCGATATCCCGATCGCGTTCTTCGTCACCCTGACCACGTATGCGTACTGGCGGGCGTTGGCAGACCGCCGTTGGATCCCTTTCGTCGGTGTGGCGTTCGGCCTTGCACTGGCGACGAAACACAACAGCTGGATGTTGCCTGGGATCTTCCTCATCCACTTCCTTTGGATCCGTCTGGACGAAGCGCGTGCCGAACACATCGATCGCTCTTCGATCGCCTGGCTTCCCTCGATGCTCATCGTTGGACCGTTGGTGCTGATCGGGACTTGGCCGTGGCTCTGGCACGACACCTGGAGCCGCTTGCTCGGGTATGTGACGTTCCACCTTCGGCACGTCCACTACACGTACGCGTATCTGGGGGTGAGCTACTTCGAGCCGCCGCTGCCGGTTTCGGCTCCCTTCGTCATGACGCTGTTCACCGTGTCGCTCACGGTGCTCGTCCTTTCGCTGCTGGGCCTCTACCACCAACGCGAAGGGCTGCGACCTTCACGGCGAATCAAGCCAGGCGACACGACGGGCCGAAGAACCGAGGTGCTGTGGCTTGGCTGCATGCTCGCACCGCTGCTTGCCATTGCGCTCCCGTCATCGCCGATTTTTGGAGGGACCAAGCACTGGATTGCGGCTTACCCGTTCTTGGCCCTGTTTGCGGGTTGGGGTCTCGTCGCCCTCTCCGAGCGGGCCGAGCTCGGGGTGTGGACGGGCCTTCGATGGCCGTCATGGGCGTTTGCGGCGCTGTGCCTCTTGCCCGGTGCAGTACAAACCGTCCACAGCCATCCGTTCGGTTTGTCGCATTACACGGCGGTGGCGGGCGGGGTTCCCGGCGCAGCCGATCTTGGGATGAATCGGCAGTTTTGGGGCTTTACTTCAGGGAGCCTCGCGAAATGGATAGCCTCGAAGCTTCCCGACGGGGGGTCCGTGTGGATATGCGACACCACCGCCGGCGCGTGGGCCATGATGCAGAGCGACGGGCTACTCCCTTCGAACGTTCGAGCAGCCTCGTCGATGAGCGCGGCGAATCTCGTTCTCGTGCACCACGAGGCGCATTTTAACGAAGTCGACTATCAGGCGTGGGTCGCTTACGGGAGTGTACGACCGGTCTTCGTGCTCCGTTACGATGGGGTTCCGATCATCTCGGTGTACGAGAACCTCCGCCTAACGGATCGGGGCGAGACGGATCGGGACTAGGTTGAACGCCCGCTGGCTTTGTCGATACCTGCGCGCGCCTTGTGCATCAATGCGATCAGGCTCTCGACTATGCCGATGACCACGTAGGCCGCGAGTAACCAAACGAGCGCCATCGATGGGTGTATCTTCAATGCGATCCACACCGTCACACCAATCGCTACCGAGATGAATGCCACTGTTCGCCAGTTGAGCTTCAGGTCTTTGAAGGAGCGGAACGGCATCGCGCTCACCATGAAGAGAGAGAGCGTGACTACGAGAACCGAAATCAGAAATGGTGAGAACGGGAGCTTTCCAGTCAACGTATTGGCGACCACGATCGAGATCAAGATGCCTGCCGCGGCTGGGATCGGGAGGCCCTGTGTGTACTTCCCGGGGGCGTGTGGTCGCCCGTCGTCCCCTGTCGCGGCGACGTTGAAACGCGCGAGCCGGATCGCCCCGGACGCGACGAACACGAAGCCCACCAACATTCCGCCGGTGCCGAGCTCCTCGAGCGACCAGTGGTAGACGAGGATGGCCGGCGCGACGCCAAAGGAGACCATGTCAGCGAGGGAGTCGAGCTGGACTCCGATGGCCGTTTGCGTCTTGGTCAGGCGGGCAACTCGGCCGTCGATCCCGTCGAAGAACAGCGCGAAGATGATGAGAAGCGCGGAGCGATAGAAATCATCGCTTGTCGGGTGATCGGAGAGGATCAAGATCGCGTAGTAGCCACACAGCACACTCGAGAGCGTGAAGAGGTTGGGCAGTATGAAGAGGCTCTTCTTGAGGTCGACCTTCACATCAGACTCGAATCTTTCCGCTCCATATCCACTCCATGCGTCGTATCACGGCCCACCCGCGGGTAAAAGGGCCGCGTGGAGCGCGCCAAGCGCAAGGTTTCGTAAGCGAAGCTCACCCTTTGCCTCATAAAGTTGCTCCAATGACTTTCCCGCCCGGTCCGGGCGACCCGCGAGCAGATCGAAAAGCGCCGCGGCCTCCTGCGTTCCGAACCCTCCGGCGTCACGAAATGCCATCAGCGCATCTTCGCGTTCGTCGAGCGCGTTGCCCCAACCATGCAGTGCCAGCCAGCCCCAATACGCCTGGAGCTCGACTTCGGCGAAGCCCTCGACGAACGGTCGCCGGTGAACCGAGTTCCAGCGAGCCTTGTAGAACACCCGCGCGGTCAGGGGTGGTGCTACGAGCACACCATCGTGCATTGCCCCGTACTTCTCGAGGACCGTGCGAACGCCGCCGAGCACGCCTATCTCGTAGTCGTCCTGCCCCTCGTGAAAGCCGTCGCCTAACACACGCATGAACTCTTCGACGGCGCTGGCTCTCATCGCCGCGAGTGCGGGCGCACCATGCTTCTCGAAGAGCGCTTCGTTTGCGCGGTAGATCGCTGCTTGCCGCCGGTCGAACTCGCGTCGCTCGTACGGTGGATTAGCCTCTGCCCGACCGTGGTCGAGGAAGAGCCCCCGCAGAGTCTGTGCTTCGGGCGTCTCGAGCACTTCGTCGGCGAGTGTCTGATCGAGCCTGATTGCATCGGAGGCCGCGGCGCGGTCAAGCACCAAGCTCGGCATCTCCCACGGGTCTACCGGCTGCGGAATCGCTAGCATTGCGCCGGTCATACCCGCCGCAACCAGCCACACGATAAGCTTGAGTCCGGACTCACTCACCAGTGGTGGACTCTATCACGCCCGCACCGGCTGCCCTCATTTCGATGCCTGCTAGGATCCCCCTCCCATGAAAGTCAGCGTTCACTATTATGCGGCCGCAAAGGAGCTCGCTGGGTGCGAGAGCTCGACGTTTGAGTTCGCGCCCGAAAGCGTTCCGCAGACCGAGCTGCGCAGCGCGGTCATCGGTCGCTTCCCTTCGCTGGCGGCGTTCCTAGGGCGCATGCGCCTCGCGGTGAATGGCGATTTCGTCGACGCAGCACAATCGATTCAGGACGGCGATCGCGTCGACGTATTACCACCCGTGGCCGGCGGCTCGCCCATCGTTCTTTGCAGGGTCAGCGACCAGGAGATCTCGCTCGATGAGGTCCGCAAGACAGTCGAGCACCCCGGAGCGGGCGGCATCTGCATCTTCCATGGGGTCGTCCGTGATCACGCCGACGGGAAACAGGTCTTCCGGCTCGACTACGAAGCCCACGAGAGCCTGGCAGAAAAGGAAATGAATCGCGTGCTCGAGGGCGTGGTTGCCGAGCACACGGGCGTCCGGATCGCGGCGGTCCATCGGGTTGGTACGCTCGGCATCGGTGACGTCGCGGTCTGCGTGGCAGCGAGTGCGGCTCATCGAGAGGACGCGTTTGCGGCCTGCCGCAAGGCGATCGATCGAATCAAAGAAACCGTCCCGCTCTGGAAGAAGGAGTGGGGACGCGATGGCGACGCCCGCTGGGTAAACCTCGACGGTTAAGCCCCCACGAGGCCCCGCACGTCCGAGAGCAAACCGTCATCTAACACGCCCACGCACGTTAGGTAGGCGTTCTTCGGGTCGAGGGAGTCCTGCACGGCTCGTTGGATGTCGGAAGGTGTGACTCGTGCCACGTCAGCCGCCATCGTCCCGATTTGCTCCGTAATGCCGAACAACGCGCTGCTTCCGACGAAGTGAGCGGTGGCCTCTGGGTCATCACGAACGGTGCGGAGATCCCACAAATAGCGACGTTTCGCTTTCTCGACCTCATCCTCGGTCGGCGGATGCCGCCGCAGCTCATCGATGAGGCCGAACACGGTCTCGATGAGGAAAGGTGCCTTCTTATGCTCGACTGAAGCGCCGAAGTCGAACACGCCGCAATCTTCGAATGTGTCGTTCCCCGCGAAGGCCTCATACGCCAATCCGCGCTCTTCGCAGATCGTCTGATGAACCCGCGTGCTCAACCCGTCGTCGAGGACACGCGCCAGCAACAGCAGGGTCGGCGCTTCCGGGCTCACGACCCCGGGGGTGTGAAACGAGAGCCGCACGTCCGTCTGGCTCCCGTGCTCGTGTACGTATGAGAAGCGAGCTGGGGCTACGTCGCGAGGGGCTGCGTTGGGTTCGATAACGTCGCCAACCTGCATTCCGTCGAAGTGCGAGCGAATCGTGTCGCCGAGCTCACGCGGGTCGAACGCGCCTGCCACGCAGATCACCGAGTTGCGAGCCGCGTAGTGATCGGTGTGATGCCGCCTCAAATCAGCGCTTTCGAAGCGATCCAAGTTGTGGAGCGGACCGGCGATGGGGAAGCCAAGCGGGTGGTCCGGGTAGAGCAATTCGCGCGACACGTTGTCGATGTCGATCTGCTGACCTTCTTCGTTGAGCTCTTCGAGAATTTCCTCCCGAATAATCTGCTTCTCGGTGCTGAGCTCGGTCAACAGCGGTTGACGTAGGACCTCTGCGAGCAGCTCGGTGCCTTTCGTGATCGTCTCGCGCGGAAGCGTGAGCTCGTAGCTCGTGAAGTCGACGTGTGTGGTAGCGTCGAGGGTTCCGCCAAGCCGCTCGATCGCGAGGTTGAGCTCGTGCGCGGCGGGGTGCGTTTCGGTGCCGCGATACAGCATGTGCTCGAGAAAGTGACTCAACCCGTTGGTCTGAGCGCTCTCGTAGCGAGAGCCGACCCGGACGAAGAACGAGACCGTTGCGGATTGCAGGTGGGGCAACGGAACGAGGCGTACCCGCAAGCTGTTGCCGAGCGTCAACGACTCGGTCGGCAGCTCGCGAAGGCTCACTCCGTTAACTACGGCCATCCTCATTGGGGAGCGGGTGTACGCGAAGAGCTTTGTCCGCGATTGCCTTGGCGCGAAGCCGCTGAATGTAGAGGTCTACGGTCTCTTTCTTCTTGAACGTCTGCAGAACCTCTCGGGTGGACTCTCGAACCGCATCGGTGAAAGCCGCTTCGTCCGGGCGCTGTCGGTCGATGAGACGGAAGATCAGCCATTCGCGCCCGAGCTTGACGGGGGTGGTCGGGAACGCATCGCCATCGGGCAATGCGAACACCGCGTCGAGGAGGGCGCACGTCGACAAGCCGGGTAGGGGTGTGTCGGAGCGACCGAACTCCGCGGTCTCCTCGAGGCTGGGTGTGAGTGCGGATTCGCCGCCGCCCTTCTGTTTGGCCAAGGCGGCTAGATCCTGGGTGACGGCGTCGTCGTCTTTGCTCTGCCGCCACGAGGCAAGTGTGGTTGCAGCCGCTTCGCGTGCACGCGCTTCGAGCCAGTCTGCCCGGTAAAGCCCCTCGGCGAGCTCGCGCTTGGCCTCGTCGACCGGCACATCGCCTTCACGAATCGCTAGGACCTGGATGACGTGGAAACCATAGGACGTCTCTACGACCTCGGAAATCTCGTCCACCTCCATGGAGAACAGCGCCTCGTCAAACGATTCGGGCATCGTGCCTTTTCTGAGAAAACCGATGTCTCCGCCGTTTTTCGCCGTGATTTGGTCGCCGCTGTGCTTGCTGGCCAGCGTGGCGAAATCCTCGCCCTTGGCGGCACGCTCTTGCAACGTGACGGCCTGTTTCTTTGCCTCGGCCTTCTGTTCGTCAGTCGCGTAGCTGCCCGCCTTGACCAGAATGTGGCGAGCGTGGACTTGCTTCTCGAGGTTGGTGTACCGGTGCTTGTTGGTTTTGTACTCCGCTTCGAGACGGTCTTCGTTGTCTTCGATCCACGCCGCGAGCGCAGCCTCCGACGTATCGGGCTTCTGCTTGATATAATAGGCTGGCGAGAAGCGGACGTAGCTGATCTTGGCGTTGTCGTTCTCGCGGACGTAGTCGTCCCAGATTTCGGCTTCGCTGACGTTGACCGTCGAGGCAACGAGCTCGCGCATCTGTGCAGCCAAGTATTCGTCCACCTGTGCATCGGCAAACTCGCCGACGCTGCGGCGAAGGCCGTTTTGGATGTAGCGTTCGGCGAGGTCCTTGTTGAAGGCGCCTTCCTTGTCCGTGAACGAGACCGGAATCTCCCCCTGGGGAAGCGTCGGTGGCGCTCCGACTCCGAGCGAAAGGAGAATGATGCCGTCGTTTACGAACCTCGTCATGACCTCGTCTTGGCCGATGTCGAAGCCCACCCGACGCGCTTCGCGTGCAAGCAGCGTACGGTCGATCAAGCCATCGAGCACCAACTCGGGCAGTCGCATCGACCGTTGCGTCTCTTCGGGGAGCCTCCCGAAGTTGGCAACCGTGTAGGCCGCCTCGAAGTCACCCCTGCTCAGCGTCTGGTCATAGACGCGCGCGAGATATGTGCCGCCCCCCGCTGCGCATCCCTCGGCCTGACCACCTCCGAATTGGAGGGCAAACACCGCCGAAAGCAGCACCACGAGTAGAACTAGAAAGAAGCCTTTGAACTTGTCAATCATCGCCAATTGCCGGTTAAAGAGGCCGAACCATAGAGGAGACGTCGGCGTGCGGCAAACTGCGGTTTTTCGAGCCTCCGGTGGCTCGGGAGTTGGCTTGATCTGCAGAGGATTCTACACTCCGAGCCGTGACACCGGGTTCGAGTTTACCGCCACTGCAGAAGAACGATGGCAAGTATGGCCTCATCGCCTTGCTCCTCCTGCTAGCCGCCGGCGGGCTCTGGTTCTTCTTCAAAACCGAAGATCGGCCGCCCCAGGCCGAAGCTGCCGAACCCGTCCCCGAAGCGCCTGCGCGGGAACAGTTCGCCGCGGAGATCGAAATCCCCGAAGAGGATACCGGGCTTGGGGACGTGGAGGACGACCCGCTGGCTTCCAAGCCCGGACGCTCTTCACAGACCCGGCCCGAGGATTGGGTCTGTCGCGGCAACTTGGAGGCCGCGCAGCTCAGCGCCGTCATCAAGGGCCAACCGAGCAAGCAAGTGCAAACCTGCTACGAGCGGTCGCTGAAGGACAACAACCTGCTCCAAGGCTCGATGACGGTTCTGCTCACCATCGGCACGAGCGGCGGCGTGAGGGCAGTCTCGGTGGACGGCACGCTGAGAAACCGCCAGGTGTATGCCTGCGTGAAGCGCGTCGCCAGGACGTGGAAGTTCCCGAAGCCTAGCGACGGGTGCGTGCGGACCTCGGTGCCGTTTCAGATGATGCCGAAGCTCTAGACCGGTCCGGTCTGAGCAGTTCACGCACGCGCGAATCGCAGCGCGTCCGCAACATCGTCCGGGCTACCCATGAACACGGGCGTTCGTTGATGGAGCTCCTTCGGCTCGATGGTGAGGATCCTTCTGTCGCCGTCGGAAGCAGTGCCGCCGGCTGCCTCGACGAGGAACGCCATCGGGGAGGCTTCGTAGAGGAGTCGGAGCTTGCCCTGCTTGTTCTTTGTATCCGCCGGGTAGACGAAGATGCCCCCGCGCAGCAGCGTCCTGTGGACGTCGGCAACCATCGCGCCGATGTAACGCAAACGGTAGGCTCTTTTGTTCTCGGAGGGCGCCTTGATCCAGTCAACCCACTTCTGAACGCCCTCTGTCCAACCGTGGTAGTTGCCCTCGTTGATCGAGTAAATGGACCCGCGTTGGGGGATCCGAATGTTCGGATGAGACAAGAAGAATTCGCCGACTCCCGGGTCGTACGTGAACCCATCGACTTGATCGCCGGTGGAGTACACCAACATGTTCGACGACCCGTAGACCACGTAGCCTGCAGCCACGATGTCGCTGCCCGGCTGCAGCAGGTCCCGCAGCGTCCCGGGCGTACCATCCGGCGTCAGCCGCCGGTGAATCGAAAAAATGGTTCCGATCGACGCGTTGATGTCGATGTTGCCTGACCCGTCGAGGGGGTCGAACTGCAGCACGTACTTCCCCTGCGGGTACTCCGATGGGATCTGGATTGGCCCTTCGACCTCTTCGCTTCCCATCACGCAGACATGTCCCCCCGCCTCGACGGTGTTCACGATCGTCGCGTTGGCGAAGTCGTCGAGCTTTTGGACCTGCTCTCCCTGGACATTCGTCGTTCCGGTGCGTCCGAGGATGCCCGACAGTCCCGCTTTGCTGACGCGGCTGCCTATGATTTTGGCCGCCAAGCTGATCTGCTGGAAAAGGCCGGTGAAATCGCCGGTCGCTCGAGGCATCTGGCGCTGGCGGTCGAGCAAGTGCCGTTCCAGGGTAGTTCCGATGGGGCTATGCTGTGCGGGGCCAATCGATACTGAGCTGCTCATTGCTGCCGGGCATACCAGAGCGCATTGATACGCGCTAGGCATCCCTAAATAGGGGTATCAACTCCCGGTGGTAATATTGTAAACTTACCGTGTTGGGGAACTTGTGATGAACTTCGGAAACTGGCTGGAGGCTGTTCGGCGACGACGATCGGGGACTCCCCGTGTCCGCAGCGCGCGTGGCCTTCCTGGGGTCCTCGCTCGTGGCGAGCTCAGCGTCGTCTACCAGCCGATCGTCTCCCTCACGACGATGGAGCCGTTCGCCTATGAAGCGCTGGTTCGAAGTGATTCACCGCACTGGGTCAGCCCGCCGCAGCTCTTCGATGAAGCGATCAAGTCGGGGTACGTCGGAGCACTCGGCCGCGCGATTCGCGAGATCGCCACGATTCACTCGCCCGAGATGCCACTGTTTCTCAATGTGCACCCCAACGAGTTCGACGAGTCGTGGCTCGTCCAGCCTGACGATCCGATCTTCACCCATGACCAACCGGTCTATCTCGAGGTGACCGAATCGGTTCCGCTGACTCACTTCGAGTATTGCCACAGCGTTCTTCGCGAGATCCGCGGCAAAGGCGTGTCGCTTGCAGTCGATGACCTCGGTGCCGGCTACTCGAACCTGAAGTGCATCGTCGACCTCAACCCGGAGATCGTGAAGCTCGATCGGACGCTGATTGCCGACCTCGCGGACGACCGCCGCGCGCAGGTCTTGGTTCGCCACCTCGTGCGGCTCTGCGACGAGCTCGGAGCGCGCGTGGTCGCCGAGGGTATCGAGCAGGAAACCGAGATGAAGGTCGCCGTCGATTGTGGCGCCCATTACGGCCAGGGCTACTACTTTGCGCG
>Ga0114949_10003382_pt1 | contig 10137 bp, 6 predicted proteins | sample N074metaG_FD_83505 | JGI IMG/M metagenome (GOLD analysis project Ga0114949, IMG submission 83505) | Deep subsurface microbial communities from Kermadec Trench to uncover new lineages of life (NeLLi) - N074 metaG | ecosystem: Environmental > Aquatic > Marine > Ocean trench > Sediment | place... | reverse complement strand
TGCAGCAATGACCCGACTGATACCTCATTATCCAAACTTTACGGCTGTGGGTGCAGTGGCTTTGTTTGGTGGCGCTTATCTGAGCAAACGTATGGCTTTTATCATTCCGGTTATCGCACTGTTTGTATCAGATCTTTTTCTGAACAATCTGATTTATGCCAAACAGTTTCCGGAATTCTACGAGGGATTCACGTTAATAAGTCTTCAGGCTCTACCGATATACGGTGCATTTATAGTGGTCATTGTTATAGGTATGTTCTTTATAAAAAAGGCTACGGTAAAAAATGTACTTGGCTCGGCTGTACTCGCTTCGGTTGTCTTCTTTTTGATGACAAACTTTGCCGTATGGGCCGCATCAGCAATGTATCCTAAAACAATTGATGGCCTGATTGCATGCTTTACAGCTGCTGTCCCCTTCTTCTGGAATACTCTGCTGGGTAATGTCGTGTTCGTTGCCATCCTCTTTGGAGGATATGAATGGGCTCGAAGACGTAATTTTCAACTTACTCTGTCCAGGGGCTAGTACCGAATAAAATCAAGCTTCCGGATCCCAAATCCTCTCATTCCCTCCTGCAGCTTGAACGACGTAGCGCGAAAGTGTGAAGAAGTAATCGGACAACCGATTGAGATAAACGATGATAAGCGAATCTACTTCTGATTCGAGGGCTAGCTCAACGACGCGACGCTCGGCACGGCGGCATACTGTGCGCACGACATGGGTATATGCCCCATGAGGATGACCAGATGGCAAAATAAACGACTTCAGAGTTGGCATGGCACTATCCATCTTGTCTATCTCACTCTCCAGGAGGACTATGTCGTTTGCATTGATCATCGGCATTTCAAAATCCTTGGTGGGATCGACCGCGAGTTTTGATCCGATGTTGAACAGCTTGTTTTGTACTTTGTAAAGGACCTTTTGTATCTCTGCATTGTCGAGCATTTCGTAGAGATAACCAACGGAAGCATTTAGCTCATCGACTGTGCCGTATGCCTCAATGCGCAGATCGCTTTTAGCAAGTCGTTTTCCACCAAACAGGGATGTCTGCCCCTTGTCTCCGGTTTTTGTATAGATTTTGGTTGCCATACCGGCAAAGATACGTCAAAGGCTATTCCTCTTCGAGTGAAGCCATCAGTGCTTGTGCATCAATCGGGTTTTCGTTTACGACATCACTCTCAACAAGTCCATCCCGCAAGCGTACGATGCGATGAGCGTGCATTGATATATCGTGCTCGTGCGTCACAACGATAATTGTATTTCCCAATTTGTGTAGCTTGTCAAGGATGCCCATGATTTCGTTAGAAGTTCTCGTGTCGAGATTTCCTGTGGGCTCATCCGCGAGAATAATACTTGGATCATTTACGAGTGCCCTTGCAATCGCAACACGTTGACGCTGACCACCTGAGAGCTCGTTGGGCTTATGATCCATCCTGTCGCCAAGTCCTACAGCATTCAGTACCTGTTCTGCCTTTTCAATCCTCCTGGATTTCTTGATTCCGCCATAAACAAGAGGTAAAGCAACATTGTCGAGTGCTGACAGCCTTGGAAGCAAGTTGAACATCTGGAATACAAACCCAATTTGCTTGTTTCGGACACTTGCCAGATCCCCATCATCCATCGTACTCACGTTGATCCCATTCAAGATGTATTCACCAGTAGTCGGAGTGTCCAAACACCCAAGAAGGTTCATTAGGGTCGACTTTCCCGATCCTGATGGTCCCATCAATGCTACATATTCATTTTTACTGATATCAAGCGTAATCGAGCGTAAGGCATTCACCTTTGTTGTGCCCATGATGTACAATTTGCTGAGATCAGAAACAGATATTAAAGGATCAGACATTTTGACATGAGAGTTTTCGAATAAAGAACAAAGTACGAATTGGGTAATATAAAACGCCCGAAGATAATTCTTGATAGATGTTCACCGCAATATTTTAGATATGTTAGCGTCAGAATTCTTCAAAGGACATCATATCCTCGAGGAATTGATCATTTAATTTGTACTTACATGGCTCTTGAAGGAACACCTAGAATCAAACACGTCGCAGTCGCCGGGAACATTGGAGTAGGCAAAACCACTCTTTCTACCCAACTATCCAAGCATTATGGCTGGGAAGTGCATTACGAAGACACCACGGAGAATCCATACTTAAGTGATTTTTATACGAATATGAATCGTTGGTCATTTAACCTGCAAATTTATTTCCTTAATAGCCGTTATAAACAGATCTTATCCATTCGTCGAGGTGACCGGACAGTTATACAAGATCGGACGATCTATGAGGATGCCTTCATTTTCGCTCCCAACCTGCATGAAATGGGCCTGATGTCAAAGCGCGACTTTGAAAACTATTTCTCTCTGTTCCAGATTATGTCGAAACAAGTGAGCGCACCGGACTTGTTGATCTATCTACGTGCAAGCATTTCCACGCTCGTTGATCATATTCAGACCAGGGGCAGAGATTATGAAGGGAGTATGAGCCTTGACTACCTCAAGCGGCTGAATGAGAAGTACGAGGCGTGGATTGAGCAATATAATGCTGGGCCTCTGCTAATAATTGACGCGGACGAGATAGACTTTCAAAACAATCCTGAAGACCTCGGAAATATTATTAATAGCGTGGATAGCCAGATTCATGGGTTGTTTTGATCGGTGGGCATAATGACACCAACTCGTCAACCGCGTCTCTGATTGTACCGAGTTCAGAAAAATACCAGAAGCAAAATATCTACCCGAACTTCATGCAAAAAGGACGAAACACTTCGCGCCCTCGAATTCGAAAAAAGGAGCAAATCATACGTCAAGACAAAAACTTAATTAAAAGAAGTAGGTTATAGCGATCCCCGCGACATTGCGGTAAAAAAAATCCACATACGCAAAAATGAACACCTATCACAACCTCAAGCACACACTGGATTTGAATAACGTGACATTGGTAGCTGTCTCCAAAACCAAGCCCGTCGAGCAGATCATGGAAATGTACGAGCAAGGTCAGCGCATATTTGGAGAAAATCGGGTTCAAGAACTCGTCGAGAAACATCCCGCCTTGCCGCAGGATATAGAGTGGCATATGATTGGCCATTTACAATCAAAAAAAGTGAAGCATATCACTTCGTTCGTCAGTATGATCCATGCAGTGGACAGCATCAAATTGTTGAATGTGATAAACAAGATGGGCATTCAGCATGGCCGCAGAATTGATGCTTTATTGCAAATCAAAATTGCAAAAGAAGAGAGCAAATTTGGGTTTGAATTTGGGAGTCTGCTATCGGAGTTGAGTTCTATTGATTTCAATTCGATGACAGGTGTGCAGATACGGGGTGTGATGGGAATGGCAACATTCATTGACGATGTAGATCAGGTTCGGAAGGAATTTAAAAAACTGAAAGCTTGCTTTGAATTGCTTAAGGGCGAATTTTTCAATGTGCCTGATTTCGATACTCTATCTATGGGAATGTCCGGTGATTATGAGGTCGCGATCGAAGAAGGCAGTACCATGGTCCGAATTGGCAGCCTTATCTTTGGTCCCCGTGGCTAGATTTTAACTCCTCACAACTCCTCTTACACTTTAACGTACAACAATTAGCTTTTCGGAGAAGACATAATCCTCTCCATTAATCATTATGATATAAACACCTGCATTCAAGTGCCTTATATCAAATGCATTGGACTCTTTTGTGATGGCAATTTCTTTACCCGTGATGTCGAATAAGCTCATTTCCTGAGTGGTGAGTCCACTGACCGAAAAATAGTCGAACGCCGGGTTTGGAAAAATTTGATGTTGACTTGCCATTTTCTCAATATCCCTGACACTTGTGGCATCTCGTTCGAGCTCAGTATCATAAGCCGTCAACCCGCCACGCAAATTTCCCAGAATCAGCTCAAACAAGCCATCTCCATCGATGTCTGCCAACTCGGGTGCAGTTCTGAATCCATCGCCGATATCCCCAAAGCGTTCATTTTGCAGGGTAAATTTCCCGTCTGTATTGCCTTCTATATTGTCATATATGCGGATCGCCCCATCTTCGCTTCCCAGCATGAGTTGCAAGCCATCTGAAGTTCTGAAAAAGTCAGGTGCGCTGTATTCGGTAAGACCTATCTGCTCATTGAATAATATGCGTCCAAAACATTGGGTATTCGGCGCCTGTGTCTCATCCGGATTGAATGCAGGAGCTCCCTTAGTCCCGATATTTTGCAGGTAATTGAGATTGCTGCATTTACCACCAATGTCATTATTCCCAAGTCGTTCTCCGATTACGAGATCATTCAAACCATCTCCATTCACGTCTATGATGGCTGGAGTACTTGCTGTACCTACGTTTATATCCGCATATGGATAAACCGGCGCTGCAAAGACAGGTACGTTGCCCGGGCCAGCCGTGTTTTCAACAAAAAACAGGCTTCCATCAAATTCGCCGATAATCAAATCAATATCACCATCACCATCCAGGTCACCGGCCTCCGGAGCAAAGCCCCACAATGGCACATTTCCAAACTCACTGAAATCGAGAAAATCATCATCCGCGATATCGAATGATGGTTGCGAGGCACTTCCCGTATTGCGGAGGTATATCAGCCGTGGATCCCGATCACCGTCGTTGTAGTATCCTGCAGTTCCAATTATAATATCGATCAATCCGTCACCGTCGACATCCATTGTTGTAGGCCTTGCTATAGAACCAAAGTCAAGCATTTCGCTGACAAAGAGATCGCTCTGCTCGAATCTGAAATCCGGGTTACCCGCCTGGCCCCTGTTTCTGTAGTACCATAGCACATCCCTGTTTTCTGAATAACTATCCGAATTACTCGCGGCAACGAAATCTTCCAGGCCATCACCATCTATATCAATTATGAACGGAGCGACAAACGTTGGTATGTCCACGCTGACACTATTGCCAGGGAAGTGAATTTCCTGATCAGTGATAAGTGCCTTGTCGCCATTTCCTCCATTTAATAAAAAAGTAATGCCGGGTGAAGACAAATCACCGAGAAATAAATCGAGGTCACCATCATCATCAACATCAAATGCTGCCTCCGCAGATCCGCTATGGCGCAACTGCAGGTTTTCTTCCATACCATCAGCACATTTATTCGGATCATTGCTGAGGAAAACTTCTTCGCTCAAATCATTCTCTTTGAATTTTCCCCAGCAGATATCATCGATCTCGTAAAGGAAAGTATCTATCCCAAGATCCATTTCAAGGGCAAGGTTTTTGTGGTAACTCAAAAACGAACCGCCTGGTTCAAATGTAAGGATATCCAGATCTCCGTCTCCATCCACATCCTCAATCACGGGCACATCACCCCATGCCGAATAAAGGGGTGTAAAGTTGTTTCCGATCTTCACGTAAAGCAAATCGAACGAACCGAGGTCAAATGTCATCAAATCAAAGGCAAGTTTGCCATCGACCACTTTGCCCCTGAAGACATCGACTCCCTGCACACCCGGATGATGCGTACTTGCGAAAATATCTTCAATCCCGTCCTGGTTAAAGTCGCGCATCAAAGCCCACAATGGCAACGTTGGAAAACTATCGATTACATCCCAGTCAATAGAATAATTGACCTCACCTGCCGGACCATCATAAATAAACGGGATAATCGTATTACCGGCACGATCAAAAAGAAAAATATCCTGAACTCCATCGCGATTCAAATCAGCATGAGAGAGCTGCGGTGCATCCATTCCACCTGCAAAGGCATATTTCAGAATATTGCCATTATCCGTGACAGGATACATCTGTCGCTTCACTTCCTGACTGTAAGTTGTGACTGCTATTGCAATCACCAAGAGCATGAGCAGTCCGTGTTTTAACATATCCATTCCGTTAAGCAATCTCTTTATTGTTGACAAAATCCAATCCTTCGATGGTTTGCATTTTCAGCTATATTCGTTGGCCGCCAAAGATACGATGCCGGGTAAAATTAAACGCCTAGAATGCACTTAAGGAACACCTTATCACTCGCCATACTAATATTTGTCACCAGCATTGCATTTGCGCAAGCACCTACCGGGTTGGACGCTGAGAATACTACAACTGACAATATTGTACTCTCAACACTTGACGTGAGTCTCCGTGAGGGCTCTTCACCTGCTTTTATCATACATAGTGACGAAGATGGTATTGCGACTGTTTCGATAAATGGAGAAGATCATGAGATCACATTCATCGGTGGAGAAGGTACGTTTCCGATTGAAATAGATGCTACCGGTACATTATACATGCTGCAATCAAACGGAATGAATGGCTTGTATCATGTAGCGAAAAGGGAAGGAAATTTCAGGTTTCGAAGAATCCCACTCTGGCTTTCGATTTTGCCTCCGCTCATTGCCATTTTTCTGGCCCTCCTTTTCAAAGAAGTTTTGATATCTCTTTTCGCGGGGATTTGGACTGGCGCATTTATCGCAGGTGGCTTGAGATTTGAATCGCCGTTTTACCTGTTTCAGGCCTTTCTTCAAACTCTGGAAAAATACATCATCGGTGCACTGGCAGATACCGGGCATTTAGCCGTGATTGTCTTCTCTCTGCTCATCGGGGCAATGGTTGCGATCATATCTAAAAATGGAGGGATGGCTGGCGTCGTGCAAGGCTTGTCAAAGTATGCTACTTCCGGCCGGCGCAGTCAGGCGGTAACCTGGCTTCTGGGTGTCGCCATTTTCTTTGATGATTATGCAAATACGTTGATCGTCGGGAATACGATGCGTGCAATCACTGATAAATTTAATGTCTCACGTGAGAAGCTTGCGTATATCGTCGACAGCACAGCAGCACCCGTTGCCGCAGTAGCATTTATCACTACGTGGATCGGGGCCGAACTCGGGTATATCGACAGTGGAATGGCAGGCCTTGAAGATTTTCCATATCAAATGACCCCCTATGCGATCTTCGTCAGTTCACTCAAATACTCCTTTTATCCCATCCTTACTTTGAGCTTTATTCTCATCCTGATCTACCTGAAGAAAGACTTTGGCCCGATGCTCAAAGCTGAGACGCGTGCATACAAAAAAGGAAGTGCAATAGGAGGAAGAACAGAGGAGGAAGATGAGCCTGATATGGAGGATCTGAGCCCAGTAGAAAATGCACCGCTGAGATGGTATAATGCATTCATCCCTGTCTCATTGGTAGTATTCATGACCATCTTTGGTCTGCTCGAAACAGGACTCGATGCAACATTCCAAAATCTAATCGACACCGGCTTTACACCTCGAAGTGCCACATGGGGTGAAGTCTGGCCCCTGATTGGCAACCTCCTTGGCGATCCTTCGAGTGGCTTCTTTGTAAAATTGGGTGTTGTGGTTGGCAATGCTGATTCCTATACCGCACTTCTATGGGCTTCGCTAACAGGTGTCGCAGCAGCCATATTATTGACCATCGGTCAGCGCATCATCAGTTTGTTTGACACGATGTACTTTTTTGGCGTGGGTATCAAGACAATGATACCAGCAATTCTCATACTCACGCTCGCATGGGCACTGGCAATAACAACCCAGGAGCTATACACTGCGACCTACCTCACTTCATTGCTTTCGGGCAATGTCAGTCCGTACCTCATGCCAGGCATAACATTCGTCCTGGCCGCGTCTATCGCATTCTCGACCGGATCGAGCTGGAGTACGATGGCCATCCTCTACCCCATCGCTATCCCTACAACCTGGGCCGTTTGTGTAGCTCAAGGCCTTGCTCCTGAGCTGTCCCTGGAGATCATGCTCAATGTCGTTGCCACAGTGCTCGCTGCATCTGTGCTTGGTGACCATTGCTCACCCATCTCTGACACTACCATCTTGTCGTCTCTGGCCTCAGATTGCAATCACATAGATCATGTACGTACACAAATGCCATACGCTCTGACCGTTGGTGGTGTGAGTCTGCTTGCGGGGACGATCTCAACAATGCTTGGTGGTGGTTGGGGGATTTCGGTGATTATCGGGATGATATCGCTTTTGTTCTTGTGGGGGATTGTGCATAAGTTGGGGAAGACTATTGAATGACAGGAGCAGAAAGTAATGCTCGAAACTCATAACAAAAGATTAACGACACATGCCCCACCACCCCACTCAGAATATTATCTTTGCATTTTTTATAATGTAAGGAGCTACCCCCCTCTATGGAGACAGCAGAGAAAGTACCAATCAATCACGAGACAGCAGCCAACCTGGGACTGACAGCCGACGAATTTGATGAGATTGTCGAAATCATGGGCCAGACGCCCAACTTCACAGAGCTGAGCATCTTTTCTGTCATGTGGTCTGAACACTGCTCGTACAAGAATTCGATCAAGTATCTCAAGACTCTTCCACGTGAAGGAGGAAAACTACTTGTCAGTGCAGGCGAAGAGAATGCCGGACTTGTCGATATCGGTGATGGAATGGCTTGTGCCTTCAAGATTGAATCGCACAATCATCCATCGGCCATTGAACCTTATCAGGGTGCCGCGACTGGAGTAGGTGGTATTCACAGAGATATATTTACGATGGGGGCCCGTCCAATCGCAGCATTAAACTCGTTGCGCTTTGGACCAATCGAAAACAAGCACATGCAACACCTCATTAAAGGTGTTGTGAGTGGTATTGGAGATTATGGCAACTGCCTGGGTGTACCTACAGTTGGTGGTGAGGTCTATTTTCATTCAAGCTATAAGCAGAATATTCTTGTAAATGCGATGTCTGTAGGTATTGTGCGCATCGGAGAGACAGTATCAGCAATTGCAGAGGGACCCGGAAATCCGGTTCTCATCGTGGGATCGGCGACAGGTCGTGACGGAATACACGGAGCGACATTTGCATCCGCTGATTTGACAGAGAATTCTGCTGAAGATTTACCTGCAGTGCAAGTTGGTGATCCATTCCAGGAAAAGCTGTTATTGGAAGCCAGCCTTGAAGCAATTAAGACTGGTGCGATTGTGGGTATGCAGGATATGGGCGCCGCTGGAATAATCTGTTCTACCTCAGAAATGAGTGCTAAAAGCGGAACAGGTATGCGCATCGATCTGGACGAGGTGCCTACCCGACAGGAGAACATGCATGCGTGGGAAATCCTCTTGTCTGAGAGTCAGGAACGCATGCTGATCGTCGCTAAAAAAGGGAAGGAACATCTACTTTATGAAGTATTCGAAAAGTGGGATCTCGAATGCGAAGAAATAGGTATCGTGACCGATACCGGGACACTTCAATTTTATGAAAAGGGTAGGATTATCGCTGAAGTACCGGCCGAGCCGTTAGTACTTGGGGGCGGGGCCCCTGTTTATGACCGCGAGCAGAAGCGTCCCGCTTATCTGGATGAAATTGCGAAATTTGATCCGGCCTCCATTCCAGTACCAAAGGACTTTGTTGAAGTATCAAGACAAATCATAACCTCGCCCAACATCGCTTCAAAGAAATGGGTCTACGAGCAATACGACCACACTGTCAGAACAAACAATCTGAATACTATTGATGCTGCTGATGCATCAGTCATAAGACTCAAAGGCACGACAAAGGGGATCGCGGTCACAGTTGATTGCAATGCCAAATACGTCCATGCTGATCCGTATAAAGGCACGATGATCGCCGTATGCGAAGCTGCTCGGAACCTGTCCTGTACTGGCGCATCTCCTGTAGCAATTACAAATTGTTTGAATTTTGGCAACCCATACAACCCCGAAGTCTATTGGCAGTTTGCCAATGCAATACGCGGAATGGGTGATGCTTGCCGGAGACTTGAAACACCCGTGACCGGCGGAAACGTGAGTTTTTACAATCAGTCCGTTTACAAAGACAGCACAGAGCCTATCTTTCCTACTCCTACGATTGGGATGATCGGGATGATTGAGGATGTAGCAAATCAAATGACGCTTGGATTTAAACACCCTGATGACAAGATTTTGGTTATTGGACATCAAACTGCCAACTTTTCTTGTTCCGAATATCTGCAAGTCGTGCATGGAATTGAATTGTCCCCAGCACCTTATTTTCACCTTGAAGATGAGGTTTCAGTGCAGGAGACAATGCGTCAGTTGATTGAAATGGGTATCATCATTTCTGCTCATGATGTTTCGGACGGTGGCCTGATGACCACATTGATGGAAAGCAGTTTCGCGAATGGGTTCGGTTTTAATATTAAAACCTCCCCTTCTATCAGGAAAGACGCATTTT
>Ga0114949_10003381_pt1 | contig 10137 bp, 7 predicted proteins | sample N074metaG_FD_83505 | JGI IMG/M metagenome (GOLD analysis project Ga0114949, IMG submission 83505) | Deep subsurface microbial communities from Kermadec Trench to uncover new lineages of life (NeLLi) - N074 metaG | ecosystem: Environmental > Aquatic > Marine > Ocean trench > Sediment | place... | reverse complement strand
TTCTGCCGGGCCCATGACATCCAGCTTCTCGCCTACGGAACTCTTGCAGGCGGATTCCTCTCATCCTCATACCTCGGGCGCCCCGATCCCGGTACTCAATTGCCAAACCGCTCGCTGGTCAAGTACCGCCTCATCATCGATGAGTTCGGTGGCTGGAATCTATTTCAGCAGCTTCTTTTTGCCATGGATCAGATTGCCACTCGCCACGGCGTTAGCCTCTCCAATGTCGCCGTCCGCTGGGTTCTCGACCAACCACAGGTTGCCGCCGCCATCATCGGCGCCAGGGATGACCGGCACCTGGAAGGGAATCTGCTCACCTTCAGAACCTCCCTGGACGAGGAAGACCTGGCGCTTCTGGCGCCGTTTACCCACCGGGGACCGGACGGTGATGTTTACGGAGTGGAACGACTCAAAGGCGGAGCCCACGCAGCCATCATGAAATACAATCTGAATTCCACTGCCAAGGAATAGCCAGCCCATGGAACGAAGCTCGTATTTCAGAACATTCCTCCCCTGCCTGGCTGTTCTCGGGCTCATGGTGGCGATGGCGCCTACAGACACATCCGCGGCGGGGAGCGACTGGCCTCGCTTCCTGGGCCCCACAGGTGATGCCAAATCAGCCGAGACTGGGCTGCGCAAGACCTGGCCGTCCGGCGGCCCGCCTCTGCGCTGGCAGCGAGCCATCGGCGAGGGCTATGCGTCCCCTTCGGTGGCCGGCGGCCGCCTGTACCTTTTCCATCGCCACAAGGACAACGCCACACTGACCTGCATGAACGCCAAAACAGGTGAAGAGATCTGGGAATCCACCTACACCACGCATTACGAGGATATGTACGGCTACAGTGACGGCCCGCGGGTCGCCCCGCTCATCGACGGCGACCGCGTGTACACCTTCGGCGTCGAGGGTCGCCTGCGCTGCCTGAAGGTGGCCGACGGCTCGCTGATCTGGGAGATGGATACCGCCAGGAAGTTCGGTGTTCTCCAGAGTTTCTTTGGCGTGGGTGGATCGCCGGTGGTGGAGAAGGATCTGCTCATCGTCCCCGTGGGCGGAAGTCCTGCAGACAGCCCGGGCATCAGCAGCGGCAAGACAACGGGCAACGGCAGCGCTCTCGTGGCCCTGGACAAGCGCACAGGCAAGATACGCTACAAAATCTCTGAGGAACTGGCCAGCTACAGCAGTCCAGTGCTCGCCACCATGGGCAACCGGCGCTGGGGCTTTTACTTCGCCCGCGGAGGCCTCATCGGCTTCGAGCCGACAACCGGCAAACTCGACTTTCATTTTCCCTTCCGTGCCAAAAAACTGGAGTCGGTGAACGCCAGCAATCCCGTGGTGGTGGGAGAAACGGTGTTCATCACCGAGTCCTATGGCCCGGGCAGCGCGGTTCTGCGCATCAAGGATGGCGGTTATGACGTCCTCCGCCGGGATGAGTCCAGGCGTGGACAGTCCATGAGCTCTCATTTCATGACTCCCATCTACCTTGACGGTTATCTCTATGGCTCATCTGGGCAGAGTTCCGGCGCAGCTGAGTTGCGTGCCGTGGAATACAACAGCGGCAAGATCATGTGGAGTGAGCCGGGACTGGGTCGTTGCACCATGATCTACGCAGATGGAAATCTCATCGTGTTCAGTGAGCGGGGCCGCATCCTTATGGTCGAGGCAACTCCCGAGCGCTTCCACGTGCTGGCGGATGGCACACCGATTCGGGCGGAAACCCCCGGGGCCCATACCCGGTCCGGCACCGCCGCATCCCCCAGGAGATCCGCCGGCGAGATGCGCACCGATGAAGCCGGAGGCACCCCGCCCGTTTCCGGGACGTCCGGGGCTGGGCGCCCGCTGCTGGCCTATCCGTCATGGAGCCCGCCGGTCCTCGCTCACGGCCTGCTCTATCTGCGCGGGAAGGGACGCCTGGCCTGTTTTTCCCTGAGAGCGCCCTGATCGGGACACCTCGCGCACGAGGGTCCATGAGGAGAGGTGCTGTCGGACGGAACGTGGTTCAGCGGTGAACGCGACCCGGCGGCTTATGGTAATGCCCCAGAAGATAGGGAATGCCCACCATCATGACATTTTCCCAGGTGTCTTCCACGGCAGAATTCCACTTCTCATCGAACTGCTTGACCGTTGCCAGGAGGCTATCCAGCCAGAAATCGTAAAGTTCGGCCCCGATGTCCAGGTGTTGCTTTGAGTGAGATGTTGCAAGCTCTTGGAGATAGCGTCTGGGCCCCTTCTCTTTGTGCTCGGCGGCCAGGAGCATCAGATGGAGGGATGCCTGCAGGGCACGCTTCTGATGGACGAAATCTGTGCCGGCAAACTTTGCCTTCACCTTGGGCGATGAAGCCAGGAAATGCTCATAGAAACGCTCCAGAAAAGAGGGATTGGCGTTGCAGCGCGCGAGGCTATCCTCATAGGTTTTCAGGATTGCGGCGTCCATGGATCTTCCCCATCATCCTGCCGTTCAACACCGGGATTCTATCAGTTAGGGGAAAAACATTTCTCACATGATATTCTAGAGGATCAGGATTCCCCTCGTTCCTCCGGGGAATGAATACCTTGTGACCACCGGGAGCAAGATGGACCTTCAGCCTGGCAGCCGGATCGATCGCTACACAGTGGAGAAGTGCGTCGGCCAGGGAGGGTTCGGGAAGGTTTATCGAGCCCACGATCCTGTTCTGGAGAGGCCGGTGGCCATCAAAGTTCTGCGCGTCGATGCCGTTGAAGACCGGGCCAGGGAAATGACGAAGAACGCCTTGCGGGAAGCGCGAGCGGCTTCAGCCCTCAACCACCCTTCTATTCTGACAATTTATGATGTAGGAACCCACCAGGGCGCACCCTACATCGTCATGGAATGGATCGATGGACGAACCCTGCGGGATATTCTCACCCAGGGCCCATTGCCCACCGGCAAGGTCAGTATGCTGGGCAGGCAGATCGTCTCGGCCCTGGCGCGAGCTCACGAGGGGAACATCACCCATCGGGATCTCAAGCCGGAAAATATCATGATTCGCCCGGATGATGTGGCCAAGATTCTGGACTTCGGACTGGCACGCCGCAGGGGGCCGGGTCCTACATCCCGATTGACGACTGCCTCAGGCAGCATGGCAGGCACTCTCCCCTACATGGCTCCCGAACAATTGCGCGGCGAACCGGCGGATGCGGCCTCGGATATCTTCTCCCTGGGCATCATTCTCTATGAGATGGTCACCGGGCAACACCCCTTCCGGGCCGCGACGCCTTTCACAACGGCCCATCGAATTCTTCACGATGACCCACCACCACCAGGGTCTCTGGCCGAACTGCCGGCAGGGTGGGACGATCTTTTTCTGCAACTACTCAGCAAGGACCGGACCATTCGCCGCCAGGCATGGCCCAGCCTGGAGAGCATCTTTGCCCCGGGCGAAGATGTCCCAGGACCGGAGCAACCCCTGAAGATCCAGCAGGCACGGCAGGAAATGCACTTTGTCGGACGCAGTGCTGAGCTGACCACCCTGCGCCAGCAGTGGGACTCTGCCGTGGCCGGCAACGGCGGCTTTATCATGGTGACGGGAGAACCGGGCGCGGGCAAGACCACCCTGGTGAAGACCTTCGTGGAATCTCTGGGCCAGGGGCATGAAATGCTACTGGCCACGGGCCGTTGTTCCGAACGACTGGGCTCTGGCGAGCCGTACCTTCCTTTCCTGGAAGCCCTCAATGAATTATGCGGACTGCCCCAGGCACCCCTCCTGCGGGCCATCCTGAAAAGCAAGGCGCCTTCCTGGTTCAGCCAGCTTTTTCCTGCCATTTACAGCGATTCAACGGAAAAATTTCTCAGCAAGGAACTCATCGGCGGCAGCCAGAATCGTATGCGCCGCGAGCTTGCAGATGCCCTTGAAGAAATTTCCAGGAGCTACACCCTCTGCCTCCTGCTGGAGGATCTTCATTGGTGCGACCTGGCCACCACCGAACTCATCGCCTACCTGGGCAAGCGTATCTCTGCCTTGCGCCTTCTGGTCGTCGGGACCTACAGGCCTGCGGAACTCCTGCGGGAGAACCATCCCCTGCGCCCTATCCTGCTGGAACTCCAGGGGCATCAGATCTCCAGAGAACTCAGACTGGGGCTCCTCCCGGAGGAAGATGTCAAGACCTACCTGGCACTGGAATTTCCCCAGCACCGGTTCCCGGCTTCCTTTGGCTCCTGGATCCACAGGAAGACCAACGGGTCGCCCCTGTTCATGTCCGATCTTCTGCGCTACCTGGTAAAAAAAGAGGCCCTGGTTCGCGGGGAGTACTGGGAACTCACCCAGCCCGTTGAGGAGATGGAGGGAGATGTGCCGGAGAGTGTCCGGGCCATGATCGAGCGCAAGATGGAGGCTCTCTCCCCGGAACAGCGACGTCTCCTGAGCATTGCCGCGGTCCAGGGAGAGACCTTCGACTCAGTGACTCTTTCCCAGGCGGCCGAGAATGACGAGCTCCATCTGGAAGAACACCTGGAAACCATGAACCGGATGCACCGCCTGGTACACCCTACCGGCGAGGTAGAGTTGCCGGACGAATCAGTGACCGTGCGTCATCAATTCGTACACGTTCTCTATCAGGACACGCTCTACCAGGCACTGACCACCAAGCGACGCATCCTTCTCCATGCTCGCATCGGCGAGATCCTGGAAGGGAAAACCGCCTCCCGATCAGGAGCCATGGCCGCAGATCTGGCCCAGCATTTTGACCGGGCCAGGAAGCCGAAGAAGGCCCTGCCTTACTACCTGGACGCGGCCAGAAACGCCATGTCCAAATTCGCCCATGTCCAGGGAGAGGCCTATTGCATCCGCGCCCTGGAACTCTCTGAACGTCTGGAAGGCGAGGATAAAAACCGCCAGATCCTTGCCATTCTGAAACTGCGAGGCACCATCCTTTTCGCCATGAGCCGTTTCGACGAGGCAGTGAACGATGCGAAAGCCATGCTGACCAGTGCCAAGAGCCTGTCCGATGTGAAGGCTGAAGTCGATGCCAGGTACGACCTCTCGCGGGCTCTCATCTGGTCCCAACAGGAAGACCTGGCCGAGAGCCAGGTGGATAAGATTCTTGCCCTCAGCACCAAACACCAGTTCGAAGGCCCTGCCGTGCAGGCACTCATTGTTCGGGTCATGATCAGAATGGTGCATGGTCAGTTGGCTGAAGCCGAGCCCTTGATTCATCAGGCCGAGGCCGACGCGCACCGGTTCAAATTGAAGCCCCTGCTGGCCCAGGTGGTCACCTGGCATGGCGAGCTCAGGTTCTTTCAGAGCGATTACGACCGCGCGGTGCCGCTGCTCAAGCGGGCCGAAGCCCTGGCAGTGGAAACCCACGACAGCTTCAGCCTTCTCATGTCCATGTTCTTCCGCGGCCTCACGCTGGCCAACCAGGGCCACATCACCCAGGGAGCTGCCAAGCTGGAAGAAGGTTCTGCCCTTGCCGAGAAGAATCATGACCTCTTCTGGCTGGGTCGCTTTCCCAACTGCCTGGCATGGATTCACCAGGAGTGCGCTGACATGGACCATGCACTGCAGATGAATCAGGAGGCTGTGGTCATAGCCCGTCAGACGGGCTTTCTGGAACCGGAAGCCAATGCCCTGATCAACGTGGGCATCAACCAGACACACCTTGGCGACCTGGAGCAGGCGGCCCGCACGTTCAAGTGCGTTGAAGAGCTGATATTGCAGGATGACTGGTTCAAGTGGCGGTACGCCCTGCGTCTCAACCTGGCCTGGTCCGATCTCCTCCTCGCCCAAGAAGACCTTGCCGGTGCCCGCACCCGGGCTGAGGCCTGTTTGGAAAAGGCGGGCCATGCTGGCGTCAAGAAATACATCAGCCAGAGTCAGCGGCAACTGGGCCGCATTGCCCTTGTGGAGGGTCGCACTGGCGAGGCGGAGCAACACCTGGACGCGGCCGCCAGCCTCACCAGCACCATGCAGGCTCCTCTGGTGGAGTGGAAGACATGCGTTGCCCAGGGCGATCTCTACCGGGCGACCGGCCGGGATGACCAGGCCCACACCAACTATGCCGCAGCCCGCCAGCTTCTCAAGGGAATGGCTGAGGAGGCGCCTCAAGATCTGGGCCGGCGACTCCTGGCCAGCAAGCAGTTTCGCTCCCTGGACTGAGCCTGTCCCTGAGAACGCCTGCATCCTGCAGGGCACTGCCGGATACCAAGCAGAGTCCGTGTTAAAATGACGCGCTCGTCTTTTCCGACTGGAGTTGCACCATGGTCCGATTGCTATTTCAAGCCGCGCCCCTGTCCCAACAGGGAGAAGCTCCGCCGGGATCCGGCATCCTGGGCGCCATCAGGGATGCCATTGTCAGGTACACCGGCGATGGTGGATGGATCACCTGGATCCAGGTGTTCGTGGTGGTCTTCGCGGCGCTGCTGCTCGATTTCACTCAAAGAAAAATCCTGGCGCGCCTCAAGAAAAGGCTGGAAAGGACCAGGACACCCTGGGACGATGCGATTCTCGATGCCCTGACGGCACCCATCAGCCTCCTGATCTGGGTTCTCGGGATCACCCTTGCCGGATCTTTCCTGGACATGGAGACCCAGGTTATCTACAACATCATCACCCTGACCCTGGTGGCAGCCGTCACCTGGTTTCTCCTGCGACTCATCCGTAACGGCCAGGCCAACCTGCTTGAGGCGTCCAGGCAATCTAAGAGTGAAAGAGACCGGCTGGACCCATCCACCGTCGAGGCCATCGGCAAGCTTCTGCGCCTCACCGTGACCATCACCGCCACCCTCATTGCCTTGCAGCAGATAGGCGTCAACATCTCCGCCATCCTGGCATTCGGCGGTATCGGCGGCATCGCCGTGGGCTTCGCCGCCAAGGATCTGCTGGCCAACTTCTTCGGCGGCCTGATGATCTACATGGACCGCCCGTTCAAGGTCGGAGATTGGATCCGCTCGCCGGACAGGAACATCGAGGGAACCGTTGAAAGCATTGGCTGGCGGCTCACTCGTATCCGCACCTTCGATAAGCGCCCTCTCTACCTGCCCAACAGCATCTTTTCCACCATCGCCGTCGAGAACCCCCAGCGCATGCTCAACCGCCGCATCTACGAGACCATCGGGCTCCGCTATCAGGACATGGACAAGATGGACGACATCACCCGGGATGTGAAAGCCATGTTGCAGAACCACCCGGAGATCGATACCCGGCAGACACTCATGGTCAACTTCAACAGTTTTGGACCCAGCTCAGTCGATTTCTTTGTGTATACCTTGACCAAGACAACCAACTGGCAGCGCTACCACGAGATCAAGCACGAGATCCTCCTGAAGATCGCAGGTATCATCACGCGCCACGGCGCCGAAATTGCCTTCCCGACCTCAACCCTCCACGTGGCCTCGCTGCCCGGGCAGGCGCAACCCGCCGGCAGCCCCGCCAATGATCCTGATAGATAAAGCCACGGGACTTCCAGCAACCGACCGGCCGAAATCAACCCTTGTAGATAGAAAGAGATCCGATGCCTGAGTTCATTTTCACCATGAAAGAGCTGCGCAAGACTGTGCCCAGCGGCCGCGAAATCCTCAAAGATATCTGGCTGTCCTTCTATCACGGCGCGAAAATCGGCGTGGTGGGTCTCAACGGGTCGGGCAAGAGCAGCCTTCTGCGGATCATGGCCGGGGAGGACACCCAGTTCCAGGGGGAGGCCTTTCCCATGAAGGGGATTCGCATCGGCTTCCTCACCCAGGAACCCCGGCTTGATGAGACGAAGACCGTTCTTGAGAACGTGAAGGAAGGGCTGGGAGAGAACCAGGCGCTTCTGGATGAGTTCAACGCCATCAGTGACCGCTTCAGCGAACCCATGGAAAGCGATGCCATGGAGAAGCTTCTCCAGCGGCAGGCAGAACTGCAGGATCAGATCGATGCCGCCAATGCCTGGGATCTGGAGCGGCGCCTCGAGATCGCCATGGACGCCCTGCGCTGCCCGCCGGGCGACAGTTCGGTCAAGAACCTCTCCGGTGGGGAGCGGCGCAGAGTCGCCCTGTGCAGGCTTCTTCTCCAGCAACCGGACCTGCTGCTCCTGGATGAACCGACCAACCATCTCGATGTGGAATCGGTCGCCTGGCTGGAGCGGCATCTGAACGAATATCCCGGCACGGTGGTCGCCGTCACCCATGACCGCTATTTTCTCGACAACGTCGCAAGCTGGATTCTCGAGCTGGATCGCGGCTCGGGCATCCCGTGGGAAGGCAACTATTCCTCCTGGCTGGAACAGAAAAGGCAACGCCTCGAGAAAGAAGAGAAGGCCTCGGTGGCACGCAAGCGCAGCCTGGACCGGGAACTGGAGTGGGTGCGCATGGCTCCCAGGGCGCGTCACGCCAAGAGCAAGGCCCGCCTGAAGGCCTATCATGAGCTGTTGCAGGAGGACGGGCCCGCGGCTCGCGGCGAGACCCAGCAGATCTACATCCCCCCGGGACCGCGACTGGGTGATGTGGCCATAGAAGCCCGCAACTTGAGCAAGGCGTTCGGTGAAACTCTCCTGTTCGAAAACCTTTCGTTCAAGCTCCCGCCGGCCGGCATCGTGGGCGTCATCGGACCCAACGGCGCCGGCAAGACGACCCTTTGCCGCATTCTCATGGGCCAGGAGAAGGCCGATTCCGGAGAACTTCAACTGGGCGAGACGGCGGTCCTGGCCTACGTGGACCAGAGCCGGGACGAGCTGCCGGGAGACAAGCAGGTGTGGGAAGTGATCTCAGGGGGACAGGACGAAGTTCAACTGGGGAAGCGCCGCGTGCAGGCACGAGCCTATACATCCTGGTTCAATTTCAAGGGCGCCGATCAACAGAAGCTTGTCAAGACACTCTCCGGGGGAGAGCGGAACCGGGTTCATCTGGGACGCGTGCTGCGCAGCGGCGCCAACATCCTCCTGCTGGATGAGCCCACCAACGATCTGGATGTGGATACTCTCCGGGCCCTGGAGGATGCCATCCTCGGCTTCGCCGGCTGCGTTGTGGTGATCAGCCATGACCGCTGGTTCCTGGATCGAATCGCCACCCATATCCTGGCCTTTGAAGGCGACAGCCAGGTTGTCTGGTTCGAGGGGAATTACCAGGAGTACGAGGCCGACCGACGCCGTCGGCTGGGTGTGGATGCCGATCAGCCCCATCGCATCAAGTACAGGAAACTAAGCCACGGCTAACAGCCGGGCCCCCGCCTGTGAATCAGTGCACATCCTGGGAGTTACTGTAGAAGCCGTTGGAAAACTTATCAAAGTATTCGTCCAGCAACGGATGTTCCACGGGCTCCTCATTGTCACAGGACTCAAGGTTGCGCTCGGCTACATAGGTGGTGTGGGATCCTTCGTGTACCAGAACGTGATACCAGGGCTGATCCTTCGGGGGGCGGCTGCCGGCTACCTGGTCGTACCATTCATCGGAATGCTGGAAGGTTTCATCAACTCCGACCACAACACCCCGGTATCCGAACAGCACGTGATGAATAACCTGCCCGGCATGAAATTTGTTGAGAAATCGCGCCACGGCTCAGAACCTTTCCCCAAGGGCATTTTTCCCGCCGGCCCGGCAGGAAGCTCCAGGTTCCTGACTATATCCTCCGGACACGGGCCAGCGTCAACCGGAGGCGGCGCCGGCAACACTCAGGGACTGAGGGACCAATCGGATTGGCAGGCTTTCAGAAGACGGTCCACTGTCTTCCTGGCCAGATTGCCCGGGTCGCTGTGCCTGAAGTGCAGGAGCTTGGAAGCCTCTCCCGGTGAAACATTTCCGCTCCAGATCTCCACGCCGGCCCGATTCACGTCCATGGTGGCAGCCAGTGACATGAGAGCTCGGTGGTTCTGGGTGCGATCGGTCCAGGCCCGGATGGACACGCTCAGGGCCACATCCTCAGGACCCAGGGAGGACAGGCTCTCCGCCAGGATCAGCTTTTTCTTGCGGAGAGTCGCCTCAAGCTCGACCCGGTAGTCAACCAGAGCGCCCTCGGTGTCGACCCCCGATCGTCTGCGAATGGAGATGTCCTGCAGGAAGACCTGCCGGACTCCACAGTCCTTCTTGCGGCCAAACGCCCCATGAGACTCCGGAACGACCATACCTGCCGCCAGGAGGACCAGGGCAGAGGCAACGATCCTGGCCCATCTGCTGCTAGATTTCGAGGTGGTCATTGGGTCACGCTCCCACG
>Ga0114949_10003378_pt1 | contig 10139 bp, 9 predicted proteins | sample N074metaG_FD_83505 | JGI IMG/M metagenome (GOLD analysis project Ga0114949, IMG submission 83505) | Deep subsurface microbial communities from Kermadec Trench to uncover new lineages of life (NeLLi) - N074 metaG | ecosystem: Environmental > Aquatic > Marine > Ocean trench > Sediment | place... | reverse complement strand
GGCCTCGGCGATGCGGCGCAACTGCTCGGTCGGATCGGGGTCGGTGGTCATGGCGGGCCGTGCATGAGGGGTCGCGGCGCGACGGTATCATACGTGCTGGCGGCGTCAATCCGACCCGACCGACGAAGCCCGGCGCCTTGTTGCATTGCCCCAAGGTATCGGTATAGTCCCGCAGTCTCGATCATATCGGCCCGCGGAGGCCCGTTCCCAACATGTTGATTTCCATGGCTTATGCCCAGGACGCCGCCGGCGGTGGCGGCGGCGGGATGCTGGTCCAGATCGCGCCGCTGGTGCTGATCTTCGCGGTGTTCTATTTCCTTCTGATCCGCCCGCAGCAGCAGAAGGCCAAGCGCCACCGCGAGTTGGTCGCCGGCCTGCAACGCGGCGACAAGGTGATCACCGGGGGCGGTTTGTACGCCACCGTGGTGAAGGTGGAGGACGACAACACCGTAATCCTGGAAATCGCGCAAGGGGTGCGGGTCAAGTCGGCGCGCCACAGCATCACCGACCTGGCGGCCAAGCCCGAGCCGCGCAGGGGCGGTGGGGACAAGGGCGGCGACAAGGACCGCGGGGACAAGGGCGGCGATAAGGACCGTGGGAACACGGGTGGCGACAAGGACCGTGGGGACAAGGGCGGCGGCGACAAGGACCGTGGGGACAAGGGCGGCGGCGACAAGAGCCGTGGGGACAAGCGCGGCGGCAAGCGCGGCGGCGACAAGGGCGGCGACAAGGCTCGGGCCGACAAGAAATGAGGCGCCGGGGTCCACCGCGATCTTCTCTAGCCGCGCCAGCCTAAGCCATGCTTCGGTTCGAGCCTTGGAAGATCGCGATGGTGGCGGTAATTTTGCTGCTCGCCGTGCTTTACACGATCCCCAATTTCCTGTCGCGCGACACCGCCGAGAGCATCCCGGGCTGGCTGCCGCACAAGCAGATCAACCTGGGGCTCGACCTGCAAGGCGGCGCGCATCTGTTGCTCGAGGTCGAGGTCGCGGTGGTGATCGCCGAGCATCTCGAGACGATGGTCGACGAAACCCGCGTGGCGCTGCGCGCCGAACGCATCGGGTATACGGGACTGAGCCGCTCGAGCGACCGCGTGATCGCCAAGCTGCGCGATCCCGCCACCGCGGACCGCGCGCGCGAACTGCTGTCCGACATCGATCCCGACGCGGTCGTCGAAATCGACGAGGACGGCGCGCTCAGCATCACGCTCAGTGAGGACGCGATCCGCGAGCGGCAACGCAGCGCGGTGTCGCAGGCCATCGAGATCGTCCGCCGCCGGGTCGACGAAACCGGAACCCGCGAGCCCACCATCCAGCGCCAGGGTCAGGACCGTATCCTGTTGCAGCTTCCCGGCGTCGACGACCCGGAGCGCATCAAGCGCCTGTTGGGCCAGACCGCCAAGATGAGCTTTCATCTGGTCGACGAGGCAACACCGATCCAGGACGCCTTGGCCGGCCGTCTGCCGCCGGGCTCGCGACTGATGTACCGGAACGATCCCCGCTACGAGGAACCGGTGCCCGTGGTTATCCGCAAGCGCGTGGCGGTGAGCGGCGAGAACCTGGACAACGCGCGGATGACCTTCCAGGACAATCGGCCGGTGGTGTCGTTGAGTTTCGACGGCGTCGGCGGGCGCAAGTTCGGCAAGCTGACCACCGACAACGTGGGCAAGCGTTTCGCCATCGTGCTCGACGACGAGGTGATCAGCGCCCCGGTGATCCGCGAGCCGATCCCGGGGGGGAGCGGCATCATCGAGGGCGGGTTCACCGTGGAGACCGCCACCGACCTGGCGCTGCTGCTGCGCGCCGGCGCCTTGCCCGCGCCGCTGATCATCCTGGAAGAACGCACGGTGGGGCCCAGCCTGGGCGCCGATTCCATCGCGTCGGGCAAGATCGCCTCGATCATCGGCCTGTGCCTGGTGGTGGCCTACATGATCATGTCCTACGGTCTGTTCGGCATCGCCGCCACCTTGGCGCTGGCCGGCAACATGGCGCTGATCGTGGCCCTGCTGTCGGTCATTCAGGCGACGCTGACGCTGCCCGGAATCGCCGGCATCGTGCTCACCATCGGCATGGCGGTGGACGCCAACGTGCTGATCTTCGAGCGCATCCGCGAGGAAGTGCGCAACGGCCGCTCGCCGTTCTCCGCGGTCGATATCGGATTCCAGCGCGCCTTGCGGACCATCTTCGACGCCAACGTGACCACGTTCATCGCCGCGCTTTTGTTATGGGCGTTCGGCTCGGGGCCGGTGAAAGGCTTCGGCGTGACCTTGATGATCGGCATCGTGGCCTCGATGTTCACCGCGATCATGGTGACCCGCCTGATGATCGTGTTGTGGCTGCGCCGCGCGCGGCCCCAGCAATTGCCCCTGTGAGGCCGCGATGATGCGTTTCCGCTTCGTACCCGACACCACCGACCTGCCGTTCATGAAATGGCGCAAGATCGCCTTCGCCATCTCGGCGGTGGCGGTCGCGCTGTCGGTGGCCTTGTTCCTGGTGCGCGGTCTCAATTACGGCATCGATTTCCGCGGCGGCATTCTGATCGAGGTCAAGGTGCCCGAAGTGACCGATCTGGCGATCATGCGCGCCAACCTCGACGGCCTCGGCCTGGGCGAGGTGACGTTACAGGAGTTCGGCGCGCCGGACGACATTCTGATCCGCGTCGAGCGTCAGGACGGCGGCGACGCGGAGCAGCAAAAAGCGGTCGCCCTGGTCAAGCAGGCCCTGGCCGCCCAGTTCGGCGCGGACATCGACTACCGGCGCACGGAATCGGTCGGCCCCAAGGTCGGCGACGAGTTGATCGTGGCCGGGGTCAAGGCGGTGGTGTTCGCGCTGCTCGCCATGATGGCCTATATCTGGTTCCGCTTCGAATGGCAGTTCGCGCTCGGCGCCGTCGTCGCGCTGCTGCACGACGTGGTGCTGACCATCGGCCTGTTCGCGGCCACCGGCATGGAATTCAACCTGTCGACCGTGGCGGCGATCCTGCTCATTGTCGGCTACTCGATCAACGACACGGTGGTGGTGTACGACCGGGTGCGCGAGAACCTGCGCAAATACAAGAAGCTGTCGATCGTGGCGCTGCTCACCCGCAGCATCAACGACACGCTTTCGCGTACCATGATGACCTCGATCACCACCCTGCTGGCCCTGACGGCGTTGTATTTACTTGGCGGAGCGGTGATCGCCGACTTCTCCTTCGCGATGATCTGGGGCGTGCTGATCGGCACCTATTCGTCGATCTTCATCGCCGCGCCGTTGTTGATCCTGATGAACGTGCGCCCGGCCGGCAAGCGCGCCGAACCAGCGGAGGCCGCGACTGCGGACACGTCGCGGGACGGCTGAGAACACATGGACATCACCCGCGTGGCGGCGGCGGGACGGTTGCTGGTGCAATCCTACGGTGCCGGCGGGTTCAAGGTCGCCGGCGCGCGGCACCAGGGCTCCATTCTTTTGTTCCCGGACAAAATCCTTCCCTGGTCGGTGGCGGCGATGGCCGACGTGACGGCGGACAGCCTGCGCCCGGTCGCCGACGCCGACCCGCCAGTCGACGTGCTGATCATCGGTTGCGGCGCGCGCCACGGCCGCCTGGCGCCGTCGTTGAGCGAGGCTCTGGGTGGCGTCGCGGTCGACGTCATGGCGACCGGGCCGGCGTGCCGGACCTACAACGTGCTGGCGGGCGAGGACCGGCGGGTGGCGGCGGCCCTGATCGCCATCGATTGAGACGCCGGCCGATGGACGCCGGCCACGTGGACTTTTGCGCGGCGCAGGTCCGCCGTCACGACCACGACCGTTATCTGTGCGCCTTGTTCGCGCCCCGGGCCGCGCGCCCGGCGCTGTTCGCGCTTTACGCCTTCAATCTGGAGATCGCGCGCATCCGCGAGTCGGTGAGCGAGGCCATGCTGGGCGAGATTCGCCTGCAATGGTGGCGCGAGGCGATCGAGAGCATCGATACCGAAACCCCGCGCGATCACGCGGTAGTGCAAGCCTTGGCGGCGGCGCGCGGTCTGTCCCACGCCCGCCTCAAGGCCATCATGGACGCGCGCGCCTTCGACCTGGAAGACCGCCCGCCCGAGGACATGGCGGCGCTAGAGGCCTACGCGGCGGGCACGTCGGCGGAACTGTTCGCGCTGACCCTAGAAGCGCTGGGCGTCGATGACCCCGCCGCCGCGCTGGCCGCGCGCCATGTGGGCATCGCCTGGGCGCTGACCGGGCTGATCCGCGCGGTCGGCTTCCACGGGCGCGCGCGCCGCCTTTACCTGCCCGCCGACCTGGCGGTGAAAGCGGGACTTCACTCGGAAGACGTTTTCGCCGGCCGCGACACGCCGGCCTTGCGCGCCGTGGTGGGCCAAGTCGCCGACGCGGCGCGCGCCCACCTGAGCGAGGCACGGGCCGACGCGAAGTCCGTGCCGCGCCGCGCCCTGCCGGCGCTCTTGCCCGGCGTCCTCGCGACCGCCTACCTGGCGCGCATCGACCGCGCCGAGCACAATCCCTTCGACCCCCGCCTCGCCATCGGCCCCCTGCCCCGCCAACTCCGCCTCGCCCTCGCCGCCGCGCTGGGGCGGTATTAACGCGCGCCCGTCCGACGGCCCGCCGCGTCGGCTTGTTCGGAAACCGCCCAAACCCCGCCCGTCGTTCGCGGGCTTGACCCGCGAACCCATGCACACGGAACAGGGTTCGTCGGCGTGGTCGACCCTGACGCGAACGGCGCGGCCACCCGGACAGTTCCGTGTTCATGGATCACCGTGTCGAGCACGGTGATGACGGCGGTTATAAAATGACGGTCGCCATTACACGGCGATGACGGCCTTTATTTACCGACAGCGACGCGGTCGCCCTCACAACACGCGGGCGTTCATGTAGCCTTGTTCGGCGTAGGGACCGCGCGCGATGGCTTCGGCGCGGAACTTGAACCAGCTTTCGTAAATGCGTTTCGCCAAGTCGCCGGCCGCGGCGGTCTCGGCGACCACGTCGGCGGAAATGCGGAACGCCTCGCGGATCACCTCGTCCGGCAGGTGGCCGATCTGGACCCCGTGCTTTTCAATCAGCACCGTCTGCGCGGCCGAATTGGCGGCGGTGAATTCAGACGGCATACGCGCGTTTTCCGCCGCGCAGGCATGGCGCACGATGGCCTGGAGGTCCTTCGGCAAAGCGTCGTAGGCCTCGAGATTGACCATGCATTCCAGCGCCGAACTGGGCTCGTGGAAGCCGGGCCCGTAGTAGTATTTGGCGATCTTGTAAAAGCCGAAGGCGAGGTCGTTCCACGGCCCCACCCATTCCGTGGCGTCGATCACGCCCGACTGCAACGCCGGCATGATCTCGCCGCCGGGCAGGTTGACGGCGGTGCCGCCCATGCGGTTGATCACCTCGGCGCCGAAGCCGGGAATGCGCATCTTTATTCCCTTGATGTCGTCGAGCGACTTGATTTCCTTCTGGAACCAGCCGCCCATCTGCACGCCGCTACCGCCGGCCAGAAACGCGCGCATGCCGAATGGCTCATACAGTTCGTCCCACAATTCCTGGCCGCCGCCGTAATAAACCCACGCATTGTGTTCCTGCACCGTGAGCCCGCCGGGCACCGTGCAGAAGAACGCGGCCGATTTGTGTTTGGCGACCCAGTAATAGGCGGCGTCGTGGGTCATCTGCGCCTTGCCCTCGCGCACCGCGTCGAAGGCCTCGAAGGCCGGCACCAGTTCGCCGGCGGCGTACAGCTTGACCGTGAGCCGGCCGTCGGACATCTCTGTGATGGCGTCGGCGATGCGCTGGGCGCCGGTGCCCAGGCCGGGGAAGTTCTTGGGCCAGGTGGTCAGCATTTTCCAACGGAAACTGTCGGCGGCGATGGCCGGCGCGGGAAACGTCGCGGCGGCGGCGACGGCGCCGACCGCGGCGCCCTTCAAGAACGCGCGGCGGCCTTTGGATTTAGCGGTCATCGGACGAACCCTCCCAGTGTCACTCCCCATTGGGTTCCAAGTATAGAAGGCGCGCAAGCGCGCGCAAGCGGGAGGCGGAATACCGGGCCGCCCACGCCAAGTCACTTCCGTCATCACCGTGCTTGACACGGTGATCCATGAACACGGAACTCTCCCAATGGGCGCGCTTTTCGAAACCGGCCGCGCCGCGCCGACAAACCACGTCCCGTGTTCATGGATTCGCGGGTCGAGCCCGCGAACGACGTTCGGTGAGTTGCTCCCAAACCGCCGCCGTCATAAATCCCGCTGGTTGTAGGCGCCTTGTTCGGTGAACGGGGAGAGCGCCACTGCTTCGGCGCGGAACTTGGACCAGTTTTCGTAGATGCGCCGGTTTATGTTGCCCAGTTCGGCGGTTTCCGCGACCACCTCGGCGCCGATGCGCAGCATCTCGCGCACGACGTCGTCGGGGAAATGTCGGGGCCGGATACCGTGCTTGTGGATCAGCGCCTGCAGCGAAGCCATGTTGCCGGCGGTGAACTCCGCGTACATACGTACGTTCTCGGCGCCCGCGGCCTGGCGCACCACCGCCTGAAGATGCGCCGGCAGATCGTCCCAGAGCTGACGGTTGATCATCAGCTCCAGCGAGGCGCCGGGTTCGTGAAATCCGGGTCCGTAATAGAGCTTCGTCACCTTGTGGAAACCGAAAGCAAGGTCGGTCCAAGGCCCGGCGAACTCAACCGCGTCGACCACGCCGGACTGCAGGCTGGTCATGATCTCGGCCCCCGGAAGGTTTACGGAGATGCCGCCGGCCCGGTTGATCACTTCGCCCGCGAGGCCGGGAATGCGCATCTTCAGGCCCTTGAAGTCTTCGAGCGAGTTGATCTCTTTGTTGAACCAGCCGCCCATTTGGGTGCCGGTATTGCCGGCCATGAGGCCTTTCAGTCCGTATTCGCCGTAGATTTCGTCCCACAGTTCCTGGCCGCCGCCGTAATAGATCCAGGCGTTCTGTTCCTGCCCGGTCAGCCCGGTCGGCACGACCCCGAAAAAGGCGATGCTCTTGTTCTTGGCGATCCAATAGGCGGCGGCGGTGTGGGCGCATTCGGCGGTGCCCTCGCGCACGGCGTCAAATGCCTCGAAGGCGGGCACCAGCTCGCCGGCGGCATAAAGCTTCACCTCGATCTGGCCTTCCGAGGTTTCCGTGATGGCGTCGGCGATGCGCTGGGCGCCGGTGCCCAGGCCGGGAAAATTCTTGGGCCAGGCGGTGATCATCTTCCAGCGCCGAATTCCCTTGGAAAGGGCGGGCGCGGTGATGGCGGTCGCGGCAACAGTGGTCGCCGCGGCGCCGGCGACGGCGGCTTTCAAAAACGACCGCCGGGGCAATCGAGTGCGTTTCATCGGATATGGCTTTCTTTTGGTTTTTTCCGGCTTCTTCGGGTCTCTGGGGGGTCAGGCGCCGTAAGCCAGCGCGCGGTTGCGGGTAAAGCCGTAATCGGACAGCGGCGCGTAGTCCATCGCCTTGCGGCGGAACTCGCTCCAGCTTTCATAGACACGGCGATTGACATCGCCTTCCAACGCGGTTTCCGCCACCACCTCGTCGGAAATGAGGTACATCGCCTTGATCACGTCGGCGGGGAAGTTGTTCAACGTCACGCCGTGCTCGTTCAACAGAACGGGAAGCGAAATCGCGTTGTTGGCGAAATACTCCGACGGCATCCGGTTGTTTATGGTCAGCGAGGCGGCGCGAACGATTTCCTTGAGCTCGGGCGACAGTTTGTCCCAGGCCGCGCGGTTGATCATGAACTCAGTGCAGGTGCTGCCTTCGTGAAAACCGGGTCCGTAATAATATTTGGCGATCTTGTAAAAGCCGAAGGCCAGATCGTTCCACGGCCCGACCCACTCGGCGGCGTCGATCACGCCGGATTCCAGGGCCGGCATGATTTCACCGCCGGGCGTGTTGACCGCGGTCGCGCCCATGCGATTGATCACTTCGGCCGCCAGGCCCGGGATACGCATCTTCAGGCCCTTGAAGTCGTCGAGCGAGTTGATCTCTTTTTTGAACCAGCCGCCCATCTGCGTGCCGGTGTTGCCCGACATCAGGCCGACCAGACCGAACCCGCTGTAAATCTCGTCCCACAATTCCTGGCCGCCGCCATAAAACATCCAGGCGTTATGCTCGACCTGGGTCAACCCGCCCGGCACGGCGCAGAAGAAAGGCAGGCTTTTGTTCTTCGCTATCCAGTAATAGGGCGCCGAATGGCCGCATTCGGCGGTGCCCTCGCGCACCGCGTCGAACACCTCGAAGGCCGGCACAAGTTCGCCGGCGGCGAACAGCTTTATTTTCAAGCGCCCGCCCGACATCGCGCCGATCAAGTCGGCGAGATATTGGGCCGAGGTGCCGCCGCCGGGAAAGTTTTTCGGATAGCTGGTGACCAGCCGCCATAGGTGGGCCTCCGTGCCCACCGCGGGGGCGGCGCCGGGCTGGTCCGGCGTTCCGGTCTCAATCGGCGCGGGGCGCTTGCCGGTCGCGGCATAGACCGCGGCGCCGGCAATGACGGCGCCGGTGGCGGCGCCGGCGAGAAAATCGCGACGCTCCATCTCTCCCTCCCTGTCATCATCGGCGCCGTTTGCCGGCGCCGGGGCGCAACGTCAGTCTTTGCCGGCGTTATTGCCCCCTCGAGAATCGGGCTGGAACAATTCCCAACCCGTCTTGGTCAATGCCTCAAGTGGCTGAAACCGCGATTTATAGGTCATTTTAGACGATTCGCCGATCCAATAGCCCAGATAGACGTAGGGCAAGCCCAAGTCGCGCGCCCGCTGGATGTGCCACAGGATCACATAGGTACCCGGGCTGGCGTCGGACCGATCCGTGGCGAAGAACTTGTAAACGCCCGATAGCCCGTCGCCCAGCCGGTCGGTCAGGGACACCGCCGTCAGGCGGCCGGACGGCTCGCGAAACTCGATGATCTGGGTTTCGACCGGCGTGTCCTCGACCATGGCGCGGTAGTCGCCGAAGTCCATCAGGGCCATTTCGCCGTCGCCGTGGCGGGTCTGTTCGTAGGCGTGGAACAGGTCGTATTGTTCTTGCGTGGCGAAGGCGGGCATCGCTTCCCAGGTCAAATCCGCGTTGCGATTCAATACCTTGCGCAGAGACCGCGAAGGCTTGAAGGCGGCCGCGCGGACCCGCACGGGCACGCAGGCCTGGCATCCCTGGCACGCCGGCCGGTAGGCGATGGAGTGACTGCGCCGGAACCCGGCCTGGCTGAGCACGTCGTGCAGTTGCGCGGTGTCGACGCCGCCCAACTCGATCACCGCCTTGCATTCCATCCGGCCCGGAATATAGGGGCAGGGCTGCGGCGCGGTGCCGTAGAAGAACTGCAGCTTGCGCGGATCGGCGTTAAGCATTTCTTGCTCGGTCGATCTGTAGGTGGTCGATCTGTTGGCTGGCGCCCTCAGGGCACCATCGGAACATTATAGTACCACGGCGCGAATAACGAGTATGTGGCCCAGAGCACGATAATCAAGGGGGCGCCGACGCGCACGAAATCGACGAAACGGTAATGGCCCGGCGCCATGACCAGCAAATTGGTCTGATAACCGATCGGCGAGGCGAAGGAACAGCTTGCCGCGAAGATCACGGTAAACACGAAGACCATCGGGTCGACGCCCAGTTCATGGCCCAGATTCACCGCGATCGGCGTGAACAGCACGGCCGAGGCGTTATTGGACAACACGTTGGTGACCAGCGCGATCAGCAGGAAGAAGGCCGACATAACGATGCCCGGCGGCGCGCCCTGGAGCGCGCCCAGCAAGGCATGGGCGACGAAGGCGGCGCCGCCGGTTTCCTGCAGCGCGGCGCCCAGCGCCAGGGTCGAGGCCACGGTCATCGCCACCTTGCCGTCGATGGCGCGGCCGGCCTGAACCACGTTGAGGCAGCCGGTGGCGATCATCGCGGCGGCGCCGCTGACCGCGGCAACCACGATGGGCACCACGCCGGTCGCGGCCAGCACCACCACGCCGGCGAATATCAGCGCCGCGCGCCGGGCGTGAAAGTAGTTCGGCAAGGTGGCCTGGGACCATTCCATCAGCACCACGTCGCGGTTGTTGCGCAGCGCGCGCACGTCCTCGGGCGGGCCCTGGATCAGCAGCACGTCACCGGCCTCGAGGCGGATTTCCGTGACCCGTTGGCGGATCATGCGCGAGCGCCGCTGGATGCCCAGCACGATGCAGTGATAGGTGT
>Ga0114949_10003375_pt1 | contig 10142 bp, 7 predicted proteins | sample N074metaG_FD_83505 | JGI IMG/M metagenome (GOLD analysis project Ga0114949, IMG submission 83505) | Deep subsurface microbial communities from Kermadec Trench to uncover new lineages of life (NeLLi) - N074 metaG | ecosystem: Environmental > Aquatic > Marine > Ocean trench > Sediment | place... | reverse complement strand
TGGCACCAAGGTGATCTAATGTGCCAGGTGAAAATATGAAATAGAAATTCGGTTGCATATTATCCCAGCGAACACTGCGGATACTCTGCACCTGGACAGTAAATGTCTGCTGGTTAGCCTCAAATTCGACCTCATCACCAATTTCGATTCCAAGCCGGCGAGCGTAGTCTGCTTCTACCGAGACCATGCCCGGCTGGGAATTGGTACCCCACCACTCACCATCGATCACCTGGTTATCCGGTGGTAACTCATCAGTCCAAGTTATCTGGCGTCGAGGGCGGCGTCGGTTGTCTTGACGCTCTTCTTCACCGTCTTCAGCCGCTGCTTGTTCGATCCCCTGGAGCTCGAATTCAGGTTCTTCCTGTGCTCCTCGTTCAGTCAGGTTTCCCCTATCCTGCTCGTCATCAAAGTTTCTGAATCTAGGAAATTCACCATTAACCAGATTGATCCTGGCCGACAGCATCGGATAAAAATAATTTTGTTGAATACCATTTTCACGAAAGAATTGCTGAATACCTGGCACCTGAGCCTGCGTTACGTTCATCATGAAGTGATTGGGTGTGTTCTCCGGTAGCTGTGCCTGCCAATCATCAATGAGATCGGTACGTAACAAGGTCAGCACCAATAGCGACATGATTGTTATGGAAAACACCAACACTTGCAGGACAGTTTGCTGGCGCCGGCGCCGGGTTGCCGACATCGCCAGTTTCCAGGCGCTTCCTGCTTTCATCCCGATAGAACCACTGGACTTCAATAACAGGTAGGATATACCTGACAACAGCACCACAATCCCGGTCACCGAAACCACCAACACGGAAGTCAGGATCAGGTCCTGGCTGTACCAGAAAATTAAAAATATCGAACCCAAAATACCAAAAATATAGGGCACATTAGCGCCAATTTTCTGCTGGTCGATATCCTTGCGCAGTACCCGCAAGGGCGATGTATGGCGTAAAGCCAACAGCGGTGGAAGGGCAAAGGACAAAAGACAGATCAGTGCGGTCAGCGCTCCAATTATGAATGGCTGTAAACTCGCTGCGGGCAACTCAACAAGAATAATTGTTGAAAGTAATTGCAGGATTAAATGATGTATGAGCCAGCCCAAAATCGAACCGACAGTAATAGCGATTGTTGCGAGCGCTATCTGAATTGACACATAGATGGCGGTAATCTGATTGGAGGTACAACCCAGAGTTTTTAGAATGGCCACATAGTCGTAGTGCCGTTCACTATAACGTTTGGCAGTCAGTGCGATCGCCACACCGGCTAAAAGCACTGCAAACAAGCTACCCAACATCAAAAAACTTTCAGCTTTGTTCAGCGCATCGGCTACTTCTTCGCTTTCATCACGAACGTCCCTGAGACGAAATTGCCCCCTTGACTCTTCCCGTAGCCATTCGCTATAAGATTCCAGTGTATCGGCGTCGCCGGCAAACAGATACCGGTAACTTACCCGGCTGCCCACTTGTATGACGTTGGTTGCTGGCACGTCATCGATGTTTAACATTAAGCGTGGACCAGCATTGTCCACCATACCTCCCTGTTGACGATCGGGCTCGACTACGATTACCTTACTCAGTCGCAGTTCTGTTTCACCCACATAGACATTGTCACCGACATTGATGCCCAGTGCCGGAAGTACCCGAGACTCAAGCCACACCTCGCCTGGAGCAGGGCCGCCTTCCATAGGCACTCCTCGAATAAAGGGTTCATCTGCAGCAATTAGTTCGCCCCGCAAGGGGTAGGCTGAACTTACCGCTTTGGCGGCAACCAGCATATTGCCACTATCCGAAAAAGCCATAGAGGTAAAGGATATGGTTTCTGCCGTCTGCAACCCCCTGGATTCGGCCTCAATAATCCATCCTCTGGGAGCTTCCCGACGTCCACTCAATACACGATCGGCAGCCAGCATATTGGCAGATTCAAGCAGTAAAGCCTGTTCCAACCTATCGGTAAACAAGGCGATACCAGTAACCGAGGTAACGGCCATGACCAAGGCCAGGAATAGCAATTTAAGCTCACCTCCCTGCCAGTCACGCCACAGCAGCGTCATTGAAAAACGAAACAGTGGCAGATGATTCCTGTTTTTGTACAGGCTGCCTTCATTCATGAACTACGTCCTCAACTTTCTGATCGCTCACTACCTCACCTGCTACCAGCTTTATTTCTCGGCTACACAATTTTGATAATCGATCGTCGTGAGTAACCAGGACCAGGGTGGTGGAGTACTCCTTGTTCAGCTCAAAAAGCAGGTCAATTACTTTGGCTCCGGTGGCGGTATCCAGGTTGCCAGTTGGTTCGTCCGCGAACAGAATACGAGCCTCAGAAGCAAACGCTCTGGCAATGGCAACACGTTGTTGCTCGCCACCCGATAATTGATTGGGATAATGGTGCCAGCGTTCTTCCAGTCCGACGCGGCTCAGCAGGGTTCTGGCTTTTGTTTTGGCATCTGGATCACCTTTCAACTCAATGGGCAGCATGACATTTTCCAATGCAGTTAAACTGGGCAATAACTGAAACGACTGAAACACAAAGCCAACCAGTTGCCCTCTTAATATAGCCCGTTGTTCCTCGTCCAACTTGGCCAGGCTTTGATTATTCAATTCCACATCACCTGATGTTGCACTATCGAGTCCAGCCATCAATCCCAGCAGGGTGGACTTGCCGGAACCCGAAGCACCGACGATAGCAACCGCTTCTCCTTCCTCGATATAGAGATCCACATCCTTCAGTATCGTAAGGGGGCCCTCACTTGTCGGAACAGTTTTCGTTAATTTTTCAGTTCGAATCATCGGTCGATCCAATGGGTACAATAATGATGGTGCATTATAGGCAAATTCATGGGTGTTTCACTCAATTGACCCTGTGCTGGTCGGTTAATATACGTGATTTACCGCTTTAGTGGATTGCATAAGTTGATTTGCCGGTTAGAATTAAGGTTTAGTGATACTGAAGCTCAATACTCGGGATTATGAAACACATTTTCCAATCTAATATTTTACTTCTTGTTTGCCTTGTTGTGACTGGCTTTGTCAGGGCCGATGCGGATTATACCCTTATGGTTTATGGAGACAGTCTCAGTGCCGCCTACGGTATTGAGGAGTCCGAAGGCTGGGTTGAGCTGTTATCCCAAAAACTGGCAAATGAAAATTTTCCTTATAAGGTTATCAATGGCAGTGTCAGCGGTGAGACGACCACTGGCGGTCTCTCTAGAATGCCAGCCATGCTCAACACCTATCAACCAGATCTGATAATTCTGGAACTAGGTGGAAATGATGGGCTGCGTGGAATCCCACTGCGCAATATTCGCGAAAACCTGGTTGCCATGGTTAGTCTCGCCCAAAAGAGCGGCGCTGAGGTAATCCTTGCTGGGATTCAAATTCCGCCCAATTACGGTTCTCGATATACCGAGCCGTTTTTCGCCCAATTTGCCGACATTGCCGTAGCGTTAAACCTGCCATTAGTCCCTTTTCTAATAGACGGAATCCCTCAGCAGCCACAGCTGATGCAAAATGATGGAATTCATCCGAAGGCTGAAGCCCAGGGAATGATTCTAGATAATGTGTGGCCGGTACTTGCGAGAAGATTAAAAAAATAAATCCGCATACAATCCATTGCTGTCCTAATGAATTTCATGCCCTGGTTGAAGCCAATGGCTCAAGGCATTGTGCAGAAATTGAAATACGATTGGAGAGGATGTAATAACCGTAGTTCAATAGTCACTCTTTCACAGATTGACTGATTAAGTCGTGGCGTTCAGGTTCAGAGATTTTCAGCAACATTATTGCCGAAGCCAGATTACAAAATGCAATGACTAAAAGTGCCAGGCTATGGCTAGCGCCTTTGCCGAACGCTTCTGTTGTTTGTAGTGGGGCGGTTATTACGAGGTATTGCCGTGGCGTTACTGCTATTTCGCAAATTATTTCTGCCGACCCTGCCAAAGCCATTACTGCTCTGTCGATTCTGGCGCGGCGTAACCGAACGATTGCGGCTTTGATCGGATATAGAATTATTTCTGCCAAGATCATTTTGATTGTCATTGCCAGCTCGATCACTGTTTCTCTGGTTCTGACGCTGCATAACTGGATTATCGCGAAGTTGGTCAGGTGCAGAATTGCTTCTATCTTGATCACTTCGATTATTGTTACTGATGCGATCATTGTCTCGTCCACTCTGTCGCTGAACACCTGATCTGTCGCGACGCGAACCCCGTGCATTGTCATCTCGGCGCCGGTTATCTCGGTTGTTGATTCTGTTATTGGAAATGTTACCAAGGCGGTCAGGTTGATTCTGGCGATTAATAACCGGGCTTTGATGGTCATAATCATCCCGTTGACGGTTATTTCGCTTAGTTACAGGTGGGCGAGGATTTCTCTGTCCGTAGTTCCTGGGCGGATTAATAAGGATTTGCGTCGTATAGAACGGCGCACGACTGTAATAATTACGCTGGTAAGGCTGAGGACTGGAACGAAAACTCCCGTAGTAAGAACCACCATGGAACTCATAGCTCAGACTGTCATAGAGACTAGCTACATTATCAAATTTGTCGTCGACATAGGGAGTACGGTAAGTTCGTCTGGCGCTAAGAAACGAAGATTCGACTCGAAGATAATAACGGGACACATCGGAAAATCGCGTCCTTATATGAGCACTGGTCCGACCCCGGGAAATGCTGTCTGCCAGTTGTTGAGCCTTAGTTCTAAGGCGATTAGCGTTATGACCGACACTACTGAATCCACGAACCGCTTTTGCTCCCTGGGCCAGGTCGTTACTGGCGTAGACCAGTTGATCGGCCAGGCGTTGCAGATCCCAATTGGAAGCAGTAGTTGTAGCCGGCAAAAAAACCAGCAAACCTAATAGCAATGTACTCTTTATCATGTAAGCCTCCTTTGCACGATTACCTAGGGGGCAGGCTCCTACAGCAATCACCTGATTAGTTTGATTTGGAAATCGTGCGCTGGTTCCATTCTTACCTGGGTCTACTTAACCCTAACTTAATAAATGGTTTATGTTAAGCCACGTTGTTCGGGCTGTGCCATGTAAAATATAATTAATTTATAATATTCAACAGGTTAGGAGTATTTTTAGACTGATTGCCAAGCGCGCGTCCAGGCTGACTACCAGGCTGTTTTGCCCTGTTCTAGGGGGGTTCAGACGATGAACAGGCACTTGAAATAATTGCCTGAAATTCCCTTATGACTGGCTCCAGTCCCTGGTTAATCGACTCCACTACTAAAGCATGACCGATGGAAACCTCAAGAATTGAGGGAATCTGCAAAAATCGACCTAGGTTTTGTAAGTCAAGGTCGTGGCCAGCATTGATACCTATATTCAGTTCTGATGCTCTAAGCGCGGCCTTGCGATACTTCTCAAAAACTTCTTGTTCAACAACACTGCCGAATTTCTCCGCGAACTCTTCAGTATAAAGTTCGATTCTGTCAGCCAGTACTCCAGGCACCAGTTCAATTTCAGCAACGACCGGATCTATAAACAGACTGCTACGGATGTTTGCTTCCCGTAGTTGTGTATCCACAGTTTCTAACAGCTGGTGGTTGGCTTGAATATCCCAGCCATGATCAGACGTGAGCTGTCCGGGTTCGTCCGGCACCAGGGTGCACTGATCAGGAATTACTTCGAATACCAAGTCAAGGAATGATTGGGTTGGGTAGCCTTCGATATTGAATTCCACATCGGGAACTGTTTTCAGAAAAGCGCTAATGTCGTATACATCTTGTCTTGTTACATGCCTCTCGTCAGGGCGAGGATGTACTGTGATTCCCTTTACACCCATATCCAAACAGGTTTTGACAAAATCCATAACACAGGGATAATCTCTACCACGAGAGTTTCGCAGTAACGCAATTTTATTCACATTGACACTAAGCACTGTCATGACTTATGGCTCTCCTTCAGCAAAAAAATCCCTTACTATCTTAGAAAATAGCTCCGGCTTCTCGGCATGGACCCAATGTCCAGCCCCCATGACTATTTTGACTTTGGCCGATGGGAACAGCGCCAATATGCGCTCTTTGTCATCCTCTTGTATATAGTTAGATAAGGCCCCTTTTATAAATAACACCTGCTTATCACAGGGCTTGTCCGTTATAAGATTGTTTCTAAGCTCATCGTAGTTGGCTTTAAGAGCTGGCAAATTGAATCGCCAGCGAAAACCCTGCTCTTCGTGTTCCAGGTTAGTCAACAAGAACTGTCTGATTGCAGGCTCTGATATGAACTTGGCAAGAATTTCATCCGCTTCATTGCGTGCTGTGAGAGTCCCTGGTTCGACTGCACTCAGACCTTCAAAAACGTCATCATGCCCGCCCCGATTACCGGTATACGCCACTGGAGCAATATCCACGACTAACAGTTTTGTAATTCGTGTTGGATGACTCAAGGCCATTTGCATGGCCACCTTGCCCCCCATGGAATGCCCCAGAACATGTGTATGATTGATTTCCTGCGCATCAAGGAACTCCAACACATCGTCAGCCATCACCGGATAGTTCATAATATCGACATGAGGAGAACTGCCATGATTGCGCAAATCAAGACTGAAGACTTTAAACTCCTCCGCCAATTGGCGAGCATGTCGATTCCAGTTTTTCAGACTGCCAAACAGACCATGGAGAATTAACACGGGCTCGCCATGTTCAGAATGTTGCCGAAAATTAAGTTTCATTAAGTTACCTCAGTTTAGCCTTAATGATTTCATTTACATCATCGTGATGGGATTTGGTTTCGACTTTATTCATAACATGGGCAATGCAGCCATGCTTGTCGATTATAAATGTGGAACGCAAGATTCCCATGAATTTTTTAATCCCCAGACTCTGTACTTGTCAGCTATTGCAAGACCCTCATCAGCCAGCAGAGTAAAGTTAAGCTCATCACGCTCACTGAATCACCGAATTATAGCGACTGCTCGGCTAATCCGTAACCGCCGTGTTACTATCGATTTATGGGCACGTCGTTAAGATCTGTAGTGGTATTGACCGGAGCAGGTGTTTCCGCCGAGTCCGGAATCCGTACATTCAGGGCTTCCGATGGGTTGTGGGAAGAGCATGCAATTGAAGACGTTGCCACGCCGGAAGGATTTCAGCGCAACCCACAATTAGTTTACCAATTCTACAATGACCGCCGCCGCAAACTCTTTTCAACGGAAACTAAACCCAATTCTGCACATTATTCATTAGCAAATTTTGAGTTGAGATTCCCTGGCCAATTTATGTTGATTACCCAGAACGTTGACAACCTTCATGAACGCGCTGGCAGCAAAAATCTACTTCATATGCATGGCGAACTATTAAAAATGCGCTGCATAAACTCCAATCTGGTGTTTGATATCACCAGCGACTTTGATTTCGACACAGAATGCCGTTGTTGCAAAACCCTTGGTAACTTACGTCCCCATATAGTTTGGTTTGGTGAAATGCCGTTTGGTATGCAGAAGATCGATCAAGCGCTTGAGGGCTGCGATATGTTCATTGCAATCGGCACTTCGGGCAATGTTTACCCGGCTTCCGGTTTTTATAACACCGCCAAAATCCATCACGCCCACACAGTTGAATTAAATCTGGAAAGAACCGGTTCATGTTTTGATGAACATGTTTATGGTCCTGCATCAGAGATCGTACCGGACTACTTTAATTCCCTACTTTAGAAAACCTGACTTCAAACTCTAAACTTCAGGATCTCCGCTGGCAGACACAGGTTTTCATTACAAAGCTGAACCTGCAAGATCAGGCCAATGCTATTGGACAACAAGTCAGGCTCCCGTTCGATTCGCTTCATCTGTATTTTAAGTTCCAGTGATTCCTTAAAAACAGAAAGCTGAGAATTACCGTCCACCTCAGTTGGTTGGGGCATGTTGATTGACTCGATTTCCCAATGGTTTTCATCATCCGATAAAGATACCTTAAGCGGGACTCGTTCAGACTTATTATCGGGGCCGGCCGAAATATGAAATCCCGGCTGAAGTGTCAATGACAATACTACAAGAGGGTGTTGTCTATTAGCCGTTGCGGAACTGATGTCACGGCGTCGAGCTTCTACCCTGAGCTGACCGTCTCCGGCGAACTGAATCAAATTGATACTGCCAAGGCGATGGTGGTTAATCGCACGTATTAGCGTATTGTGGCTGGCCGGATGCTCATTCAGCGATGCACCGAGTGAATTCACACATTGCTGAATTTTCTCGTCATAATAGAAGTCATTATCCTGGTTGTAAGTCTCGATCAAGGCACGGCGTTTCGCCAAAGACACCAGACAATCAATGGCTACTCCATAAGCTGACAATGTGGCTGAATCACTGGCACTACTGGACCTTGCCAGCCGCGGTCCCTGGGCTAATTCCTGACTTAAAAACAAGCCACCTGAGACTTCATTCCAAAACAGCTCAACTGCCTGATCCATCAGTTCAGCCGCCTTATTCAAGTATCCGGATTTGCCTGTTACATCAAACAACGCAATGAGCGCCTGACAGAAATTGCTGTAATCCTCCAGCTGCGCGGGTATGGAAACCACACCGTTTAGACAAATACGCTGTAAGGAATCTTGAGAGGCAAAGTTTCTGTCCCACATAATTCCCACAGCCTTCTCCGCCGCTTCAAGGTATTTTTCTTCCTCCAATGCCTGTCCTGCCCAGACCAGGCTGGTCACCATGTCTGCCGACCAGGCGATAATTAGCTTGTCATCTCGCAGCGGTGGAATCCGGCGTTCTCTTACCTTCCTCAACTTTAATAGCAACTTATCCAGGTCTGCCTCGAACTCTTCCAGGGGCCGGCCCTCGGCGAATCCATCCAAGCTACGAGAAAGCGCAAGAATATTTGCTCCTTCAAAATTCCCAGCCTCTGTCAAGTCATACATCCGCACACACAAATCCAACTCCTGTTCTGTGAGGTGCTGTTTGAGCTCTTTGATAGTCCAGATAAAGTAAAGACCCTCAACATCTTCGCTGTCGGCATCGGTTGCGGAAAAAAAACCGCCATCTGGACTCTGCATCTCGCGCAACACATAGTCCAAAGTCTGGCGAATAATTCGTCGGAAAAACCAGTTCCCAGTCAAGCGCCAGGCGAGCAAATAAACCCCTGTAAGCTGCGACTGGTTATAAAGCATTTTCTCAAAATGCGGTACAAGCCACCTGGCATCAGTACTGTAACGATGGAATCCACCGGCTACCTGATCGTAAATTCCTCCGCGGCCCATCGCATCAAGTGCACGAAAAGAGAATTCCGATTTATCAAGATCGCGTTTACGTATTGCCCCTTCGAGAAAATAGAACAACAAGGGCTCCTGAGGAAATTTTGGTGCACCTGCCAGGCCACCTAGTGGTTTGTCCTCCCGATTCAGCATCTCATCAGCGGATGTTTCGATGCGTTCCATATCCACCGAGAGAATTTCCTTTCGACCTTGCAGCACCTGCTCGATTGCCTTGAATACCTTGCTTGAACTCTCTACCAGGTCTGCTCTTTGTTTCTGCCAAATAGAGGCAATCCGCGTCAATAGTGACAAGAACTGTTGTGGTGGAAAATAGGTTGCACTGTAAAAGGGTTTTCCGTCCGCTAATAAGAAGTTGGACATCGGCCAGCCTCCCTGTCCTGACATTATCTGTACTGATGTCATATAGATCTCATCGATATCAGGGTATTGCTCACGATCCAGTTTGATACAAATGAAAAATTGATTGAGAACCTTGGCCACCTCAACGTTATCGAAACTCTCCGCTTCCATAACGTGACACCAATGACAAGTGGAATAACCGATTGAAAGAAATACCGGTTTGTCTTCCCTTCGGGCGGTACTGAAAGCCTCTTCTCCCCATGCATACCAATTCACCGGATTATGGGCATGCTGCAACAGGTAAGGCGAGTCCTCCAGAATCAAACGATTGATGAATAAGGTATTACCCTCAGCGTCTTTATGTTGAGTGCGTTTTTCATAGACATCCGCTTTTTTGTCCTCTACCTGCCTGAGCTCTTGTTGCAGTTGGCCTTGAACAATATTGCTTGAATTTGTCATATGAACCCCCGAGTTTCACCGGATTTTGCAACCACCTAACAGGCCAACCGGCGTTTGCAAACCAAATAGACAACTCAGATGTTTTAGCCTGAAAGAAAATTCCTGATTAACTGCTCTACTACAAT
>Ga0114949_10003374_pt1 | contig 10146 bp, 7 predicted proteins | sample N074metaG_FD_83505 | JGI IMG/M metagenome (GOLD analysis project Ga0114949, IMG submission 83505) | Deep subsurface microbial communities from Kermadec Trench to uncover new lineages of life (NeLLi) - N074 metaG | ecosystem: Environmental > Aquatic > Marine > Ocean trench > Sediment | place... | reverse complement strand
GTCGAATACCAGTTCCCCAAGTGCCCCGGCTCGATCGTGACGCAGCGTGAAGTCGGCCTGGACGTGCCATCCTTCAGCGCCGGCCTGAAGCACGGCTTGCGGCAGGACCCGGACGTCATCCTCGTCGGCGAAATTCGCGATCGTGACACGGCGCAGATGGCGCTGTCGGCAGCCGAGACGGGCCACCTCGTCTTCTCGACCATGCACACGCGCGACGCCAAGGGCGCCATCACACGCTTCGCCGACCTCTTCCCGCAGAACGTGCAGAGCGACGTGCGCTCGCAACTGGCCATGAGCCTGCGGGCGGTCGTCAGCCAGCATCTGCTGCCGTCGGTGACGCCCGATGCCAAACGCGAGTTGGCCATCGAAGTGCTGTTCAACAACATGCCCGTAAGCGTCGCCATTCGGCAGGGCAAGATCGAATCCATTGGCAACTGCATCATGACCGGCAAGGCGGAAGGCATGATCACGCTCGACGAATCGCTGCGGCTGCTCCTGCAGGCCGAGCGGATCGATCCCAGGACGGCCGAACGCTTCGCGACCAACTCACACCTCACCCTCTGAGCCGACAACACACTGCACTGCACGCGAACGGTAGCGGCCGGCGCCCCTGCCGGCCGGTTTTCGAGGTCGGAACGACGGCCGAAGCGGGGGTGGAGGCTGAGAATCTTTTGGGCGAACAGAGGTTGACGGTTTCGGTGAGGCGGTTTGTTTAGAACCGGTCGCCGAATCCTGCTGATTGGTTGCCCATGATCACTCGGCAGCCTCCTTCGACCGCCCAGTCCACATGGGCGGCGGGTTCGCCACGCTCGTTCTGGAACCGACTCCCCATTCGTTACGTCACAAGGCTGTCGGCAAAGTGGATCACGTTGTATGCCAACGCCGTCCACAACGCCACGCAACGCACACGCCGCAATCCACGAACCGCGAACGAACGCAGTCCGAGCCGCTCCTGAAATTCCGCGTTGGGACGCTCCGAGGTCGGCGCCCGTTGTTTGTAGATCTCCTTCGCCGCATGGGTCTGCATTCGCGTGCGCCACGCTGTCGTGCCCGGAGTATCCCAACGGCTGGCCGTTACCGGCTGGCCGTCCTTGCCCAGTGGCAGCGGAGCGTAGACGGCCACCCCTGCACGTTCGGCTGCGTCGATCTGAGCCATCGCCACATATCCTGCATCCATCAGGTGTTCTTTGACTTTGCGGCCCGTGCGGCGTTCGACTTGTTCGCGCAACGGGCCGCTCTGTTGGCTGTCAGCCGGACTGTTTACAACGTCAACGCCGACAATCGCACCGCTGGTTGGATCGGTCGCAAGCTGCATGTTGTACGCCGGTCGAATCCCGCCATCGGCCATCTTCATCTTGCGGGATTCCGGATCGGTGCGCGAAACACGCACCGCCTTGATACGATCCTTCTTGTTGTTTTTAGGGCTATTCCGCGCCGCCTGCAGCTCCGGCAACAACGCCAAGGCCTGCTCTAGACGGTGCTGCTTCTCACGCGCCGCACGCTCTTGGGCTGCACGCCGGCGCGCCGATTCGCCGGGCGCGTCGTCCGGCTGACGCTTCAACTCTTCAACATAAGCACGCACTTCCTTCAGACGCCGACGCAACGTCTTTTCGCGGTGAAAGCTCGATGAGCCCGCGCTGGCCCGGATCCGCTTGCCGTCCTGACTGATCCGCTCGATTCGCACTACGCCTCGATCCGTCAACGCCGTCAGAACCTCCGTGAACAACGCATCCAGCAACTTCTCATGACCCACGCGGAAGTCGTTCAGCGTGTGGTAGTTCAACGACACCCCGCCGCACAACCACTTGTACGCATCGTGCTCGCGACACAGCCGGTCGAGCTTGCGCCCGTTGCCCACCCCGTCCACCGCCGCGTAAAGCCACAGACCCACCAGCAGCTTCGGATCGGTGGCCCGACGCCCCGGATCGCTGCCGCGGGCAGCAATTTCATCATAGAAGCCCGAAAGGTCGAGCTGCTCGACCACCCGCCAGATCGTGCGGACCGCGTGATCCGCCGGCAGCCTCTCATCGAGACAAACCGGCTCCAGCACGGTTTGCGCTCGATCCGGCCGCCGAAGGCGCGGCGCCTGACGCTGCGAGGATAGTTTTTTAGTCCGCGCCGCCGCCGAAACAGCCAACGCTTCCGTGCCTGGAATCAGTCTCGTGTCTTGCATGCCCGTACTCTACACTACCCGTCAAGAAAAATTCTCAGTCTCGACCCCCGTGTCGGCCATTGTGCCGACTGCGAAGACCGGCCGGCAGGGGCGCCGGCCGCCCGACCAGTCTTCGCCAGGAAAGTTGCATTAGTATGACTGCGCTACGAACATCGAGTGCCGCCCACAATCGCCGCAATCGCCGTTTCGACGATCACATTTGAGGGCTCTGCCGCCCACGACTCCGGCCTCTTTCCCTCCACTGAATAGGGTAAGCGTCAACAGCAGGCAGAAGGCCAACGTAGGGAGCGAAACCATTCATGAGGGCAGGTCACGCCGCTCGTCGAAGACCTCGTAAACGTCGAAATGATCTTACAAGGGGGTCATCATGAACGTCGTGGTCGGTTCGGTACTGATCGGGATCAGCATCATGCCTGTGAATCCGGTCTTGTCGTAGAGGAAACGCGGGGAGCCTTCAACGATGGACGCGAACGAACGTAGGGGGACGAAAGATGCGGTTGGCGTACTGCGATTCTGCGCGTGTGCCTCTTTTATCGGACTTCAATCGACCTGCTAATAGGTCGATATAGCTGTAGTCTGCCGCTGAGTGTCTACTGCCGGGAGCCTTTGTTAAGGGATGGACCCATAATGAAAGTCGTGATTCTATGTGGAGGAAAAGGGACGCGATTGCGGGAGCAGTCGGAGTTCCGGCCCAAGCCCATGATTGAGATTGGTGGGCGTCCGATTCTGTGGCACATCATGAAACTCTATTCTCACTATGGGTTTTGTGACTTCGTGTTGTGCTTGGGGTATCGCGGCTGGGACATTAAGGAATATTTTCTCAACTACAAAGCCAAGAACAGTGATTTCACGATCCGCCCGGGAGCGGATCGGGACATTGAATTCTACGAAGCTGCCGAGAGTGAGAATTGGAAAATCACGCTTGCTGATACCGGCCAGGACACAATGACCGGCGCACGCATTAAGCGCGTGGCCCATCACCTCACCCCCGGCGAGGACTTCATGCTCACTTACGGCGATGGCCTCGCTGACTTGGACATCCGCACTTTGCTGGCGTTTCACCGCGCGCATGGAAAAACGGCTACCCTGACAGCGGTTCGCTCTGTCGGTCGATTCGGCGAGGTAACCATCGACGATCAGGATCAAGTCGCGTCATTTGCAGAAAAACCTCGCCGCCAGGACAGTCAGCGCGTCGCGGGTGGTTTCTTCGTCTTCAAATATGAAATGCTGGACTACCTTGATGAGGATCCCAGTTGTATTCTGGAACGAGAACCCCTTGAAACCTTGACCCGGGAAGGCCAGCTGGCGGCTTATCGCCACAATGGGTACTGGCAATGCATGGATAATTATCGCGATTGGATGATACTCAACCAAGCATGGTCCAGCGGGAGGGCCCCTTGGTCAGTCTGGCAAAGCTCGACACGGGGTCCCCTCAATGTGAACATTCCACCACCCAAACACGCAACACATGCTCATCTCGGGGACGACGAGACCGCCGAGTTGCTCATAACGAATGACGAAGGCACTACCCAGGAGTAAACCGTGGGGCCTGAGATCCTTACGATCTTTAGAGGGCAAAATGTTCTGGTGACTGGTGATACCGGCTTCAAGGGAGCCTGGCTGAGTTTCTGGCTTGCGGAACTGGGAGCCGATGTCACCGGCCTGGCATTGGCACCGCAGAAACCTCGCGGCGAGAAGAGCCTGTTTGAGGCGCTCGACTTAGGCAGCAGGATCAAGCACATTGAGGGAGATATCCGCGATATTGAAGTTGTCGGTGCAGCCTTTGATACCGCGCAACCGGTTTTTTTGTTTCATTTGGCGGCGCAGGCATTGGTTCGGCGCTCCTACGAGGAGCCTAAGAGCACTTTCGACACGAACGTTGGAGGATCCCTGAACATTCTTGAATCTATCAGGCAAACATCCAGTGTGAAGTCACTGATCTTTGTGACCTCAGACAAATGCTACGATAATAAGGAGTGGACATGGGGGTACCGTGAAAATGATGTTCTCGGCGGGCGTGACCCATACAGCGCTTCCAAGGCTGCTGCGGAGCTATTATTCAATTCCTTTCAACAATCGTTCTTCAAGCAAGTGGATGGGCTGGCCGCTTCCAGCGTGCGCGCAGGCAATGTGATCGGCGGCGGGGATTGGGCGTGTGATCGGTTCGTTCCAGATTGCGTATCCGCGCTGGCCAGGGATAAGCCGGTACAGATTCGCAACCCGCATGCACGCCGGCCCTGGCAACATGTCCTCGATCCGTTATTTGCATACTTGCTGCTGGCTGCCAGGCAATATGAGCAACCGCAACGATACTCCGGTTCTTGGAATTTCGGCCCCCTCGAGAAGTCCAACTGCACCGTTCGCGAGTTGGCTCAATTGATTCTGGCGAAGTGGGGCTCGGGCTCGATTGAAGAATGCCACGATGCCGCCAGTGTGCACGAGGCGGCCTCGCTGCAATTGAACTGCGATAAGGCGCATCGGGTGCTTGATTGGTTTCCCGCTTGGGATTTGGACCGCGCCGTCGGAGAGACCGTTATTTGGTATCAGCAGTTCTTCGACGGAGGCGACGTCCGTGAAGTCACGCGTGAGCAGATTGGTCGTTTTGTGGAAGATATATCATGATTGACGGCGTCATCGTCACACCGCTAAGACAAATTGTGGATGAACGCGGCAAGATCATGCACATGTTGAGGAGTGATTGGGGCGTCTACTCGACCTTCGGAGAAATATACTTCTCTTGTATAAATCCTGGAGCCATCAAAGCCTGGCATAAACACAGTCGAATGATTTTGAACTACGCTGTTGTTCATGGACATATCAAATTCGTTCTCTACGACGATCGGCCGGACAGCACTACAGCCGGCATTGTGCAAGAACTGTTCTTGGGACCAGATAACTATGTCCTGGTGACCGTTCCCGCGCGGGTGTGGAATGGTTTCAAAGGAGTCGGCACGGTGCAGGCCATCGTCGCCAACTGCGCCTCCATCCCTCACGACGATACTGAAATGGAACGACTGCATCCCTTTGACGATGCCATTCCATACAACTGGGAGATCAAGCATCGATGAGCCGCAAGGTTCTGATTACGGGCGCATCGGGTTATGTGGGAGGTAGGATCCGAGAATATCTGGCGACCGTGACGGATGATATACTGTACACGACTTCAAGAGATGCAGCGCAGTGCCGTACGATAGATCGTTGCCGCTACCTGGATCTGGCATCGAGTGATGATCTTGATGAAGTGCTCGAAGGCATCGAGATGGTGATTCACCTGGCTGCTCTCGATGAAAACAGGTGCATTCAACAACCGCAACGAGCCCTCGAAATAAACACGGTGGGGACCTTTAAGCTTCTGCACGGCGCCATTCGAGCGGGGGTCCGCAAGTTCGTTTACTTTTCTACTATTCACGTGTATGGGTCACCACTGCAAGGCACACTCACTGAAGAATCCTGTACGCGCCCGGTCCATCCCTACGCGTATACTCACCGCGCCGCCGAGGACTTCATTCTAGCCGCCCATGACCAAGCCGAGATTGACGCAATGGTGATTCGCATGGCCAATGCGATTGGCCCTCCCATCAGTCCCGATGTCGATCGTTGGACACTATTGGTCAACGACTTGTGCCGCCAGGTTGTGACGGCTCGAAGCATGGTTCTGAGATCGGACGGTTTGCAGTGGCGCGACTTCATTGCACTGGAAGACGTTACCCGGGCCACCATGCATTTGATGAACTTGCCGCGCGAAGTATATGGCAATGGGATTTTCAACCTGGGAGCTGGGCAGTGTATTCGGATTGTGGACGTGGTCGAATTGATTGCACAAAGGTGTCAGGTCACGCTCGGGTACCTGCCTCAAATCCACAAACCACACCCGTCCCCCGGTGAAGCGCCCGCCCCGTTCACGTTCTCAATCCACAAACTGAAAAGTGCAGGCTTTACGCCGACATATTGCCTGTCGCGCGCAATTGACAGTACTTTGGAGTTCTGCCGTAATCACTTCCTCAAGTAAGCGACCTTGATCATGGTCCACATCGCGTGGAAGCCATCGATCCACTTCACTTTTTTTCCTTCACTGTAGTTGCGCGGCGAGTAGGAAATAGCGACTTCCCAGACTTTGACATTTCTCTTGGCAAACTCAACTGTGATCTCCGGCTCGAACTCAAATCGTTGTGAGCGAAGATCCAAACTTTCATACACGCTGCGGGTGTACAGCTTGTAGCAGCTCTCCATGTCAGTGAGAAACATGTTCGTGATGATGTTTGAAGCATAGGTCAGGAGCTTATTGCCAACCAGATGTTTGAAGTTCCACGCTGCATGGCTGGTGCCCCGTAAGAAACGCGAACCGATCGCCGCTTCGGCTTTACCTTCCAGAATCGGAGCCAAGAGCAGCTTAATGTCGTTGGGATCATACTCCAGATCGGCGTCCTGCTTCATCAACAAATCGCCGCTGGCGACTTGCAGACCTCTTCTGATGGAGTTGCTCATCCCCATGTTTCGTTCCTGGAAGATGAGGATGTGGTGTGATGCGCACCTCTGCAGAATCTCCTGAGTGCCATCTGTTGAGTTGTTGTCCACGATTATGATTTCTTTCTCCATGCCCAAGTCGACGGCTTCGAGCCTGCGGAGGAGCTCCTCAATCGTGGCGGACTCATTGTATGTGGGAATAATTATTGATATTTTCTTGAAACTAGCCATTTCTCTGGCCCTATCATCGACGGAGGGACTTGAACGATCCATGATCCTGAGCACCGCGGTCCGTTACCGGACCTTCGTGATTCGCGCAGCGTGCCTTTGGTCAGAGTCAGCCACGACTGCGAAAGTGGGAATATATTTATGACCTCCCCAGCGCTCACACCACTCAGGCAAGAGGTGCTGCGGTGGCGACTTCAGCAGTATGACTTGCAGTTGGTATCCACGAATTGCGGCACGCGCTTCGGGACCGTAGGAAATATCGAAAAGAACGGCGGGGATGTTATAGGGGTGCCAACCAGCCGCAAGGATCTGCTCACTCGGAATCTCGGGCTGCAATATGCCTGACGCGGGCTGCATGACGGGCACATTAACAAGTACAACAGGAGTGGTCGCATCCGGCTTCGAGTTTCGCATCCGGATCAGGCGTTTGTCCAATTCCTGGTAGGACTCATTCATCATAGAGGTGCCGACTGCAGAAGTTACGTAGGCGGAGACCCAATAGTCCGGATTGCTATCTACATGCTCCTGCTGAAAGCGGCTTGGGATCGTGGCTCGGAAGAAAGGTGAGATGTTCCAACAAGCCCAGCTACAGAGCACCACACTGGCGCCGGCGAGGACGTGTCGTCGCCGGATCGTTTGTCCGAAGACGAAGAGCCAGCCGAAGCCACTCAATAGGCAGAGTGAGGGCAGGATTTGGAACACTAGGCGACCAAAGAGGAGTTGGCTCTCCGTGGCTGCCTCAATCAATTTCGAGGTATACCAGATTGCCACGCCGGCCAGGAGGTACCTGGGAGCGCGTGCAGGTTGTGACAACTTCAAGCAAGCTACAATCGCAAAAGTTAAACCAGACAACAGCAACACACTGAGCACGCAATCACTATTCCACAGGAATATCGCCGGATAGCACCATATTTCACTGTGCTCACCGAAACCAGCGGAGGAGGACATCGTGGTCTTGAGTGCCACGAGACTTTCAATGTAGGTGGGCCCCCAACCGAGCCAGGACAACAATTCAAAGCACGCCAGTACCGCCACAGTGCCTAGCGGCGCCAGCACCATTTTGGGAAGGTCACGTAAGGAAAAAGTACTCCAGAAAGCGAGTGCGAGTACACCGAATACGAATGATTGATCATAGTAACCCGGATATGTGGCGAGAGTAAGACCAAACAGGAATCCACTGAGCAAGAAGCGGCGGCCTCCCTGTTCGCGCTGATGCTTTCCGGGCAGACAAAGAAGTGATCCAATAAATAGCGTTTGTGCCGCGACATAAGGCAGCAAAAACTGAGAATAATAGAGACTCGGGGCACACAGACTATAAATCAGAGTTGCGACCGTGCTTGCCGCTGTGCTGGCAGTGACCCTAAGACTGAGGTGCCAAAAAAGAATGGCGTTAAGAAGGGCAATCAGAGCGGTGAATAATGAAGGAATCCAACTTGTCTCGATATGGGTCAGCCCGCCGGCCTTCATGACCACCCACTGCACCAAGGCGGCTGGTAAATAGAGGACAATTGCCCCAGGGCGGGCCTTCGCCTTGAACAGTCCCGTGACGGCCCTGGCGGGTTCCAGATTGGCCGTCGCCTCCCAAAAATCCAACGCACGATCGTAGCGGCTTTCGTCTGGGAAGAGATACTGCCCTTGAAACGCCAAGGCGAAGCGGATGAGCGTGGCGCAGAGAATCACAGCTAACACGGGGCCAGGAAGACGACCAACTAGCTTGGCCAAGACATTAACGTGTTCGCGTGCGGGCATCAGGAGCGACCTGCATCCTTGCATTTACTTGGAACGTGCTCTGTTTTCAGGGTTCTTTGGTAAGTTATCGGATCATTCTTATCGGTAGTTCTGTTGGCCCTCACAATCGACTTGAGGCGGCAGGAACAGAACCTCCCAAGCTGTAGGCAAGTCCTATAACCTGCACCTGCAGGCGAGCAGAACCTCGAGGATCTTGGGTCAAGCAGGACTTTGAGTTCGGTTGAGCCGGCCTCCAGTCTGCGCCGGTCTCCGAGCCCGCACCCGATGCCCAATCTCCACTAGAAAACCGCCGACCTGCCAGAGGGCACCGCGTTTCGCTGTATGTTTTGCGGCGTGGCCTTCTTGTCGCGCAGGGCGTGGGAATGCTCGATGATGGCTGAGACCACGCAGTCCTGACGACTGTCACGAGCCGTGGAGAACGCCGTCTGCTGGATGTTCCGCATCATGTGACCGCTCGCGTCTTGAACAGTATACTGTCGGCGGCTACGCTCAAGCGATTCAGGCAGTGTGAACTCATGCACATCGGCGTGGACACCGGCGGTACCTTTACCGACCTGCTCCTGTGGGATGGGCGCCGGCTGCGCGCTCACAAAGTGCGCTCCACGCCGCGGGATTTTTCGGAGGGTGTCTTGCGGGGCATTGCTGAGTTGTTGGGCGAGGATCGAGCGGGGGCGTTGGATGTCACGCATTCCGCCACCGTGGCGACCAACGCGCTGCTCGAACGAAAAGGAGCCCGCATCGCTCTGATCACGACACGCGGCTTCCGCGACGTGTTGGAAATCGGCCGGCAAGCCCGCCCGTCGCTGTATGACTTGCTCGCGGATCGACCGCTCCCACTAGTGCCGCGACTCCTGAGACTGGAGGTCGCCGAGCGGATCGACGCCGGGAAGCAAGTCGTGAGGCCGCTGGAACTCGATGAAGTCGAGGATGTGCTCGATCGCCTGACGGAGAAGAGAGTCGAATCTGTGGCGATCTGTCTGTTGTTTTCGTTCCTGCATCCCAAACACGAACGACTGATCGCACGCGCGGCCCGCCGCCGCGGACTGACGGTTTCCGTCTCTTCCGAAATCCTCGCGGAGTTCCGCGAATACGAGCGAACCAGTACGACAGTAGTCAATGCCTACGTCGCACCGATCATGCAGGGCTACATCCGCCGCCTTGACCGCTCTCTGCGGGCGATGGGGGCCCGGCAGTGGCGCGTCGTGCAATCCAACGGCGGGAGTCTGTCGCCCAAATCTGCGGGCGAGCATCCTGTGCATACGTTGCTCTCCGGTCCTGCGGCGGGCGTCATCGGGGCTCTGTCCGTGGCCCGACTAGCCCTCGCCGGGCGGCAGAGCGAGACGGTGAAGATCATCACATTCGACATGGGCGGCACATCGACGGATGTTTCCCTCATCGAGGGTGGTTACGCGGTGACCACGGAAGGCAGCGTGGCTGGCTGCCCGGTGGGCGTGCCGATGCTGGACATCCATACGGTTGGTGCCGGCGGCGGATCGATCGCGCACTTGGACGCCGGCGGCGCGTTGCACGTC
>Ga0114949_10003372_pt1 | contig 10148 bp, 4 predicted proteins | sample N074metaG_FD_83505 | JGI IMG/M metagenome (GOLD analysis project Ga0114949, IMG submission 83505) | Deep subsurface microbial communities from Kermadec Trench to uncover new lineages of life (NeLLi) - N074 metaG | ecosystem: Environmental > Aquatic > Marine > Ocean trench > Sediment | place... | reverse complement strand
GTCAATCTTTACATAAAAAAAAGGCCCCGCTATTACCCGGGGCCAAGCTTGATGAAACACAATCCCTCCCTCACCCTGAATAACAAATGGTGGTGGAAAAGGTTGGCGGAAAAGACAAAAATTAATTTTTATCGAGCAGAAAACGTCTAAGAAGATCAAAATCAGCTGGCATGATCGTGCTCAATACCTCTTTATCCGCCACTGCCTGAAGCTCGGCTGGCAACTCTATCGAGTGATTCAATGCGGCTTCAATGGTTTCCCGGAATTTGGCCGGATGGGCAGTACACACGAATACACCGGTTTCGTCATCAGCCAGGTTTTCCTGTAAGGCCTTCCACGCCAGGGCACTGTGGGGATCCGCCAGGTACCCCATGACATCCAGTTCACGGATGGCATTCTGGGTCTGCTCGTCTGAAATCGAAAACGATGTCAGCAGTTCCTGCAACGGCACGCCATGCCGTTCACCAAGCTCCAATACCCGCGGGAAATTATTCGGCAGAGAGATATCCATGGCGTTGGTCAGCGTTGCCACGGTCGGATGTGGCTGCCATTTGCCTGTGCTCAAATATCTCGGCACCGTATCGTTAATGTTGGTCGCGGCAATCATCCGTTTGACTGGCAAGCCTAGCGCAAACGCCAGTAATCCCGCTGTCACATTGCCAAAATTGCCACTGGGAACGCTGAACACCGGCTGCGTACCCGCCGGTAGCCGTGCCACGGCTTCGAAGTAATAGCATACCTGGGCCAGTAACCGAGCCACGTTGATCGAGTTGGCCGAATTAAGCCCAATAGCGCTGACCAACTCCTGATCATCAAAAGACTGTTTGACCAATTGCTGGCAGGCATCGAAATTGTCTTCGATCGCAAGCGTGCGGATATTGCCACCCAGGGTGCAAAATAGTTTTTCCTGCAAAGGCGTGACCTTGCCTTTTGGATATAGCACAACCACGTCTATGCCAGCTTGTGCATAGAATGCCAATGCCACCGCCGCACCGGTATCCCCGGATGTTGCGGTTAATATGGTGGTGCGTTGACCTGCGTTAAACCCGGCCAGACATTGCGCCATAAAACGCGCACCGAAATCCTTGAATGCCAGCGAAGGGCCGTGAAAAAGCTCCAGGGCGTAAACCTTATTGGAAATGGTTTCGAATTCAACCGGAAAATTGAAGGCCCGCGACACGCAAGCCTGCAAATCCTCGCCTGTCATCGAATCACCGACCAGGTATTGCAGAATCACGCTGCTGCGGCTGACAAAATCCTGTTCCAGCAGGCCCTGGATATCTTCCAGTGGTTCGAGGTGTGCGGGAAAAAACAAGCCCTGGCCTTTTCCCAGCCCGGTGATCACGGCCTGCGGAAAGCTGACACCCTGATCCGGGTGACTGATGTTGATGTACTGCACAGATTCAGACTTCCCTGGCACCCGCCAGGTCTGCGCGACAGATGTGCACGAAGCCTTCATCATTTTCCATATAATTCTGCCTTAGCCAATCAGAGGTGGCGCCTGCGACACGACTATCGTCGACGATACAGAATAAAGTCGGTCCGGAACCTGATATGCCCACTGCCAGCGCACCCATTTTTAGCAGCTCAACCCTGGCTTGTGCAAAACCCGGCAGCATCGGTATTCGGTACGGCTCGGCCAGAATATCTACCAGGCATGCCGCCGCCGCACCGGCCTCCCCCTGGTGTAACTCATGGACAAACAATGCAAACTGAGCCCCATGTGCGATCACCGTTTTGCGGCTATAGACCGATGGCAATATCTCTCGTGCGCCACGGGTTTCCACGCGTGTTCCCGGCCAGGCTATCACCGACTGCCAATGCCCTGGCCACGGCAAAGCATGCTGGCGGGCACCCCCCGGCATGCAAAGACGTAATCCACCCAGCAGACACGGCGCGATATTGTCCAGGTGGATCTGACCACTGATGCTGCCTTCCATTTCTGCCATCAGCTGCAGCAATGCCGGTCGATCCAGCGGGCGGCTGAAGTAGCGGTTCAGGGCCACCAGCGTGGCAACGATAGAACTGGCACTGGAACCCAGCCCGCTGCCAACCGGCAGGTTCTTTTTCAGGGTAATGTTCAATGGCCAGACATCAACACCCCTTGCACGTGCAGCCTGTTCAAAGCGACGGCATGACGTGATTACAATATTCTGTTCCTGGTCCTGCGGTAATGCATAGGCAAATGGCCCGTCCATACACAAGATCCAGTCATAGGGTGTGCCGGGCATGATGCTGACGCAGTCACCGAGCAAACTACCGTCCACGGGGGCAAGGGCCAGACCCAGCGCATCAAAGCCGACCGAAAGATTGCCGGAAGATGCCGGTGCATAAACCGTCAGTGCACTCGATTTTGACGTGGTTTGGTGCGCAACTCTGTCGATCATCTCGTTGTAGTTCACAGATCCAGCGGCCTCCAGGCCGTGCGCAATAGATCACCAAAAACTCCGGCGGCAGTCACATCCGCGCCGGCCCCATAGCCACGCAAAACCAATGGAATGGGCTGATAGTAGCGGGTATGCAAGACCAGTGCGTTCTCCCCGTCTCGAATTGAACCCAATGGCATGTTTTTCGGCACGACATCGATGGAAACACTGCAATGACCGTCCTCGATCCTGCCGATGTAGCGTAATACTCCGTCTGCTGCCTGCGCGCTTTTCACGCGATCTGCAAAATCCTCATCAAGCGCTTTCAATAACCCGATAAGTTCATCGATTCCGGCATCGGCGGCGAAGCCATGGGCAATCACCGGTTCGACTTCAATCTCATCCAGTTCCAGTTCCAGGCCGATTTCGCGTGCAACGATGAGTAATTTCCCCGCAACATCCATCCCGGAAAGATCGTCTCTCGGGTCGGGCTCGGTAAATCCCAGTTGCATGGCTTTCTCAACTGCTGCTGAAAATGCGACCCCGTCCTCCAGCATGCCGAATATCATCGACAAAGAACCGGACAGAATACCGCTGAATGATTTGAGCTCATCACCCGACCGAATCAGGGATTGCAGCGTATCGATGAACGGTAGACCCGCGCCTACATTGGTTTCATACATGAACTTGCGAAAATGCCGTGCGGCGACCGTACGCATTTCACGATAATAGGCCATGCTGGATGTGTTCGCCTTCTTATTGGCCGCAACCACGTTAAAGCCATTGGCGAGAAAATTCGCATATTCACCCGCCAACCCTTCATCAGAGGTGCAATCAATGATGGTTGGATTGAGCAATCCCAACTGTTTGCGAATACCGATAATGTCATCAACCGTCCAGTCGCGGCCCTTATCCTCAAGATCCTGTTGCCAACGGTCCAGATCAACGGTATCTCGGCCAATCAGCAGTTTTCGGCTATTGGCGATGGCGCGAACATGCAGTGCCTTGTGTCCGGCAGCCAACTTGCTATCCTGCACCTGGAACTGCCTTAACAACGCAGAGCCGACGTTGCCACAGCCAAGCAGGATCACATCCATGTGGCTGGTATGGCTGAAAAAAGCCGTATGACAAGCCCTTAACGCCGGTTTTGCCGCCTGTTTTTCGACCACCACGGCAATCGCACATTCGGTTGAGCCTTGTGCAATCACTTCCACGTTGACCCCGGCTGCAGACACGGCGCTCAAGAAGCGCGCGGCGATGCCGCGATAGTGATTCATACCGTCACCGACCAAGGTAATGACCGAACGCTGATCCATCACCGAAACATCACTGATCAGTCCATGCAGCAATTCAAAATGAAACTCTTCAGACAATGCGTTGTGGGCACGTTGTGCGTCATCGCTACGCACACACAGGGTAATGCTGTACTCAGATGATGACTGTACGATCAGCAACACCGATATGGATTGACTGGCCAGCGCCTCCATCACCCGTCGCGCGACACCAACCCGGCCGCGCATGCCGCCGCCTTGCAAGGTGATGCAGGCAACGTCATCCAGGTGTGAAATACCCCTGACAACCGCTGGTTTTCGCGTGTTGGCGTGAATCAGTGTGCCCGCCCGGTCAGGATGAAAGCTGTTCTTTATTTCACAGGGGATTCCAGCGCTCATCAACGGCGTCAAGGCCTTGGCGCTGATAACCCTGGCGCCGAAAAACGACAGTTCCATCGCTTCTTCGTAGCTCGCTTCTTCGAGACATTTTGCACTGGCCACAACCCGTGGGTCTGCGGTAAAAAAGCCGTCTACATCTTTCCAGATTTGCAGGCTGCGTGCCGACAGTGCTGCAGCCACCGCCGCTGCCGTGTAGTCCGACCCATTGCGTCCTAAAAGTTGCACTCTACCGTCGCCATTACGGCCATAGAAACCAGGCAGAACAAGAATGCTGTGCTCACCACTCAAAGCCCGTTGTAACAGCGGGGTAGCCGCCTCGATGTCTACCAGGCTATCGCTGTAACTGTCATTAGCCAACGGTAGTACATCGGTGTCCGACCAGGCAGCAGCTTGACCCTGGGCCTGCAACAGGTCGTACATCAAACGACTGCTGAATCCCTCACCGGCAGACAATATATCTGCACGCGCCTGTGGCGGGCATTGTTCAAGCAGCGCTGCACCTTCAAGCCTGGAGCCCAATCGTTTCTGTTGTTCCAATAAAAAACTGGATGCAGTTGGAGTGGCAAACCCTGCGGTTTGCATCTCGTCCAGAATTTCCTGTTGCATGGCTTCAATATTGGCCAGTACCGCCTTGAAGTCGTCACCACCAACCGCGGTCGCAATCGCCGCTTCAAGCAGGTCGGTGACGCCATAGACAGCCGATAGCACGACGACCACCTTTTCATCACGTGCCGCATCACTGATGATGCCAGCAGCGGCGAGAAAACCCTCAATGTTCGCCAGCGAAGAACCACCGAATTTCTGAATCAGCACGAGTGGCTACTCCGGACGCTCATAGGCTTGCTGGTGGACCGAATGAACGGCACGGCCTGATGGGTCATCCACCACTTGCAGACTGGCGTCCCACAAAATCGCTTCCGGTGTGCTGCAGGCAACCGATGGCCCTCCGGGCACACATTCCGCTGCACTGGCCAACGGGTAATGGCTTTCAAAAATTCGCCGGAACAGGTATGCCTCTTCGCTTGCAGGCGTGTTGAATGGAAACCGCTTGGACGCGTGTGACATTTGCTGTGTACTGACCTGGGTTTTTGCATAATCGCGCAGACCATCAATCCAGCCGTAGCCGACACCGTCGGAAAATTGTTCTTTTTGCCGCCAGACGATCTCATCCGGCAACAGATCGGTGAAGGCTTCGCGCAGTATCTGTTTTTCCATCTTGCCCGGTGTGATCATCTTGTCTTGCGGGTTGATGGACATCGCCACGTCGAGGAAATCCCGATCCAGGAAAGGTACACGGGCTTCCACACCCCAGGCGGCCATGGCCTTGTTGGCCCGCAGGCAGTCATAACTGTGCAAGCGTGACAGTTTTCGTATCGTCTCCTCGTGAAACGCCCGCGCATCGGGCGCTTTGTGAAAATACAGATAACCGCCAAAAATCTCATCTGCACCCTCACCTGACAACACCATCTTGATACCCATTGCGCGGATTTTCCGCGCCAGCAGATACATCGGTGTGGCGGCGCGAATGCTCGTAACATCGTAGGTTTCCAGATGATAGATTACCTCGTCCAGTGCATCCAGCCCTTCCTGCAGGGTAAAGGTAAAGCCGTGGTGAACCGTACCAATGTGCGCCGCAACTTTTTCTGCAGCAGCCAGGTCAGGTGCGCCATCAAGCCCGATGGCAAATGAATGCAACCGCGGCCACCAGGCCGGGCTGCGCTCCTTGTCCTCTACCCGCATGCCGGCATGTCGCTGCGTTAAGGCGGCGATAATGGACGAATCAAGCCCGCCGGAAAGCAGCACGCCATAAGGAACATCTGTCATCAAGTGACTGATAACTGACTTTTCCATGGCGTCAGCTATCGCCTGGACACATGTTTCGGCATTTTCAACCGTTGCATAATCCTGCCAAGGACGCTGGTAATATTGTTTCGGCCGTCCATCATCACTGAGCCAGTAATGTCCGGGTGGAAATTCCTCCACCACGTTGCAAACGCCGATCAGCGCTTTCATCTCCGATGCCACGTACAACTGATGGTCCTCATCATATCCGTAATACAGCGGCATGATGCCAATCGGGTCGCGTGCGATCAGGTAGCGCCCGGCGGTTTCATCATAAAGGACGAAGGCGAACATGCCTTGCAGATCATTCAGAAAATCACTGCCTTTTTCCAGGTACAGCGGCAGTATCACTTCGCAGTCAGATTCCGTACGGAATGAGTAGGCATGTGCCAGTTGTTTACGCAGTGCCTGATGGTTGTAGATTTCGCCGTTTACGGCCAGCGATTGTTTGCCATCGGGAGACAGTAATGGTTGTGCCCCGGTGTTGACATCAACAATTGCCAGACGCTCATGGGCAAGCACCGCACCGTCACAGGTATGGATGCCGCTCCAGTCCGGTCCGCGGTGGCGTAACAACCGGGATTGTCGCAACGCGGTCTGACGCAGGCTCTGTAAATCCCCGCTGATATCAAGTACAGCAAATATGGAACACATTAAAAACCCCTGGAGGCATAAATAAATTTCCTGACTTGCATGATACGTTCAGATTGCACGGCATGGAACCACCTTTTTGACGAATCACACCGCTGATTAAATTCCGTTATGCTAACCGGCGTATGAAGAAACTATTTAAATGGTTGTTAGGGCTGATCGGTGCCCTGGCAATCATCATTGCCGTGCTCATTTATAACCCCGGCTTAATAAGGGGGCAGGTCGAAGATTACCTGGGCGAAATAACCGGGTATTCCATTCATCTTGCCGGTGAACTGAGCATTAGCGTGGGCCGGGAGTTAGCCCTCACGGCGACCGATATCCGCATCTCGAATCCGCAGTGGGTAAACGGTGGCAATCTGGTTGAACTTGGCGCACTGAACCTGGCAGTGGACAGCTCATCACTGTTTGAAGATGTCATTCGCATTGAATCGCTGCAAATTTCCGATTTGAATATCAAGCTACAAACAGATTCCGATGGTGCAGGTAACTGGCTTGTCCTACAGACCGAAGAAGCGACGGAAAGTGTGGATGAAGAAGCGAAGGCTGTCATTTTCAAGAAAGTTTCGCTGAGTAACAGCAGCATTCATTACCAGGATGGCGAGACTGGTGACACCCACAGCCTGCATATCGACACCTTTAATCAACATTTAAGCGATGCCGGAATGTTGCAGATACGCCTGGATGGTACCTATAACCAAAGACCGGTGGAATTCGACGGCTCCATCGGTCCATATGCCAACCTGTTGCAAGGCCGTGACATCAGGATTACCGGCAACGGCCATGTCGGCTCGCTCAATATTGTTGTTGACGGCCTGATTGATAATCTGCTTGAACCCAAACGACCAAGCTTCAATCTTGACCTGCAGGGACCGGACATTGATGAAATTACCGCCATGATTGGTATCGATGACCTGGGTAGCGGTGGGTTTTCGCTCAACGCCAGGGGTGAAGAGATTGATGGACACTATGAAGCAGGCATCCATGGCAATATCGGTGATGTCTCTTTACATGTGTCGGCACGGGCATCCGGTCTTTTGCAGATGGATGACGTTGAGTTGGAGCTGACCGCCAGCGGCCCGAGTCTTGGCTCGGTGACACGCGCATTTGGTATCGATTACTGGCCAGGCAAACCCTTCAGCCTGAATGGCAAAGTGCAGCGGATTGGTGGAACCCTGAATGTATCTGCGTTGACATTGAATATCGGCGGCACACAACTCACTCTGGATGCCCTGCTCAGTAACTTCCCCCACCTTGATGCCAGCCGTGTCCGGCTGTCGCTACACGGTGATAATATTGAACAATTCAGGGAATTGCTCGGTATCTCCGGCATCGCCACCGGGCCTTTTGAAATTCATGGCCAGCTTGATGTTTCGAATGAAGGCGTTGAGCTGGTGCAAATCACCGTCAATACTGCGCTGGGACAGGCAAGTTTATCCGGTACCCTCGGACCGGCACCCGCCTATATCGGCTCTAAACTTAATCTGCATCTGGATGGCCATAACGCGAAATTGTTTATGTCTGCTTTTGATGTCGATGTACTTCCTGCACAAGCATTCAACCTGGACAGTCGGATTGAATTGGTTGAAGACGGTATGCTGATTGAGCACGGTGTGCTGGTAACCATCAACGATGACCGCCTTGAGCTTGGGGGGCGGGTTGCCTTCAAGCCTGGCGGGGAAGGCACCGATATCGAATTCCGACTCAGTGGTGATGATCTGCCTGAAATGCTGCAGCGCGTGTTGGGTGACGTGCAAATACCCAACAGACCCTACGATCTGGGTGGCCGTGTTCGGTTGCGGGAAAACGGGATAGAGCTGCAAGACGTCACGATGGAATTTGACGGCGTCAGGCTGACCGTAGAAGGCATCGTGATGACCGATAATGCGCTCAAGGGTAGCGAGCTCGATTTTGAAATATCGGGAGATGACCTTTCATCGCTTAAAAACTTTCCGGATATCGGCGACTCGGTCGATATTTTCGTGGCAGGACAGCCTTACCGGGCCATGGGCCGTTTTGCTATCGAGGATGGCGGTTGGCGGCTGGAAAAAATTACCGGGAAAATCGGTGAAACAGCCTTTGAAATCGATGGCCTGGTCAGCTCCAGACCGGAGTGGGTCGGCTCAAACATCAGGTTTTCCGTCAACGGACCCGGGTTTTACCGCCTGCTCAATGACAATGATGAGTCGGACTTGCCACTGGGGGCATTCAGCACCACTGGCGCGGTCGAACTGTCAGGCGATCACCTGACCCTCAAGGGTTTCGTCTTTGAATCGGAAAGAGTGAATGGCAAAATTGACCTTCAAATCGGCTGGCCTTTCAGCACCAGTGGTGATGTCCGCTTTGACCTGGACATCCGTGGTGACGATGTCCGGCATGTTATTCCGCAAACTGAAGCGTTTGACCCGGCGTTAGCGTCCTATACCGTCAAGGCCACGGTACAGCGCAAGGGTGACCTGGTTTCAATTCAGCAGTTTGAAGCCAGCATTGGCGATTTGTTGGTTTCTCTGCAGGGCAAAGTGGATGATGATCCGAAGGATGAGAACGTCGAACTCAGCATTCGTGTCAGCTCATCAGACCTATCCAGCCTCGGTCGCCTCAACGGCGATCCTCTGCCTGCTATGGCGCTGGATTTCAAAGCTGATTTGAGTGGCAACGCAAAATATTTCGTGGTTGAAAATTTTACCGTCACGATGGGTGAAAGTCGCATTTCAGGAACACTCGATGTGTCCCTGCAAGGATTGATACCGCGAATCAATTTGACCGCACACTCGGCTTACCTTGATATCCGGCCCCTCCAGGCCGCGCTCAACTCTGGTGATGAAGCATCTGTCGGCGCCGACAAGGACCGCATGATTCCAGAAATGCCGTTGCCTTTAGCTGTTTTTGCCGCAGCCGACATCACACTAATACTGTCGGTCGATGAGATCAGGCATCAAAAAGAGAGTATTAAAAACCTGTCGCTTGATGCCGTTTTGAACGCTGGGCAACTGGATATCAGGCACTTGGAATTTGAAGGTCAGCGCGGCAAGTTCAAATCATCCTTTTCCATTACCCCAACAAGTGCTGAGGCGGCCGACGTAAAGATTGATTTTAGCGCTGAAAAACTGATTCTGAATCTAACCGGAAAGGAGCTGAATTGGCTCGATCAGGCGCCGTCTATTGATATTGAGTTTCATGTCAGCGGTAACGGCCGGGGATTGCGCGAAATCGCGGGCTCATTGAATGGTTCACTTTTACTCGGAAGTGCCGGTGGCACGTTGGAGGGTGTCAACCTGGGGCTTCTCGACACTTTCATCCTGAAAGAGATATTCAACCTGATCATGCCGAAATCCACCAGCCAGGACGACTATCTGGATCTCCGCTGCGCGGCCGCCATTATGAATTTTACCGATGGGAAGATGAAAACCGCTCCGGCGCTGGCTTTCACCACCGATAAAATAAGTATCATTTCAAAAGGCACACTGGATCTGAAAACTGAAGAAATAAAACTCAATTTCAACGCAATACCCAATAATGCGCTGAAAATCAGTGCCATCGAATTGTTCAACCCTTACATCCTGGTCGAGGGTACACTGAGCAAACCATCCATCGGGCTGGATCCCGCCAAGGTCCTGTT